>Ga0209415_10016751_pt1 | contig 11737 bp, 14 predicted proteins | sample PeaSoiSIISIP2007_FD_187696 | JGI IMG/M metagenome (GOLD analysis project Ga0209415, IMG submission 187696) | Peat soil microbial communities from Weissenstadt, Germany - SII-SIP-2007 (SPAdes) (version 2) | ecosystem: Environmental > Terrestrial > Soil > Wetlands > Peat | place: Germany... | reverse complement strand
GCGGGCGCTCGACGCGCTCATCGCCGGCATCGGAGCCGAGTCGGTGCGGACCGCCGACGCTTAGGCCGGCGTGGGGGACCGCGATGACGCGCCGCTTGCCGGGCCGGCTTCAACGCGTCGTCGGTGCGTCCTCGGGCTACGGATTTCCACCGTTCTGGCGAAGCCCGCACCACCGATCCGCGTCAGACCGCCACCGCGACGACACGATTTCCGCCGGCCGCTTCCGCTCTGCGGACCGAGGAAATCGCATTGGTCAGGAGATACATGCCGTCGAGCGAAGCACCGAGCGGTCCGGTCGCGACCGCGACGCTCGCGGTGATATGGTCCGCCGCAATCGACTCCGAATTGATCATGTCGAGGGTGGCGACCGACTTGTGCAGCCGTTCGCCGAGTTGCCGTGCCGGCTCGGCCGCGAGCTCGGGGCCGACCAGCATGATCAGCCCGTTGCGATAGGCCGCCGCGATGACGCCGACATCGGCGGTGATCCGCCGCACCGCCTGGGCGACCCGCGCCAGGATGGCGTGCACCGCCTCGTCGCCCTGCGCGGCCCGATACGCTTCGAGGCGATCGATCGCCAGCACCACGACCGCACTCATGTCGCCCCCTGCCTGGTCCGTCGAGGCCATCAGATAGGCCTCCGCCACCTCGCCGACGAACAGGCCGGTGACGTCGTCGACCCACAGCGACGCCCGGCGCTCGCCCCAGCTCGACATGAACACCAGGAGCTCGCGTTCGCGCGCCTGGCGCCGCTCCAGCTCGCCCTTGAGCTTGAGCGCCGCCCGCACGCGCGCCAAGAGCTCGATGCGGTTGACCGGCTTGGTGACGTAGTCGCTGGCGCCGGCCACGAAGGCGTTCGCCAGGCTGTCGATGTCGTCGACCGACGTCACCATGATGATCGGCGCGTCGGCGTAGCGCGCGTCGCTGCGGATGCGGGCGCAGGCCTCGATGCCGTCCACCTCCGGCATCACGATATCGAGCAGAATGATATCGACTTGCGCGCCGTCCTTGCTGGAGGGCCAGCCGATATCCAGGAGCTTGAAGGCCTCCCAGGCGGAATGCGCGGTGCGGATATTCGAATAGCCGGCGGATACGAGCGCGGCCTCGGCGAGGTCACAGTGGTCCTCGGAGTCGTCGACGATCAGGATGCGCATGTCCATCTCCGTTTGACGTTCGGGTCTCGTGGCCGCCGTTCGGCGTACCGGTTTGCATCACCTTCTTCTGAACAACGGCCGTCGAAGCGGTGGCATTGCCCTCACGCTTCGTTGGTCGAAGACGCGCGGTGCAATTCCGCCTGCGCGGCCGCCGCGAGGGCACCGAGGGTTTTTTCGAGGCGCGCGATCTCGCCGGCCGACAGCCCGCGTTGACCGCGATACGCCGCGACCAGCACGTCCTCGACGTCCTTGGCGGCGAGACCGGTCGCCGCGAAGCCGACCGCCCGCCCGACCCCGCAAATGCCGTGGATGCGTCGGTAGGCATTCGCCAATGCGTCGATGGCGTTGGCGCCACCGTCCGACAAATGCGGCAGCTCCGCATAGGTGTCGTTGATCTTGCCTTCGAGCGACGAAGCGAAGCGCTTGCGCACCACCTCCAGTCGATCGTTGAAATGATCGGGCTGCACTTGTCCATCCTTCCGCCTCAATACAGAATTGAATAATTACATTGCGGAGCAAATAAAATGTGAATTAGTTTTACGTTAACCAATATTAATCTCTGATTGTATATGTATACGCGCTGAAAAAATTAAAGATACGACGATTTATGTTATGTTTCTACTATTGAATAAGTATAACCACGTACGATAAATTCGTTTGTGATCTTATCTCAGCCGGTTACTTTTTCTTGACCGCAAGTCGGCGCAACGACGGGTTGCGGTCACGCCGCGAGTTCCGGGCAGCTGCTGCGAACACATACGAAGTCGCTGGAAATACGAGTGTCACCGCTTCACAGATTCCACGCCAGCGTTCAACCGCGGTCAGACGGACAACGACGGACAACCTGCAGCAATCTGACCGCGTGCGACGTTAGGTCACGCAACCACCACAAAGATGAAGCTGGGCGGGAAAAGCCACAAACAACCCATTGGCACTGTGGGCTAAAAGCGCGGGGCGCTCCGACCCAGCGCGGTCGGCTTGCCCCGAGTTCCAATAAGTGTACAATTACATCAATTCACTCATTAAGAGTATTATTATTCACATTTTGCTATTTTTGTGCAGTTGATGATTGGAACGGCAGGTGAACCGAACCCAACAACGCGGATTCAGATCAGGAGCGCGCCTTAACGCATGCGGCCAAAGGAGGGCCCCCATGTCACGTACCCCCGCAATCGATGTGGCATCGTGGAGCTTGGTCCCTGCGCAGCCAGGGCACCCAAAATGCGCCGCTGCTGCTGCGGCGAGATCGGCCCGGAGCGGCGCGGCACCTTTCGTCATCGACCAGGGGGCGCCATGACCTGCGTCCTCGTCGTCGATGGCGATCGTTCGGCGAGCGCCGCCATTCAGGCGCTGCTGGAGCTGGAAGGATTCGAGGTGGTGGTCGCCGACGGTGGCCACTCCGGCCTGAGGGCCATCGAATCTTCGGCATTCGACGCGGTGATCATCGACGTGCTGGTGCCGCGGGTCGACGGCCTCGATGCCATCAAGGCCGTGCACGAGCGCGCCCCCATGGTGCCGATCATCGCCATCGCGCCACATAAGTTTCGCGACTGCCTCGGACCGGAACGGGATTTTCTCGGGCTCGCCACCAACCTCGGGGCGGCGGCGGCGCTCTACAAGCCCTTCATGCCGCGCGACCTGGTGACGGCGGTGGCCACCTGCATCGACGACCGGAGCCGGACGCGCGCACTAGCCAGGACTCATAATGTCGTCGCCGGGCTGGACCCGGCAACCCATGATCATGCGAAGGAGATGGACCCGCGGGTCAACCCCGCGGGTGACGCAGGAGAAGGGACGGCCGATCTCAGCGACGCGCGGCCGGCTGCGATTGCGACTTCGACAGCACGAGGCGCACCAGGTCGGCCGAGTTCTTGGCGCCGAGCTTCTTGGTGATGCGCCAACGATGGTTGGCGACGCTCTGCTTGCTGATGCGGAGCGCTTGCGCGACCTCGGAATTGGCGGCACCGGCGACGATGTGCGCCAGCACGTCGCGCTCCATGCGCGACAGCCGGACGCCGTTGTCGAACTTCAGCGACGGCACATCCGGCGCCGCCGCGCTGGTGGCGCGCCGGCCCCATATCTCGACCGCCTCGCGCACCCGCAGCACTGCCGTATAGGGATCGAACGGCTTTTCGATGAAGTCGAGCGCGCCGTTCCTCATACCCTCGACGACCGCCGGGCTGTCGCGCCGCGCCGAGATCAGGAAGATCGGAGATGCGTAGTTCCTCGCATTGAGCTTCTTGAGGACGTCGAGGCCCGACGGTCCCGGCATGACGACGTCGAGAAACACGCAGACCGGCACCCGCGTCGACGCCTCCCTGAGGAACGAGTTGCCCTCCGGGAACACCGTCACCTGAAATCCTTCGAGCTCGAGGATCGCGGCCAGCAATTCGCTGTATTCCTCGTTGTCATCAACGATAAAAATCTCGTTGACTGGTTTGAAATCCTGCGGGATTTCCGTAACGCCGCCAACCGATTCGAGCATCTCGTCCTCCGCTGCAGAGCAGGACTTGTGGACCCATCGCGCCGGCCAACGGAACCCCCGCCGGAACCGTCCGCGCGTGGCGCCTGCGGCCGTGCCGGTCAGCCACGAGGGGCGCCGACACGCCCGGTTGAAGGCGTGGATATTATGACGCTCAGGATTGCAGAAGCGTTAAGCTGCGCCTCTCAATCGTAGCGACCGCGGCGGCACGCATGTCTCGCAGGCCGTCCGGGGCGCGGACGCAGCACCGCAATCCCGGCAGCGGATGCCCGTCGCGCCTCGGCGCTTTTCAGCGCCTCATTGAAACCGCTGCAGCTCGTTCCAGCGCATGAAGTCCTGAAACAGTTCATCGCGCCGCGCCCGGCTGAGTGCCGCCTCGTCGCGCCGGACCGGGCGATCCGCGACCGGCGCGGTGGTCCGCGGCAGATCCGGCGACGGCCGCTGCACCGTCAACCCGGCCTCCCCGAGATGCCAGCACTTCCGGTTCTTCGCCTGATCGAAACGGTAGTACCAGTGCTGCCCGTCCGGCGGCTGGTGGGTCGGCTCGACGATGCAATCATCCGCACCCGCGGCGTGGTGCGCGTGGAACGCCATCACGGCGGCGAGCACGGACGCCGCCGGCACCAAACGCTTCGACATCGAACTCTACTCCTGGCGAAGGGGTTTCGACAAAAGGCGGGGCAGCAAACGCGCAAGCAAATCGTGCTCGCATGCCGCCGGCGCGGATGTGAGGCCGCAATGAGCTGCAAATCCGGCGACTCTATGCGCCGCCGCCGCAATGTTGCGCGCCGCCGCGTTCAGGCTTTCTTGCAGACCAGGCTCTCGCCGCAACCGAGGCATCGGAACGCCTCCCTGGCAGGCAGGAGATTGGTCGGCGGCAGCGAATGCATGCGGTCCATCGCCATGCGGCAATGGGGGCATTCGGGAGCATCCTCGTCGGCGGGCGGCGGCGCCGACCATCGCTCGTCGGGTGCCGCCGCGAGGCCCGAATAGACGTCGCCGAGATGCACCATGGCGGCGACCCTCTCGCCGCTCATCATCGCGGCGATCTCGTAGCACAGCGAAGCTTGCCGACGATAACGTGCTTTTTGGCTGACGATGATCACGTAGCGCCCCCGGCTCGTTCCGCCAAAAAAGCGGCAGACAATTGTGGCGGCCGGGCGCGAGCGCACGCATACAAGGAACACCCAGCCACCGCGGCGATGGAGCCAGCCAAATGCGGCAATTTCGCATCAATACTGTGGTGTGTGGAAAAACTTGCCTGCGCCGACGGCAGGAATAGTTGCGCTGAGCCTGGCCGGTGAGCGTCTGGGCAACCCCCGCGTTCGCCGCATAGAGCGTGTCGCCGGCAGCGTCGCTGTTGCCGACCGCCTGGGTGCCGGCTTCCCAGCGCCAAGGTCAAAGGGACCGAAAAGCCGGAATGGCCTTGCTGGCGCCGAGGGCCACGGTCAGGGCGCCACGTTTGCGTCCCTGCGTATTCGCACTACACTGAGCGCCCATCACGTCAGCCAAAAGGGGAGACCGCTCATGAAATACCTGCTCGCACTCGCCGCGATACTTTCGACCGCCGCCCTGGTAACTTTCGGAACGGCCGCCGGTTTTCCGCCGCGGGTCCACTACGTAGACCACGACAAGGTTGCGGCCGCCTTCGTCAAGGGCGGGCGCATCATCGAGGATGAAGGTTTGATCGTCATCGCCAACCGCGGCGTGCAGCGCGGCTCCGAGATGCACGACACCACCAACCACGTGTTCATCATCATGGATGGCGAAGCGGAGTTCGTCACCGGCGGCAAGATGGTCGACCCGAAGGCAGCCGGCCCCGGCCAGACGCGCGGGACCGGTATCGAGGGCGGCGTCAGTCATCATCTGACCAAGGGCGACGTCATCACGATCCCGGCAAAGACCCCGCACCAGTGGAAGGACACCTCGAAAACCGGCTCGGTCGGCTACTACGCGGTGAACTTCGACAGCAATTGACGAGCCCGGTGAGTAGGCGAACTTCATGCGATGCGCCGGTCGAGCGGCGCATCCGCACGCAAGACCATCGAACAGGAGGTTGGCATGCGCAGGAAGCGGAATTTCCTTCTTTTCACCGCACTGGCGGCAGCGGTTGCGACGCCGGCTCTGGGGCAGACCGCGACATCAGGGGCCGGACCGGCAAGCGGGGTCGCGAACACCGCGACAGCGATCCCGGACTTCTCCCGCGTCTGGCTTCACCCTTCGTTTCCCTGGTTCGAGCCGCCGGCATCCGGTCCCGGCCCGGTGACGAACAGGTCGCGCTGGCCGCAGCGGCCCGGCGACGATTCGGGCACGGTGGCGCTTCCGCCGCTGCCTCCGGGCGTCGCAGGCGTGAGCGACTACGACCAACTGGTCGGCGACTATTCCAACCCGATCCTGCAGCCCTGGGCAGCGGAGGTCGTGAAGAAGCACGGCGAAATGTCGAAGGCGGGCATCGTCTACGGGAACCCCTCCAACCAATGTTGGCCCATGCCGATGCCGTTCATCTACAAGCAATTCCTGGTGGAGATCATTCAACAGCCGGACATGGTCCAGCTCATCTACACGGCCCCGAGCACGGACGTGCGCCGCGTGCGCCTGAACGCGCGTCATCCCGAGCCGCTCACGCCGTCCTGGTACGGGGATTCGGTCGGCCATTATGAGGGCGACACGCTGGTGATCGACACCGTCGGCATCAAGACCGATCGGCCCTATGCGATGCTCGACCTGTTCGGCACGCCCTATTCGAAATCATTGCATATCGTCGAACGCTATCGGCTGCGCGAATACGACGACGTGAAGGACGCCATCGAGAGAAACAAGAAAGAGAATTGGCTGTTCAACGGCGACGTCTTCAGCAACCACCGGGGCAAGTTCCTGCAGCTCCACGTGACGATCGAAGACCCGGGCGTCTTCACGACGCCGTGGACCTCGACCCTCACCTATGTGCCCGGCCCCCCGGTCTTTCCGGAAAACGTCTGTGCTGAAAACCTCCATCAATATTATTACGGCGGCAGCGACACCGACGCTCCGCACGCCGAGAAGCCGGACTTCTGAAGGCGTGAGGATCGCAGTGAAGGCGACAGGTGGCCTGCGACAACTCTCCTGGCACCGGGATTCCTGGTGAGGGAACCCGGAGGTCCGGAGCACCGGCACGGACTTGGCGTCAACGGGAGGCTTCAATGAAGAAAGTAGCGATCCTGATCATCGCGCTTCTGGTGACATTGCGCCCCGTCTTCGGCGCCACGACGATCGATCTCGATGCGGCAACGATTGCCGACATAAATGCCGCCTTCGCGGCCGGTACCCTGACGGCGGAGGAATTGGTGCAACGGTGTCTCGCCCGTATCCGCAGCTACGATCGCGAGGGGCCGTCGCTGCATGCGGTCTTGGCCATCAACCCGAGAGCCATCGAAACCGCGCGCGCGCTCGATGCGGAACGCAAAGCCAAAGGGCCGCGCTCCGCGCTTCACGGAATTCCCGTTGTGCTGAAGGACAACTACAACACCGCGGATCTGCCGACCACCGGCGGCTCGGTCCTGCTCGAGGGCTCGATTCCTCCCGCCGACGCGTTCCTCGTGAAGAAGCTGCGTGACGCCGGCGCCATCATCCTGGCAAAGTTGAACATGTCCGAGTTTGCCATGCCCCCTGCGCAGAGTTCGCTCGGCGGACCGATATTGAATCCCCACGATCTCAAACGATCGCCGGCAGGTTCCTCCGGCGGCACCGGCGCCGCCATCGCCGCGGCGTATGCGCCGCTCGGTATGGGGACCGATACCGGCGGATCGATCCGCGGGCCGGCGACGGCGAACGGCATTGTGGGCTTGAAACCGACGCATGGTCTGCTCAGCAGAAGCGGGATCATCCCGCTTTCGCTGACATTTGACACCGGCGGGCCCATGGCGCGCAGTGTCAGCGACGTCGCGGTCGCGCTCGGCGCGATGACCGGCGTTGATCCCGCCGACGCGGCGACAAGGAAAAGCGACGGCAAGTTCTCGACCGACTACACGAAGGATCTGAAGGCTGACGCGCTCAAAGGTGCCCGTATCGGAGTAGCGCGCGATTTTCTCGGCGCCGATCCTGATGTCGATTGGGTGATCGAAGCGTCGCTCGATGCCATGCGCAAGTCAGGCGCGACGATCGTCGACATCAGGTTTCCGAAATGGCTGCTCGACTCGAAGCTCGAGTTTTACAATGCCATTCGCATGCCGGAATTTGCGGCGCAGATCAAAGACTATCTCGCGACCATCGGACCGGACTATCCCAAGACCATCGAAGACTTGATCGACCGCTCCAACCGCTTCACCGCACCGCGAGCCGACGGCGCGCGCCCCAATCCGGCGCGCTGGGCCTGGTTCAGGCGCGACGCGTCGAGCGGAAGTCTCGAGGACTACCGCTACACATCCGTCCGCGATTACGGCCTGCCGCTGGTGCGCGCAGCCGTCGATGGCATCTTCGCCGCGGAGAAGCTTGACGCGATTGTGTATCCGACATCGCCCCGCAGGCCTGCGCTGCTCACCGCGCCGCCTGAGACCGCTCCCGCAAGCCCGACCGCATCGGCGACGAACATCGCCAATCTGACGGGCTTTCCGGATCTGATCGTGCCGGCGGGATTCACCGGAGACAACCTTCCGGTCGGCATCTCCTTCTTCGGTGCCGCATTCAGCGAGCCAAAGCTCCTGTCTCTCGGATACAGCTTCGAGCAAGCCACGCACGCCCGCCGCCGGCCCGTACACGCACCCGCGCTCGAGGGGGAAGCGATATCGGTGCCGCAGTGATCGAAGCTCACTTGCCGAGGCGGTCGGGTCCCTTGGACAGCATGTTGACGCGGTAAAGGCCCTCGCGCGCCGTAATGTAAAGCGTCTGCTTGCCTGGCCCGGCAAAGGCGACGTTTGCGGGCTGGCGGGGAACGCCGATGGTTCCGAGATACGCTCCGTTGGCGCCGAACACCTGAACGCCCACAACGCTGGTGACATAGATGCGGTCGTCGCGATCGATCGCGATCCCGTCAGCGCCGCTTGGCTTGCCCTCGGGGGTGCCGCGCAAGGTTGCGAATTCGCGCTTATTGGCGACTGTGCCGTCAGTCTTGACATCGAAGGCCCACAAGACGGTGCCAAGTGTGTTGTTGACAATCAGCGTCTTGCCGTCGTTGGTCAGGACGAGCCCGTTCGGCAGCGGATTTTGGCCATCAATGATGACCGGGACCTTCGCGCCGGCCGGCAGATAGTAGACGAAGGCTTGGCGGCCAGGCACCGGCGGAAACGGGCCAGGGTCGGTAAAATAAATGCCGCCCTTGGCATCCACGATGAGATCGTTCGGCGCCATCAATGCCATCCCGGGTATGCCCTCGGTGAGCGTCGAGATGGTGCCATCCTTGCCGCGTTCGGTGATCCGCTTGCCGCCACCTTCCGCGAACACGAGTTCGCCCCTCCTGGTCAACGCAAGGCCGTTCGCCCCGTTGGTTGATTCGCGCACCACCGAAATCTTGCCGGCGGGATCGAGATGGTGGACCCGGTTTGCCCGAATATCGGAGAAGAACAGGCCGCCATCGGCCGTGCCGACCGGCCCTTCCGTGAAGGTGAACCCCTCCTGGACGAGTTCCGGCACGACGCCCGGCGCCAGCACGCCCGGGATGCCGGCTGGCGCCTGCGCCAGCACCGGCAGGGCGCAAATCGCAAGGATCGCCGCGGCGCCCAGGCCCATGTGGCTGCTCATTCCAATTCCGATCGGTCGCTGCTTGGTCGTCATCGCTTCCTCCCTGCTTGAGCGGCGGCGGGACTTCTGCCCGGTTCCCGTGAAGGTGCCGCAATCGTAGCAGACCGGTTGCCAGGAAGCTCCCTGATTTGGATCGTAGCCGGAAGTTGGCGTCTGGAGGATCGATTTCGCGTCAAGCCAGTCGGAATTCGCCGGCTCCCTGTTCCCACGGAGCCTCGGCGCAGTCTCTACGACATCGCATTCGGCGCCTCGACCAGCGAACTGTTGGCCAAGCGCCGCATGACGCAACTCGATCTGACGAAGGCCGTCGGGAAACATCCGGCCTACACCAACCAGGTGCTGACCGGAGGCCGGCGTCCCTCGCCGGAATACGTCGATCTGGTGGCGAATGCGCTCGGGCTGTCGGACAAGGAGCGTGTCGCGCTTCATCGCGCGGCCGCGCAGGACCACGGCTTCAAGCTCGATCTCACCAGGAAGCAGGGCGGAGCGGGCGCAGTGCCCTCGTTGAGCCAGACATTGACGCCCTCCGGGCCCGGCTCAGCGGCCTTTGAACTCGAGACCGTCGCGGAATTTGCTCCTGCCGACTTCTGCGAAGCGCTTTGTCGCGTTGCGCATGTCTTCTGTGTCGAACGTTTGCGGTGTTACCTCCATCGCCAGTAGATCCGCGATGGTCGGACCGGCGGCGAGTTTGTGAGCGTAGGCGCGCGCCTCCACCTCAACGTCGGCGTCGGGGTAAACCTTGTTGATAAGGCCCCAGGCAAGAAGCGTCTTCGCATCATAGATGTCGGCGGAGAACACCATCTCCTTCGCACGGGCGGCGCCGATCTTCGAGACGAGCCGCGATGCGCCGCCGAGCAGTGTCGAGGTGGCGATTTGCGCTTCGATCTGGCCGATGCCGGCGCCTTCGCCGACGAAGGCGATGTCATGCAACTGCATCAGTTCACATCCACCACCAAGACAGAGTCCGCGCACCGCGACGACCGTCGGGATGGGCAAGCGCTCGACCTTTTGAGTGATGGCGAAGGCCTTCGCGAGCATCCGCCGTCCGAAATTCGAGTCTTTGCCAACAAAGTTGCTGAACACGTCCGCGCCGCCACAGAAATGATCGCCGTCGGCCAAAGTAAGAAACGCCCGAGCGTTGGCATCGAGTGCCGCCTGCGCGGCGTTACCGAACGCCTCGATGGACTCGACGGTAAGAAGATTCATCGGCGGTGCGGCAAACGTGGCGATCGCCAACTGACCATCCATTTCAAACTTGACAGACATGGCCCGTCCTCTAGCTGAGATAGTCGGGGGGAACGGAGAAGATTTCGGCAGGCGGGGGAGGAAGGCCGGCCGCCCCCTTCGGGCTCAGCGCTTGCACCGCGGCGGCGACGTTGATCGATTCCCGCAGCAGCTTGATTTGTCCTCTTTCCGCAACGAGTCGGCCCGCGAACAGGTGATGGACGCGACGTCCAGTGCCGGCAGCCTTCGCGTGCGTCATGTATTCGGCGAACACCTGGTCGGGCGTCACGATCAGAACCCTTGTGTCTTCCGGCTTGAATCCGAAATCCGCATATAGCGTGCCCACCTGATTGTAGAAATCTTTGATCTGGGTGCGACCCTGATATCGCGTCGGCATACCGACGGCGTGAAGGAATGGAAGCTCGACCACGCCATCCTCCGCGAAGAGCGCCGCGACTTTGTCGCCATTGGGGATCACCGCGAGAAGCTCCAACAACAGTGTCTTGGCGTCATTCATCGAGGTCTCCTCGTGCCGCGAGGGTAGATAATCCGGGCGAGGGTAGACATTTTGGTCTTTTCATGCAACCATATTATACTATGCGACGACGATTCAAGGATCAGAACTGCTCGGTGGCGCAGGCGCTGGAGGTGTTGGGCGACTGGTGGACGCTCTTGCTGGTGCGCGAGGCGTTCATGGGCGCGCGCCGCTTCGCCGATTTCGAGGCAAACCTCGACATCTCGAAGAACATTTTGAGCGCGCGGCTGGAGCACTTGGTGGCCCACGGCGTGCTCGCCCGGGTCGACGCCGGCGTCCACGGAACGCGCTACGAGTACGAATTGACGCCGATGGGGAAGGACTTGGCAACGGTGATGACGGCGCTGCGGCAGTGGGGCGATCGCTGGATCTACGGTAAAGGGCGCGAGCCGCTACTCGCCCTCGACCGGCGCTCCGGGCAACGAATCCCACGGCTGCGCATTCTTGACGACGAGGGCCGTCCGCTCGCCGGCTGCGATATCGTGCTGGCGCCGGGGCCCGGGGCGACCAAGAGGACGCGCGACCGCTTCGGCGCAATTTGAATGTCGGAGTGCTTAGGACATCCGTCACAACAAATGAATCGGATTTGGCTCGGGCGCCATGTGGTGATTTGACTCGGGTCGGCGGGATTCC
>Ga0209415_10016750_pt1 | contig 11737 bp, 10 predicted proteins | sample PeaSoiSIISIP2007_FD_187696 | JGI IMG/M metagenome (GOLD analysis project Ga0209415, IMG submission 187696) | Peat soil microbial communities from Weissenstadt, Germany - SII-SIP-2007 (SPAdes) (version 2) | ecosystem: Environmental > Terrestrial > Soil > Wetlands > Peat | place: Germany... | reverse complement strand
CCGCGCGTCGGGCCCCCGAAGAGGACCATGTCACCGGCTCGATGCCCCTGCCCAGGCTTGGGCGCCACGGACCGCGCCCACCCGGCCAGCGGAATGTCCCCGTCGCCGACCCAGGGGGGCAGCGGTGTGTCCGCGCGCACGCTCGCGGCGGCGACGAGCACGCCCACGACGGCCAACGAGCCGGCCGCTGCGCCCAGCCGCTTCATCCGCTCACGGCTGCGGGATGCGCAGCTTGAAGGTCGCCCCTCGGCTGGACGTCTGCACGGTGATGGTGCCTCCGTGCTCCTCGGCGATCTTCTTGACGATGGCGAGGCCGAGGCCTGTGCCCCCCTTCTTGCCGCTCGTCACGAACGACTGGAAGAGGCGGTGCTCGATCTCCTTGGGGATACCGGGGCCCGTGTCGGAGAAGCCCACGACCAGCGCGCCGTCTTCCTTGTCGCGCGTCACCTTGATGACGAACTTGCCGCCCTTCGTCCCCATCGCTTCGACCGCGTTGCGGGCCAGGTTGTGGACGACGCGGAGCATCTTTCCCTCGTCGAACCGCGCGGTGCCGCGCTCCTGCACGTCGACCACGAGCTCGACGCCGCGCCGGCCGAGGTCTGCCTCGAGCTGATCGCGCACGTCCTCGAAGAACTTCTGCACGTAGACCTTGCGGACGAGGACACTCTTCTCGCCGCGCGCGAACTCGAGCACCTCGCGCTGCATCGCCCCGATGAGATCGAACTGCCGCAGCACCAGCTCCGCGTAGCGCTGGCGCTGGGCGGCGTCGTTCGAGTTCTGCATCAGCTGCACGTACCCGCTGATGACGGTCAGCGGCGTCTTGAGGTCATGGATGACGCTGGAGAGGAGGCGCCCGATGGTGGTCAGGCGCTCCTCGCTCTCGCGCGCCTCGCGCGAAAGCTGCAGGCGAATCGCGGTGGAGGCGTTCGCGGTGATGAGCTCGAAGAGCTCGCGGTCTTCCTCGGTGAAGGGGCGGTTGCCGCGCTTGTTGTAGATGGCGATGGCGCCCATGGGCGCCTCCTGCTCCCCCTCGAGCGGGACCGCCATGGCCGTCTTCGCCAACGCGCCGCCGACTCGCTCGTCGAAGGACTTGTCGCGGCGCGGGTCGTTCTCGGCATCGCTGCTGACGAGCACCTCGTCGTTCCGGATGGCCCATCCGATGAGGCCCGCGTCATCCGGGTAAGGGATGCGCTTCATCTTCTTGGCGCGCTCGTCGATGAGGAAGAGCAGCCCGGTACGCTGCTCCGGATCGCGCAGGGCGACAGCCCCCATCTTGGCCTCGCAGGCGCGCATCGCCTCGCCGAGCACCGCGAGGGAGAGCTCGTCGAGCGACTGCCCGCGGGCCATCGCGTGCTCGAGATCGAAGAGCAGCTTGAGGTCGCGGACGCGGTGCTCGAGCTGCTCCTTGGTGTCGAGCAGCTGGATGTTCTTCTGCGTGACGGACATGAAGAGGCGCGAGTTGTCGATGCTCACCGCGGCCTGCGTGGCCAGCGCGGCGAGGATCTCCGCGTCGTCGTCCGTGAACTCACCGCTGTGCTTGTTGAGCACCTGCACGACGCCGATCGTCTTGCCGAGGTGATTCTTCATCGGCGCGGCGAGGATCGAGTGCGTCCTGTAGCCGGACAGCATGTCCCACTCGGGGCTGAAGCGCGGGTCCTTGTAGGCGTCGCGGACGTGGAGCGGCTTGCCGGTGCGCGCGACGTGACCCGCGATGCCGTGGCCGATCTTGAGGCGGATGGAGCGAACGTCGGGGCCGTGCGCGATGCGCGAGACGAGCTCGTCGTTCGCCTCGTCGAGCAGGTAGAGCGTCGCGCGATCGGCCTCCAGCGCCTCGGTGATCTTGTCGAGGATGAGCTCGAGGAGCTGGTCGAGGTCGAGCGTGGTGCCAAGCGCGGTCCCTACCTCGCGCAGCGCCTTGCTGACGCGCATCTCGCGCGCGAGGCTCGCCTCGGCGACCGCGAGGCGGGCGTCCAGAGAGCGCGCGGGATCGGACCTCGATGCCACGACCCCATCCTAACAGGGCGTGCCACGCCGCCGTCAGGGACAACGTGTGACTCCGCTACCTGCCGGAACTCCTAGATCTTCGTCGCGGCGATGACGACGTGCGGATACGGCAGGACGTCCGGCACGCGCACCATGCGCACCTTGAAGCCGAGCTCGCTCAGCATGGCCCCCCACTCGCGATGGTGACGGTAGGCGAGCGGCTCGCGGAATCCGACCATCAGGCGGTCCAGCGCCTCGGTGAACAGCAGGCCGGCACGCGGCTCGGTGGTGATGTCCTTGAGGAGGAGCATTCCGCCGGGGGAGAGGGCGGCCCGGAGCCGCTCGAGCACCCGACGCTGATCGTCGATTGGCAGGTGGTGCATCACGTCGAGCACGTAGGCCGCGTCGAAGGGGCCCTCGATGTCGGCGTCGCGGACGTCACCCACGACGAACGTGTGCTCGCGCAGGCCGAGGCGCCCGGCCACATCGCGGGCGATGCCGATGCGACGCGCGCTCGGATCGACTCCCACGATGCGCCGGCGCGGCTGCGTCTGGCCGAAGTACGCGGCGAAGAGGCCGAACCCGCACCCCACGTCGAGGATGCGCCCTTCGTCGGTGAGCAGAAGATCCATGACGCTGAGGATCTTCGGCCGCAGGATCGAGAAGCGCACCAGGGAGTACGCACGCTCGAGCGGCGGCAGAGCGCGCACGATCCGCGCGATGGCGTCGCGCCCGTAGACCTCCGGGGCCTCGATGGTCGGCGGGGGCGTGAAGCGCGCGCGCAGCGACTCGAGCGCGCGCCGTGGCCGCGACGCCGGGGGCTCGGAGGCGCGGGCGATACGCATCGCAGGCAGAGGTAGGCCGTGGCCGGCGGGGCCGTCAAGAGGCCGGTACGCCCGGACGGATTCGAACCGCCGACTTGTGGCTTCGAAGGCCACCGCTCTATCCAGCTGAGCTACGGGCGCGAGGAAGATTCGACGTATCACGCAAGTCTCAGCGACTCCAGCGGCAGGGCACGACCTTCGGGGAGTTCGACCGGTGATGCCGGGCGTTGCTATGGTTACGGGGCATCGAATGTGTCGCTTGCTCGGGATCGCCGCGAGCGAACCCACGGATTTCAAGATTGTCCTTCGCGAAGCCCCGCGGTCGCTCGCGACCCTGTCCCGTGAGCACCGCGACGGCTGGGGCCTGGCCATCTTCGACGAGCAAGCCGGCGGATGGCGGCTGGACAAGGGAATCGCGTGCGCGGGCGAGGACGAACGCTTTCACCGGGTGGCGGTGGGGAGCCGCGGCGAGATGCTCATCTCCCACGTGAGACAGAAGACCGTCGGCGAGACGTCGCTGGTGAACACCCACCCGTTCGAGCGCGGGCGCTGGGTCTTCGCGCACAACGGGACCGTCGAGGACGTGGGGTGGCTGCGCACCCAAGTGTCGCGCGAGCGCCTCGCGGAGGTTCGCGGCGAGACCGACAGCGAGCTCCTGTTCGCGTGGCTGCTCACGCGACTCGACGAAGCGGGTGCGGCCCACACCGCCGCGTCGCCGGACACGGATCGCGCCGTCGGCACGGCGGTCCGTATCGCCCGGGGGCGCGCGGCGTTCGGGGCGTTCAACTTCCTCCTGTCGGATGGGAGCGCCCTGTACGCCCACCGCTTCGGTCGCGCGATGCACCTGCTCGAGCGCGGGCCGCACGACGAGATCCGGGCGAGACGGACGAGCCGCGACGGCACCGTGGTCGAGACTCCGTGGTCCCAGCGGCGCACGGGGGTGTTCGTCGCTTCGGAGAAGATGACCCACGAACCGTGGCAGGTCGTCGAGGAGGGCATGCTCCTGCGCATCGACCGGACGCCCACGCCGCGGTGGAGGCTGATCGCCGCGTGAAAGGGCGACGCGCGGGCCGTCACTCCGGGTCGCGGTCCCGGGCCTTCGCGCGCTGGAGGCGTCGCCGTGCTTGCTCGAGATGCTCTCGCGCGAGGGCCAGCTGGTCTCGCGCAACGCGGGCGCGCTCCCCCGTGCGGGAGAGCGTGTCCCGCTGAGCCGGACGCGCGGGACGACGGGCGCCTGTCAGGCCTGAGGCAAGATCTCGCACGCGCTGATCTCCTCGTAGGTGGCAAGGGACCGCGCGGGAGCGCGCGGGCTTCGCGGTTTGCCGTAGAGCTCGAGGGGGGCGAAGGCGCGGCGCAGCGAAGGAGGCAGAGTCTCGATCTGCTCGATCAGCTCGGCGCAGGTGACGAACACCTCGTCGCGATGCCCGGAGTCGACGTTGCGTCGCAGGACGAGCTCTCCGGGGGCACCGGCGCGTCGCGCGATCTCGCGGACATCGGCTGCGACCAGCCCGACGAGACGCGCGCAGACGTCGCCCGGGTCGCACTGGCCGAGAGGACGGGTGTCGAGGGTGGCCTCAGTCATCGTGCGACGCGCCGGGACGAGCTCGCGGGTCGCCTGCTCGACGGCGCGGAGCACCTTGGTGATGCACGCGGCGTCCTGGGCGACGAGGTCGATCACGACGGTCTCGTCGGCGTTCCTCCACTTCACGCGCGGCTGGGCCGACGAGAGGTCCAGGTCGAAGGCATGGGTGACCCCGGCGCGCGCGCTCTTGCCGAGCAGGAGCGCCCCGCGCGATCCCTCGAGCGAGGCGCCGAGGATCGTGAGCCCGTCGAGTCGTAGCGTGACCGGCTCGACGCGCTTCCGGAACCAGCCCACCTCGTACGGGAGCGTCACCATCGCCCCTTCGCGAGCGTGCCGCACCCGACGAAGCTCGCGCCACCCGTGCCCCTCGGGGAGCTCGGCGTCGAACGTGGCACGCAGACCGCAGGAGAGCCCGACGACCACCTCGGCGCCGTAGCCCTCGTCGGCGGCGAAGATGCGAAACCCCGCGGTGGCCCCCGGCAGGTCGTGGCGAGCGAGCAGCTCCCCGACCGAGACGGCCGCCGACTTGCGCGCCTCGACGATGGTCTTGTCGGCCCGCACCACGGTCGCGTCCAGGGCGGCCTGCGCGCGGCGCACCTCCGCGAGGACCGCGCCGCGCGTCATCGTCGCGATGCGATTGCCTACGTCGCGGACGTAGTTCTTCCGGGGCCCTCCCGCGACGAGGACGGCCTCCACGGCGCTGGCCATCGTGCCCAGCTCGGCATCGAGGTCGATGAGGTGCTCCTGCGCCTCGGTGACCCGCGACCTCGCGCAATCGATGGCGTGCTGCGACTTCATGAGCGACACGCCACAGGCGACCAGTGCGCGGATGGTCGCGATGAAGTCGACTCCTGCGTGGAAGGGGGTCGAGTCGCCATAGACGTACAGCGGTCGTGTGGGCACGAGGCGGACGTCCTCGCGGCGTGCGACGCGTGCCGGAAGCGGCTCCAGGAGCGCCGACCGGGGGAGGACGATAACGCTTTGCAAAGGCTGTCTCCTGTTCTTCCGGGGCTCGAAGGATCCAGGGTGAGGACCGGAGCCCGCACGCTCTTGTAGGGAGTTTTCGCGTGAAGGCGGCGCCGCGGCGTCGGTGCGTCTTGCCGGTGCAAGCGTGTTGCCAGCCTGGAGCGTGCGAGCGGAGGGTCAGGAGCGCGCGGACCGCACCTGCCACAGGTCGCGCACGATGTCCTCCAGGCGCACACGCTTGGCCCTCCACCCGAGGACACGCGCTGCGCGCTCGGGCGAGGCAACCAGACGAGGCGAGTTCCCGCACGCCGCGGCCCGTGCACCACGCGCACCTCGCGACCGCTCACGCGCCGTACGACCTCGATGACCTGCGCCACGGAGTGCCCTTCGCCGGTGCCCAGGTTGAAGGCGCCGCCCTCGCCGCCGGAGGCGAGGTGCTCCAGCGCGACGAGATGCGCTTCGCACAAGTCGAGCACGTGGATGTAGTCGCGCACGCACGTGCCGTCGGGGGTGTCGTAATCGGTGCCGAAGACGGTCAAGGCGTCGCGATGGCCGGAGGACAGGTCAGACACCCACACAAAACGCGCGCTGCGTACCGGGACGCGTGTCCCGTGTACGCAGCAAGCCGTGGAAGAGGGGGTTTACTCGGCCGGCGTCTGCGCGACCGCCGCCTGCAACGCGCGATTGCGCCCGCGTGCCTGGCCGCCTGCGCGACCGATGGCCGCCATGTGGTCACGGTTGCGGCTCACGACCTCGCCGCCCTTGCGGCCCGCGTTGCGAGCCTCGTCGGCGGTGAACTCGTGCGCGCGACCCTGGGCGTGGGCTGCCTTGCCGCCCTTGCTCGCGATCTCGCGCTGCTTGGACAGGTCCATCGATGCAAATCCGCGGTTGCTCTTGGGACGGTCGGGGGTGGTCGTGGTCGGCATGTCGTGTCTCCTCTGGCGAGCCCGACTGCACCGCCCGTGCCCAGCGGACGACTCCGCCATGTACCCGGAATGACTCGGTGCTTTGACCAAAGTGCGCGTCCCTGGCGTGTGGCGAAATGCCACGCCATTGGCGGAATGCCACCATCCCGGTCAGCGGACCTCGTAGTCGAGCTGGAGCTGCCGACCTTCGCGCAGCACGACCACCCGCACGCGCTCTTCGGTGCGTACCCGGGCATAGGCCTGGAGCATCCGGTCGGGGGACGTGAGCGGGATGCCGTCGAGCGACAGGAGAACGTCGCCGGCGCGAACGCCGAGCGCGTCGAGCGGCGTCCCGGGCTTGAGGGTGGCGATCCGGAGGCCCACCACCTCGTCGCCCTGCTTCTCGGGACGCACCGCGACCGAGCGAATCAGATCCCCCGCGCCGTCGATCAGCGCATCGCGTGCGCCACGGTCGAGCGCGAAGGCGCCCGTGCCGGTGCGGACGATGCCGCGGGCGACCGCCGCGGGCGAGGGGGGCGGCGCGACGCCGGGTCGCGCGAAGATGCGCGCGACGCATGGCGTGCCGTCGCGCTGGAGGAGGACCCGATCGGGTGCGATGGCGAGCACCTCGCCGCCGCGACGTCGCAGGATGGGCTCGCGCTCGCCGCGCACGTCGAGCACGACGAGCGACCAGTCGGCATCGTCCGCGGCGACGATCGACACGACGCGCACGCCGTCGCACGCCGCGGTCGCGTCGGCCGTGCCGGTCGACGGCGGGGGCGCCCCGCCCAGGAGGGGGCCCGTCACGGAGTCGAACGGATTGCGCGCCAGGATGGGGTCGGCGCTGCGCGGCGGGACCGGCTCGGTCGCCGCCTGGGCCTCCGTCACGACGTGGAGCCGAGGGGCGGCGAGCTCCCCGCCGACGAGGGCCGCGAAGCCGCGCGCGTGCAGCCACGCGCACAGCGCGAGCGTGCCCACGGCGAGGGGGAGTACGGAGCGACGACCCATGCACGGCGAGGAGAGCGAAGCGCGTGCCGGCGCGGGCCGTCCGGAGCCGCGAGGAGCATCGCGGAGTTACGCCCGACGCGACGCGATGCAGCGGACACGTTGTCAGCGCGATGGGTCCGCGGTCGCCAACACGTCAGGCGCGCCTCGCGTCACGAGCGCCACGTAGGGCGGCACGAACGCCAGGGCCCACGCCACGAGCGCGATGGAGCCGCGGGCAGAGACGGCGAGGAGCACGAAGAACACGGCCGCTCCGGGGAGGCGCACGAGGAGCTCGGCGAGGGGCACGCGCGCTCCGACGCCGCGCTTCACCGCGGTCCACGCCAGGGCCGCCGAGGTGGCCCAGGCCGCAGCCACCGCGGCCCACTCCGGAAGGGGCGTGCTCACCCACCGGAACCCGCCCCACCACGACGCGACGAGCATCCCGTGCGTCGCCAGGGGGGCCACGAGGATCACGGCCACGTCGAGCCACGGCGGCGCGCGCCGGCGGTCGACGGCGTCGAAGAACGCGACCGCGGCCCCCGCGAACATCGCCCACCCGACGACGCCGATGGGCGGCACCGCGAAGACGCCGGGCTGCGTCCACGTCCACAGGCCGGCTCGCACGGAGATGGGCTCGATGAGCGCCGCGTCCGCGAGCACGAGAGCCGCTGCTGCCAGCACCAGCCGCCCCGGCGCGATGCGCCGCGCGAGCTGCGACGCCGAGTCGATGACGATGGGCCAGATGCACGCCACGAGGAGCGGCGCGCGATCGAGGATGAACGACCAGGTGGGCGCGTAGCCGTAGAAACCGTACGCGCGGATCACGGTGTCCTCTCCCACCCATCCGGCGACCGAGAGGATGGCCAACCGCGCGGCGACCCGGCCGCGGTCGTCCGGGCGCGTCCGCGCGAGCCGCACCACCCAGTAGAGGGCGACGACGACGACGCAGGTGATCTGGAACGCCGCCACCTACGCCCCCACTCCCGGAAGACCTGCCGCGCTCCAGAGGTTGTAGGCGAGGAGGAGCGCCGCGCCGAGCCACGTGAGGCGAACGCAGTCGCCGGACGTCACGCCGCGACGCACGGCGCGCTTGTAGACCACCGCCTGGAGGAGAGGCGCGGCGACCATGACGGCGATGCGCCAGGGGACTACGCCGGCGGCGAATCCCCCGACGAGCGCCGCGCTCGACACGAGGAGGAGCGCGTCGATGATGCGCATGGCGCCACGCTCGCCGTGAACGACGGGGTAGGTCTTCACGCTCGCCGCCGCGTCCCCGGGCGCGTCGCGCAGGTCGTAGACGACCTCGTAGGAGAGCTCGAAGAGGAAGAAGAAGGCCATCGTGACGACCACGGTCGCCGCGGTGACCCCGCGCGCGAACGGGAGCCCGTCGCCCAGACCGTAGACCGCGATGGGGTACGCGAAGAGCGTGAGGAGGAAGCCGGTGGCCGAGGCGGTGTTCTTCCAGAAGTAGAGCTGCTTGATGCGGCGCCGGCCGGGCAAGACGGCCCAGTTGTAGGCAAAACCGAGCGCGTGATACCCGAGCCGCCACGGCGTCAGCTGCGGCATGGCGAGGTGCGCGAGGACGAGCGAGGCGCCGAGCGTGCCGAAGCCGACGGCGAGGACGGCTCGCTTGTGACGCGCGACGAACTCCGTCCCGGGGATGCCGTTGGCGGCGTCCTCTTTCAGATCGACGACGCGGTTGAGCAGGTTGACGAGAAACCAGTCGAGCGCGCAGATGGCCGAGAGCCCCCACGCGTGCCTCCCGTAGAGGAGCCACGCGAAGGTGAACGTCCCCAGCGCGGCGATGGCCACGATGTGAAGCCGTCCGATGCTCGCGACGCGCATGGCGCCGCGAACCGTAACTCAAAATTCGAAGGCGAGCCCGAACGTCCAGGACTGGCCGCCGACCCGCAGGGGGTCGGACTGGATGCCGAGACCGTCGAGATCGGCGCGCGTGTACTCGGCGAAGGCGTACGTGTTGTTCACGCCGACCGCCTCGTCGAAGTTCTTGGCCGAGTACTCGTCGAAGGCGTTGAGGTTGAACGCGAGGCCGAGGCCCAGCTCCGTCCCCATGCTGCCGCCCACGCCGACGCGACCGCCGTAGTCCGACGTGCCCACCGAGTTCGACGCGCGCCAGATCGAATACCCGAAGCCGAGCTTGGCGTAAGGCACGAGCGGCACGTGAAGCTCGCGCTTGACGACGTCCGCCCGGAGCACCGCGACGGCATAGAACGGGTAGATCTCCAGCGTCGTCGTCTCGCCGGAGTTGAGGATGCCGTTCGGGCCGTGGGGCTGGATGAACTGGGCGTCGCCGCTCATCTTCGTGTAGCCGATGCCGATGCCCGGCCCGAGGGTCCCGACGTGCGGGATGCGCAGCACCTGCCAGTCGAACTCGCCCTGGAACATGAGCCGCGGGAAGTTGCCGAGCGTGGACGCGAAGGGAGTGGCGCCGTGGAGGGCGGGATCCGTGTCCACGTCCGGCGTGAAGGGCGAGAAGCGGAGCTCGATGGCGAAGTGCTGGGCGGATTCGTACATCTTGTGCCTGCCGCCGAGCACGTCCTGCCTGTCCTCCTGGGCGAGCGCGCTCGAGGCGCACGCGAGGGCGCTCACGGCGACCGCGCCGCCCGCGACGAATGCGCCGCGCTTCACTTACCGCTCCGGCGACGGCGTCGTCGCGTGAACGCAGCGAGCCCGACGACGCCGGCCACCCCGGCGAGCGACGGTGCGCCCCCGGCGCCGATGGTCTCCAGCGCGCAGAACCCGCCCGGGCCGCCGCCGTCTTCCTGGTAGGTCTGCCAGAAGTCGCGCACGGGGGCAGGGTAGTCGCATACCTCGACGGATGGCGGTCCGACATTTCCGGTGCCGTCGACCGCCGAGACGACGACGTTGTACATGATCCCGTCGATGAGCCCCTTGATGGTGTACGAGCCGACGGATTTGTCCGCAATCGTGAAGCCCGACGAGAAGGACGTGCCCGGCGGGTAGAGGTACTGCGCGCCGACGGTCGTGATGCCGCCGACGCCCGTCTCGACCGTGCCGCCCTCGTCGGTGCTGCCTCCGTCGTCCGTGACCGGGGTCGTCACCACCGCGGCCGCATCGGCGCCGCCGTCCTGCGTGATCGCGCCGGCGAGGGTGGGGTCGTTGCAGTTGTAGCCGCTGGCGGATGCCGGGGACTGGCCCCCCGTGTTGACGGGGTAGCAGGCGCCGTCGTACGGCAAGGGCCCGGCATCCAAAGCGCCGGATTCGGCGGTGGAGCTATCCATGGGGCCGTCGTTCGCTCCGTCGGCTCCGCCGCTCTCGAGCGTCGCGTCGCCCACCGGGGCGGCGCCGGTATCCGGGCACACGAGCTTCTGCCCGCCCTCGAGGGAAACGACGCCGCCCTCGGCGCCTTCCTGGCCGGGATAGGGATCGATGAAGATGTCGTAGCCGGCGGTGTCCGAGTCGCTGTTGGCCGTCCAGGTGACGTTGTAGATGGTCTCGCCGACGGTTTCGCCCATTCCGGACGGCGCGGGTGGCCCGACCATGTCCGTGTTGATCGTGTACTGGTACGGCGTCCCGTCGGAGTTGCCCGACGAGTCGATGGCGAGAAAGTTGATGTTCATCGGGACGGCCGCGAAGGTCGCCTGCGCGCTGCACGCTTCGATCCCCTTGGCCGGTGGGTAGGTGTTCATCGACACGGGAGGAGGGCCCTGCTGCCAGCCGACGAGATCCTGAACGCGGACGTTGAACGTGTAGGTCTGCGGGGTGGTGGTGACGACGCTGGTCAGGTTTCCGGACCGGGTGCCCCAGCACAGGGCCGCCGTCGCGCCGATGCCGCGGTCGGTCATCGCGGTGCAATCGGACGTGAGGCTGGCCCACACCTCCAGGCTGTCGGGCGACGACGCTGTGAAGCCCGAGAGCGTGACGCTGAAGGACAGCGTCATGTCGGCCATGCAGTCGGCGTAGCTGATGCCGAGCGGGTTCAGGTTCTGCGGGCGCGTGCTGTACCCCTCGTTGTTGCCATTGACGATGCGATTGGGATACGGCTGCCCGCTCGCCGACACCGTCTGCGCGGCCGCCACCGCCGGGACGAGCGTCGCGGCGAGAACGATGGCGGCGCTGAAGGCGAGGCGCGGACGGAACATCGGGCGGCCACGCAGCATAGCGCGTGCCACGCTGTTTTTCCCGCGATCCACGCGGCCTTCGAGCCACCGCGGGGGCTGGTCCGGGCCAACGTGGCAGCGCCGGAGCGAGCCCCGCGTGTTCGCGGTGACAAACTGGCACCGCCGGGATAAGCACCCCGCGTGATGATGCATCTCATCCCCTCGCACCAGGGGCGGCCGGCGGACGATCCCATCTTCGCCCTCAACCGGGAGGCGACGCTGCGCCGCCAGAAGGGGGAGTCCATCGTCAACGCCACGGTGGGGGCGCTGCTCGACGACGAAGGCAAGCTCGCCATCCTGCCGACCGCCGCGCGCGCCGTGCACGAGGTTCCGGCGGTGGAGTGGGCG
>Ga0209415_10016749_pt1 | contig 11738 bp, 9 predicted proteins | sample PeaSoiSIISIP2007_FD_187696 | JGI IMG/M metagenome (GOLD analysis project Ga0209415, IMG submission 187696) | Peat soil microbial communities from Weissenstadt, Germany - SII-SIP-2007 (SPAdes) (version 2) | ecosystem: Environmental > Terrestrial > Soil > Wetlands > Peat | place: Germany... | reverse complement strand
CCGACACGAATGCGATGGTGATGCGCTGCTGGTCCACCTGGCCAGGCGGGAGCATTGACGAGAGATCGAGCGTGGCGGCCGGAGCGGGGTCGGCAGGGAGGTTCGTCGGGGTTGACGCATACCCACCAGACAGGCAGCTCAGGAAGACTACGAGACACCCCAGCACTCGCACATGCGCCTCCTCAAACGGTGCTGAACGTAGCTTAGGAGGGATAACCCTATGGTGGTAGCGCCGTGTGACACTTTGGGAAGTGTTACGCGCTAAACGACTGGGCCGCTGAGCCTATAATCCGTGCCCGGACCCGGGCGCCGCAGGGGGCACACAGCGGGAGCACCCGTCCCAACTGATTGAGTTGATAAAGCTTAGAAGTGGCGGAGGGAGAGGGATTCGAACCCCCGGTACGGTTTCCCGTACATCGGTTTTCAAGACCGACTGTTTCAACCACTCACACATCCCTCCGCGGATGTAGCCAGTTTACCTCTTTCGACAAACGTCAGGCGAACGACCCGGAGAGCAGAACACTTGACTCCTTGTGGGCAACAGGCTTTCGCGCTGAGTGGATGCGCTCAGGCTCCCGCCCTAGTGGGCCAGGCCGAACGCCCGCGAGTGGAACACCATGACTTCCTCGAAGTGTGACAAAAAATACGCCAGGCTGTGATCGCCGGCGTAGGCGTGATATTCATGCTTGATCCCTGCCTGCTGCAACTCGCGATCCAGACGGGCAGCGCCTTTCTCGAAGCCGTAATTGTCGTTCTGGCCACAATTGAAATAGATCGTCAGCGTTCTCAGCGCCTGCACATTTTTCCGGGCCAGTACAAACGGGCTGTTCTCCTCCCAGTGACGCGGTTGAATCTGCCGGCCAAAGACTGGGCCGAGCACGCCGGTGAGAGATGTGCCGGATCCCGACGCGGCATCCAGTTGTTGCGGGGACTCCGTGATCAGCGCGGCACTCTGGGCGCTCACTGCGGAGAACAGTTCCGGCCGCGCAAAAGCGAAACGCAAGGCGCCATAACCTCCCATCGAAACGCCGCTGATGGCGCGACTGGCGCGGCCTGGGCGAATACGGTACTGGTTTTCGATGTGCGGTATGAACTCCAGGAGGAAGAAGTCGCTGTAGCGCACCGAACCATCAGCGGAATTGATGTAGAAGCTCCGCCTGCCCTCCGGCGCCACGATCAGGAAGTCTCCTATCTTGTGCTGCTTGTGCAGATCGTCGAGCAGAGTCCAGCCACCGGTATTGAAAAGGGTTTGCTCGTTGTCGCCGAGTCCGTGCAGAAAATAGAGCACGGGATAGCGTTGAGGTGGGTGCGCCGCAGCGCCCGCGTCGTAACCCGCAGGCAGATACACGCAGTAGTGGACCACATGCCTTAGAATGCGACTGGTAAGCGCGGTGCAGTCTATGCGGCTCTGGCCCGACGCCATGCCACACGCGGAGAACAGAAGAACCAGGGACCAGGACCAGCGCTGGAAGTCGCGCATCATGATTCAGTTTACAGGGTCAGTTCATTCGTAGCGCAGCGCCTGCACCGGGTCCAGTTTCGCGGCGCGGCTGGCCGGATACAAGCCCGAGATCAGGCTCACCACAAAAGCGAAGGCAATCGCAAACCCTACCAGCCACCACGGCACGGCCCAAAAATGTTCGGGCGGGAATGACTGGCTCTTCAAATAGATGTTGGTTCCGAAGTTGATCACCTGGCCGATCGCCCATCCCATGACCACTCCCACAATGCCGCCCAGAATTCCCATCGCACCGGCTTCGGCGAAAAAGAGTTTCTTGACGTCTCCGTCGCTGGCGCCGATCGCCTTCATAATGCCGATTTCGCGGCGGCGCTCGAGGATGGCCATCACCAGTGTATTGACGATTCCAATCGAAGCCACCGTCAAGGCGAGACTGCCGAAGATTCCGAGGAAAGCGAACAGTACGCGGAACACCTGCTGCAGGCTTCGGCTGGCGTCAAGAATCGAGAACGCAGTAAAGCCCATTTTCTTTACTGCGTCTTCCACCGCCGGCACCTGCGCGGGATTCTTCACCCGCACGCTGATCGAGGAGTACACCGGCTGATCGCCGGTGTGAGAAATTTCACGCAAATCGGTAGGCAGCATCACGTGAAGACTCTGTGCCAGCCTCAGGGGTAGAAACACCTTGGCGCGCGTCGGGCCGCGCATGCTCTCCGGGTCAAGATCGGAGACGCCGACAATGGTCAGCTTCTGCTCGCGCGACACCACGGAATAGGAAGCAGCCGCAAGGCTGCCATCGCCCGAACTGCTTCCCGCAATACCCGGCGGCGAAGCGCCCGGTGCGCGCTGCGCGTAGCGCATGGTCAATTCTTTGCCCAAGAGCGGCTTGGCCAGGTCGGCAATGTTCGGCTCGGTCGCGCCCAGTGGCGGGGTTTTCCCCAGCAACTCTTCAGCGAAAGATTTTTGCAGGATGGCTTCGGCCGCCGAATCCGATGAAAAGAAACTGCCCTGCATGCCGTCGAAAGCATCATTGGATTTCGCCGACAATGGCAGCGCAGAAATCATGGTCAGGTGCGGCTTGTCCTCATAACGAAGCTCGGTGACGAAGCGAATGTCGGGATAGGCTTCCAGCACATTGGGCAGGCGCTCAATTTCCAGTCGCGCCGGCTCGTCGAGAACCCGGCTTTCGCCGGGCGTAGGCCCGTTGCGCTCTTCATCGCGGCCCATGCCGCGCAGTTCACGCCGCGAGGAGACCAGGACCGTATCGAACAAGCCCGACTTCGCCAGTCGCCGCGAGAAAAGTTGCTGCAGTCCTGTGCCCAGCGAAAGCATCGCGACCAGCGAGGCCACTCCGACCGAGATGCCAATCGTGGTGAGCGAATTCCGTAGTAACGACTCCCGCAGGTTGCGAAGCGCGAGGTCGGTCAGGTCGGGGAGTTTCATGGCTGGACTCCTTTCGCGGCCGCCGACGCCGCATTCGGCCGGTTGTCCATCGGACGATCATCCACCAGCTTCCCGTCCGCCAGAAAAACCATCCGCTGCGCGTAGCGCTCGGCCAATGCCCGCTCGTGGGTCACCATGACGACGGTCATTCCCAACAGCCGATTGAATTCCCTGACCAGATCCATGATCTCCGTGCCGGTGTGGCTGTCGAGATTTCCCGTGGGCTCATCGGCGAGCAGAAGCTGCGGCCGATTGATCAGCGCCCGTGCCAGCGCTGCCCGCTGCTGTTCGCCGCCCGACAACTCGCTCGGACGATGATTCATGCGGGCCCGCAACCCCACCCGCTCCAGGGCCTCCCGCGCGCGAGCCTCACGCTGGCCGCGGTCTACCTCGGCAAAACGCAGGGGAAGCTCGACGTTTTCCGCCAGCGTCATGCTGGCAATCAGGTTGAACGACTGAAAGACCATCCCGACGACGTGCAGCCGGTGTTTCGCCAACTCCTCTCGCGAGAGCTTCGCCAAATCGCGATCCTGGACGATCACGCTGCCCGACGTAGGCCGGTCAAGTCCCGCAATCAGATTCAGCACCGAGGATTTTCCAGAGCCGGAACTGCCCAGCAGCGCCACGAATTCGCCCGCATGAATCGCGAGTGAAATGCCGTCCACCGCACGAATGACCGTTTCACCCATGCGGTAGTGGCGGCAAAGATTCTCGCTTCGGATCGCGACGGTTTCACGCGAGGAGGGGACAACCGGGGCAGTGGTCATAGAGCCTAGCGCATCTCTCCCCGCAGCACGCGCAGAGCGTCAGCCGCTTTCACATCGCCGTTCTTGCCGCTGCCGCCGTTGTTCTCGACCACCACGGCATCGCCTTCACCCGGAGCGAGGAACAGGTTCTCGTCCACGCCGTGCTGGCGGGTGTAAAGATCGTAGTAGCGTCCACGCGCCGCATAAAGTTGAGCGTGCGTGCCCCGCTCCAGAATCTGCCCTTGTTCCATCACCATGATCTGATCGGCGCGGCGGATGGTCGAAAGCCGGTGTGCAATCACGAACGTTGTGCGCCCCTGCATCAGGTACGAGAGTCCCTGCTGGATCATCTGCTCCGATTCCGAGTCGAGGCTGGACGTGGCTTCATCCAGAATCAGGATGCGCGGCTCCGCCAGGATGGCGCGCGCAATCGAAATGCGCTGCCGCTGGCCGCCGGAGAGCTTTACTCCGCGTTCGCCGACCACGGTATCGTATTTTTCCGCGAATGACTCGGCGAACTCATCTACCCGCGCGATCCGGCAGGCGCGCATGATCTGCTCTTCGCTCGCCTCGGGCCGCGAGAAAGCAACATTGTCGCGAATCGTTCCGTCGAACAGGAACGATTCCTGCAACACCACCCCCAAGCGAGTGCGGTAGGAATCGAGCCGCACCGTGCTCAGGTCCACGCCATCCACCTGGATCATGCCCTTCGTGGGCACATAAAAGGCGGAAATCAGGCCGATCGTGGTGGACTTTCCCGACCCTGATGATCCGACCAGCGCCGTCACCGTTCCCGGCTCTGACCGGAAGGAAATATTGTGCAGAACTTCATGCGCGCCATCGTAGGTAAAACTCACGTCGTCAAACTCGATTCGTCCGATGATGTCGGGCAAGGCCACCGAACGCTTTGGATCCTGATCTTCCGGACGCTCGTGCATGATTTCCTGCGTGCGCTCCAGTCCCGCGAGCGCCTCAGTCACCTGCGTGCCAATGGAAACAATCTGCATGATCGGAGCGACCAGAAACACCAGCAGCAGGTTGTACGAGAGGTAGCTGCCGGGAGTTAAGGAACTCGAAACCATCTGCCGGCCGCCCACATACATGGTGGCCGCGCCGACCACGCCGAGCAGCACGCTCGCAGAAAGGCTCATCAGCGACGTAGCCGTAAGCGTGCGCATAACGTTATCCAGCAGTCGCCGTACGCCGGCGGAAAAGACGCTCTCCTCGCGCTCCTCCGCGTGATATCCCTTGATCACCCGCACGCCGCCAAGCGATTCCGTCAGGCGCCCTGTAACTTCGGCATTGATCTTGCCGCGCTCGCGGAAGATGGGGCGAATCGTGGCGAAGGCCCGGTTCAGGGCCAAGGCAAAGCAGCCCAGGGAACCGACCGCGATCAGCGTCAAGGGCGCGCTGATGCGCAGCAAAAGTACCAGCGCAATTCCGGCCGCAACCATGCCTCCCGTGAAATCCACCAAGCCCGTGCCCAGAAGATTACGGACGCCTTCCACGTCGCTCATGATGCGCGACACCAGCGCGCCGGTTTTGTTCGCATCGTAAAACGCAACCGGTAGACGCGAGACGTGCTTCTGTACTTCTTCGCGCAGTTCTGCGATCAGCCGCTGCGCCGCTTTCGAGAGTAACTGGGTCAGCGAAAACGAAGTCGCGCCCTGGATCAGGGTCGCCAGCAGAACAGAAAACACCAGCGGCCGCAGCAGTTGGATGTGATGTTTCCCAACCACATCGTCCAGAAGGAATTTGGAGGAGTATGGCAGGACGAAGCCCGCCACGCGATTGATCACCATCAACACGAACCCCAGCATCAGCAGCCCGCGCCGCGGGCGCATCAGCTTCCCGACTTCCGGCAGAACGGCCCTCAGCCGCTGGATCTTCGGGGGTTTGGGTGCGTCTTTCGCTGGAGGACTCAAGTACTATTCGACTCCGTTAAGTCCAGTTTCGCTTCATTATTACTGCATTGTCACACATCCGCAGTCTATGCGCCGGGCGCTGAGGCTGATTGTGACAGGCTGCGCCTGGCCGTTGTATGCTCGGTGCGTGGACCGTCCGTCGCCGCCCGAGCGCTCGCCGACTCTTGGCCTTCTGCTTGGCCTCATCATTACGTTGTCTGCTGTCGTCGCCTACTCCGCCTACGTGACCTGGCAGATCGCCAGCCTGCGCCGGTTGCAGACCGAGATGGTGGATCGTAACCGCAAGGATTCACTGCAGTTGTTGAGAATCCAGAATGATCTCAACTCGCTGGCCTCGGCCATGCGTGACATGGTGAGCGGCGATGAACCCTATCCGATGACGGCCTGGTCCGCGCAGTTCCAGCGCATCCGCACCGATCTGGACGACGCCATCAGCCTGGAAGCGGGGTTGGCTACCACCAGCCGCACCCCCGAACAGAGCGCTTTCCTGACTAGTTCCTTTACCCAGTTCTGGGGCGCGGTGGACCGCGTGTTCGAACTGGCGCGCGACGGCAAAGAAAAAGAGGCGCGGGAGCAAGTCCGGCTCTCTCTGCAGGAGCGTCATGCGGCTCTCGCCACGGCCGTGGCCCGCCTGCTGGTGCAGAACACCGAAAACGAAGAGCAGGCCGGTCAACGGATCGTCCAGATTTACGACCGCGTGCAGCGCCAGGCCTACGTCTTTCTGGCCGCGACTCTGCTCGCCATCCTGCTGAGCAGCCTTTCGATCATCCGCTGGAACCGGCGCCTGTTCGCCCGCCTGGCGGAAATTTCAGAACGCCGCAGCGAACTCGCGCAGAAATTGATCGCCACCCAGGAATCTACTCTGCGCTATATTTCGCGCGAGCTGCATGATGAATTCGGCCAGATTCTGACCGCCATTGGCGCCATGCTGCGCCGCGCCGGCACCCACGCTCCGGAGGGCTCTTCCCTGCGGGCCGACTTGCAGGAAGTCCTCGTGACCGTTCAGACCACCCTGGAGAGCGTTCGCAGCCTGTCGCAAGCACTCCATCCCGTCATGCTCGACGAAGCAGGCCTTGAGAGCACGCTGGACTGGTACATCCCCACCGTGGAAAGACAAACCGGAATTACCATATCCTATGAGAAGCAGGGCCAGCCGTTCGCTGTGGATGGCGCCGCAGGAGTGCATGTCTATCGCGTCCTGCAGGAGGCGCTCAACAACGTAGCCCGGCATTCCGGTGCGAAACAGGCTTGGGTGCGCTTGCGTTTTCTGCGTGACACGCTCGAACTGGAAGTGGAAGATCACGGCGTCGGTTTCATCCAGGGCCCCAACCGGCGCGGTATCGGGCTGGTAGCCATGCGGGAACGTTCGGAGTTGATGGGCGGTCGAATTGTCTTCTCGCGGCCTCCCGAAGGCGGAACCCTGCTGCACCTCGCAGTTCCCAAAGAGAGAGTGGAGTCCTATGGAAAAGAAGATCACAGTCTTGCTGGTGGACGATCATAGCCTGGTCCGCCGCGGCTTCCGGCGCATGCTGGAAGACGAGTCGGATATGAACGTGGTCGGCGAGGCGGGCACCGGAGAGGAGGCTATCACGCTGGCGAAGGAACTTCAGCCGCGCGTGGTCGTCATGGACTGCGCTCTTCCCGGTATGAACGGCCTCGATGCCACGCGGCAGATCATCGAACAGGCCCCCGACATTTCCGTTCTCATGCTGAGCATGCACACCGAGAGCACCTGGGTGCGCCAGGCCATCGAAGCCGGGGCCAAGGGATACGTCCTCAAGAATGCCCTGGATCTGGAACTTGGAGCCGCCATCCGCAAGGTTGCTGCCGGAGAGACTGTCTTCGATCCGCAGGTCGAACAGCGCGAGTCGCTGAAAGGGGAGCGCACCGCGCTCACCCACCGCGAACTGGAAGTTCTACAGATGATCGTTGACGGCAAATCGAACAAGGAGATCGCGACCGAGCTTGAGCTAAGCGCCAATACGGTTGCCGTTCACCGCGCTAACATCATGAATACTCTTGGGATTCACAAAACCGCTGAACTTGTGGTCTACGCCATCCGAGCCGGCCTGGTGAACGTTCCGTGAATCGCCGGTCTTTCCTTGGGGGACTCGCGGGGCTTGCGTCGTGGTCGCAGTTGTCGCGGCTCGAGACTCTGCCTTTGCAGGCATTTTTGCAGACATCGGCCGGCAAGTCTCCCGGCTTCCGCTTCACCGACGTAACCAGCCAGGCCGGCATCCAGTTCCAGCACAACAGCGGAGGTTTTGGCGGCAAGTTTCTGCCCGAAACTCTGGGCTCCGGCTGCGCCTTTCTTGATTACGACCGCGACGGCTGGCAAGACATTCTGCTGATCAACGGATCGGACTGGACCGGCCACAAGAAAAAACGGACGACGCTGCGCCTTTACCACAACAACGGCGACGGGACTTTCACAGATGTGACTGCCCGCGCCGGCCTCGACGTTGAACTCTACGGCATGGGCGTGGCCGTCGGCGATTACAACAATGACGGCTTTCCCGACATCTACGTGACCTGTGTCGGACAGAACCGATTGTTCCGCAACACCGGCAAAGGCACTTTCGTGGACGTGACCGGCACCAGCGGATTGGGCAAGCGCGAAGGCCTTAGTTCGTCAGCTGTGTGGTTCGACTACGATCGTGACGGCCTGCTCGATCTCTTCGTCTGCAACTATGTGAAGTGGTCACCCGAAACCGACATCTTCTGCAGCCTCGACGGGAAGCACAAGTCTTATTGCACGCCGGAAGCCTACCGTGGCGCGACGTGCTGGCTTTTTCACAATCGGGGCGACGGAACTTTCGAAGACGTCACCGCCTCCAGCGGCATTTTTGACAGCAGTTGCAAATCGCTGGGCGTTGCTCTGCTCGATGACAACCACGATGGCTGGCTCGATCTGCTCGTAGCCAACGACACGCAGCCCAACAAGCTCTATCGCAACCAGCGCAACGGCACATTCAAAGACGCCGCCGTGGAAGCCGGCCTCGCTTTCAGCACTGAAGGCAAAGCCCGAGCCGGCATGGGCGTGGACGCTGCCGATTTCGAGAACTCGGGTGCCCAGGGCGTCGCCATCACCAATTTCGACAACGAAATGATCGGCCTGTACCGCCCGACGGGCAAGGGTTTTGAGGATATTGCGGGGCAGGCCGGGGTCGGCATGGCTTCCAAGAACAGCCTCGGTTTCGGCTGCATGTTTCTCGACGTCAATCTCGACGGCTGGCTCGACTTTGCCGTGGCCAACGGACACATTGACGAAACCGTGCGCAACATTCGCGGCAACGTGGGCTATGCCCAGCCTCCTCAACTCTTTCTCAGCAACGGCAAAAGCGGGTTTCGGGATATCGCTTCACAGGTTGGGGCCGGGTTCGATCAACCGAAAGTCGGCCGCGGCCTCGCCTATGGGGATTTCGACCGCGACGGCGATCTCGATCTGCTGCTCACCACCAACAACGGCCCGGCCTATCTCTACCGCAACGATCAGCTTTCAGGAAATCACAGCATCCGATTTGATCTGGAAGGAACGAAATCCAACCGTGACGCAATCGGCGCAATCGTCCGCGTCTTCGCCGGCGGCATGACGCAATCACGAATGGTCAAAGGCGGGTCCAGTTATCTGTCGCAGTCCGAACTGCCCGTTACCTTTGGATTGGAGAAACGCGACCGCATCGAACGCGCGGTCATTGACTGGCCAAGCGGCCGGACCGAAGAATACAAAGACCTGGCGGCCGGACGAACCTACCGCTGCATGGAAGGCAAAGGAATCGCGCCGCAAAACGGTTACTGAGTGGGGCTACCGGGTGGGGCGCTGCTGTGCGGCACGATGTTTCCCGCTGCTGCCAGATCAATTTCCACCGAATCGCTCACCCGCAGGAACAGGGTGCTCGGATTCTTCATTCCCCACTTGGCATAAGGCACGGTGAAGTGCACCGTCGCGCTCCAGTGGTCGGGCGACATTTCCACTTCGGCGGGAACCGTGATCTCGCGCTCCACTCCATGAATGCCAAACATGCCATGCACCATCACGGAAGACTTCCCCGAGATTGCAACCGTGCCCGCGACCCGATCGGGACGGAAAGAAATCTCGGGATAGCGTTCGCTCTCCAGGACTTCGCGGTGCATTTTGCGGTCGCGCATGCCGCTGCCGCTGTCGCCGCTTTTGGCATCCACGACGATCTCGCCAGACAGCTTTCCCGAAGACGGTTCCAACTGAAGCGCTCCATTTTTCAAGCGAAAATTCCCGTGCACAGTGTGCAGCACGTCTCCCAGTGTGAAGTTGACCGAACAGTGGGCCGGATCGAGGCGCAGACCTGTTTCCTGAGCCGATCCCGGCGCAAAGGCTAAGACTAAGAAGATTGCGCAGCTCAGATAACGATGCGATGCCTTCATAGTCCTATGCCGTCAGCAGCCCCCACCCCAGGCTCAGGCCATCGAGCGCAAGATGTTTGGGCGAGCGCGATCCAACATGCAATTCCAGGAATCGCCGGAAAATGTCTGGCCGCTTCTGAAAAGTCTGCAGCGTGCGATGTTGCAGCCGGGGTCGTCCGTCGAGAGTGAGCATCAGCCGGGCCATCCAGAGCGGACGCAAAGCCAGGCGCCGGTGCTCTTTCTGATAACGAGCCAAATCGCCGGACTCAAAGCACTCCGCCAGGGCAACCGCCTGGCTGAACGCCAGTCCGAGGCCTTCGCCAGTGATCGCGTCCACCGTACCGGAAGCATCGCCCACCAGAGCGACGTTCCCTCGCCACACACGATCAAAGGTGCGATTGCCGGTGAGCGCTCCACGTTCGGTCGAGACCGCTTCGGCCCCGGCCAGCCGCTCGCGCAAGCGCGGCAAATGGACGAGACTCTCTTCGAGGCGCAAACGCGGGTCCCTCGAAGCGAGCGCGATGCACACTTCCTCCCGGCTCACCGCCGTGGCATAGCCCTGGCATCGCTCGCCCCAGTAGACTTCCATGTAGTCGGTCCAGGGAGCCACGCGAAAGTGCCGGCGAAACGCATATCGCAGCCGCGGCCGCGGACCACGATCAAGACCGGCCCAGCGCCGGACCCGCGAGTTGGCCCCATCGGCGCCAACAATCCAGCGGGCGGAGACAAAATCGCTGCCCATCCGGACTCCATGGCGAGTAATCCCTGTCACGACCGTGCCCCACAGCAGCGAAGCGCCGAGCTGCGCCGCGCGCTCCGCGAGAATCGGATGAAGGGACGTGCGCCGGACAGCCAAACCTACGGCGCTGCGCGGAAACCTCGCCTCGGCTGACAAGTCCTCGCTGACAAACCGGATGCCCTGGAACGGCTGCGCATCGGCTCCCCGCAGAGGAATGCCCAGCTTTTCGATCGCCTCGATTCCGTCGGGCAACAGGCCTTCGCCGCATGCCTTGTCAATCGGCGGGTGGGCGCCGTCTGCGACGATTACGCGCCAGCCGCGCTGCCGGGCAGCAATCGCCACGGCCAGTCCGGCCGGACCGCCTCCGATCACGACAACGTCAGTCGAATTCTCAGGCACACCTGCCCCAGGCACACCAACCTCAAACAAATCAGCCTCACCACTGCAAAAGTAGCAGCTCCGAACAGAATCCCGGGCCCATCGCGGCCAGAATACCCAGCGTGCCCGGTTCCGGACGCCGGTTTCTCATCACATCTTCCAGCACCACCAGCACCGACGCCGATGACAGGTTCCCAACTCTTTTCAGACAGTCCCATGATGCGTCGAGTTGTCCATTGTTCAAGCCCAGGGCCGCGGCCGTCGCCTCCAGCACCTTCGGCCCTCCGGTGTGCAGCACCCAGCTCTTCACATCGCTGCGCTGGTAGCCGTGGTCGGCGAGAAATCCGTCTACGTCCGCGCCCAGGTGCTCGCGGATCAGAGCCGGCACTTCCGGCGAGAGAGTAATGCGGAAGCCTTTTTCCGTAACTTTCCAGCCCATCATTTCTTCGGTATCGGGATAGAACACCGACCGGGTCGCAAGAATCGTGGGGCCCGTGGCCGGCAGATCGTCGCCGGTTACGATCACCGCCGCCGAGCCATCGGCAAACAGCCCCGAAGAAATCAGGTTGGCAACGGAAAGATCGTCGCGCTGAATGGTCAGCGAGCACAACTCCACCGACACCAGGGCCGCCGCCTGCGAAGGATAAGCGCGGACGTAATCGGCGGCG
>Ga0209415_10016748_pt1 | contig 11738 bp, 11 predicted proteins | sample PeaSoiSIISIP2007_FD_187696 | JGI IMG/M metagenome (GOLD analysis project Ga0209415, IMG submission 187696) | Peat soil microbial communities from Weissenstadt, Germany - SII-SIP-2007 (SPAdes) (version 2) | ecosystem: Environmental > Terrestrial > Soil > Wetlands > Peat | place: Germany... | reverse complement strand
TTCCTCTGCGAGCAGTACGACGCCGCCACCGCCGAGCGATGGGGGCTGGTCAACTGGGTGGTGCCGGTGGCCGAGCTGGAGGCCCGCACCGTGGCGGTCTGCAGGCGGATCCTGCAGATGAGCCCGCTCTCCCTCCGCGTGCTCAAGGCCGGGTTCAACGCCGACCAGGACGGCCTGGCGGGGATCCAGGAGCTCGCCGGCGACGCCACCCTCCTCTACTACATGGGCGAGGAGGCGCGGGAGGGAAGGGACGCCTTCCTCGAGAAGCGGAGCCCCGACTTCTCGCGTTTCCCGCGCCGCCCGTGACCCCGGTGGCCGTCGTCCCCGCCGGCCGGAGCGCCGGCGCCGGAAGACCCCGGCTCGCGCGTCGCCTTCGGTGACGGCCACACCCCTCGCCGGCCGGCGAGGCCCCGGTGAGGTCGCCCGACTCTGGTGGGCGGGGGCGCGCCCGCGCACGCTCGGGGTGGGGGCCATCCCGGTGCTGCTCGGCGCCGCGGCGAGCGGGCACCCCAAGGCGCTGCCGACGGCCGGCGCGCTGGTGGTGGCGGTCGGGCTCCAGGTGGGCGCCAACCTCGCCAACGACTACTTCGACGGCCGGCGCGGGGTGGACACGGCCGCCCGGGTCGGGCCCCGCCGGCTCACCGCGAGCGGGTCGGTGCGGCCCGGCGTGGTCCTGGCCGCCGCCCTCGCCTGCCTGACGGTCGCCGCCGCCATCGGGCTCTGGCTGGCCCTGGCGAGCGGACTGGGATGGCTGGTCCTGGCCGGGGCCGCGGCCCTCGCCGCGGCCCTCCTCTACACCGGCGGTCCACGCCCCTACGCCGCCACCGGGGTGCTGGCGGACCTCGCCGTGTTCGCCTTCTTCGGCCTGATGGCGACCGTCGGGAGCGCCGCCATCCAGGGCTCGGGCGTCCCGGCGCGGGCCTGGTGGGCGGCGGTGGCGATCGGGCTGCTCGCGGTGGCGGTGCTGGTCGCCAACAACCTCCGCGACCTCGCCACCGACCGGGACGCCGCCCGGCACACCCTGGTGGTCCGGCTCGGCGATGGTCCGGCCCGCCGCCTCTACGAGGCCCTGATCGTGGCCGGGGTGGTCGTGCCCACCTTCGGGGTGCTGCTCGGCCAGCTTCCCCTGCTGGCCCTGGCCTCACTGCTGGCGGTCCCCTCCCTGGTGAGCCCGCTCCGAGTCGCCGGGAGCCGCCATCTCCAGGGTCGCGGGCTGGTGCCCCTCCTCCCCCTCACCGCCCGTCTCCACCTGGCCCTCGGCGTGTTGCTGGCGGCCGCCCTGCTCGCCGCCGCGCTCCTCCCCCACGCGGTCGGGATGGCGCACCTCTGGTAGGCGGGCCCCGGCGTGGTATAGGACCAGCCATGGCCACCCGCCAGATCCCCTTCACGGTGGCGCTCCGCGCACCGGTGCTCGGGGTGACCACCCGCGCCGGCTGGCTGATCGAAGGCGACGCCGGATGGGCGGAGTGGTCCCCCCTCCCGAGCTGGAGCCGCGAGGAGAACGCGGCCGCCTACAGGGGGGCGCTGGAGGCCGCCGCGCAGCCCTTCCCCGAGCCGGTGGTGAGCCTCGTGGAGGTCAACACCATGATCCCGCGGGTCGCCCCGCGGCTCGCCGCCCGGATGGCGGTGCTCTCGGGCTGCGCCACCGTGAAGGTCAAGGTCGGAGATCCGGACGGGGAGGCCCGGGTGCGGGCGGTGCGGGAGGCGGTCGGCCCCGGCGTCCGGATCCGGGTGGACGCCAACGGCTCATGGACCGTCGACGAGGCGGTCGGCGCGCTGGCCCGGCTCGCCGCCTGGGAGATCGAGCTGGCCGAGGACCCGGTCAGCGGGCTCCGCGAGCTGGCCGTGCTCCGCCGCCGCAGCCCGGTGCCGGTCGCCGCCGAGATGGCGATCCGCTGCATGGAGGACGTGGTCGAGATGCGCCGCCTCGACGCCGCGGACGTGCTGGTCGTCAAGCCCCAGCGGATCGGGGGCATCGCCGCCGCCCTGCACGCCGCCGAGCTGGCGGCCGGCGTCCCGGTGGTCGTCTCCAGCGCCCTGGAGACGTCGGTCGGCCTGGCGGCCTGCCTGGCGGTGGCCGCGGCCCTCCCCGGCTCCCGGTACGCGCACGGCATCGGCACCGCCCCGCTGCTCGCCGAGGACGTCACCGCCAACCCGCTCCGCCCTGTCGGGGGGAGGCTCGTCCCCCGCCGCGTCGAGCCCGACCTGCTGCTCGTCCGCCGCTCGTGACCACCCCCGACACCCCGACGGACGGCGACATCGCCCTCGCCTGCATGGCTCAATTCGCCGGCGAGCTTCACCGGCAGGGCCTCCGTGACGCCTGCATCTCACCGGGTTCGCGCTCCACCCCGCTGGCCCTCGCCTTCGCCCGGCATGGCGGCTTCCGGGTCCACGTCCACCTCGACGAGCGCTCCGCCGGCTACTACGCCGTGGGCCTGGCGCGGGCCGCCGGCCGCCCCGTCGCGCTGGTGTGCACCTCGGGGACCGCGGTTGCCAACTGGCTGCCGGCGGTGGTCGAGGCCTCGATGTCGGCGGTCCCCCTGCTGCTCCTCTCCGCCGATCGGCCCCCCGAGCTCCGCGGCACCGGCGCCAACCAGACCATCGACCAGGTGGGCATCTTCGGCGGCTTCGTCCGCTGGTCGGTGGACGCCCCGCTGCCCGTGCCCGGGCCCGGTGCGGTGCGCGCCTGGCGCTCCCTGGCGGCCGAGGCGGTAGCCCGCGCGGCGGGCGGACACCCGGGGCCGGTGCACCTCAACCTCCCCTTCGGCGAGCCCCTGGTGCCGTCGGGGGCGGCGGTGGCACTCGAGCTCGAGGCGGATGGCGACCTGACGCCGGGTGCTGTCCCCGTGCCGAGCGCCCCCGACCCGGCCGTGGTCGAGGAGCTGGTAGCGCTGATACGCGCCAACGAGCGCGGTCTGGTGCTGGCCGGCGGCCTCCCGGTGACCCCCGGTGCCGATGGCGGCGCGATTGCGCGGCTGGCCGCCTTGGCCGCGTGGCCGCTGATCGCCGAGCCCACCTCGGGCCTGCGCACCGGCCCCCCGGTCCTGGAGGCGGGGGTGCTCCTGCTCGGCGCGTCCCCCTTCGCTGCGACCCACGTCCCCGACCTGACGATCCAGGTCGGCTCGACCCCGACCAGCCGGTCCGCTCTGGCGACCGCCGCCGGCTCCCGGCGGCTGGTGGTGGTGACCCCACCGGGAGCGGAGGCGGACCCGGGCCGCACCGCCTGGATGACCGTGCGCTGCGACCCGGTGCTGCTCGCGGCCGCCCTTGCCGGCCGGCTGTCACCGCGGAGCCCCACCGGCTGGGAGCGGGCGTGGGCGGAGGCCGACCGCTGCGCCGCGGGCGCCGTCTCCACCTGGATGGACGGCCTCGGTGACGAGCCGTTCGAGGGCAGGGTGGCCCGCGACGTCGCCGCCCGCCTCCCCGACGGCGCTCTCCTCTTCGCCGGGTCGAGCATGCCGATCCGCGACCTCGACGCCTTCATGCTGCCGCGGACCGGGCTCCGGGTGGTGGGCAACCGGGGCGCGAGCGGCATCGACGGGTCGGTCTCCACCGCGCTGGGACTGGCCGCGGGCGCCGGTTCCGCCCCCGCCGAGGGCGCCGATTTCTTCCCCGCGGCCGGCGCAGCTCCATCACCTGCCGCGGCCGGCACCCGCGGGCCCGGCGGCGCTGGCGGCACCCGCACCTTCGCCCTGATCGGCGACCTCGCCCTCCTCCACGATGCCGGGGGACTGATCTGGGGCGCGCGGCGCGGCCATGATCTAGTCATTGTTGTCATCAACAACGGCGGCGGCGGGATCTTCGACATCCTGGACCAGGCCCGGCTGGCCGAGCACGAAGCGCTCTTCGCCACTCCGCACGGCATCGAGCCGGCCGCGCTCGCCGCCGCCGCCGGCGCCGGGTACCAGCTGGTGGAGCGCGCCGGAGAGCTGGTGACCGCGCTCGACCGGGCCCGGGCGGCGGGCGGCGTGCAGCTGGTCGAGGTGCGCACCGAGCGCGGCCGCAACGCCGAGCTGCATCGCGCGGTCGCCGCCACCGTCGCCGCGGCGGTGGCCGGCTTCGGGGTTGATCTGCGAAGGGTCTCGCGGGGTTGACCTGCGACTACCCGGCGGGCCGGACCTCGGGCAGCCTCTCCAGGCGCCGGGCGTTCTCCACCAGCCCCAGGATGGCCTGGAGGCTGGCCGGCGAGAGGCCCGAGGAGGCGAGCGCGATCTCCCCCACCCCGGGGTCGCGGACCGCGGCGAGGAGGGCGAGCTGCACGGCGATCTCCGACCCCGGGGTCTCGTCGAAGAAGTAGCTGGGGTTCACCCCGAAGAAGCGGGCAAGAGCCTCCAGATGTGCCTTGGTCGGGTTGGCGCGGAGCCCCCGGCGGAGCTGCCAGAGGTAGGTGGCGGACACCGTCGGCCCCCCATCGCGCTGGAGCGCCGCCGCCACCTCGGCATTGCTGTGCGGCGGCCGGCCGGCGGCGTGGACCGTCTGGAAAAGGCGCTCGAGCTTCATGGCGAGGCTCGGGCTGGGCTCGACCCTCATCTGCCCTCTCCCATCAACTCTCAGTAGTCATAGCACAGCGCCCCCATACAGTCGAGTTGACGGCGGCGAGTTGCCCCGCTCCCCTGGCGGCGTGCCTGTCGGTGGTAATCCCGACCCGGAACGTCGAGATTCGGGCTTCACCAGGTAGACTCCGTCACCATGCCCCAGACCTCCCGCGACCTGCTTGCCGCCGCCCGCCGGACCGTCCGTGAGCTCACTCCCCATGAGGTGAGGGAGATGGGGGGCCGCACCCTCATCGACTGTCGCGAGCAGGACGAATGGGACCAGGGGCACATCCCCGGCGCGATCCACCTGAGCAAGGGTTACATCGAGATGAGGATCGAGGAGACGGTGCCCGACCGATCCACCCCGATCACCCTCTACTGCGCGGTGGGCGTCCGCTCCCTGTTCGCCGCCCAGTCCCTGGAGGCCATGGGCTACCACGACGTCGCCTCGATGTCCGGTGGCTTCGGAGTCTGGAAGCAGTTGGGCTACGAGTTCGTGACCCCTCGCACCCTGACCGCCGACCAGAAGCTGCGCTACAGCCGCCACCTGCTCATGCCCGAGGTCGGCGAGGAGGGCCAGGCGAAGCTCCTCGAGGCCAGGGTGCTGCTCATCGGCACCGGCGGTCTGGGCTCACCGGCCGCGCTCTACCTGGCCGCGGCGGGGGTCGGAACCCTCGGGCTGGTCGACTTCGACACCGTGGACGTCACCAACCTCCAGCGCCAGATCCTCCACACCCAGGATCGGATCGGCATGCTCAAGACCCAGTCCGCGAAGATCGCCCTCAACGCGCTGAACCCGGACGTCCGGGTGGTCGAGCACGCCGAGGTCCTGACCAGCGAGAGCGCCCCCCGGCTCTTCCGCCAGTACGACGTGATCGTCAACGGCTGCGACAACTTCCCGACCCGCTACCTGGCCAACGACGTCGCCATCTTCGAGCGCAAGCCGCTGGTGGACGGCGGCATCTTCCGCTTCGAGGGGCAGGTGACCACGATCGTCCCCTTCCTCTCGCCCTGCTATCGCTGCCGCTACCCCGCGCCGCCACCTCCCGAGGAGGCTCCTTCCTGCGCCGAGGCGGGGGTGCTGGGGGTGCTGCCCGGGATCATCGGTGTGCTCCAGGCCACCGAGGTGATCAAGCTGATCCTCGGGACCGGCGAGCCGCTCACCGGGCGCCTTCTCCACGTCGACGCCCTCGACATGCGCTTCCGCGAGTTCCGGGTGCCCTCCGACCCCGAGTGCCCGGTCTGCGGCGAGGACCCGACGATCACCGAACCGATCGACTACGAGGGCTTCTGCGCGGTGCCCCTCAACCGGCCCGCGGCGGCCCCCCCGGTGCTCGTCGCCACCGGCTGATCCGCCCGCGTCCGACCCGCCCCTCCGGACGTCGCCGGGGCCGGCCCGCGCCGACGCCCACCGGGTCAGTCGATCCGCCCCAGGAACCCCCGGAGCGCCGCGGTGAAGGCGGGCGGGTCCTCGAGGTTGGTGAGGTGGCCGACCCCGGGGATCACCGCGAGCTGCCCCCGCGGGAGCGCGGCGGCCACCGCGCGCGCCTCGTCGAGGCCGACGATGGCGTCCTGCTCGCCGTGGATCACCAGCGCCGGGACCGCCACCGAGCCGAGCAGGGAGGTGCTGTCGGGGCGGGCCGCCATCGCCCACTGACAGGCGGCGATCCCCCCCGGCCGGCAGCGCCGGATCCGCCCGACCACCGGGTCGGCGATCTGGGGCTCGCCACGGGCCCGCGGGCCGAGCAGCCGCTTGACCATGGGGACGGCGGTCTCGACCCCGTCCCGGAGGGCCAACCCGGCCAGGGTGCGCCGGTTCTTCGCCTGCTCCGGGGTGTCGGCCGAGGCGCGCGAGGAGGCCAGCACCAGGGCGCGCACCCGCTCGGGGGCGAGGCGCAGCAGCGCCAGTGCGGTGTAGCCGCCCATGGAGAGGCCGATCACGACCACCCGCCCGGCGCCGGCCGCGTCGAGGGCGTGGAGCACCGCTCCGGCGTAGCCGTCGAGGGTGGCGCTCCGTGGGTCGGCCAGCTCCGGCGAGTCGCCGCAGCCCCACATCTCGGGGCGGAGGCAGCGGAAGTCGCCGGAGAGGGCGGCGACCTGGTGGTCCCACTGCGAGGCGTCGAGCGGGAACGCGTGGAGGAAGAGGAGGGCCGGCCCGGCGCCGGTGTCGTGGAGCGCGGGTGCGGGCACGGGAGCCACCTGTGGGTCGCCGCTCGAGCCGCGTCCGCGTACCTGCTCAGGCTTCACGCCCGGGTCGGGCTCCGACCCCGGGGACGAGCGGCCGCCGCCCTCCCTCATCGGTCTAGGCGCTGTTGGAGATGGGCTGGAGCGGGAAGTCCACGTCCAGCGTCGCCTCCTCGATGTGCGTGCGGGCATGCCGCTCGACGTCGCGGAGCTTGAGGATCTCGGCCGGGGTGATCAGGGTGATCGCCACCCCACTGCGTCCCGCACGGCCGGTGCGACCCACGCGGTGGAGGTAGTCGTCGGGCGTGCCCGGCACGTCGTAGTTGATCACGTGGCTGATGTCGTCGATGTCGAGGCCGCGCGCGGCGACGTTGGTGGCGATCAGCGAGCGCACATGGGTGGCGACGAACCGTCGCATCGCCTCGTCGCGCTCCTTCTGGGTCAGGTCGCCGTGCAGGACCCCGATCGTGTAGCCGCGCCGCTCGATCTGCACCTGGAGCAGGTCGGCGGTGCGCTTGGTCTCCACGAAGATGAGCGCCATGGTCACGTCGGGCTGATCGAGGATGCGGCAGAGGGTGTCCACCTTGTCGGCCCAATTGGTCCGGACATAGAGCTGCCGGACCTCCCCGGGGATCTCGGGCCGGGTGCTCACCTCGACGGTGACCGGCTCGTGCATGTGGCGGCCGGCGATGCGCCGCACCCAGTCCGGCATGGTGGCGCTGAAGAGGAGTGTCTGGCGCTGCTTGGGGCACTCGCGGAGGATCGCCTCGACGTCGGGGGCGAAGCCCATGTCCAGCATCCGGTCGGCCTCGTCGAGCACGGCGATCCGGATGCCGCTCAGTGAGATCGATCGGCGCTGCAGGTGGTCGCGGAGCCGGCCCGGGGTCGCCACCACGATGTGCGGGTGGTGGCGCATCCCGTCGAGCTGACGTGACATCGAGTCGCCGCCGTAGATGGCCAGGGCGCGCAGCCGGCCCAGTGACAGCCGGGCGAGGTCGTCGTGGACCTGCACCGCCAGCTCGCGGGTGGGACAGAGCACGAGCGCCTGCAGGGTGTCGGAGGCGGGATCGAGGCGCTCCACCATCGGGATTCCGAAGGCTGCCGTCTTCCCGCTGCCGGTCTGCGCCTGGCCGATGACGTCGCTGCCGAGCAGCGCGGGCGGGATTGCGCCGGTCTGTATGGGCGTCGACTGCTCGAAGCCCAGCTCGGCGACCGTGCGCAGCATGGCCGGGCTCAGACCAAGGCTCTCGAAGCTCTGGGGAGAGTAGACATCTCGATCCTCATCCGCTGCGACGGGAGTGGGTCGGGGCCTGAGGACCGGCGGTCGACGCGACCGCATCATGGTGGAGGAACGCAAACTTGAGGATTAGTCTAACCGAGAGCCGCCTTTCTGCGACTCCCCGGGGTCGAACCGGAACATTCGATCTCACCGCGGGCCGCCCGGCTGATCTGGGCACGGGCCCTGTGGAGGATGTCGCGCGGCAACCCCGGTCGATCTCGCCACGCTCCGTCGGTGGATCTCGGCACGGCTTCGCCGGCGGATCTCGGCATGGTGTCGTCGGCGGATCCAGGCATGGCCTCCTCGATCTCCGGACGGATCCCGTGGCGCAGCGGCGGCCCCGGGGCGACCCTTACGATGGCCGGGATGACGGCCGTCCTCTGCACCCGTTCGCTCCCCACTCCATTTGCCGAGCGGATCTCCGCCGGCGCCACGCCCCGGGTCCTGGGCCGCCTCACCGGTGCCGGGGAGCAGTGCGGGGTGGTTGGCGACGACCCGCCGGCCCGCTGCGCCCCGGGCAGCGGGATGCGCTCCGGAGCCCGCCGGCGCCGGGGGATGCCACCCCCACTAGTTCTCGCCGATTCTGTCCACATCTGGGAGGGCGCCACTCCCGAGCTCGCCGAGGTGCCCCGATGACCGACTCCGTCGCCCCGCCCCCGCTCGCCCTCGCGGTCCTGCCCGAGAGGGTCGAGATGGTGGTGCTCGACCTGGACGGGACCTGCCTCGACTTCCGCCAGCAGCTCCACCCCCGCACCGAGGCGGCGGTGCGCCAGGCGGGGCAGCGGGTCCCGGTGGCCATCGCCAGCGGGCGCATGTACCGATCGGTGCTCCCCTGGGCGCGCCGTCTCGGGGTCAGGGCTCCCCTCATCTGCTACCAGGGGGCGCTGGTCCAGGCGATGCCCGATCCCGATCCCGGTGAGGGTGTCGTCTACGGCCGGCTGATCTCCACCGAGGTCCTCGACGCCGCCACCGCCCAGCTGGCGATCGCCACCGCCCGAGAGCACGGCTGGCACCGCCAGGCCTACATCGACGACAACCTGGTCTTCGAGGAGGACCGCCCCGAAGGCCGCGCCTACGCCCGGGTCGCCGCGGTCGACGTCCGCTTCGTGAACGACCTCAGCGCCGCCATGGACAGGGGGACCGTCAAGGTGGTCTGCGTCGTCCTCGACGCCGAGGAGGCGCGGCGCTGCCGCGACCTCATGACCGCGACCCTCGGCCCCCGGGCCCGGGTGACGCCCTCCTACCCCCAGTTCATCGAGATCGCCAGCCCGCGGGCCGGCAAGGGCCCCGCGGTGAGGCGGCTGGCCGCCGATCTCGGGGTCGAGCTCTCCCGGACGGTCGCCATCGGCGACGCCCCCAACGACGTGGACATGCTGGAGACGGTGGGCTTCGGGGTGGCGGTGGAGGGCGCGCTGGAGGAGGTGCTGCGGGGCGCCGCCTGCACTTGCCCGCCCCCCCAGGAGGGCGGGGTCGCGGACGTCCTCATCGCCCTCGGGCTGGCCGCTCTCTGAGGGAACGTGGCAGGCGATGTCCCTCTCGCCACCCCCACCCCCGGCTGGACAAGCACCCCTCCGACCGATGGGCCCGGTCTGGATCCGGCCTCCGAGGCCCGTTCCCGGCGCCCTCGCCGCCGCCCGCAGCCTGCTCCGTCTCGAGGCCTACCTGGCTCCGATCGGCCTGGGGCTCCTGGCCGGCGCGCTGGTCTCCGGGCTGGGGAGATCCCCTCTCGAGGACTGGCACATCTCCGGAGGACCCCTGCTCCTGTGGGTTCTCCTGGTCGGCGCCGGGATCGTCCTCTGGGTGGTGGTGAGCATGAGGGTCGGACGCCGGGCGTGGGCGTACTGGGTGGCCCTGGCGCTCCAGGTGGGATTGATCCTGGTGGCGGCGGGGGTCACATATGAGGCCGTCTGGGGGCCCGACGGGACGCTGGCCTCGGCGGCGCAGAGCGCGACCGCCGACCCCGGCTGGTTGACGGCGCTGCTTCCGCTCCTGCTCCTCTTCGCTGTGCCGGTCGCCACCCTGGTGCTGCTGGTGCTCCCGGCCTCGCGCCGGGCCGCGCTCCGCAGCGCCGCGGCGACCCGCTGAGCGCGCCGGCTCGCCCCTGGATGCGAGGGCCCGGCGCCCCGGCTGCGAGGGCCCGCCGTGCCCTCCCCGCCCACCGGGCCGCGCCGCGTCCGGCCTGGGCGGGGACCTCCAGGAGCTCGGCCGGCCCCCCGGCCCCCCGGCCTCCCGAGCAGCCCCGCTGGCCCCGTGCGCCGCCCTCGACTCCGCCGGCACCAGCGATGCAGCCGCGGGCCGCGCCGGGACCCGCACGGCGCATCACCATCAGCCGGGGCCGGAGCCGAGGCCGGAGTTGAAGCCAAAGCCGGAGCCGGAACCGGATCCGGGTCGCACCGTCGCGCCGGCTATCCCGGGAGCCGCCCCCAGATCAGGATCCGCTTGAAGGCGTAGAGGTAGGGACGGCCGGCGGGGAGAGCGCGGGCCAGGCGGCTGCGGTACTCCTCGACGAAGGCCTCATAGGCCGGGGGCTCCAGCGCGCGCCGGAAGCGCGTCAGCGAGGTGCCCTTCATCCACTCCACCACCTCCGCGGCCGAGGCGAGGCGGTGGAGGTAGACCTGCAGCCGGACGTGCTGGCGCGTGAAGCCGAGCCCGTCCAGCACCGTCGCGTAGGCCTCGGGGACGAGCACGTTGGTGGCGACAGGGTCGGCCGGGGCGGCGGGGCCGAGGCGCTCTGCGGCCAGCTCGCGCAGCACGCCGTGAGACGGGTGGTCGGCGTTGGCCGGGACCTGGACCGCGAGCTGGCCGCCCGCGACGAGCGAACCGCGCCAGCGCTCGAGGGCAGCGGCATGGTCGGGCACCCACTGGAGGGCCGCGTTGCTGAAGACGATGTCGAATCCCGAACCCCGCCAGGCGGCAAGATCACCGGAGACGAAGGTCACCGCCTCGCCGGCGTGCCGCCCGGCCTCGGCCAGCATCGCCGGGGAGAGGTCCAGCCCCATGGTGCTCGCCGCCCCGAGGTCACGGTGCAGCGCGGCGGTGAGCCGGCCGTCGCCGCAGCCCAGGTCGGCGACCCGGGGCGATGCCACCGGCTCGAGCAGCGCCCGGAGGTCCCAGAAGGGCTGCTCCCGCTCGGCGGCGAACCGGTTGTACTGCTCGGGGTCCCACTGCGGGGTGGGGGTGGAGGCAGCGTCGCTCATCGCCGGGGATGAGGGTAGCAGCGCCGCCGTTCGCGCCCTCCGCGAGCCGGCGGCGCCATACTCCGTTCCCGCGCATGCCGATCCTCTTCTGCGACCTGGACAACACCCTGATCGACCGGGCCGCGGCATACCGGGCCTGGGCCGAGGACTACGCGGCGCGCATGGGGCGCGACCCCCTGGAGGTCGAGTGGCTGGTGAGCATCGACCACGACGGGATGCGGGCGCGCGAGCCGCTCTTCGAGGAGGTTCGCACCCGGTGGGGGATCGCCGACTCGGTCTCGGACCTTGTCGACCGCTATCGCCGCGAGTACCCCGCCTTCCTGCGGCCGGTCGGCTCGGGTGTGCTGCGCCGCCTTGGCCGGCTGCGACGCAGTGGCTGGGCCGTCGCCATCGTCAGCAACGGCCCGCCATCTCAGCGGACCAAGGTGGAGAGGTGCGGGCTGCTCTCGGTGGTGGATGTCGTCGTCATCTCCGACGAGCTCGGGGTGAGCAAGCCGGATCGCCGCATCTTCGAGGCGGCGGCCCGCCTCGCCGGCCCCGAGG
>Ga0209415_10016747_pt1 | contig 11739 bp, 12 predicted proteins | sample PeaSoiSIISIP2007_FD_187696 | JGI IMG/M metagenome (GOLD analysis project Ga0209415, IMG submission 187696) | Peat soil microbial communities from Weissenstadt, Germany - SII-SIP-2007 (SPAdes) (version 2) | ecosystem: Environmental > Terrestrial > Soil > Wetlands > Peat | place: Germany... | reverse complement strand
TGAACGAGGTCAAGAATAAAGTCGGCAACGAATTGATGCGCACGCACAAGAGCTACTGGCCGGCACTGAGGAAGCTGATTGATGGGCAGTGCGTGGCGGCGCTGGCGCATATTACCGGTGGAGGCATTACGGAAAACTTGCCGCGCGTGCTGCCGCGTGGGACGGCGGCGGTGATCGAATTGGGAACGTGGCCGGTGCTGCCGATCTTCGAACATCTGCAGCAGCTGGGAAACGTGCCTCAGGACGAGATGCTGCGCACTTTCAACATGGGGTTGGGAATGTTGCTGGTGGTTCCTTCGGCGAAATTCAAGAAGGCGCAGTCGGTGCTGGAGCGCGTGGGTGAGAAGGCTTATACGATCGGGCGGATTGTGAAGGGCGAGCGGAAAGTGACGTACAGCTAGAATCAATTGCAGATTTTAGATTGCAGATTTAGCTGAACCCGGGTTGATTCCACTCTATCAATGAGCCGCCCTCTCGCAAATCAACAATCTGAAATCTGAGATCAGAAATCAACGATGCACTCTCTTGGCATACTTCTCTCCGGACGCGGGTCGAACTTCGTCGCTATTGCCGACAGCATTGATGCGGGGCGCATTCCCGATGCGCGGATTGCCGTCGTGATTTCAAACAAGGCTGATGCGCCTGGGATCGGGACTGCGCGGCGGCGCGGGCTGAATGCGCTGGTGATTCCATCCAAGGGCAGGCCGCGCGAAGAGCACGACCGCGAAGTTGTGGCGGCGCTGAAGCAGCATAGCGTCGACCTGGTCTGCCTTGCCGGATACATGCGGTTGTTGTCGCCGTGGTTTGTGCAGCAGTTTCCGCGGCGGATTCTGAATATTCATCCTTCGCTGCTGCCGGCGTTTCCCGGGCTGGAGGCGCAGGAGCAGGCGTTTGCCTACGGGGTGAAAGTTTCCGGGTGCACCGTGCACTTTGTGGACGAAGAACTTGACCATGGGGCGATCGTCGTGCAGAAGGCGGTGCCGGTGCTCGATGGCGATGATGAACACACCTTGGGAGCGCGCATTTTAGAGCAGGAGCACATTGCCTACACGGAAGCGATCAACATTGTACTGAGCGGGAAATCCACAGTTATTGGTAGACGGCTTGTGATGAATGTCACATCTATCGGCGACGCAATTTGAGTACATTTCAGATTGTAGATTTCAGATTGCAGATTGTTCGTGACGCCAAGCACCACTTCCGAAACGCTGAAGGATCGCACTAAGCGATTTGCTCTGCTCGTAATTCGGCTGTGTCAAGCCTTGCCATGCAGCCAGGCGAGTACCGTCATCACTCGACAGCTCCTGCGTTCCGCCACCTCTGTTGGGGCGAACTATCGTGCCGTCTGCCGCGCCCGATCCAACGCTGACTTCGTATCGAAGCTTGGGGTTGTGCTCGAGGAAGCAGATGAGACACTCTTCTGGCTCGAGCTCCTGGTGGACGGTGGAGTGGCCCAGCCGGATAGGGCCGCCCCATTGCTGAAAGAAGCGAATGAGTTGGTCTCCATTTTCGTGGCCTCGCTGCGAACGGCGAAGGGTTTGAAATCTGCAATCTGAAATCTCAAATCTGCAATCTCTCCACATATAATGTCCTTTCCCATGTCAAACTTCGCCCCCGTCGAGGAACAACTCACCTACTTGAAGAAGGGCTCCGCGGAGATTATTCGCGAGAGCGAACTGCGCGCCAAGCTGGAGAAGTCGCGGGCTAGCGGCAAGCCTCTGCGGGTGAAGCTGGGGATGGACCCAACCGCTCCCGATCTGCACCTGGGACATACCGTGGTGCTGCGCAAGCTGAAACACTTTCAAGATCTCGGACACACGGCGATCTTCCTGATCGGCGATTTCACGGGGATGATCGGCGATCCGACGGGGCGGTCGGCTACTCGGCCTCCGCTGACACGCGAGCAGATCGAACAAAATGCGGAGACTTATAAGGCGCAGGTGTTCAAGATTCTCGATCCGGCAAAGACGGTGGTCGATTTCAACCGCCGCTGGTTCGGACCCATGAGCTCGGATGAGTTTGTTCGGCTGGCGGCGAGATACACCGTGTCGCAACTGCTGGAGCGCGAAGACTTCCATAAACGCTTTCAGGAAGAGAAGCCGATTTCGGTGCATGAGCTGTTATATCCGCTGGTGCAGGGATATGACTCGGTGGCGCTCGAAGCCGACGTGGAACTCGGCGGCACTGACCAGAAGTTCAATCTTCTGGTGGGCCGCGAACTGCAGCGGGCGTACGGGCAGGAATCTCAGGTCGTGTTGACTACGCCGATTCTTGAAGGGCTGGATGGCGTGCAGAAGATGTCGAAATCGCTGGGGAATGCGATCGGCATCCACGAGGCGCCGCTGGAGATGTACGGCAAGCTGATGAGCATTTCCGACGAGATGATGTGGAGATATTACGAGCTGCTGACGGATGTGCAGGTCGCGGACATCGAAAAGATGAAGAGTGCGATGCATCCGATGACGGCGAAGAAAGAGCTGGCGCGGAGGATCGTGGCGGACTTTCATTCCACCGACGTCGCGGCGTATGCGGGTGATCATTGGGTCAAACAGTTCCAGACAAACGAGACCCCAGACATTCTGGAGCAAATAGCTGTTTCTCTCACGAAAATTGTCTCCGGCTCGGGAGAAGCAGTTGGAATCAAGACACCGCCGCACGACGTTTTAGTCCTGGCTGCTGATCGGAGTTTCGATACTGCTGTGCTGGTACGCGTGGACAAATTGCTCGTTGAGGCCAAACTGGCAGAATCTGCTTCAGATGGCAGCAGGAAGATAAAGCAGAAAGCCGTTGAAATCGACAAAGAGCTGGTGGACAAGCCGAAGCTCGCGGTCCAACGCCCGTCCCGGCCTCTCATCGTGAGGGCAGGCAGGTCAATGAAGAGGGTGATGATCGCCTAGCCAAGTCGTCTAGCTTTGAAGCAACAAACCGTTTACGTTCTCTACGTGCCTCTGTGTCTCCGTGGTGAATTCTGCTACTCTCTCCCCGCACATGCGCGCGGCGGCTATTCTCGGGCTGGGGTGTTCGGGGAAAGATCTGCGGCCGTTTCAGGCTGAGCACGACGTCGAATGGGTTATGGGCATGCCCGCTTCCGGCGAGCTCGCTGATGTGATTTTGTTGTTTGGCGGGGACGGGACGGTTCATCGGCATCTGGGGCAACTTGTGCGGTTAGGATTGCCGGTGCTGGTGGTGCCGGCGGGGAGTGGGAACGATTTTGCGCGGGCGCTGGGGCTGCGGCGGGTGCGCGATTCGCTGGCGGCTTGGCGGAAATTTTGTGGCAGCGCGGGCAGCACAGACAATGTGCGCGCGATCGATTTGGGAGTCATTGCTCCGGACGAGAGCGCGGGCGGGGCGCCCGCGCCACATAACCCCGCGCCACATGAATCCACGCCACATAATCCTCGATACTTCTGCTGTGTGGCGGGGGTGGGGCTTGACGGGGAAGTATCTCGGCGGGCCAACCGGCTGCCGCGATGGCTGCGGGGGCATGGAGGCTATGTGCTGAGCCTGGCTCCGGCGATTTTCACGTTTGCGCCGCTGCCTGTGAAGATTCTGACGCGTGCCGATGGGACCGAAGCCGATCACATCGGAGCGGATGGCATCGAAGTGGATCACACTGAAGCGGATGACCCAGGCTGGACCACGCGCAGCGATCGGCCCACGATCCTGGCGGCGTTTGCCAACACTCCGTTGTACGGCGGCGGGATGAAGATTGCCCCGCGGGCCAAGATGGATGATGGGCTGCTCGATGTGTGCATTGTGGGCAGCGTCGATCCTTTCAAGCTGTTCTGCATGTTTCCGACGGTTTATGGTGGGCGGCATTTGAGCATCCGGGAGGTTGAGTACTTTCAGGCCGGGCGCGTGCGGGTTGAGACGGAGCATCCGCTCGACGTTTATGCGGACGGAGAATATGTGTGCCGCACGCCGGTCGAAGTGGGGGTGCAGTGCGGGGCGCTGCGGGTTATCACTCAGTCGGGCTGATTGCAGAAAGTCGCTCGGCTTCGCCTTCGCGAGACGGGCGAAGGCGCCCGTCGCCACATGGTCCATCTTTACAGGGTCCGTCTTTGCGTGGGGCGCTCCCACGTGGTAACCACACAAGTGCTAAACTTTCCTCATGGCTGACGGACGCTCACGCACCCTGCTCTGGATTCTGATTGGCGGAGGAGCTTTTTTCCTCTTCGTGCTGGCCGTGTTCACGCTGGTTTACATGACGCTGCATGCGGGCGGCACGGATGCCGGCATCACCAGCTTCGGCGACCGCATCGGCGTGGTCGATCTGGATGGCGTGATTCTTTCGCCGCAGCCAGTGGTGGGCCAGCTGAAGAAGTTTGCCGACGATTCGTCGATCAAGGCCATCATCATCCACGTAAATTCGCCGGGCGGCGGCGTGGCTGCGTCCGAAGAGATTTACCGCGAGGTCAAACGCATCCGCACCGAGAAGAAGAAGCGGATCGTCGTCTCGATTGAGACCGTGGGCGCGAGCGGGGCCTACTACGTGGCCTCGGCGTCGGACAAGATTTATGCCGACCAGGGCAGCATTGTGGGATCGATTGGCGTGATCGCCGAGTGGATGAACTACGGCGACCTGTTGAAGTGGGCCAAGTTGAAGAACGTGGTGATCAAGACCGGGGAATTCAAAGATACCGGCAACCCGGCCCGCGACCTCACTCCGAACGAGCAGGCCTACATGCAGGACTTGATCAACAACATGTTCGGGCAATTTGTGCATGCGGTGAGCGAAGGCCGCGGCCTGAAGTTTGAAGATGTGAAGTCGATCGCCAACGGCAAGGTGTGGACGGGCGAACAGGCGATGTCGATGAAGCTGATCGACGGCGTGGGCGACTTCGAGACGGCAGTGGCTGATACGGCCAAGTCGGTGGGCATCAAGGGCGAGCCGACGCTGGTGCATCCGGATAAGGACCGCAAGACACTGATGGATTTGCTGCTCGGCGATATTTCGCAGTTTTTGCCGGGGCGGGAGAAGATGCTGGAGCAGCAGGTGGGGTTCTACTATCTTTGGAAGTGATAGACGTTCCGGCGGTAGCCTGTCGAAGCAACGTGAAGACAACGAACCGGAAAGATCGGATCACTAGACGCGGGTTCCTGGAACTCGGTTCGGCAGCGCTCGCCACCGCGGGACTTCTCGGGGATTCAAAAGCGGCAACGGCCGCGCCCGCGTTGGAGACAGCAAAACCTGACTCAGCGCCAATGGCCGGTAAAATTGCGCTGGAAGAACATTTCGCGCTTCCCGAAACTGACCTCGACAGTATTGTCGGTTACACACGATCCTCGCCAGAATTGCGGCTCCAGCTTAAAGACATGGGCAGAGGACGCATCGCGGAGATGGACCGCGGTGAGGTGGAACTCTGTATCCTCTCCCACGTTTCACCTGCGATTCAGGCCATTCCTAGCGCCTCGGAAGCTATCGCCAAGTCACGGCGAACGAACGACTATCTGGCCGAGCACATCGCGAAGAATCCCAAACGTCTGAAAGGTTCGCGGCGTTGCCGTTGCAGGATCCTCAGGCGGCTGCTCAGGAGTTGACGCGCTGCGTTAAGGAGTTGGGTTTCTGCGGCGCGTTGGTGAATGGGTTCTCACAGATTGGCGAGGCAGATTCGGCCGTTTTCTACGATTTGCCACAATACCGGCCTTTTTGGGCAACCGTCGAGCAGCTTGATGTGCCTTTCTATCTTCACCCTCGCGCGCCTCTGGAGACGCGCCAGCAAGCTTACGAAGGACACCCGTGGTTCGTAGGCGCGGCCTGGGGATTCGCGGTCGAAACTTCGATTCATGCACTGCGCCTGATGGCTAGTGGCCTGTTCGATGAATATCCCAAGCTCAGAGTGATCCTCGGCCATCTGGGCGAAGGACTGCCGTTCGGCATTTGGCGCGTCGATCATCGCATATCCAGGGCGACGGTTGCCCCGAAAGCGAAGCGGCCGATGAGCCAGTATCTGCGGGAGAACTTCTACATCACGACCAGCGGCAACTTCCGAACGCAGGCGCTGACCGACGTGATTCTTGAAGTCGGCGCCGACCGTGTCCTGTACTCGGTGGATTACCCGTTCGAGGACGTGGGCGAGGCGAAGGACTGGTTCGACCAGGCTGCTATCAGCGAAGCCGACCGCGCGAAAATCGCCCGCACCAACGCCCAGAAGCTGTTTCACCTGTGACTCCAGCTTCCCACTTGCACACAACCCCTGAAATTTGAGAAGGTTAAGGGGAGTTCAGTCCGCAGGCCCACCCGGAGCCCGGCAAGAGAAGAGGGGTTATGACCAAAGCCGATCTGATTGACGAAGTCTCGCGTTTGGCGGAACTTACGCGGAAAGACAGCGAAGTAATCGTGGAGACGATCTTTGACAGCGTGGTGCGCTCGCTGCGGGCGGGGGACAAGATCGAGATTCGCGGCTTTGGCAGCTTCCGCACGCGGCAACGCAAGCCGCGGGTGGGGCGCAATCCTAAGACTGGGGAGCGCGTGGAAGTTCCGGCAAAGAAGATTCCGTTTTTCAAGCCCAGTAAGGAACTGAAGGATCTGGTGAATGTTGGAGCAGGCACGGCCCCGGCAACTCCTGCGCCGCCAACAAGTTCAACACCTCCCACGGCGTAGCCAGAGTTCAAGCTCAGAGAGACGTTGCGGGCAACGTCTCTTTTTTCTTTGGCGCGGATTCCTGGACGGGATGCGGGATCAAAGCCTGGAAGATCAAAACTGAAGATCAAGACCGGCCGCGCTGCGCGCGGCGGAACAGCCGAGGGCGGCTGTCCCTACATAGAACCCTCGCTAGGGCTTGGGTCCCAGATACAGGTCGGCCACCTTCAGCGCGAGTTCCTCTGGATTCACGTCGGTGCGGTTGGCCAGGACAATGATGGTCAAGTCGTCGTCAGGGAAGCGCTGGATCGTGGTGCGGAAACCGATGGTCTCGCCATCGTGCCACGTACGCTTGTGGCCATGAAACGGATCGAGAAACCAGCCGAAGCCATAGCGGACAGCGGGGCCGTCGGGAAGCTTTGCCGGAACGCCGGTGAGCTGCACCGGCGTGAGAGCAGGCTGCATTGCCGCGACGCTGAGCAGAGTGTGCTGGCGGAGGGCGCCGTCCCATTTGGCGAGGTCGTCGAGCGATGAATAAATGCCGCCGTCGCCCAGTACGGCGGAGGTGGGACTCTGATCGGTTTCCTGCCAGGCGTCTTTGTCATTGTTCCTGGTGTGGCCGTAGGCGCGGTGCGGCACTTCGTTTTTGCCCTTTTCGTAGGCGAGCGTGTTCGTCATTTTCAGGGGCGTGAAGATTCTTTCCTGCAGAAATTGGCCGAAGGTTCTTCCCGAAACTTTCTCGACGATCATCGCCAGCACCGCATAGCCGGAGTTGCTGTACTCCCAATGCGAGCCCGGGGCAAATTTGCCGGTGGTCTGCTGTTCCAGTAATTTCAGCACGCCAGCGTCGAGAATCTGCGGAACTTTTTCCGGCGGCGTGTCGGGATACTGCTTCATCAGAAGGTCTTCGTAGTCGGGCAGGCCCGAAGTATGGTTGAGCAGATTGCGAACCGTGATGGATTTGCCGTGGGCGGGAAACTCAGGAAAGAAGTCGGTGAGGTGGTCGTCGTAATGCAGCTTGCCGTCGCGCGCCAGCAGCATGATGCACGCGGCTGTGAACTGCTTGGTGAACGAGGCCAGGCGGAAATTGGTTTGCGCATCAAGGGGAGCGAGCGTGCGCAGATCGGTAACGCCGTATCCGCGGCGAAACACGGGCTTCCCGTTGCGGACGACGAGCACGGCCACGCCCGGAGCGTTGCTGGATTTCAATGGGGCGAAGACGGCGTCGATCTGGGCGGCGGAAACTTGGGCTGAGGCGGTGATTGCGGAAAAGCACAGTGCCAGAGCGAGCAGGGGTGTCGCGAGTTTTGGTTTCAAAGAGAGAGTCCTCGGAAAAACGGGCATCCGGATTCCCGATCACGATACCAAGGCGAAGTCCGGCCGTGGAATGGGGCGGATCAGTGACCACCGACCGCCCGCGCAGCCCGTGCTCGGCAGGGAGTTCTGGTTAAGGCTTGTCTGCTTTCGGCGCTGGAGCTGGAGGCGGGGTTGCAGTCCTGGTGTAGACGATCTTTTTCGTCCCGCCACCACACGTGCCAACGACCTTGCCGTCCGGCGTGTCTTTGTCCTTGTCGACGATGTCGAGGGTGTACGTCTTCACGCCGTTGGCTTCGATCTTTTTTGCGATCTCAGCCTTCAGATCTTCACAGGTTTTGGGCGCTTGCGAGAATGCCGCCGCCGATAGAAGTAACAGAGCAGCCATGGTGGCCAGAGATTTCATGGTAATAACTCCTTGGATGAGAGATCGGGGCCCACAACGGAGCATACGCTTGATAGGAATGTTTGGGAACAACCAAGACAAATCAGGATCGCGTGAGCCAGCGCGGCGCTTTGAGGATCACTGGCGAATTCCCACCACGGCCATCATGCGGCCGGTCTTGCCTTTCTCGGCGCGGTAGGAAAACAGCAGCTCCGGATGGCAGTTGGTGCACAGCGGAGACGCCTCGATGTTTTTCCTGGGCACGCCCACCGCTAGCAACTGTTGCCGGTTCGCCTCGACCAGGTCGAGGAAAATCTTTTTCGGCAGTTCGCTGTGGCCGGGGGCACGGGCGGTCAGAAACAGCAGCGGATATTTTTCGCGCACCGGGTCAGAGTCTTTGACCTCGCGAAACAGGCTGGCGCCGTAGGAAAACTGCGATTCGAATTTGGTGCGAACCTCTTCTCCGACGGCATAGCAGCAGCCCTGAATTCCGGGGCCGATTGCGGCCTTCAGATCGCGCGGCCGGGTGCCGAAGTGTCGATGCATCTCGCCGACGCCTTTCTCGACGATGCGCTTCACCGTGCCGCGCCAGCCGGCATGAAATACGCCGACTGCGTGGCGCCTGGCGTCCACGAGAATCACGGGAAGGCAGTCGGCGGTCTGGATGGCGAGCAGCAGGCCGGGAGTCGCGGTGATCAGGCCGTCTCCGGCTAACGGTTCGTCCGGAATTGAATTTATGGTGTGGATGATGTCGGAGTGGATCTGGCGGAGGGTGATCAGCGGGCAGTTGGCGTCGAGCTTCGCTCGACTGGACAGCCGAGGGCGGCTGTCCCCACATTTTACGATTCCTTGCAGAAAGGCAGCGCGGTTGCGCTCGACGGCGGCCTTGGAATCGTCTCTGGTGAAACCGAGATTGAGGTTGCGCTTGCCGTAAGCGCGGGACGATCCGCCGACGCGTGTGGAAAAGCCGTGCAGCAGCCACGGCAGCTGGCTCAAGTGGCTGGCGCGAAGAATTGTGAGTTTAGTTTTGTTTGGGGCCCGGGTTGGCACACGTCCATGTTACCTGAACGGGTTGGGTGGAGCGGACACTCATGTCCGCTGCGTTTGATTCTTGTGCGGTCCGACTCACGAACAATCAACTGCAACCGCAAGAGCAGCGGACAGGAGTGTCCGCTCCACACCCATGCTATAGTTTTACTCATGTTTGCGAACTTTACTGCCACCGATCGCTGGACGAAGAAGCAGGTGCATTGCGTCTATCAGGCGATGATCGTCGCTATTGCCACGCGGCACGCTGACGCGGTGGACATTAAATTTCTGGTGGATGGACGGAAAGTCTGGGTGGCGCTGCCGCATCCGGCGTGGGTGGAATATAAGAAGCGCACGGGCAAGGCTATCACCGATTCGCTGGCGCAGGAAATTGCTGGACATTATCTGAAGACGGCGCTGGAGTCAGGTGAAGGCGGCGGCCGCGAAATGTTTTCGCTGACGGTGGAAGAAACGCTGGCGCATCTGGACGCGGTGGTGGCGGAGATGCAGGCGCAACCGGCGTAGGACTAGTTCGCCCGGGAGATTGGAGTGGCGCCGACAAGAATCGAGGCGAGCTTCGCTCGCCCGGACAGCCGAGGGCGGCTGTCCCCACATGAGTCTTGCTAGATCACGACTGCTTCTTTATATTCCCCGAACACCTTCCGCATGGCGTCGGAAATTTCGCCTACCGTTGCATAGGCTTCAACTGCGGCCAGAATGCGCGGCATGAGGTTGGCGCCCGACCGTGCCGCATCTTCCACGGCCGCCAGCGAGGCTTTCCACGGGCCAGCGTCGCGCCTGGCTCGCAGCGCGCGCAGGCGCTCGACCTGCTTCGGTTCGAGCGCGGGATCGATGCGCTGAATGGGGATGGGCTTTTCTTCTTCCACTTCGAAACGGTTCACGCCGACGACGACGGCTTCCTGGCTATCAACTTTCTGCTGATATTCATACGCGGCGTTTTGAATTTCGTGCTGCACGAAGCCGCGCTCGATGGCTTTGAGCATTCCGCCGAGGACTTCGATCTTCCCTAGATATTCGGCTGCGCGTTTTTCGATTTCATTGGTGAGCGATTCCACGTAATAGGATCCGGCGAGCGGATCGATGGTCTGCGGAGCGCCCGATTCGTAGGCGATGACCTGCTGGGTGCGCAGGGCGATGCGGGCGGCTTGTTCGGTGGGCAAGGCCAAAGCTTCGTCGTAAGAATTGGTGTGCAGCGACTGGGTTCCGCCGAGCACGGCGGCCAGGGCCTGAATCGCGGTGCGGACGATGTTGTTTTCCGGCTGCTGCGCGGTGAGCGTCGAGCCGGCGGTCTGGGTATGAAAACGCAGCATCCACGACTTGGGGCTCTTGGCCTTGAAGTGTTCGCGCATGATGCGGGCCCACATGCGGCGGGCGGCGCGGAACTTCGCCACTTCTTCCAGGAAATTACTGTGCGCGTTGAAGAAGAAAGAAAGGCGCGGCGCGAACTGGTCCACATCGAGTCCGGCTTTGATCGCGGCTTCCACGTAGGCCATGCCGTTGCCCAGCGTAAATGCAACTTCCTGGACGGCGGTCGAACCGGCCTCGCGCATGTGGTAACCGGAAATTGAAATCGTGTTCCAGTCGGGCAGGTTGTCGTTGGCCCAGGCAAACATGTCGGTGATGACGCGCATGGCCTGCTGCGGCGGATAAATATAGGTGCCGCGCGCGATGTACTCCTTGAGCACATCGTTTTGCACGGTGCCGGAAAGTTTGCGAATGTCTGCACTCGTGCCCTGCCGCCGCGCGACGGCCCCGTACAAGGCCAGGAGGATCGACGCCGTGGCATTGATGGTCATCGAGGTAGAAATCTTCGTCAGCTCGATGCCGTCGAACAGACGCTGCATGTCTTCGATGGAATCGATGGCGACCCCGACCTTCCCGACTTCGCCAACGGCCAGGGGATGGTCGGAGTCCAGACCGATCTGCGTGGGCAAATCGAATGCGACGGAAAGGCCCGTGGTGCCGTTGGCCAGCAGATATTTGTAGCGCTTGTTCGATTCCTCGGCGTCACCCATGCCGGCGTACTGGCGCATGGTCCAGAGGCGTCCGCGGTACATGGTGGCCTGCACGCCGCGGGTGAAGGGATATTCGCCGGGATATCCGATTTCGCTTTCGTAGTCGGAGCCTTTGAGATCGGCTGGAGTGTAGAGGGGATTTACTGGAATGTGGGAGGAAGTTTCGATTTCTGCGGCAGTTTCTGCGCGGGTCTTCAGCTTTTCCGTCATTGATCTTCATCCATTCATCTTCACCAAACCAGATCTATCGAAGGACCGTGCGACCTGCTGGGAGGATCCTTCGCGGCAAGAACGCCGCTCAGGATGACAAGGCCAAAACCCGCAGTGTCACGGGCGCTGGCTCTTTCTGCGCGCTCGCCAGAAGGAACTCAGGCCGAACCAGGCAAAGGTCA
>Ga0209415_10016744_pt1 | contig 11740 bp, 9 predicted proteins | sample PeaSoiSIISIP2007_FD_187696 | JGI IMG/M metagenome (GOLD analysis project Ga0209415, IMG submission 187696) | Peat soil microbial communities from Weissenstadt, Germany - SII-SIP-2007 (SPAdes) (version 2) | ecosystem: Environmental > Terrestrial > Soil > Wetlands > Peat | place: Germany... | reverse complement strand
GAGCTGGAATTCCTGCGCAACAAGGAACGCTATGCCTTTCTGCGCTGGGGGCAAACCGCTCTGCGCAATCTCGCCATCGTGCCGCCGGATACCGGCATCGTGCACCAGGTAAATCTCGAATATCTGGCGCGTGTGGTTTTCGTGCAGGAATCTGACGGCAAGCGCGTAGCTTATCCCGATACTCTGGTCGGCACCGATTCCCATACCACGATGATCAACGGCCTAGGCGTCCTGGGCTGGGGCGTAGGCGGAATCGAGGCCGAGGCCGCCATGCTCGGCCAGCCGGTTTCCATGCTCATCCCACAAGTGGTCGGCGTGAAGCTGACTGGCAAACTCTGCGAATGGACGACGGCGACCGACCTGGTCCTTACCATCACCGAGATGCTGCGCAAGCACGGTGTGGTGGGCAAATTTGTCGAGTATTTCGGCCCCGGCCTCCGCGAATTGCCGCTCGCCGACCGCGCCACCATCGGCAACATGTCGCCGGAGTACGGCGCCACCTGCGGCATCTTTCCGGTCGACAAGGAATCCATCACTTACCTGCGCCTCACCGGACGTTCCGAAGAGCAGATCGCCCTGGTCGAAGCCTATTGCCGCGAGCAGGGCCTGTTCCATGATGAGAAAACGCCCGAAGCGGAATACTCCGAGCTGTTGTCGCTCGATTTGGCAACCGTAGAGTCGAGTCTGGCCGGCCCCAAGCGCCCGCAGGACCGTGTGCTGCTCTCGCAAGCCGGCGAGTCTTTCCGGACCGCGCTGCCGTCGCTCCTCAAGCCGAAATCCGGAGCCAAAGCTGCCGCTCCCGCGACGGTTCCGGCCAACGGCCCAGTCAACGGAAACGAAAGACGCTGGGAGCAGGAAGGCGGCAATCCCGGCGCGGTCGGCTCGGAAGATCCAAACGTCCACGAGCATGTCTCGCCGGATGTAAAGTCTGCGCTGCGTCACGGCAGTGTCGTCATCGCCGCGATTACGTCCTGCACCAACACCTCCAATCCCTCGGTGATGATCGCCGCCGGCCTGCTGGCTAAGAAGGCAGTCGAAAAAGGCCTTTCGGTTTCTCCCTGGGTAAAGACTTCACTCGCCCCCGGGTCAAAAGTCGTGAGCGACTATTTGGAAAAGGCCAGCCTGCTGCCATATCTCGAGAAGCTGAAGTTTCATCTCGTCGGCTACGGCTGTACCACCTGCATCGGCAACTCCGGACCGTTGCCGCTGGAAGTCTCGCAAGCGGTAGACGAAAAAGACTTGGTCGTCGCCTCCGTACTCTCCGGGAATAGAAACTTCGAGGGTCGCATCAACTCCGAAGTTCGCGCCAACTATCTGATGTCGCCGCCGCTGGTGGTGGCCTTCGCCCTGGCCGGACGCATTGACATCGATCTGCGCAAAGACGCTCTCGGCAAGGGCAAAGACGGCAAGCCGGTTTATCTCGCGGACCTTTGGCCGTCCCAGCGCGAGGTCGAAGAGACCATCCAGAAGTCCATTTCCTCGGATATGTTCCGCCGCAGCTATGGCGAGGTTTATCACGGCGACGACCGCTGGCGCGGCCTGTCCGTCCCCAAAGGTGAAACCTATGCCTGGGACGAAGCCTCCACCTACATCCGCCGTGCCCCCTATTTCGATGGCATGACGCTGAAACCCGTGCCCGTCGGGGATATTCAAAACGCCCGCGTGCTCGCCGTCCTCGGCGACAGCGTCACCACCGACCACATCTCCCCCGCCGGCTCCATCAAGAAAGACAGCCCCGCCGGGAAATATCTGATGGAGCGCGGCGTCAAGCCCGGCGACTTCAACTCCTATGGCTCGCGCCGCGGCAATCATGAAGTCATGGTGCGCGGCACCTTTGCCAACGTCCGGCTGCGCAACAAAATGGTCCCCAACCTCGAAGGCGGATTCACCCGCCACCTCCCCGACGGCGCCGAGATGTCCATCTTCGACGCTTCCGAAAAATATATTGCCGAGAAGATTCCGCTGGTGATCCTGGCAGGAAAAGAATACGGCTCCGGCTCGTCCCGCGACTGGGCCGCCAAAGGCCCTCTGTTGCTGGGCGTGCGTGCCGTCATCGCGGAAAGCTACGAACGCATCCACCGCTCCAATCTGGTCGGCATGGGCATTCTCCCACTACAGTTCGCCGCGGGAGAGAACGCGCAGTCGCTGAACCTAACCGGCGAAGAGGTTTTCGAAGTCACGGGGGTTCGCGAGCTGGTCGAAAAGTTTTCATCCGGCCGCCAGGTAAAAGTGCGAGCCAGCTTGAATGGAAATGGCAACGGCAAGACGACGGAGTTCCAAGCGCTGGTGCGCATCGATACCCCCCAGGAAGCCCAGTACTACGCCAACGGCGGGATATTGCAGTATGTGCTGCGGCAGTTGCTGGCGGGCAAGCCCAGCGCACAACCCATGCACGCGTAGCGGCAGGTGCCCCCACCTGCGCGGACCTCGGAAGATCCACGCACCACTGACCTTTCCGGGCACGCTTTCTACTGCCGAGCATCGCTCGGTGGAGGGGCGAGGCGCCCATCCCCGCACCGGCTATTGATATGGCCTGCCTGCTCCACGCCTTTTAGCTTGCCGACGCCGCCATGGCCTTGGGAGCTGCCTTGCGTGCAGCCGGGCGCGGCCGTGAGCCGCCGCCGTAGGAATTTCTATGCTCGTTTCCCAGCTGGAAGTTCGACACCGTCTTCTGTAGATCCAGTGCTAGTCCGGACAAGTCCTGGCAGGCCTTCGCCGATTGCTGCGCCCCGTCCGAGGATTCCTTTACCAGCTTCTCGATCTGCTCCATGTTGTTGTTGATCTCCTCCGAGGCGCTCGATTGTTCAGTCGCCGCCGTGGCAATGTGGGTGATCATTTCGCCCACTTGCTCGGACATGTGAATGATCTGCTTCAATGAGTCGCCCGCTCGAGCCGTGGACTGGACCCCATCTTCCACCTGCTTGGTGCCTGCTTCCATGGCCGTCACCGCCGTTTTGGTTTCGTCCTGGATGTTCTTGATCATCTGTGCGATCTCTTTCGTCGCCGTCGTGGTTCGTTCCGCCAGCTTACGCACTTCATCCGCCACGACCGCGAACCCGCGGCCCTGTTCTCCGGCGCGAGCGGCTTCAATGGCGGCGTTCAACGCCAGCAGGTTGGTCTGGTCGGCGATATCGTCAATGACTCGCAATTCGGCCGATCTGGTCAGAACTTTTGCCCAGTTCCTCCATTTTCTTGGCCGTGCCTTCGACCGAGCCGGCAATGACCCGCATCTTGGCCAGAGTCTCTTCCACGATGGCCCCACCTTCCCGCGCCGTCTCGGCAGCCTGGCGCGAAGCCTCCGCCGCTTTATTGGAATTTTCTGAAACCTGCAGAACGGTGGAGGACATCTCCTGCATGGCGGTGGCGACCTGGGAGGTTTGATTGGTCTGGGTCTCTGCCCCTTGTGACTGCTGGGCGGCGGAGGAAGAGATTTCCTCGCTGGCGCCAGCCACGTGCTCGGCGGTGCTGGCGATGGATTGGATAATCTCGCGCAGGCTGTTCTTCATGCCATTGAGCAACTGCCCTGCCTTCCCGATTTCGTCCGCGTTTCTAATCTGCATGTCATCCATCGACAGGTCGTTTTCTGAAATAGCCTGGATTGTTGCCACCATTTGGGAGATCCGTCCGGTGATGTTGCGCGCGATGTAGATTGTCATGGCAAAACCGACAGCGAGGCCCACAAGAACGAGAACCACCAGCCGCGTTTTTGCCCCAGATTCGGCCGCCCCCTGCTCCTGACGAGCAGCCGCTTCAAGTTCGCCTCCTCGGTCCACAAGAGCCGCCAACGACTTTGCTATTTGGTCACGCATAGCTACAGTCTGCGGCTCGTAGAGCAGTGCGGTGGCTTTTTTGGCCTTCCCAGTGCGCCGCAATTCGACGATGCTGTCCATCTGCCTGTGATATCCGTCCGATGCCTCTCGCATTTGGGCAAGCAACTGCTTTCCCTTTTCCGTAACGATCATCGGCTCCAGCTTGGAGAAGGCGTCCGCTAGCTGACGACTATTCTCCGCATAGCGTTCCATCTCCTCTCGGCGGCTGTCGTCAAGGAGAAATCCGCGCACCTCGGCCTTCTGATCATTGATCCGGCTCCCCATGTCTCGCATGATCGCCACGGAGTGAGCCTTCTCCGCGGCCTCTGCGGACAACGCAGCCAAGTCATCGAGCGAGGAATAGCTCACCGCACCCACGACCACTAGGATCAGGAGCACTACACCGAATCCGACCGTGAACTTCATTCTCAAACTCAGTTTTCTCATGATGTGCATTCTCCCCCGTACCGCTTCTCATGACGGTCCACAGAGTACGGCGCCGCCCCTCCCTGTAAATCGGGATGGCAAGCTGTGATTCCAGCGTGAACAGCGACACACCTGGCAGTTCATCGGCAGCACCGTATAGGGGACTTCAGTCTGAAGCCGTGCACCAAAGTAATGCGGAGTCTTTCGGCGCCCTGGAGACACTGTGCCTCCAGCCGTCGAAGGCAAAAGCGGTCTGCCTTCCCAAATGAGAAGTGTTGTGGCATCGCCACCGGATGGTGCAGATGCGCACGTGCAATCACGAATCAGTTGCGGGTAGGGACATTCAACGAGGGTCGGCGCAAAAAGGCGCTGCGGCGGCCAGCGCCGCCCTGGGCGACCGGCCCCGGAGTCAATAGCTGGGAGCCGCCTTCCCCGTGATCTGTCTAATTGCTTCCTTGAACTGCTGTAGTATTTCCTGGGTTTCCGGCTGCATGGCGGCCTGGGTCGATGGCACCTTAGTCATCTGAGCCAGTTTCACTTTGCCGGAGAGTCCGACCTCTTGATTGATGTATTCATAATACTTCATCAGCTTATCCGCCATGGTCGCCTCCTTAGGCGGTGAATTCTTTGTAGGCTGCGATATAGGGTGCGGCTTCCTTGCCCCACTCCGGTTCCGGCTGGATCATCACTTCACAATGATCGTCACCTTTGCCGACGCACATCGATTCAATCGCCAGAACGCGTTTGCCCAAGAACGCCGTGCACCATCCTGAGGCGTAGCCCATCAACGTCCAGCATACCGGCTCGCTAGCGGCCTTGTTGAAACACAAATGCTGTTCCGCCTCGTAGGAGTTTGTCCACACGCAGGGAAAAAAGAACTCGCCGGTTTTGCGGTTGATGCGAGCTTCCTTCGGTTTGGCATGCACGATGCCCTCCCAGGTATGGATGACCGGCCCGGAAGCTAGCAAGTCCATTTCCGAATCGAACTGGTAAGCCAGTTTCATCTGTGCGAAATCGGAGTAGCCGTTCTGGTAGCCGAACTTCAGGAACAGGTCGCGCGCCTTGTCCGAGCCGAGGGTTTGCAGAACCTTTTGCCGTAGCAGGCCCATTGAGTTGGCATCCAGGATGACCAGCCGGCTGCTCTTAAATGTGGTCATTCCAGTTTGCAGGTTGAATTTCAAATCTTTGGATAGATCAAAATCGGTTGCTTTCATTTAGCCTCCTTCGGCCTTGAACCGACGCTACGAAAGGCGCTGCCGTCGCTAGTTGCGGTTCTCATCGAGTCACGTGACGCTTGTTGATTCCTTGTTGCTCTATCGGCAGAATGGCGGTTGGCTTGAGGGCAATCTCCCGTGCCTCTCATAAGCGGGGGCACTAGTTGGCCGCGCGGGCCGGACCTATTCCTTGTGGCCGATGCTGATCGGGGTCGCCATCTGGAACCAGAAGGCGTGTCGAGCCCTGTTTTGGACCATTTGGATCACTGCACGGCCTGAAGCATGACAACGCGGCCTGTCGGCTTTGGGTGCAATCGAAACAGGACCTTATCGGCTTGGCCGAAAAGCTACGGTAGCGTCTGGGATGGCGGTGCAGCGTGGCCCGGGCTGGGTTTCGCAGGCGGACTTTGCCGCAGGATCACCACGTCGACGCGCCGGTTTTGGGCGCGTCCATCCTCTTCACTATTGCTGGCAATGGGATGAAATTCGGCGTAACCGGCGGCCGAAAGCCCTTCTGGAGCGAATCCGTACTTCACAATAAGAAGACGCACCAGTTCGGTAGCGCGCGTGGTCGAGAGTTCCCAGTTGGAAGGAAATTGGGCCGTGTGGATGGGGACGTTGTCGGTGTGCCCTTCGATGCGAATGCGATAGGGACGCTGCGCCAGCAGTGCGGCGATGCGGCCGAACGCAGTCTGGGAGCCAGCCTTGACGCCGGCCGAACCGCTGTCAAAGAAACCAATTTCCCGCAAGCTGATGACGAGGCCTTCCGGTCCGTTGCGCAAGGCAACTTCACCATGCGCGATTTCCTGGGCCAGCGCCTGTTCCAGTTCATGCTGGAGAGCGGCCAAGTCTCCATTTTCTTCCGCGCGGGGAAGCGCGCTTTGGGGTGGAAAAGGAGGTTTATCGGGCAGCTGCAGATCCTTCAGGGTCGGGTTGGCCGACGGCGGGAATGCCCCCATTTGCTGGAACGCCACTTGAATGGCCGCGGCCAGCTGGCCCACCTTCTTTTTGTCGATCTGCGCCGTGGAATAGTTGACGTAGACATCGACTACATTGGTGCAAGTATCGAAGGACAGATTCCACACATGCTCAATGATCATCGCCCGGGTGATTCGGCGGCCCGCGTTGCGCATCAGGTATTCGAGCAAGCCAAATTCTTTGGAGGTCAGCTCGATGCGCCGGCCCGCCCGCTCCACCCGCCGTTCCACCCGGTCGAGCTTCAAGTCCGCCACCGCCAGCACCGACTCGGCGGGCAAATGGCTGCGGCGCAGCAAGGCGCGGATGCGGGCGGAAAGTTCGGTAAAAGAAAAAGGCTTGACCAGATAATCGTCCGCCCCCAGGTCCAGGCATTGCACCCGGTCCTCCACCCGGCTCCGTCCCGTCAGCACCAGAATTGGCACGCTCGGCTTCCGGATGCGCAAGTGGCGCAGAATGGAAACGCCATCCAGACGCGGCATGTTCAGATCGAGCACCACCAGGTCATAATTGAATTCGCTTCCCAGAGCACGGGCCTGTTCTCCATCCGCCGAAACATCCACGGTGTAGTGTTCTGCTTCCAAACCTTTTTTTACGAAACTGGCGAGGGCGGAATCATCTTCCGCGATCAGCATGCGCATGAGGTTGCTCTAATGTGGACACTTCAATTCTTAGGCTAAGAACCAAGCCGCTACAAGGAGTGAGGCGTAGAACAAAAGTTCCAGTTTCCCGAGACGGATTGACGTGCGGGAATGGGAGCGGAGACTCCACACCGTGAACCGCGTTTCCGATCGTGTCTCCGGTCCTGGAACCTGTTCTGCCACTCACGCGGGTTTGCTTGGGGCAGGGATAATTGCCGATGCGGCTTCGTCTGGGCCGTGCGAAAGGATCATTGCGCAGTGGACCTCTGGAGCAAGGGAACACTGAAGTCCCTTCTGATCCCGGGAGGCGTGCTTCTGCTTGCCGCCATGCTTCTGGCGCGGGGCGCGCTGCTCCCCTTGAACGCCTCCGCCATCCATTTCTATTACTACGCAGTGTTTGCCGCTGGCATTCTGCTGGCCTGGCGCTTTCATTGCAGCCGGGTCTTATTTGCTCTCATCGTGTTGCTTCTGGCGCAGCACGCCCTCGAGTTCTTCTCGGCCGGCCGGCCTCTCTCGAATGGCGCCGGCCGCATTGCTCTGGAAGCGGTCGCGTTTCTGTTGCCGCTGAACTTCATCGTCCTCTCCTTGATCCAGGAGCGCGGGCTGGCAATTCCCACCATCGCTCCGCGACTTGGATTGGTATTCGTCGAGTCAGTATTTGTGGCGATCGTCTGCCGTCCCGGAGAGACGACGGCCCCAGCTTTCCTTCATTCCACGCTGCTGGATCGGCAGCTGTTCCAGTGGACGAAGATTCCGCAGGTCGCCTGGTTCACGTTTGCCCTGGCTCTGGCTGTTCTGTTGACCCGGTTCTTGCTCTATCGCAAGCCAGTGGAGAGTGGCTTGCTGTGGTCGCTCACATCCGCATTTCTCGGCCTGCAGGCCGGCGGCGTGGGACGCGCTGCCAGCGCCTATGTGGCGACGGGCGGTTTGATCCTGGCCAGCTCGATCATCGAAAACTCTTACGCTTTAGCCTATCGCGATGAATTGACTGCGCTGCCGTCGCGTCGCGCGTTTAACGATGCGCTCTTGCGTCTCGACGGCTGCTACTCCATCGCGGTGGTCGACATCGATCATTTCAAAATGTTTAACGATACCTATGGCCACGAAACCGGAGACCAAGTCCTCCGCATGGTGGCAGCCAAACTGGATCGAGTCAGCGGCGGCGGCGTGGCTTTCCGCGTGGGTGGGGAAGAGTTCTCCATTTTGTTTCCGGGGAAATCCATAAAGGAAGCTTTCCCGCATGCCGAGCTGCTGAGAGCGGAGATCGAGGCTTGTGCCTTTCACGTGCGTGGCCAACGCGAGCGTCGCCGCGGCATTCCCTCTGTTGCTGATCGAAGGAAACCGGTGCGCCGTAAAGCAAACGGGCGCCGGTCTTCGCGCCGACCATCCTTCTCTGGCGAGCTCTCTGTGACCGTGAGCATTGGAGTTGCGGAAGCAACTGCCCGAACGCGTGAAGCGGAGAAAGTAATTCAGGCAGCGGACAAGGCGCTGTATCGCGCCAAGGAGGCCGGCCGAAACCGCGTAGAAACCGCGACTGCTGATCGTGCGCGTCCAAAGCGCAGCATTGCCTGACGAATTGGGTGATCGTCAATATTCCAGCGGCAATTGAGGATGAGGCGACCGCAGGGTGGAGGGCAGCATCGTCTTTTGCCTGCCGTCAACTTCCCCGCAGGCTCAATTCGAGTAAAGCAGAGTGGTACGAATCGCACCGAGCAGTTTGCCGCTGTCCACCGGCTTCTGAAAAAAAACGGCCGCGCCGGCGTTCAGGCAACGTACGCGGCTGGGTAGGGAATCCCACGCGGTCAAAACGATCACCGGGATGTTGGCAAGATTGGCATTCTGCTGAAGTCGTTCCATTACCGAGAACCCATCTCCCGCGGGCAAGCCCAGGTCAAGAATAATCAGGTCGGGCCGCTCCTTCTGAGCTGCCGCGATGGCGGAAACGCCGTCGATGGCATAGGCGGTTTCATAGTCGTTAGCCCGCAGGCGCAGGTTCAGGCCCCGTCTGAGGATGGGATCATCGTCAACAATCAGGATTTTTGGTTTGTCCATTTTTTGGCCTTTTCCTTTTAAGTTCCGATATCAACTGGGGCTTACAAACCTTTTCTTCTCCGTCGGGACGGTGCTTTTTCCCCATGTCCGCCAGAACCATCCCGCTAATAACATCGGCAACTTCCTGAACCAGGCTCTCCAGAGGTTCGTCGATTCCCGGGGAGGGTAGCTGTACCGCCGCCACCGAAACTTTGAATGTGGCTCCGGCTTTTGCTTCCTCGCTACGGCCGAATCGTTCGCGCACGCGCCGCGCAAGAACGTTGGCGCCAGCCTGATCCGTGGATGCGACGATCCAGAAGGTTTCACCCTGGCCGGAAGTTCCCATGGGGGGCAGAACCAGGTCCTTGCTGGGCAGAATGCAGGATTGCAGCAGTTCCAGGCACTGCTCGCGCAAGTGCCCCACGGATAGCCCCCGTCGCGAAGAAAGCTCGACCCTTACCAGGGCGAGTGAATTTGGCAGATGCCCTTGATCGGTCAGGACCGGGAACAGGAACCGGGAGAGTGGAAGCGCCGGCAGGGTGAAACTAAAGGTGCTGCCGTATCCCAACTGGCTCTCTACCCAGATCCGTCCGCCGTGAAGGCGGACCAGTTCCTGCACGATGTTCAGTCCAAGGCCTAGGCCTTTCCGATTGCTTTCAATGCCCTGCGAGTCCTGGTACAGGCGCTCAAAGATCAGAGCTTTCGCTTCCGGACGGATGCCTCGACCACTATCCGCCACGGAGATGCAAATGAAGGCCGGGTCCGTCTCGAACGGAGCAGCTTTCACCCTGACTGATCCCTCAGGCGGAGTGAACTTAGTGGCGTTGTCGATCAGATTCATCAGTATCTGCAGAATGCGATGGGGATCTGCGGACGCCAGAAGAATTCGGCTGTCCACGCTCACTTCCAGGCTGATCTGCTTTGCCTTGGCGGTGGCCTGCATCATGGCGGCGGCCTGCTGCACCACGTTGCCGATCACCACACAGCGCGGCTCGATGCGCATTTTCCCGGATTCCGTGCGTGCGCAATCGAGCAGACTGCCAATCATCGTGTTGACCTGGTTGATGCTCCCCAGCGCCGTTTCCAGATGATCGCGCTGTTCAGGGGAGATCGGTCCAGCGATCCCATCCAGCACAATCGTGACAAATTGATGAGCGCAGGTCAGTGGAGTACGCAACTCATGCGACACGTGGGACAGGAACTGATCTTTGTATAGCAATTGCTGTTTCCGGTTCATGTCGAGCGCCGTCAGCAGTCCCTGCCGCTCGATGGCGAAGCGCACGGCGCGCTCCAGTTGCTTGACGTCGAAAGCGCCTTTGACCAGGTACTCCTGAACGCCCTGATGAACCGCTGTAGCGGCCAACTCTTCGTCGTAATGGGCGGATAGGATTACTACAGGCACGCCGGGTGCTTGGTTGAGGACGTTGCGAAACGTCTCCGCTCCCCGGCTATCGGGAAGATTCAGATCAAGCAGCACCACCGCCGGTGGATCTAGGGCCAAAGCCGCCAGGCCCGTGGCCAGCCGGTCCGCATGGGTCACTTGGAGGTCGGAATTGCATTCCCCGAGTCGCAGGCGGACGAAGTCGGCGTCCCCTGGATTATCTTCAATTAGCAAGACCTGCGTGGGGCGACCGCTCACTGGTCCTCCCGCCCGACCACACTTGAAACCCCAAACCAGAAATTCCCAATCGCCGTGACCGCTGCCACAAACCCCTTCAGATTGCCTGGCTTGCCGACATAGTTATTCGCTCCCAGGTCGTAGCTGCGCGCAACGTCACTGCGCGTCAACGACGCGCTAAAGATCACGATAGGCGTCTTTCGCAAGGCGGGATCCGATTTGGCTTCGGCCAGCACGGTGAAGCCGTCTTTCCGGGGCATGTTCAAGCCCAGCATAATCAGGTGGGGCGGAGGAGCGCCGGCATACTTCCCTGTGCAGCGTAGAAAGGCCATGGCTTCCACGCCATCGCCCACGGAATGAACATGGCTGGGACTAGCGTTCCGGCTCAACACCTCCGCGGTCAAATCCGTGTCCCCCGGATTGTCGTCCACTAGCAAGACTTCAGTGGCAGTTCTCATAGGTTTTTTCTTGGCTCGATGTTCACGCTGATAGTTCCGGCGCGATTGCGGGCCAGGTAAACTTGAAGGTGGCGCCTGGCGCTGTGTGGGGTTCCAACCAGATTCTTCCACCGTGCTGGTCGACAATCTTCTTGCAAATCGCCAGCCCGATCCCGTTACCGGCATACTCGGTGCGCGAATGCAAGCGGTGAAAGATGGCAAAAATGACTTCCGCGTTTTCCGGTGCGATGTCGATGCCGTTGTCGGTTACCGAAAACACCCATTCCGCCTCTTTCCTTTGCGCGGCTATTTGAACCACCGGCGGCTCAGCACCGCAAAACTTGATGGCGTTTCCGATCAGGTTCTGAAACACCTGCTGTAACTGGACGGCGTGGGCCATCACGACCGGTAAGTTGTCACAGGTCACTACCGCGCCGCTGTCCTGGATCGCACCTCGTAGGTTCTTCAGGGCTGCTTCCACCGCCCCCATGCAGTCCGTGCTCTTCAGGCCATTTTCCGGCCGGCCGGCACGAGAGAATGCCAGCAAGTCCTGGATCAAGGCCTGCATGCGTACGGCTCCGTCCACCGC
>Ga0209415_10016743_pt1 | contig 11740 bp, 10 predicted proteins | sample PeaSoiSIISIP2007_FD_187696 | JGI IMG/M metagenome (GOLD analysis project Ga0209415, IMG submission 187696) | Peat soil microbial communities from Weissenstadt, Germany - SII-SIP-2007 (SPAdes) (version 2) | ecosystem: Environmental > Terrestrial > Soil > Wetlands > Peat | place: Germany... | reverse complement strand
TTCGACATGAAATAGAACTCGCTCGGACTGACCACGTAATAGTTGAAAGAGCTGCCGTCGTTCAAGGTAAACGAGCCGCGGCCGTTCGAGTCGGGCGCAGTCATACTGCCGGTGAGCGTGAGACTGGCAGGGGCGGATCCGATGACGATAAGATCTTCGCTGCCGGAAATGCTGCCCGCGGTGATGGTGATGGCTCCGACGCGCGAACTGACACCAGAGTTGTGCGCTTTGAATGCGAAGGTGCCGGAGGGAGTGTTGGGGCTGAAGGGAGGTGTCGCGGTCTGTATGACTCCGTAACCCGACGAAGTGGCGTAGGTGTCGCCCTCGATCAGGTAAAAGTGACTATCGTCGATCATGGTGATCTGATAATTACTGGGAGAGCCGGGGGCGGGATAGTCGAAGGTAAGCAGGCCGGTGCCATCGCCGGCGATGCCGTAAGTGCCGGCAAGATTTTCCAATCCGGGGCCAATGGGACCGCCCTGCTGTTCGTCATCTACGGTGATGGTCAGGTGGCCCTTTCCGTCGGCCATAAAAACGCTGGTCTCGGAAAAGGGCTCGAGGTTTCCTACGGAGTTTAATCCGAGCCCGGTTTGTTTCATCACATACTGGCCGCTCAGGCTGGCATCGGTGAAGTTGCCGCCGAGGGGCTTGACGAACACATTACTGGCGCCGCAGCCGGCTGCTAGAAGGATGCTTGCTACGGTCGCCATAGCCATGAGCAGGCGCTTGGCGTACTTGGTAGAGGCAAGGGGATTCACGAGGACACTCCTATCTTTATGCTTTTAGGATGCGTAACCCGCATTGTAGCGGAAAGTTTCGGTGGAAAAGTTTGCGGGAATGCTTCCTGACGGCTGAAGCTTTCCCCCACGGCTTGCGCCGTGGGCTGCATTCTTCCGCCGCTTCGCGGCTCACAGCGCGGGGGGGAACTGCGGGTTATTCGAATTCTGGCTCGCGCCGCGCCGGGGCTTGACTGGCGGGACGCTGGTGTTTTTTGGACGCTTTTTCTTTGGCCCAGATTGCTACTCGGTAGGCTAACAGGATGGTCAGGACTGCTCCGTACTCCAGGGGCTTTCGGAGGTCGGCTTTTACCAGCCAGATGTAATGCACGACTCCGAGGATTCCGGTGAGATAGATGAGGCGGTGCAGACGCTGCCAGTTTTTGCCTCCGAGGCGGCGGATCGACCAGGCGGTCGAGGTCAGGGCGAGGGGAGCCATCAGGACGAAGGCGGAGAAACCTACGGTGATGAAGCGGCGCTTTTCGATGTCTTTCAACATTTCGTGGAGGTCGAAAAACTTGTCGAGCCAGATGTAGGTGAGGAAATGCAGAGTTCCGTAGAAGAATGCGAAGAGGCCAAGCATGCGGCGGAAGCCGATCAGCCAGTACTGGCGAGTGATGCGGCGAAGAGGCGTGATGGCCAGCGTGGTCAGAACAAAGATCAAAGTCCAGTCGCCGGTCGAATGGGTGATGACCTCGATGGGATTGGCGCCGAGGGCGTCGTGGAGGGCCTTCCATAGCAGGTGTTCGAGCGGGATTAGCGCGGCCAGGAAGAGCGCGATTTTGGTTAAACGCAGAGTCATTTTGTAATTTTGCAATCTGGTAATTTTGTAATTTGAACCCCCTTGGTCCGTTGGACCTGTGGTGGCCACAAGAAGCAGGTCCTTCGCTTCGCTCAGGATGACAAATCGATATCAGGATCACAAATCAATAAAAGAGTAGAGTTTTCAAATTACAAAATTATCAGATTACAAAATTGCAAAATTCCTAGAAGTTTCTCTTCAGGTCCATGCCGGAATAAAGGCTGGCTACCTGATCGTAGCCGTTGAACATCAAGGTTGTGCGTTTCAGGAATTCTCCGAGACGGCGTTCCTTGGCCTGGCTCCAACGGGGATGATCTACGTTTGGATTTACGTTGGAATAAAAGCCGTATTCGTTGGGGGCGGATTGCTGCCAGGTGTTCAGGGGCTGGCTGTCGGTGAAGCGGATGCGGACGATCGACTTGGCGCTTTTGAAGCCGTATTTCCAGGGAACTACGATGCGGAGCGGAGCACCATCCTGATTCGGGAGCACCTCGCCGTACATTCCGAAACAAAGCAGGGCTAACGGATGCATGGCTTCGTCCATGCGGAGACCTTCGAGGTAAGGCCAAGCCAATACGTTGACGCGCTGGCCGGGCATTTGTTTGGGATCGTACAAGGTGGTGAACTCGACGTACTTTGCCTTGGGAAGCGGGTCGGCGCGCTTGATCAGTTCGCTCAGGGAAAAACCTACCCAGGGGACTACGATCGACCAGCCTTCGACACAGCGATGACGGTAGATGCGCTCTTCGGGAGCAGCCATCTTGATGATGGTGTCGACGTCGAGCACCTGCTTTTTCTTGACCAGACCGTCGATGGTCACCGTCCAGGGACGAGTCTTGAAATTTTTGGCTAGGCCGGCGGGTTCGTATTTGTCGGTGGAGAATTCGTAGAAATTGTTGTAGTTGGTGACATCTTTGTAGGGCGTTACTTTTTCCGTGGTGTCGAAGGGGCTTTTTTGGAGGCCATCAATTTTGGCATTGGCTTCGGCGGTCTGCGCGGGATCGGCTAGATCACGGAAGGCGATGCCGGTGACGGCGGCGGCACCGGCGATGGCCGCACCGGCCAGGAAGCTGCGCCGGTTCAGATAGGTCGACTTGGGAGTAATTTCAGACGACGGAATGGACACCGGTTTGCCGATCAGCATGGTTCACCATATCTACCCTACTTAAATTACGCACGGGCGGCGGACTTGGATTCGTCCACGCCAAACACCCACATTCCTTACTGTATAGGACGCCGGAACCGGGGAAAAGTTGCACGGACTGGCACAGCGTGGTGGCCGGGCTGGGACGCCCGGCGCTCCACTAATTCGAGGCTGATTTTGCTATTGCCTTGGGGGCTTGACGGGAACGCAGGACTTCACGGACTTTCTTTGCCAGATTCTGCAAGGTGAAGGGCTTCTGCAGGAAGGCGGTTGCGGGGCCGGACGCGCCCTGGGTGACGACGGCATCTTCGGTGTAGCCGGAAAGATAGAGGACGCTGATGCCAGGACGGAGAGCTAGCAGCTTTTTGGCTAGTTCGCGGCCGCCAATTCCGGGCATGACTACGTCGGTGATCAGGATGTCGATGTGATCTTTGCAGGCCTCGGCGATGCGCAGACCGGCTTCGCCATTTTCGCCTTCGAGGACTTTGTAACCGCGAGCGCTGAGAGTCAGGCGCACCAGTTCGCGCACCGATTCTTCGTCTTCCACCAGCAAAACGGTTTCGCAGCCTCTGGCTTCGGTGGGCTGGGACTGGGCGGGGCTCAGCTCTTCGGCGGTATCTTCGGCGCGCGGCAGATAAACGTAGAAGGTCGTTCCCTTCCCAACCTCGCTTTGGGCGAAAACGTATCCGTTGCTCTGCTTGACGATGCCGTAGACGGTGGAGAGGCCGAGGCCGGTGCCCTTTCCTTTTTCCTTGGTAGTGAAGAAAGGCTCAAAAATGCGGGACTGAGTTTCTTTGTCCATACCGTGCCCGGTATCGGAAACGGAGATCACGGCGTAGCGTCCGGGCTGGATAAACCGGTGTTCGCTGAAACCCGAGCGCACGGTTACATCGGCGCTCTGCAAGGTAAGCTTGCCGCCTTCGGGCATGGCATCTTTGGCATTGACGACCAGGTTCATTATGACCTGTTCGAGTTGACCGGCGTCGGCGCGGGTGTGTCCGGTTTGGGAGGAGAGCCGGGTTAGCAATTCGATGTTCTCTCCGATGAGGGGCCGCAGCAGACGCTCCATGTCACCGATGACGGTGTTGACGTCGATGATTTTGAGTTCAAGGAGTTGCTTGCGGCTGAAGGCCAGCAACTGGCGGGTGAGGGTGGCGGCGCGGTCGGCGGCCTGCTGGATGGACTGGACTTTATTGTGCATATCGCCGCCCTTTTCCAGTTGTTCCAGCAACACCTCGGTGTATCCGTTGATGACCATGAGCAGGTTGTTGAAGTCGTGAGCTACGCCGCCGGCTAAGCGGCCTACGGCGTCCATTTTTTGGGCCTGGCGGAGTTGCTCTTCCAGTTGACGGCGGTCGGTGATGTCTTCGGCGATCAACTCGAGGACTTCTTCGGGCTCATCGGTGCTGGTGGCGGCGCAGCCACTGAGCCGAACGACGATGACGCGGCCGTCTTTTCGCTTCCACTGCACTTCCACGCCATTCAGAGTTCCGGTGCGGCGATAGTCCTCGGTGAGGCGGTCCAAATCCTGGGGGCTCATGAAGACTTCGCGCCTGGCGTCCAGGCGGAGAAGATCTTCGACCGATGCATAGCCGAGCATAGTGATGAGAGCCGGATTTACGTCCAGGAATTTGCCGCTGAGAGTGCAGCGGCAAATGCCGAAGGCGGCGCTCAAAATCAGCGAGCGGGAGCGAGCCTCGGAGCGGCGGAGGGCCTCTTCATAGCGCTTGTGCTCGATGGCGGCGGCCAGTTGCTGGGAAACAAATTTCAGAATCTCGCGGTCGCGGTCCGCAAAGCGGGTGTTTTGGTGGTAGCTCTGGACGACTAACGCCCCGATGCAGGCCGTGCCGCTTTTCAGGGGAACGCCGAGCCAGTCCACGGAGTGAGCGCCGATCAGCTCCACTTCCCCTCGGTGGAGAAGGTCTTCAAAAACGGACGGGGTCGCGAGCAGGGGTTCGCCGGAGCGGAGGACGTATTCGGTCAGGCCGCGGCCCAGAGGTTTGGGGGCGGGAGTGGGATCGACCTCATCGACGAAATACGGGAAGCTGAGCAGCTGCGACTGGGGATCGTAGAGGGCGATGTAGAGATTGCGCGCACTCATCAACTGACCGACGATGTTGTGAATGGCCGCGAAAAACGATTGCAGATCTTCGGCAGACTGGCTGCGGGCGGCGATGGCGTAGAGCGCCGCATTCAACTCTTCGGCGCGCTTCTGCTCGGTGATATCGCGATAGGACGCGTAGGCTCCAACCCTTTCGCCGTGCACGGTCACGGGCGCGGTGGAGAGCAAGACTTCGACCAGCGAGCCATCTTTGCGCTGGCGGCGGGTCTCGAGCGAAAGCTTGTTCTGGGTCTTGATGCACTCGCCGATCCAGGCAGTTTCCGCATAGCGATCAGGGGGAACGATGAGCTCGTCGAGACGTTTGCCCACAGCCTCAGACGCGGTAAAGCCGAATACGCGGGTGAATTCTCCGTTCACCCGCACAATGCGTACCTCCTGGTCAATGATACTGATCGCTTCGGGAGCGTTTTCAATAAGCTGTTCGAAGTAGGCCTTCTCTACTGAGTGCGGGAGTTCAGCGGCATGGCCGTTGGCAGGTGTGGGGGCTGAGGCAGGGCTGGAAATGGGATTCGAGATTTGGGCAACGGGCGGCGGCGCACCGTGCTCCAGAGAATCCGAGAGTGCCTTCACCGGTGGCGGATCGGTTGAAGCGGCTGGCGGGGCGATCTTCTCCCCCATGCAATCCTTTTCCATAATGCACTGACGATACTGTGATGGTAAGCGGGCTCGGTGGTTGGCCGGTAGTTACTGGGGTAATGGAGTTAAGGGCGGAACTGCGAGCAAAAAGAGGCTCAGGAGGCGTTCGCCAACACTACACAGACCTGGCGTAACGTCAGTTTTTGCTCGTTGGTCAATACGAGAAATTCGAATCCGCAGCGCAGGCCGTCGCTATAGCGCACCACGGCTCGCAGTTTGATGACGTAGGGTTGGAGCGGGATGGGAAACTCCAGGGAAACGACTTCGCCGGACTGCAATTCACCGCTGAGAGTCGCGCCGATGCCGTCCTGGCCGAGTTCGTTGGTTCGTCCCCAGCAGGTGGTGATGACGCCTTCGCGAAACACCGAGGCTTGAATGCGTACGTCGAAACGATAACGGGAGAAACGGCGCATGCGCTGCTGGGTTTTGGCTGTCGCTTGGCCGCTCAATCCAGTTTCACCATTTCAGATCTACCTTGGGAAGCTCAAGTTGCGATTGTGCTTGAGCGGTGGGGGTGGTCTCAACGGCATCAAAGTCCATGTACCAACGGGGGGAGTGAAAATCATTGCGACATTGAGTCATTGAGGCATTAAGACATTGAAGCCTAGCTTCTAATGATTCAATGTCTTAATGATTCAATGCCTCAATAAACTGACTCGTATAGCTGCGTAAAGGTGCGTGACAGAGGCGGGGTGCGGCATCTAAAATTGATAGATTGTGCCGAGCTTCGCTCTTCGGGACGGGCGACGCCCGTCGCTCCACTGGCTCAACTTATGGGTTATCGCTCCAATGCTGCAGAGAATTGGTATTCCGAGCCGCCGTCTACGACGACGGAGGTGGATCTACCGCTGGATTTGCTTCCGCCTACCAGCTTGACGCAGCCGCTCTGGCGGTCGCTGGCGGGCAATCTTCGCGATACTTTCTCTCCGGAAAAGCTTCCGCCGCTCCAACTCACCTCACGGCCGGTAAATGTCGGACTCGCGCTTGGCGAGCGTCTGCGGATGCCTTGGTTTCGCACCGTGTTCACGAACATTGGAGACGTGATCTCGCCGGAAACTCTGCCGCCGCTGGAACTGGAATCGCGGCCCGTCGATGTGGGAGAACTGATCACCGATCAGCTCAGCCACTTCTGGTGGGGATCGCTACTGAGGAATCTGGCGGATCGGGTGGCGCCGGAAACGCAGCCGGCTCTGCAACTGACCTCGAAGCCAATTCTGGACATCATTCCGAAATCATGGATCCTGCTGCCGCTGTGGTCGGAAGTAGTGGACACGCCCAAGGTGTTTTATCCCGACAAGCCCAAAGCGGCGGATGCCTTGAGGCCCGTCAATTTGCAACCGGTGGCTATGCCTTCGGAAAAACTGGAAGCGGTGGTCGAGGCTCTGTCGAAGGAACCCACTGCCGGCGACTTGCTGCGCGACTTGCGACGTTCGCGGATTCGGCAGCGTATCTGGATTGGGCTGGCGGCGGCACAGGTTGTCTACATGGTGCTGGCTGCGGTCGGGAAGCTCTAAGGGCAAAACCCTTGACCGGCTAGGCATCTCGGGCACACCCCACGAAAATCAGGCCGAACTTCTCCTCCTGCTCCCGGGGCAACGGGCAGGGACATCCCTCGCTCCACTAACGATCATCGCAAAGATCCGAAATGGCTTTGCGGTGGGACTAACCTGGGCTATGCTGGGCCGCTGGAGAACGAAGATGAAACGTTTCTATTGCTTGCTGGTGGTGGTAATGAGCCTGTTTTGCGCTGCGGCTTGGGCCAGGTTCTCGAAGCCTACTTTATACACAGTGGGAGAAGAACCTGAGATCGTAGTTGCGGCCGATTTCAATAACGATGGCAACCTTGATCTGGCCACTGCCAACTTCACCTCCGCGAATTTCAGCATTCTGCTGGGAAATGGGGACGGAACATTTCAGACCGCGCAGGAGTTCTCCACGACTTATGGTGCGTCGGCACTGGCGGTGGGTGATTTCAACGGAGACGGGAACCTTGATATAGCGGTCATCGAATATATTGTGAACCATTCGGAACTGCAGATTTTTCTCGGCAAGGGGGACGGCACGTTTGTTGCGGGCGCAAGCTACAGCACGGTTGTCTATCCGTACAGCATAACGGTGGCGGATTTTAACGGAGATGGGCATCTCGATCTGGCGGTAGCGAATGATGGCAACAATACCGTGACTCTGTTTCTGGGCAAGGGGAATGGGACATTTCGCAAGTCGCACAGCTTCCACATTCCAGACCCGGAGAGGGTGCTGGCAGTGGATTTGAACGGGGACGGTCATCCCGACCTGGCGGTCCTCGCGTACTGCGGGAAAAAGGTCAAGACTTGTGTGTCGGGAGCAGTGGCGGTGCTGCTGAACGAGGGCAATGGGACGTTCCAGAAGCCGGTTTATTACACGGTGAATGGGGTTGGGCCCGACGGCATCGCGGCTGCCGATCTGAGGAACAGCGGCAAGATCGATTTAGTGGTGGCGAACAATAATTTCCAGAGTGCGAGTACATTGTCGGTGTTGTTGGGGAATGGGGATGGCACGTTCCAGGCGGCGGTGAATTACCCGGTGAGCGACGGGCCGGCAGGAATCGCGATTGCGGACTTCAATGGGGATGGCAACCTGGACGTGGCAGTCGCCAATACTGGCAGCTCCACGGTTAGTGTGCTGTATGGAAATGGAAACGGAACGTTCCAATCAGCGCAGAACATTCAGTTCGCGGGCGACTCGCTTCCCATCTCGGTGGCGGCGGCTGACTTCACTGGCGATGGCGTACCCGACCTGGCGGCGTCACTTTGTTACGCCAATGAAGTGGCGATCCTCCTGAATACGCGCTGAATGCGATAGGGAAGGTTATTGTCTTAACCCCATCCAGCCTTCGGCAATGACCATGGAGTTTCCGGGATTGCGAGCGTCATACTTTACTGAGGTCGGCAGGCCTAACCGGCAAGAATGCAGATTGATCCACTGGCGGAGATAGGTGACGTCCTGCGAGGCCTCGTAGGAAACGCCGGCTACGTCGTACTGGTAGATCAGCATGGTGGCGGGACGGTCCGCGGCGGTCGTGATTTCCTGGACATCAATGACGGTGCCGTCGGTGATGCGGCCGACGGTATTCAGCCAGGTGCGGCGATCGAGTTCGACATCCTTGGCATGCTTGGGTTTGCGGCGGAGAAGCGCATAGCTGGCGAGGGCCACGCCTACGGTGCCCAATGCCAGGGTGTAGAGACGTAGCGAAATCATCGGCAAACGGAACCTGAACCTTTCGACGTACTTTCAGCATAAGCTGTAACCTCTGTGGCCGCCAAGTGCACCAAGGTGCGCGTGTGCGACACAGTCGCCCTTGGCGTCTCGCCCGTCCTGTCGGGCGGGGACGCCCGGCGGTCCACTTTCACAGACGGCTTCAGCCGCCCGTCCCTCCACTGGCAAAGCAGCGCGGAACCTCTGTTTGTTAATTGACAAGAAAGTGACAGTTTCTTGACAACTCGGCGAGGGTGTCTGGTCTAGATTTCTTGCTACCGGATCGTGGTTCCCGGACTCAGTTGTGGAAAACTCAGTTCTCGGACCGATCGGGTTAGCTCTCACTGGAGGAATCTGCCATGAACCTTCCCACGAAGACGATTTTTTTCGCTGCGCTCATTGCGGTTGTGCTGTCTTGCAGCTTGGCTGCTTCGGCGGGCGAGTATTACAACCGGAAGGGAAATATTCTGATTGCGGATCAGTTCAACAATCGGGTACTGGAGGTCGATCCGGCGACCAATGAGATCATCTGGTCGTTTGGCGATGGTTCTTCGACGGCGGGGCCGACTTCAGTGGTCGCTCCCAACGACATTCAGCGCGTGGGCAAGCTCAGCCTGGTTGCGGGTACTGGCGCGCCGGCGGGCAGCGAGCCGACTTGCCCGAACGGTTGTCCCGACAACCGGGTGATGCTGATCAACGAGAGCGGTGAAATTGTTTGGCAATACGGACAGGCGGGCGTCACCGGCTCGAGCTTCAACGAATTGAATACGCCGGTGCAAAACACCTACTTGCCGAACGGCAACGTGCTGATCACCGATCAGGGCAACGCACGCGTGATCGAGGTTACGCAGCTGCTGCAGATTGTCTGGCAACAAGGGATGACGGGAGTTGCGGGAGCGCAGTTCAACCAGCTCAATAACCCTAACAGCGCCGAGTTGCTGGCGAACGGAGACATTCTGATCGCCGATGAGGGCAACAACCGGGTGATTGAGGTCGATGAGCACCATCGGGTCGTGTGGCACTACGGTTCGGCGAACGGCACTCAACTTAGCGGCCCCGCATTCGCCAGCCGGCTGGCGAACGGAAACACGCTGATTACCGATGGCAACAACAATCGGATTCTGGAAGTAACATCTTCGGGCCAGATTGCGTGGGAGTATTTGACGAACACGCAGCCGGGAAGCGTGGCGGCGCCGCTGCCTTCGCGAGCGGTGCGCTTGAAGAATGGGCATACCCTGATCAGCAACCAGTTCGACCATCAGGTGATTGAGGTCGATCGCAAGGGGAATATCGTTTTCAGCCAGGGACAGATTGGGGTCGCCGGCAACGGATTCGACGAGCTCAACGCGCCCTACGACGCCAAAGTAGTGGGCGATTATACGGGGCTAACGGCGCCGTAGGGATGAGTTGAATCTCGTGGAACAGGGGCCGTTCCCACACGCGGCCCCTGGTTTTTTTCGGCTACGCGCGGCCTCGGGTGCGGGTTTCGTAATCGCGCCAGGGAGTCAGCACTTTGTAGCGCGGCGTGGCAGTGACGGTTTTCTTGGTCGAGACGAGCAGCTTGCGCTTGAGAAGCCAGGCGACGGCGGATTGAGCGGAACTCTTGGAGACACCGATGGACTCGGCAATCTGCCGGTAGCTGGCCTCGACCACATTTCCTTTTCGTTGTTCTCCGCTAAACCACAGATAAACCAGAAAACTCACCACGCGGCGGTCGTGGCCGACGAGGTCGCGCATCAGGACGTCAATCACGTAGTCGTCGAGCGGGATCATAAGTGCGGCGGATGGAAATAGTCGATGGTCGTTAGTCGTTGGTCGTTGGCCACCGATTCATCGCGAACGACTAACGACGAACGACCAACGACGAGCACTGGTCACAACCATGCTATACCGACTGTAAATATAGCATTAAATAGGCGATTGCATCTTGGCGCGGGCTTTCTTATTCTCAGACGGCTTCACTACTTTCACTTCACGATTTTTTGAAGGAGATTGAACATGATTCGTGGGATCAAGTTTGCCTGCGTGCCGACTCGCGATCAGGATCGCGCCTTGAAGTTCTACACCGAAAAACTCGGCTTTCGCGTAATGACCGACCAACCCTTTGGAGCGCAACGCTGGATTGAGTTGGGCATCCCGGGCGCCGAATCGCAGATTGTTCTGTTTACTCCGGAAGGGCAGGAAGACCGCGTCGGCGGATTTCAGCCGCTGGCGTTCTGGACGGAGGATGTGTTTGCTACGGCGAAGACGCTCAAGTCGAAGGGCGTGGAATTTGCGCTGGAACCGAAGAAGGAGCCTTGGGGGACTACGTCGATTTTCAAGGATGCGGACGGGAATCAGTTTGTGCTCTCGAGCAAGTAAGGTAAGGGTGGCAGCTTTCGCGGACAGGAGTGTCCGCGCCACACGATCCCGGTTAAGCGCGGCGGCGATAGTAGATGTTGAACTCGAATCCTGGATTCGGGGGGAAGATTTCTGCGATTTTGCGGAGGCGCTCGGCCATGGGAGCGGGCGCCAGGAGCGGGTAGTCGCGCTCCCGCAGGTCGTGATAATCGACGTCGAGGTAGAGGGAGAGCAGGTAGATCGAAATCGCATCGGCGAAGCTGGCGGCGAGATAGTCGTTTTTGAATTTCTCCGCGTCCGGACCGTGGGCAGTGGCTAACTTGCGGGCCTCCCAGGCATCGAGGGAAGTTTCGCCGCGCACACCGGACTCGGCGTGTTGCCAGACCAGGTCGGCGAAATTCTGGGACACGCCGGCGCGTTCGACCAGGGCATGGCCGACGTTGATGTAGAACTCGAAGGCCACGGAAAATTTGTCGTCCATCAAGCGAGTGGAGATGAAGACGCACTGGGCATCGCCGAGATTCAGGTTGCGATGGCAAACCGCGTTGTCGCTGAGGGCAACGTCGTAGCGATCGGCAATGACGGTTTCGTCGCCCTGGGACACGGTTAGTGGGACAAAATAGTACGCCTTGCGGGTAAGGGCGGCGGCTACGGGCGTAGGGACCGTGGCGATCATGCGCTCGAGG
>Ga0209415_10016741_pt1 | contig 11741 bp, 13 predicted proteins | sample PeaSoiSIISIP2007_FD_187696 | JGI IMG/M metagenome (GOLD analysis project Ga0209415, IMG submission 187696) | Peat soil microbial communities from Weissenstadt, Germany - SII-SIP-2007 (SPAdes) (version 2) | ecosystem: Environmental > Terrestrial > Soil > Wetlands > Peat | place: Germany... | reverse complement strand
GCTGTCGAGCTCGTCGCCCAGCAGCTGGTAGGTCGGACAGGTCGCCAGGCAAAAGCCGCAATGAACGCACTTGCGCAAAATCGCCTCGGCCTGCGCTCCTTCGCGCGTGTCGCGGAATTCGGCACTCAGGGTTGTTTGCATGTCGGCTACGGCAACTCAAAGCCAGGGGTAGAGGCGGCCGCGATTGAAGATCCCCGCGGGGTCGAAGGACTGCTTGAGCGCGCGGTGGATGCGCTCGAGCGCCGGGGAAAGCGGCGCAAGAAATTCTGCGCCGCGCTGCGCGGCACGAAATACGCTGGCGTGGCCGCCGGCGCGTGCGGCAAGCTCCTGCAACTGAGCGGCCGGCGCACTGCTGAAGAGCCAGCGCTGCGCACCGTTCCATTCGAGCAAGGTGTTCCCAGGCAGATCCAGCGGCGAGTGGGTCGCGGGCACGGACAAGCGCCACAGCGTGGCGCCGGATTCGGGCGCGCGGCCCGAGGTGAAGAAGGCATCTTGCTGATCGCGCAGCCCATTCCAGTATGCCTGCGCGGCATCTTGCTCGACGATGCGCGCGCCCGACTGCTCGACCAGCCGGGCGGCACCCGCGCGCACCGCCGCCAGGGCCCCGCACAGGCGAACGCGCAGGATATTGTCGTGCCAGGCGCTGGCACTGATCGGCAGGGCGCTGCGCAACCATTCGTGGACCTGCCGCAGCGCCTGCGCCTGGTTGCAAGGCACCTCGACGGTGGTTCGCGCCGCGGCGATCGGCGGCACCTTGAGCGAGACTTCGCAGATCACGCCCAGCACGCCCATCGATCCGACGAACAGGCGCGATACGTCGTAGCCGGCGACGTTCTTCATCACCTGCCCGCCAAAGCGCAGCAGCTCGCCACGCCCGGTGAGCACGCAGGCGCCCAGCACGAAGTCGCGCACGCCGCCGGCGCTGGAGCGCGCGGGCCCGGCCAGGCCTGCGGCGACCATGCCGCCTAGCGTCGCCTGCCCACCCGCGGCGCCAAAGCGCGGCGGCTCGAATGCCAGGTGCTGGCCGCGCTGCTGCAGGACGTCTTCGATTTCCCGCAAGGGGGTGCCGGCGCGGGCGGTGATGACCATCTCCGTAGGCTCGTAACTGCTGATGCCCCGCAAGGCGCCTGTCTCGAGCGGCTCGCCGGTGCCGGCGCCACCGTAGAAGTCCTTGGTGCCGCCGCCGCGGATGGCAAGCGGGCGGGCGTCGCTGTGCGCGGCGCGCACCTGGTCCACGAGGCGCTGCAGGGCCGGATCGGCGGCTGTGTCGATCGCAGAGTTCATCGCCGGGGAAGCAATGCGCTGCGCATGGTGCTAGAAGCGGGGCAGTTCCGCAAACGGCAGCATGCCTCGGTGCACATGCATCTTGCCGTACTCGGCGCAGCGCTGCAGGCTGGGAACTGCCTTGCCGGGATTGAGCATCCCGCCCGGATCGAATGCGCGCTTGATGGCCAGCATCTGCTCGCGCTCTTGCGGCGCGAACTGCACGCACATCGAGTTGAGCTTCTCCACGCCGACGCCGTGCTCCCCCGTAACCGTGCCGCCCAGGCGGACGCTGGTTTCGAGGATATCGGCACCGAAGCGCTCGCAGCGGTGCAACTGGTCGGGATCATTGGCATCGTAAAGAATCAGCGGGTGCAGGTTGCCGTCCCCGGCATGAAAAACGTTGGCGCAGCGCAGGCCGTACTTGCGCTCCATCTGCTCAATGGCCCGTAACATCTGTGCCAGGTACCGGCGCGGTATGGTCGAGTCCATGCACATGTAGTCGGGACTGATGCGGCCACTGGCGGGGAAGGCGTTCTTGCGGCCGCTCCAGAACAACAAGCGCTGCGCCTCGTCGCGGCTGACCTCCATCTTGGTGGCGCCGCTGCGCTCGAGCACGCCGCGCATGCGCTCGATCTCCTCGGCGACCTCTTCGACCGTGCCATCACTCTCGCACAGCAAGATGGCGGCGGCCTGCAGGTCGTAGCCGGCCTCGACAAAACTCTCCACCGCCGCGATCATTGGCCGGTCCATGAGCTCCAGGCCGGCCGGAATGATTCCCTCGGCAATAATGTTGGCCACCGCCGCTCCGGCCGTCTCGATGCTGTCGAAGCTGGCCATGATGCAGCGTGCAAGCTGCGGCTTGGGGGTGAGGCGCACGGTCACCTGGGTGACCACCGCCAGCATGCCTTCGCTGCCCACGATCAAGGGCACCAGGTCCAGCCCCGGTGCGTCCAGCGCCTCGGAGCCGAACTCTACCGCCTCGCCCTGCGACGTATAGCCCTTGATGCATAGCACGTTGTGCAAGGTGAGGCCGTACTTGAGGCAGTGCACGCCGCCCGAGTTCTCGGCCACGTTGCCGCCGATGGTGCAGGCGATCTGGCTGCTGGGATCGGGCGCGTAGTACAGGCCAAAGGGCGCGGCCGCTTCGCTGATGGCCAGATTGCGCACGCCGCACTGGACCACCGCGGTCCGCGCCAGCGGGTCGATCCGCAGGATGCGCTGCAGCTTTGCCAGCGACAGGGTCACCCCCGCGCGGTGGGGCAGGGCTCCGCCCGAGAGGCCGGTGCCGGCGCCGCGGGCAACCACCGGAACGCCCAACGCGTGACAGGCCTGCAGCACGGCGCTGACCTGCGCCTCCGAGTCGGGCAGCGCGACGAGCATCGGCCTCTGCCGGTACGCGGTCAGAGCGTCGCATTCGTAGGCGGCGGTGTCCTCGCGCCGGTGCATCAGCGCTTGCGGCGGCAATATTGCCGCCAGCGCCGCGAGCACTTCCGCCTGGCGCGCAACCAGCGCGGCCGCAGCGCGCGCCTCGTCTTGCTGGACCGAGTTCATGCCGTTACTCCCAATTTCCAGCCCCACCGGGGCACCCTACTGTAGCCGTGCCCACGGCGCAAAGCCAACGACGCTAGCGATGCTTGAGGCGGTCGCCCTCCTGCAACCACTTGGGGGCAGCCGCGGCGAGCCAGGCGCGCGCGGCGGCCTGCCGGCGCAGGTACGCGTCGAGAAACGCCACCGAGACCGCCGCGAAGGACACCTCGCTCAGGGCCTCGTGGGTCAAGGCGCGGCTGCGCGCCTTGACCAATTCGGCGCGCAACGCAGCGTTGCTTGCGCTCTTGTCGGGCGACGTTTCCTCGTCGTCGCCGCCAGGTGCCATGGCGTCGCGCGGCGCGGCCGTGCCGCCGCGTTTGTTCTTGCGGTCGCCTTCGTTGAACGGCGCGGGCGCGTGCCGCGGGGCTGGTTCTCCGCTCGCCGCCGGTCCGATGGTCCCGCCCAGCCAGCGGTGCGTCGCCGACCCGAGTTCAAAGTAATAGTTGTCGCCGTCGCCCAGGCGGTCAAAGGCCAGGCGCCGCAAGGACGGATCCTTGATGACGCCATAGGCGTCGACGTCGTCACGTGCGCTGATCATGAGCACCGGGGCATTGGCGGGCCCAGCCGACGCGCCATTGCGCACCGCGTAGGGGCTGATGGCAATATAGGCAAGCGGCTGCAGCGGCCAGGAGATCGCCGCCAGCTTCCCCTCGGGGCTGCTCGCTATGGTCTGCACGGTGAAGGCACCGAGGTCGGCGCCGGCTAGCGCAAGGCCGGACCAGTCGAGGCGCTCGAGACCCAGTTCGCCGCGCAAGCTGCGCTGCCGGATCTGGCCCAGCAGTGCCGACAGGCGCGCGAGCCGCTCGGCCATCAGAGCGTCGCGGAACCGGGCACTGGCAACGCGCTCGAAGTCGCCGCTGCGCGCTTCGTCCGTGGCCCAGACCTGGGCGTCGTCGTTCAGCGGTTGAATGGCGATGACGTCGTAGCCGGCACGCGCCCAGACGCCGATCCAGTGATTGGGCGCATTGTCCGCCTGTCCGAGGCTGGGAAGATAGACGATCAGCGGGTGAGGGCCCCCATCAGTAGGGCGCGTCAGGCTGATGGCCCACGGCAGCTCGGACGGCGATCCACCGACGCGATGGGTCTCAATCGCCCGCTGCGCCGGCAGCGGGTAACCCGAGTCGCGGTAGCGCGTCACCGCTTCGCTGTCGACCTTGGCGGTCGGTACCGAGGTGCAGGCGGCGCACAGCAGTGCACCGATGCTGGCCACGGTTCGCGCGCGCAGCGTGCGGCCAATGCCCGCCCGGATCTGCGCGACGGGAAAAATCGGATCGGATCGAGCAAACAAGGTACTCATCGCGTTTTCAGGGACGGCCCCGGCCCGAGGCGTTGCGGCGGCAAACTCTGGGGGCGTTCAAACGTGCGGGCAGGCCGGCAGTGTAGCGGCAGCTGCCGCGTCGAGAAGCAGCCGGGGGGCAATTTCGCGTAGCATTGCCGGCTCCAGATGCCCGGCGCCAGCGCAGACGGCCATGATCGCGGAGATTGCCGAGTTTTTCATTCGACCGGGAACGCAGGGCGAATTCGACCAGGCGCTTCGACGCGGGGTCGAGACGATCATCGCCAATTCGCCCGGGTTTCGCCGCTACGAAGTGCAACAAGGAATCGAGTCACCCGAGCGCTATGTGCTCGTGATCGAGTGGGACAGCCTGGAAGATCACACCGTCGAGTTTCGCGGATCGGCCGCCTTTGCGCAGTGGCGAGCGCTGGTCGGTCCGTACTTCGCCAAGCCACCGCAGGTCGAACACTTTCGGCGCGTGGGTGGCACCCGCGCAGCCTAGGGCCTGCTAGGACTTTGCGTTGTGCGAATTGCGAAATGTCTCGCGCAGATGGCGCGTCGCGCAGACGCTAAGGAACTCGCGCACCCGCGCGCCCTTTTGCAGACGCTGCAGTTCTTTTTCGTAGTGGGCCTTGATTTCTGCCGGCGGTCGGCGCATTTCACTTGCTAGGGCGTCGATGGCCGCCTCGTGCAGCGCCGCTTCCGCGTCGTTGACGTAAATCGTTCCCATATACATCCCCCGATTTCCACCTTTGCGCTTGAATGTACGGGCCGAATTTTCCCCGAAAACCCCTGCCATTGGCATTGCTTTGCGCCGGGCTTTGTCGAAGATCAATCAGCCCGCACGGCGGGCGTCTTCCTCAGCGTCGCTAGGCTCGCGGCCATGGTAGCCGCTGCTTTTGTGCTTCCTCGTGCCAGCGTCGCTCCTCCTCGTGAATATACCGCTGTGTGGTCCTGCGGTCCGAGTGCCGCGCATCTTTTTGTACGTAACGCTCCTCGATGCCGGCGTCCACCTTTGCCGTGATCCCCGTGTGACGCCCCCAGTGCGCCGAGGCCGCCCGCAGTTTTTCCGCCTTGTGTTCCTGCCCCGGTCCCAGCCGATCGGCGGCACGAAAAAACAATTCCTTAAGGATCTGGTTGAGCCGGCGCGCGGTAATCGGGGCGCGGGAGCGCAGGCCCACCAGCAGGGGAGTAGTGTCGCTGCGTTTGGGTACGGCCGTCAGTCCCAGATATTTGCGATAGCGCACCAGGGCCTGGATCATGTCGTCGGGAACCGGAATCTTGGCGCGCTTGGCGCCCTTACCGGTCACGTGCCACCACCAGAGCCCGCGCTCCTCCTGAAAGCTGTTCATGCGGTGGCTCTCGAGTTCGCCGGCACGCGGCGCCAGCATGTAGAGCATGGCGCAGACAAAGCGCAGCCGCTCGTACTCATCGACCCGGGTCGGGGTATCGCGCGGCAGATTTTCCACCGCTTGGGTGACCGCCGCCCACATGTCGGCGTCCAGAAAGCGCTCGATCGAGCCCGGCTCGCCGGCACCGATCGCCAGCGAGGGGCTGCCCGGTGCCAGGCTCTCGAGCGCCAGTTTGCGCCGCCGCTGGCGGATGAGTCCCAGGGGATTGCCGGCGAGGTAGCCCGCGTCGACCAGATAGCCCATGAGCGAGTTGATCGCCGCGATGGCCGTCAGCAGTGCCGATTCGCTCAACGGGCCGACAAAGGGGCGCCAGGCGCTGGAGGCCCGGTTGGCCTTGGGTCCGCACCAGCGCTGGGCAGGCTGCGGGTCGGCGAGAAAATTCAGGTAGCCCTCGAAGTCCTGCCGCGTCAGGCTCGACAGGGGCTTGCCGCACTCGTGCACGGCCCAGAGCATGAGGCGCTCGCACTCGCGCTGGTAGATGCGCGCCGTGCCCGGCGAGCGGTCATATTCGGCCAGAAAGCAGGAGATCGCCTCGAGGTCCGAGTCGGCGCTGATCTGCCGCCTGGCCCGATCCGCCCGGTTTTCCCCTTCCTGACCCGAGAGGCCCGGCGCGAGTTTGGTTTGCGCCAGTGGCCGGATCGGCGGCAGGTCGGGGCCGCGCCTCAGAAGCGGTTGTGCGACCCGTCGCACAGGGCGCCCTTGGCGCTGGTCTTGCAGCCGCAAAAGTACACGGTCTCGCTCTCTTGGGCCGTGTAGGGGATTGGCGTGAATTCGCTTCCCTTGTGTGACCCGTCACAAAAGGGCTGCGTCGCGCTTTGCCCGCACCGGCACCAGTAATAGGTCTTGCCGGCCTCGACCGCCACCGGGTACGGCGCTCGCTGGGCGATCTTTGCTTGGGTCATGCATGGGTCTCCGGCGTTGGTCTTGCGCTTGTGCGCCAATGATAGCGAGATCGTCGGTCCGCCGAATACAATGCCCCGGATTGCCGCGATCTGGGCCGCACGGCGGCCGACGTGACGGCAGCCCGGCGTGAGGTTTTTTTTGCCCCGGAGGCTTTGCTCAGATGACGCCGTCCCCGCTACGATCTCCCAGCCGTGATTGGCACGAGCGCATCGACCCCGATGAGGGGCCGCGCTTTGCGCGCTACGCGCAATTGTTTGCGCAGATGCAGCGTGCCCAGTCGGCCAGGTTCGGCCCCGGGCGGGCCCTGCATCGGCGCCAGTTGCTGGCGGTCCATGCCCAATTCGAAGTGCTCGAGGGCTTGCCCGAGCACGCTCGTCACGGCCTGTTCGCGCGGCCGGGCTGCTACGACGCCTGGGTTCGCTTGTCCAACGGTGCTTCGTCCAGCAACCCGGACCGGCGTGCGGACGTGCGCGGGTTCGCGATCAAGGTGCTGGGAGTGCGCGGCCCGGGTGCCCTGGGTGCGGGCGAGACCGAGTGCCAGGATTTTCTCCTGATACAGCTGCCGGCAACGGGATTTGCGAGCAGCGCAGACTTCGTCGAGGTGGCGCTGGCCGCCGCCAAGGGACCGCTGGCGGTGATCCGCACCCTCGTGCGCCGCCACGGCCTAATCGGCGGGTTGCGCCGGCTCCAGCGCATCGGCGCAGGGTTGAAGGCGCCGTTCTCGGGATTTGCCACGGAGCGCTTTTACTCGGCCTTGCCCTTAGCCTGCGGACCCTACGCGGTGCGGGCGCGCCTGCGGCCACCCACGGCGGAGACCGCTGGCGCCGGCGCGCAGGACGGCTGGGCGCAGGATCTGGCTGAGCGCCTGCGCCAGCGACCGCTGGTCTATGAGTTTCAGCTGCAGTTTTTTGTCGACGAGGCCAGGACGCCGATCGAGGACGGATCGGTCGACTGGCCCGAAGCCGTCGCGCCATACCTCACGGTGGCGCGTCTGACGCTGCCAAAACAGATTCCGGAGGCGGCGTTTGGGCAACGGGTGGAGGCGGCCACGTTTGATCCGTGGGCGGCCTTGGCCGAGCATCGGCCCCTGGGTGAGCTCATGCGTGCCCGCAAGGTGGTCTATTACACAAGCCAGCAAGGCCGAGGCCAGTCGACGTAGTTGCTCCACCCCGATGCGCACCTAAGACATTCACATCTAAGTTCCTATGCAATGGAGCCGGAGAGCGCCGCTGACCCGTGAGGGAAGGGAAGATGCCTCCTGCGAGCGGGGCGCTAGCAAACACGGCGGGCGGCGGCCACCTGGCGGCCTTCGAACCAGAGGGCCAACGCGGCGAGTGACTTCGAGGATCTAGCGCATCGCCGCGAACGAAGTGCAGTTGGTGACCCAATCATGAAGTGGAATAGATGGAAATCGCCGATATCACCAGAGCGTTGCAACAGGAGCCGGTCTGGATCGTCTTCGTAAATGTGCTTTTGGAGCAAATCGGGCTGCCGGTGCCAGCCGCACCGACTCTGCTGCTGGCAGGCAGCCTGGCGATGACGATGGGTGAGATGGGCCAGATCTTCGCCGCTGCGATCGTCGCATCCGTGGTTGGAGATTGCCTTTGGTATTGGGCGGGTACGCGGTTCGGATACCGCGTGCTAGCGGGCCTGTGCAAGCTCTCGATCAATCCGGCATCGTGCGTGTCGCAGACGGAGGCCAGATTTGTCCGTTGGGGCCTCGTTTCGCTGTTGGTCGCGAAGTTCATTCCGGGGTTCTCCGTCGTGGCGCCGCCCATAGCAGGCGCATTGCGGATGTCATTGCCCGGCTTTTTGCTGGCAGCGGCCGCAGGCGCTGCGCTCTGGGCCGGTGCTGCGCTTGGCGCAGGCTGGGTGCTGCGCGGAACCGTGCCAAATGCGCTTGCGGTACTTGATCAACATATGGATGGGGTACTCGTCGTCAGCGTCCTGATGCTCGGCTTGTGGCTGGGATGGAAACTCTGGCGCAAGCATCAATTTCGCAAAGCAAGCGCGCTTGCGCACATAACCGCGAAAGAGCTCCTGGAAGCACTGCGTAGCGACAAAGCGCCGTTGTTGCTCGACCTGCGAGGCGCGACGATGGTTTCGCAGACCGATCCCATTCCCGGCGCGATCGTGACCGACCAGGATCACTTGAGCGAAGCGGTCGCGAGTTGGCCCAAGGATCGGGACATCGTCACGCTTTGCGCCTGCCCGCAGGATGCCGGTGCAATTCAAGCTGCGCACAAGCTCATCGATCGAGGATATGCGTCGGTGCGCCCGCTTTCGGGTGGCTACGAGGCTTGGCTCGCAGCCAGCACAGGTCCGCCGCCATAGCCAGTGCACGCCCGGCAATTCTCGTTACTGTGACAGCGCTGGCGTCGTGGCCGATGGGAAGAACCGTCATGGGCAGGCCCTCGGAAACCGCTGCCTGGAGCGCGGCGTAGTTCACGGCGTCCTGCGAGGTGACCGTACTGTCCATCGAGGGTCCTATTGTTACCAGGACAGTCGCGGGTGCTTGAAACACTCGACAAGAAAATCGATCCGCACGCGGACCTTGGTAGGTACGTGCTTGGGCGTTGGATAGACGGCGTAGTTGCCAAACTCGAGGCTGCGATATTCGGGCATGAGTTCCACCAGTTGTCCGGCGACCAGATCGTCCCCAACCAGAAAGGTGGGTTGCGGTATGACGCCCTGGTGAGCCAGCGCCGCCGCCCGGCATGTCACTACACTATTTTGTTTTCACCATTGTTTTGACTCCCGAGAGGGGACTTGGCGACGGGAACGGATGGGGGCGCGTTCCCGCTCCAATTGCACTACTTCTGAAAATACCCGTTTTCAGAAGTAACAGCATCCTTCCCCTGCGGGGCCAGAAGCCGCGGCCGGCCAGCCGGTAGCTGGCGGGCCGCGGTCGGTCCCTGCCCGCTCGTGCGCTCAGCGCGCGAACAGATCCGCCATCACGGCGGCGTCTTTGTCGCAGGCGTGATTCAGGCACGGCAACCCTAGCGCCGCCTCGATCGTTCGCAGCAGCGAAAAATGGTTGTAGTGCCGGTTGCTCTGGACGACCGGGCTGCTCCGGTAGCTCGTCTCGACCGTCAGCAGAACCCGGTTCTGGTTTTGCGGCGGAAATTTCTGGCCGGCCGGCGGCGCCGTGTTCACGCCGCTGTAGTCGTTTTCGTCCCAGACGATCACGATCGCGTTCTTGCCGTCGCGCCATGCCGGCGAGGCCTTGATGCTGGCGACGAGCCGCTCGATCGTCGAATCGCCCTGGGCGATGAGCCCAGGATTGAGGCCGTTTTGGGTGCCGTCGTCGCTGAGGTCCAATTCGCAGAACGAGTCGCCGTTGCTGCGGCCGTGCTGGTCGTTGCACTGATTGGGGACGATGAACGAATATGCCGGAACCGAGCCCGTCGCCAGATCGGCATACAGTCCATGCGTTCCGTCAAAGGGGACCACGTTGCCCAGGCCCAGACCTGGTTCGGTATTTTCCTGCACGCTCTTAAAATACACGAACGGGTTGTGCTTGGCGGCATACAACTTCACGTAGCTGCCCGGGGATGCCGGCAGGTTTGCCCAGATCGGCGCCGAAAGGTCCGTCAGGTCGGTCACCGTGCCGTTGCTAAAGCCGACGTTGTCGGCGCCGGCCAGGGGAAGGCTCTCCTGATAGCTCTTCCAGTCGCGCCCCGCCCGCACCAGTTGGTCGGCAATGGTCTTGCCGTGGATATCGCTGGCCTGGTCCAGGGCCATCACACCGTCAAAGTCGGCCAGATGATTGAACACGGCAGGCGTGACGCCCGCCGGGCTGATCTTCGAGACCTCGTTCCAGTTGTCGACGGCTTCGGTGACGGCATCGGCACCCGAACCGCTGATCGGGCAGACCGCCCCGCCGCCGACGCTGTAACTGACCGCCTGCCCCTTGCTGTTGGTAACGGTGAGCACCGAAATGCTAGCAGCGTTGTCCGCGTCGATGATGCCCGATGCCAGGTTCGTCTGGCACGCCGTGTCGTGCCAGTCGGGATTGTTGTCGCTGCGCACGCCAAAGTTGGAGCCACCGACAATTTCCAGGTAATTCGTCAGGCTCGGATGGCCCACCGCGAAATAGTTCGTCGCTACGCTAACCTTGCCATCGGCGATCAGAGCGTTCATATATGGCTCGCTCGGATTGTTCACGACCTGGCCGTAGCCGTGGTTCTCCATCATGATCAGGAACACGTGGTCAAGTTGCGGAACGCCCGACGGCACGTTCCCCTCATGAGCGCCCGCGGCAGCCCCGAGCGCCATCGCCAAGGCGGCAAGCGCGCCGGCAATCCTTTTTGTGTTGGTCATGGACATTCCTCTTCGAGTGGATGGGACCCCTGGGCGCCAGCCGGCGAGACGCTCGCCGCAGCGCAGGTGTACTCGTGCAAGGTAGTGGCCCAAGGCGACGGGACTGTGACGATCACCAAGCGCACAGGGGCATGGCCGCATTGCGCATGGGATGCGCTCGTCATAGCGGCCGGGTCTTGGCACATCGGCGGCAAGGGGACAAAGTGACTGTCGCAAATTTGCTGCAAGCTGGAATCTATCCGAGCCGCGCACGCGTTCGGTGCGCGCCGCGTCCACTAAGATCGACTTCACGACGATATACGTCACGAGAAGTTCATATTTCCGAGACAGGGGATGGCCAGGAAGCAGCTCGGTGCCCTGCTGGTAGGCTTGCTGCAAGCCGCGGGCATCGGCCAGGCGACGGCGCAGCAGGAGCAGGTGCCAGCGATCGATGCCACGCTCGAAGCCATCGTTGTCACCTCGCAAAAGCGCAGCGAGGACCTCAAGGAAGTGCCGCTGAGCGTCTCGGCGCCGTCCGGGGAAGCGCTCAGGGATAACCAGATCGCCGATTTCGCCGATCTCTCCCGCAGCATCCCCAACGTCTCCTTCCTGTCGCAGGCCTGCGCACGCTCGAGATCCGCGGCGTCACCTCGCAGGCGGGCTCGGCCACCGTCGGTGTCTACCTCGACGACGTGTCCCTGAGAACGCGCAATCTGTACAGCCAGGGAACGGCCGAACCGCGCTCCTTCGATGTCAACCGCCTCGAAGTGCTACGCGGGCCGCAGGGCACGCTCTATGGCGCGGGCTCGATGGGCGGCACCATCCGCTTTCTGAGCAACGCGCCCGATCCGGGCGCTTTTGCCGCCACCGCATCGGCGCAGCTCGCCGACACCGATCATGGCGGCGTTACTTACGAGGCGCAGAGCGTGCTGAACCTGCCGTTCCTATAAACCTGTCCAAAGCCGACCATAGGAAGCTTTCGACAATTTCACCAT
>Ga0209415_10016739_pt1 | contig 11741 bp, 6 predicted proteins | sample PeaSoiSIISIP2007_FD_187696 | JGI IMG/M metagenome (GOLD analysis project Ga0209415, IMG submission 187696) | Peat soil microbial communities from Weissenstadt, Germany - SII-SIP-2007 (SPAdes) (version 2) | ecosystem: Environmental > Terrestrial > Soil > Wetlands > Peat | place: Germany... | reverse complement strand
CTCGATCTTGGCGCCGACCGGCGCCTTGCCCGCCACTACTTTCTGTCGCATGACCAACGGGAACGTTTGCGTCACCGGCGCGGCAGAAGACGTAGCTGAGGGCTTTCCCGCGCCAGAGACGGGTTGTTGTTGGCCCAAACACACGCTTAGACCGCCAGCGAAACAGACTAAAACGAAAAACCACATTCGGGTGAACATAGGCAACAACTCCACAGGAGGATGGCCCGATCGCCAGAAATCTGGGTCGAAGCATCGAAAGTATAACTCCGCTCGGAAGCAAAAAGGCAACAGCCAGCCCCACACAGCTTCTGAGTTTCAGACGATCTGTTTGGAAGTAACCCCTGATCCCTCTTCTCCTGATCTCTCTTCGCGGAAGCTTGGAAAAGCCCTGTGGCGCGACTTTTTTGGGAGACCAATCACATTTTTTGTTAGCAGCAATCAATTTTTCTCTTGACATTCTACATTGAACAAGTATAAGACCGTAAACGTTTACGCAAGTGGGGAAATCTCGCTCGTCCATTTAGAAACCGTCCGGAGGCTCAAAATGAAGTCTCTCTTGCACTGCCCTGTCGACAGTCACCGTCTCGCCGTCAGTCGCCACCACATCAGCCAGTTTGCAATCTGGTGTATCTTCGCTTTTCTGCTGACCGCTTGCGCCACGCTGTCGTTCGCACAGGAAGCGACCATTGTTGGAACTGTAACCGACCCTTCGGGTGCTGCTGTTCCTAACGTGAAAATCACGATCAGCAACACAGATACCGGATTAACCCGCAGCATTTCCACGGCTGGCGATGGTCAATACGCCGCGCCCAGCCTGTCTATCGGACACTATACGGTTCGGGCCGAAGCCCCGGGATTTAGAGCCGACGAGCAGAAGAACGTCACTTTGAATGTCGGGGATCGCAACCGCATCGACTTCAAGCTGGAAGTAGGAAACGTCAAGGAAACAGTAAACGTCGAAGCGAATGCTGTTGCCGTGCAAACCGATACTGGCGAAATCAGCGGCCTCATCACCGGCCAGCAGATCACCCAGCTTGCCACCAACGGCCGCAACGTCTTCGCCCTGGAACCACTGCAGCCCGGCGCTTCCAGTGTTCAGTCAGATTTTCAGGTTCCGACCTCCGCCGGCGGTGATTTCAACGTCAGCTTCAACGGCGAACGAGTCAGTCACAATCTCTGGCTCATTGACGGTGGCGAGGGAGCGGATCGCGGGGGCGGCGGCGGTGCCATTGTGTTGCCTTCCATCGATGCCATCGAAGAGTTCCGCACCCTGACGTCGAACTATAGTGCGGAGTACGGGCTCTCTTCGGCGGGCACGATCAGCATGGCAATCAAGTCGGGGACGCGGCAGCTTCACGCCACCGGCTGGTATTTCGGGCGCAATGATGCCCTCGATGCCCGCAACTATTTCAATCCCGCGCCCAATCCTGTGGCCGAGCTGCGCTTCCACGATTTCGGCTTCAATGTGGGTGGGCCGGTGACCTTCCATCCCAAGAGCTCAAGTCCCAAGACTTTCTTTTTCTATAATATGGAGTGGCGCCGGTATATTCAGGGTGGCCTCTTCAACCAAACGGTGCCGCTGGCCAGCGAATATCCTGACGTGGGCGGTGCCGGAACGGGCGCAACCATTGCGTCCGCGATTACGGTTCCAACGGCCGCGCAGGTGGTTCCGTCGATCTTATTCGCAAACTGTCCCGGTGGAGCGCCGCCAGCTGGGATTATGCAGGGCAAGGCCTTCCCCAAAAATACGATCCCGGATTGCATGATCAATCCGAACGCCCAGGCACTGCTGTCGGCGGACATTTTCCCGAAGCCCACAAGCGGAGCGCAATTCATTGGCGGGAATAAGCAACCGACAATGGGCAAGGAGGAGATTGTCCGCCTTGACCATCAATTCAATGACAAGTTCTCTGTCTTTGGTCATTTCATCGCGGATCAGTCCAACCAAACCTTCGGCGAAACCATGTGGAGCAATGACAATGTGCCGACGGTGGGAAATACCTTTAACAACCCCTCGTACAGCGCGGTGGTTCACGCCACGTACACCATCAGTCCCACACTGTTGAACGAGATTTCGTTTAACTATGACGGCAACCGCATCGGCATCCTTCCTGCAGGTGTGTTCCAGCAGCCAACGGGCTTCAGTGAAAGCCGAATCTTTACCGGAACTAACGCTGACAACCGTATCCCTACGATTCAGCTGAGCGGCAGCACAGGAGCCACGTTCAACGTGAACTGGCTGCCGTGGAACAATACCGCTAACGATTACCAGATCCGCGACGATCTGTCCTGGACCAAAGGCGCGCACCAGTTGAAGTTCGGAGGCGGTTTTGCGCTCTACAAGAAGGTGCAGGACTACTTCGCCAATACGCAGGGGCAATTCTCGTTCAACGGGGGATTCAGTGGAAACGACTTCGCCGATTACCTGCTGGGCCTGTCCAATAATTACCAGGAATCTGCGTACAAAGGCGCGGGCTACTGGAATGCCATTTCTCCGGACCTATACGTGCAAGACAATTGGCGCATAACCCGCAGGCTGACATTGAACCTGGGCCTGCGCTGGGATGGAATTCCGCACACCTACGAAGCCAACAACAACATGTCGAATTTCTATCCCAATCTCTACAACCCGGCCAACGCTCCGATCTTTGTGCCGGGCTCTAACTTTACGCAGATTGCACCCAATAGCCCCGGCTTGGGCACCAGTCCCATTCCTCAACTGGCGGGCTATAAGTTCTATCTGAATGGCATGGGCCTCGAAGGAAAGAATGGCATTCCCAAGGGTCTAGTGAACGATACCTGGGACGCCTTCGGACCGCGCATTGGATTTGCCTACGATTTGACCGGTCACGGGAGTACTGTCGTCCGTGGTGGCTTCGGAACCATGTATGAGCGCATCCAGGGTAACGATATGTACAATGCCGCCACCAACCCACCGTTTGGTTACAACCTGAACACCGGTGCTACCGGTGTTTCCCTGAGCAACCCGCATAATCAGCTGACTGGAGGATCGATCACGGTTCCAATTGTCGCCTCCTCGGTCACGGGGCTCAACCAGTATTACAAAGTCCCGACGAGTTACTCTTACAGTGCGGGGGTGGAGCAGGCCATTGGAAGGAACGGCGTGCTCTCGGTTTCTTATGTCGGAAACCAGAACCGGTACCAGAGTTACTTCCAGGAGATCAACCTGCCTCCGGCAAGCACGCTGGCGGCTCTCCAAGCAGGAACCAGCCCGACGCCGTTTAACGGATTGGTTCCCTACCTCGGCTATAGCTCTCTAAAAATGGCGTTTACCGGCCAGGACTCACACTACAACTCGCTGCAAACCGAACTGCACGGTCACATCACACATGACCTCTATCTGCAGACCGCCTATACGCTGTCGCGTGCGATCGATCCCAGCACCGGCGGCGGCGGGAACGGCTGGGATCTGGATTACGTCTTTAATCCGTACGTTGGCTGGAGATATGATACGGGACCTTCGTTGTTTGATCGTACCGATATTTTCTTCGTCAACTTCGTATACGACATCCCGCTCCTAAAGGACAGCTCCAGTAAGTTCTTAAAGACAACGGTGGGAGGATGGCAGCTGTCGGGCATTGTGACAGCGCAGACCGGGGCGCCGCTCAACATAGACGTGAATGGCGAAAATGTGGCCAGCCTCTTTGCCGGTGACGTGGCCAACCGGCCGAACTTGATTGCACCCATCTCGTATCCTAAGACGGTCAATGAATGGTTCAATCCCGCATCATTTGGCGCGCCGGCTCCCGGCCAGTGGGGCAATCTCGGCTATGGTACCGTCCGTGGTCCGGGTCGCGACAACTGGAACCTGGCGCTGTTCAAGCAGTTCGTGATCAGCGAGGAGCGCGGCAGCCGGGTGGAGTTCCGGGCGGAAAGCTTCAACACCTGGAATCACACTCAGTTCGGTGGGGCTGGTCAGGGCGGACCCGGTTCGGGTCAAGGTATCAGCACTGCCTTCGGCGCAAGTAATTTCGGTGCCGTAACCAGCGCCTTTGATCCGCGAGTTTTCCAACTCGGGTTGAAGTTGATTTACTGAGCATCAGTGGGTTTTGCAGTCTCGTCTTTCCCGCTCGCACCGAAGCGGTGCGAGCGGTTTTTTTCACCTTTTGACCTTCTTTGCTCATCTCAAATGGTGATTGAGTGTGGTCAACTTTCGCAGTGGGTTTCCGCCTACCAGCCACGATGACGAGCCCGGCCCGCAGCCTAGCCACTGGCGCATTAGTTCTGCTCTTTGCTTCTGCCTTCGCTTCTGCTTTGCAGGCTCAGACCACGTCGGAGGCTGTCGCACTTGAACAACGAGGAGAGCTTGCCAAAGCAGCCCAAGCCTGGAGAGCGGTAGTCGCGCACAATCCAAATGATGCTGCAGCATTCGCCAGCCTGGGAGTCGTTCTCTCCAAGCTGCAGAAGTACGCGGAGGCGGCCTCAGCCTACCGCAAAGCCCTTGCTCTTAATCCCAAACTCCCCGGGATCGAGCTCAATCTGGGGCTGGCGGAGTTCAAACAAGGCGACTTCGCGGCGGCTGTTCCGGCCTTTCGCGCGGCGCTCGCGGCAGACCCGTCCAGCAGCCAGGCGCAGACGCTTTTGGGACTGAGCTACTACGGCGCGAAGCAATTCGCCTTAGCCGTGCAATATCTGGAGCCCGTGGCCAAGGCCGAACCGGAGAATGCGGAGCTTCAGCAGACCCTTGCGCAAAGCTGTCTGTGGGCGAAGAATTATTCCTGCGCGCTCGAGCATTTTCGTGAACTTGCCGAACATAACCCGGATTCTGCCGAAGCCCACATCCTCACCGGCGAGGCGCTTGACGGGTTGGGCAAAACCCAAGAGGCGATCGGAGAATTCGAAGCTGCGGTAAAAACCTCTCCGCGCCAGCCGAATGCGCACTTCGGACTGGGTTATCTGTATTGGAAGAGCCAGCGATACGACCGGGCCCGACAAGAATTTGAGACGCAGGTAGCGCTTGATCCTACTGATGCTCAGGCTTTGGCTTATCTGGGCGATATCGAATGGAAGAACGACCATCCCGAGGCTGCGCTTTCCTTTTTGAAACGAGCGGCAAAGATCGATAACAGCCTGCGGATCATTCAAGTTGATCTCGGAACGATCTACCTCCAGCAGAAGAACTACGATCCGGCGAAGGCCGCTCTGCTTCGCGCCGTCGCGCTCGCGCCTCAGGAACCAGACGCCCATTACCAACTAGGTCGGCTCTACCGCGCTCTCGGCAATGAAGCCGGTGCCAAGCACGAACTTCACCAAGCACAGGAACTTCACCAAGCGCAAGAACTGCATCAGAAAACGGACGAAAGCCTGGTCGGAAAACTCTCCGCATCCCCACCGGCCTTGAGTCCGTCAAACAAGAACAACGAAGAGGAGAAGCAATGAACCATCGGAATGGCCAATACGAACCCAGACCCGAGCACAAATTCTCTTTCGGCTTGTGGACGCTGGGCAATCGTGGGCGCGATCCTTTCGGAGATGCGGTCCGCCCCACCATGCCTCCCACCCGGATCGTCGCCATGCTCGCTGAAGCCGGGGCTTGGGGCGTTAACCTGCACGACAACGACCTGGTGCCGATCGATGCCACGCCCGCCGAACGCGACCAGATTGTGCACGAGTTCAAGAAAGCGTGCAAGGAACAAGGCATTGTCGTACCTATGGCGACCGTAAACTTGTTCTTCCATCCGGTTTTTCGCGACGGGGGTTTCACCTCGAACGATCCCGAAGTTCGTGCTTACGCTTTGCAGAAAACTATGCGTGCGATGGACCTCGGAGCCGAACTCGGTGCGAAGATTTTTGTTCTGTGGGGCGGGCGCGAGGGGGTCGAGACTGACGCCTGCCGCCGTGCCGATGACGCCATCAAGCGTCTGCGCGAGGCCGTCAATTATCTCTGCGAATATAACCTGGCATCCGAATACGGCTATAAGTTCGCGCTAGAAGCTAAACCCAACGAGCCTCGTAGCGATATCTACATGGCGACAACTGGGCACTATCTCGGATTCATTCCTACACTCGATCATCCCGAGATGGTCGGCGTAAATCCCGAAGTCGCGCATGAACACATGGCCGGACTCAATTTCATGCACAGCGTTGCTCAGGCTTGGGACGCAGGCAAGCTCTTCCACATCGACCTAAATGATCAAATGCCGGGACGTTATGACCAGGATTTGCGGTTTGGCTCCGCCAACCCGAAGGCGGCGTTTTGGCTGGTGAAATTCCTGGAAGATGTGGGATACGATGGCCCGCGGCACTTCGACGCCCATGCTTACCGAACTGAGGATTGCGCCGGAGTGAGAGATTTCGCCCGGGGCTGCATGCGGACGTACTTGATCCTTAAGGAAAAAGCAGCGCGCTGGAACGCGGATCGCGAGATTCGTACAATCCTGAGGGAAATTTCCTCGTCCAGAAACGGGTTTCCGCAACCGGGAAAATTCTCCCAGAAAAATTCTGCTGCCTTGCTCTCTTACCAGTTCAATAAAGATGCCATCCTCAAGAAACGTCTGCCTTATGAATTGCTGGACCAGATGACGATCGACATCCTGCTGGGAGTGCGATGAATGTCCGATAAATTGCCAGGCCGGAAGCCGATAGCCAGTCGTTGATGCAAGCTTATGGGATGACGGTGATCTGCTTTCCGCTATATTCCACGACCTTGTCGGGAACTGGCGCGGGTTCGATGCCCGCTCCGTGATTCTCTCTCACCAACACAATACGAAACGTGCGCTGCGTCAGCATTCCGGGAAACGCTCCCTGGCGGTCACCGATAGTCAGTTCCTGCCGGGCATCATTCCAGTGGAAGCGGATGATCGCGTACTCTCCTTTTTCGTAGTTGTAGTTGTCGTTCTCGTCCTCGTACAGGGTGAATTCGCCGTCGGTTCCGCGATAGATGCGAAGCTCAATGGGATCGGCGGGCTTCTCGGTGGACCACTGAATCTCCGGCCCCATGGGCACGATCGAGCCGGCGCGAATGTATAGAGGCAGGCGATCCAGTGGAGACGGAGCATCAACCGTGCGCGGACCTTGCACCTGCGCGCCGCCCCAAAAATCGTACCACTTGGCTTGCGGCAGATAGAGTCGTGTCGTGCTCGCCCCGGGATCGGTCACAGGTTTGACCATAAACGCTGGGCCGAACATAAACTGGTCTCCGATGCTGGCTGCCCGAACGTCGGTGCGGAAATCCATAACCAAACCTCGCATCGGGGTGTACGCCTGGCTGCTTGTCATCCAAGCCAACGAATAGATGTACAGAAGCAAGCGATAGCGCAGGCGATCGTAGTTGGTCAGAATCTTCTGTGCCTCAGGCCCATAGGACCAGAGTTCGTTCTGATTCGTGCTGCGGGTTCCATGTACGCGCAGGATGGGATTGAACGCTCCGAACTGAAACCAGCGAATGAAAAGTTCCCGGTACGCGGGATCGTCGGGATCCCCGGAAACGAAGCCTCCAATGTCAGTCGTCCAGTAAGGCAACCCGGAGAGGGAATAATTCAGACCGGCAGGAATCTGCTTGTGGAAAAAAGTCCAATCGGAGTTGACGTCGCCGGACCAGACAGCCACAGCGTTGCGCTGCGATCCGGCAAAAGCCGAACGGGAAAGAATGAATACGCGTTTCTCATTCGATTCCTGGCGCTGTCCCTGATATACGGCGCCAGAGGTCATCAGGGGAAAGGCATTGGCATAGCGAGCGCCGCTGCCGAGATGAGTGTTGTTGGTAACCAGGATGTTGGTCTCGCGATCCTCGGTCTCGGGTTCAGTGGTGTCCAGCCACCAGGCGTCCACGCCAATCTTGAAAAGCGCTTGATCGATCAGGTTCCAGTAGTACTTCCGGGCTTCGGGATTGAACGCGTCGTAGAGAGCTTGCCCGGCGGGATGAAAGCCCGCAACTTTGGTTTTGTCGATGAAGAAACCGCGTCGATCCATTTCGTCGTAGGTCTTGCTGCCGGGACGGAAGTACGGCCAGAACGAAATCATCAAGTGGACATGATGATGGTGCAGGTCATCGACCATGCCTCGGGGATCGGGATAGCGCGATTTGTCGAAGATTGGTTCGCCCATCGTGTACCACCAAAACCAGTCCTGCACGATGTTGTCGAGCGGAATCTGCTGCTCGCGGTATTTATGCGCCACGCCGAGCAGTTCTTCCTGTGTGCTGTACTTGTTCTTGCACTGCCAGAACCCGTACGCCCACTTGCCAAACATGGGCGCCTGGCCCGTCAACTCGCGATAGCCGGCGATCAGTTGGTCGAATTCAGGTCCGTAGAGGAAGTAATAGTCGATCGAACTGGCAACTGCAGAGCTGAGATAGAGCGCGCTGAGAAAACGATTATTGAAACGGCTGCGCGAGGCGTTGTTCCAAAGGATTCCGTAGCCGTTGCTTGATACGAAGAACGGGATGCTAATGTTGGTGTTGTCCTGCGAGAGGTCGACCGCCTCGCCGCGATAGTTCCATACGCCGGCCTGATGCTGGCCGAGTCCGTAGAAAGACTCGTACGATCCCCACAACTTCGAATAGAGCTCGGAGTGATAGGTGTTTTCACCGTTCACGACAACCGGTGTCAGGCTGGCTTCGGTCTGCTGGAACAGTTTCTTGCCGCTGAGGTCGCTGAAAGTGACCGACGAGTCCTTGCGCGCGACGGTAACTCGAAGTTCTGCGGTCGTGAGCGTGATGGCATCGTCGGTCGCCGCGAATGCCCATTTCACCGGCGCCCATTTTTCCTTCAGGATCACCAGATTCTCTGCAGCAGCCACCGGCGAAGCCGGCGAGAGAACTACACGAACGACAGCATCGGAACAGATCTGAACTTGCAGAGTACCGGTCTGCAGCCTGAATCTGGCGCCATCAGCCTGCTGTTCAACTGAACTAACGGGGTTGAGGGCATTCCACTGCGCTCTCGCATCCACTGCGAACAGCAGGCTGAAAAAACAGACCGCTGCAGCGAAGGCGAGGCCTCCCCAAGGCGTTGTTGCCAGCACGCACTTCGAGAAACTACAGCGTTCTGGACGACTGGCGATGCCTACACGCGGAGGGCAAAACCTATCTCCGCGACTCCAATTGGTCATAAGAATTCGATCCGATTCCAGTTGCGTAAACGTTTCCGTTCGTGTATTGATAGGCGATTGCCTTGGGTTTGTCAAATGCAGGTTTTTCAGACCCCGACGCGCATAACGCTCTGGCTTGAACGGAAAAATGGATAAATGACAGCTACCCTGCTGATCGTCCCGTTACAGCTTGTCCACCTGTCAGTCGTCGATTTGGTCATCATCATTTTGTACTTCGCGTTGGTATTGGCCATTGGTTTGTATCTCAAGGATCAGGCCAACACGGGCGAAGATTTTTTCATGGCCGGGCGGGAAATGACCGCATGGGTCGCGGGCCTAGCGTTTCTCTCCGCGAATCTGGGCTCGCTCGAACTCATGGGCTGGGCGGGCAATGCCTATAAATACGGCATTCTTGCCGCGCATTGGTACTGGGTGGGCGCGATTCCTGCCATGTTGTTCCTGGCGCTAGTGATGATGCCCTTCTACCACATCTGCAAGACTCACTCCGTCCCGGGATACCTCAAGCTGCGCTATGGCCAGGGCAGCCAGGCCCTATCTTCCATTTCGTTCGCGCTGATGACCGTGCTGATGAGCGGTATCAACATGTATGCGATGGCGGTCGTGATGCGGGTGGTGCTGGGTTGGGATATTCACTTCAGCATCTGGGTGTCGTCGATCACGGTCGCGGTCTATGTAGCGCTGGGCGGCTTGCGGTCCGCCATTTTCAATGAAGTCCTGCAGTTTTTTCTGATCTGGGCAGGCGCGTTGCTCATTCCGATCCTGGGATTGATTGAAGCCGGCGGATGGAACGGCCTGCAGGCCAAGATTCTGCAGAACCTCACCGAGCAACATGTAGCCAATCCCGGCGCCTACACGCATTTGTGGTCAACGCTGGGAAACTTCGCAGACAACCCCATGGGGATCAACTGGGTGGGCATCGTCTTCGGATTGGGCGCGGTCATCTCCATGGGCTACTGGACGACCGACTTTCTGGTGATTCAACGTGTTCTTTCGGCGAAAGACCTGCGTTCGGCGGAACTGGCTCCGATCATCGGAGCAGCATTCAAGATGCTGGTCCCGTTCATCGTTATCCTCCCTGGGCTTCTCGGTCTTGCCCTGCTGCGTGACCCGCATACCGGCAACCTGATGCGGCTGGTACCGGGCGACCTGGCATGGTCAGAGGCGGGGCGGGCACAGGGTTTGCACAGCTACGATGAGGTCCTTCCGTTGATGCTGGCGCGCTACTGCGGGCCCGGTTTGCTGGGCCTCGGCATTACTGCCCTGATCGCGGGTTTCATGTCGGGCATGGCCGGCAACGTCAGCGCGTTCGCGACCGTCTGGACCTACGACATTTACGGCGCTCTCATCAACAAAAATGCCTCGGATGATTCCAAAGTCCGCATGGGGCGATGGTGCACGCTGCTGGGCGTGGCCGTGAGCATCGGCACGGCCTATCTGGTGATGCACGCGCAAAGCATTATGGATTACGTGCAGGCGCTGTTCAGTTTCTTCATCGCGCCGCTGTTCGGCACAGTAATTCTGGGCATGCTGTGGAAGCGAGCCACTCCCGCTGCCGGTTTCTGGGGCTTGCTCACCGGAACGCTATCTTCGATTGGCATGTACATCTGGGTAAAAGTCGACCCGGGCGCAGTGCGCTACGTGGCACTGTCGTCGCAAGCGCAGGATCAGGCACAGAACATGTTTCGCGCGCTGTGGTGCTGGCTGATCTGCCTATTGGTCACGGTCGTAGTGAGTATGGTCACGCGACCCAAGTCAGACCAGGAGTTGAGCGGGCTCGTCTACGGGCTGACACCGGTTCCGTCAGTGGGGAAGGTATCGCTGGTGCATCGCCCCGTTTTCTGGGCAACGGTCGTGACCATCGTGTTCGTGATCTTGCAAATTATTTTCTGGTAGGAGAAGCTTAGTGAAAACAGGTGGGTCGCTGTCGATATGGTTTTTCGTCGGCCTGTCACTGCTGGTGAACGGCGCACTCATATTTGGACGAGGGATTTGGGAGCTGATCACTCCGCCTGAACACAGAGTCGTGCTCTATGAATTGCACGCCAACGTGTGGTGGGGCGGATTGTTGTTGATCGTCGGGATTGTCTACTGCTGGTATTTCTCTCCGGCACGGGAATCGAAGGTGTAGAGCCGATCGTGGCGCGTGTCCCGCGCTTAATCATCTGTGTCCTGCGTGGTTACTGGTATCGTTCGTGCACAGCCACAAAACAGGCCTAAGCCCGCTGTGCGAAGAGATCTCGGAGGGCGGGATAAATTTTTCGATAGACAAGATAATTCTGCTGCATAACGGCTGACGCGAGAGCATACGGCTCGATGCGCTGGGCTACGCGCACTACAGCTTTGCAGGCCGCATCAACCGTAGGCCAGACTTTGGCGCCCACGCCAGCCAGGATAGCAGCGCCGTAGGCGGCTCCCTCCTCAGCTTCTACGATTTCAACTTCGTGGCCATACACGTCAGCCTGAATCTGGCGCCAAAGCGGTGACCGAGCGCCTCCGCCGCCCAGCCGGATGCGCTCAGTTGGGAGGCCGAGTTCGTCGAATATGGAAAATGAATCCTTCAGACTGAAGGCGACGCCTTCGAGAATGGCACGCACCACGTGGCCGCGAGTATGCGAGGCGGTCAAGCCCAGCAGCGCGCCTCGCGCATGGGGATCACAATGTGGTGTTCG
>Ga0209415_10016737_pt1 | contig 11742 bp, 19 predicted proteins | sample PeaSoiSIISIP2007_FD_187696 | JGI IMG/M metagenome (GOLD analysis project Ga0209415, IMG submission 187696) | Peat soil microbial communities from Weissenstadt, Germany - SII-SIP-2007 (SPAdes) (version 2) | ecosystem: Environmental > Terrestrial > Soil > Wetlands > Peat | place: Germany... | reverse complement strand
CGCGATGTCCCATCGTTATGTCTATGCTCCATCCCCTACGATCATGCCGGGTCAGACGATCATGGATCGAACGGTTCCTCGGCGACAGAATCTCATGTCGCCGCTCATCACTCCGATCGTTCAGATCGTAGTGGGCAACAGTTCGTTGCACGAAACCCCCTTACCAGGGGGGATTCGTGCAATGTTACAAAATCCGCTTCGCCCGTTCTCTCCATTCACTTGGTTCGCTTGTTTTTCTTCCATTTTGCCCAGCGTGCGCGCTGGGCCGCCGCGATTTTCTTGCGCGCGGCCGCTGACATAGGCCTCCGCGCCTTGGGCGCGAGAGAACGTTTAGCCCTTCCTTCCGGACCTCCAAGACTTCCCAGGGCCGCCAATGCCGCGTTCAGCCGCTCCATTTCACCGTGCACGCGCTGTTTCTCCCTCTGCAATTGCCGGACTACTCCCGCCAGGTTCGTCATGATTCCCCTCGGACAGGCATTGTAGCAGCCCATCTGAGAGACTCTCCCTCCCGATGGCCACCCGTCCCGATCGCCACATACCAACGACTGATTTCGCCGATTTTCCCAGGAGGAGATGTCATGAGGCTTCGTCGCAATGAGTACTGCCCGATCCACAAATCGATTTCCTGCTGCGGCCGGGAACAAACGTCCTATGCGCGCAGATTGCAGCCTGGGATTCGACGCATTGAGGATCCGCATCATCCAAGGGGATATCGGGAACTCAGATCCCCCGCTGAGATGCGGAAACTGCTGAACCGGAAGATTGTCGAGCAGGATAGGAGATGCGCCATCTGCCACGAAGAGTTCACGGATTACTCTGATGTGGTTCCAGATCACAGGAATCCCAAAGGGATGGGAGGAGCGTGGAGGGATGATCACCCAGACAATATCCAGGCAACGCATTTCTGGTGCAATGAAGAAAAAGGCTCAACCAGAATGGATGGATGACGGCCCATCAGGCGTCCATTCTTTTCGGCCTGCATGAAATCTGACCATTTCTGGTTGGCTCTGTGCCAGTTGTGTGCCGGATGTAGCGAGTAGCGGCCGAAATCTAGAGTTCCCTGATGAGCTAATGAATCCCCGCAGGTAGCGCTGTGGCAGCCAATGATCTTTCCTATTACGCGGTTCAGTGTACCTGGGCTTCACTGATTCTTCCGATTGCGTCTCCAAAGCTGCTCCAGCCAGCGGAAGAGCCTGCGTAGGTTGCCGCTCTTGCGATACAGCTTCTCGTAATAAGCTTGACGCCGCCATTCTTCGCTACGACGCCCTGCCGCGATCTGCTCTGGTGTCCATTTCGGAGCCCATCGAACCTCGCCGCGCTCGATCCAGTAGTGGGATTGACAAGGCTCCTGCCAGTTTCCTATTGAAGGATCCAGAGATGGTCCGTCCTCAGTCTCCGTTAATGACCATTCAGTTGGATCGAGAGGAGTTCTCACTATTGCTCCGCAACCGCAGGCGCATAAATGCGCGGCGGCTCCGAATTCCTCTGCTACGTAAAGAATCCCTGGCGCCAGTTCCGTGGGCATGTATTGAACTTTTCTGAGCTCGAATCTCTCAGTCACAAGGCCTCATTCGCTGTTTTGACGTCGCCCACTTCAAGAACAAGGCTGTTTAAGGGCTGCTCTTCGAAATAGAACCCTCTTATCTGCTTGAACTTGATGACTGCTAAAGCGGCGTTGAGCGCATTCAGTTCGCTAATCTGAATCTGGACTCTGTACTCATCATCGGGATGGTCTGCGATCTCGGCCAACTCCATCTTCCTCAATCTCTCGGCATCTTCGGCTGGATAATATGTCGCCCGGAGGATGCCATTGATTGGGCCGCGCTTTCGGTTCAGCCCCATCCCGACATCAATGAAGGGAATACGGTTGGCAATCAGCAGATCGAATATCCCCGCTCGCGATGTCCCCCTATCGACGCAAACAAAGGCAAACGTAACGCCCCTGAGGTTTTCATCCGAGTGGGCGTCGATGTAGCGGGATTCAAGCGACAATCCTTCTCGAAAATTCTCGTAGCGAGATTGGTAAACTGCCGCCTTTTTTGTGCCCAGTTCAGTTTGTTGTAGTCTCCCCGGCGAGCGATACGCCGTATGTATATGGAAATCATCAAGATCGAATCCTCGAATCTGCTTGACAGGTGTTTTCACCAAGAAATCTAGGACATACGAACCTGTACCTCCGAGCCCAATAACTGCAACAATGTCATCCGTGAAGTTCGACGAGAGATCTACAATCTGTGCTCGGCTAGTTAAGGTGTCGCGAAACTTGAAAACAGACTGGGAAGGCGTTTCTTCCACGAGCCGGAAGGTGTACGGAGTAGCCCAATACTTTTCCACCGCGGGCCCTGAGATGATTCCGACGTAACTCTCGACCTTTTCGAAGAAATCGATGAAGTATCCACGATCCGGTTTATTTGAGAAGGAGCGCTGAACGGCGACATCTGGGCTGGCGGTTAATGGAAGCTGCGTTATGCCGCCCGCCAGACCGGTAATCGGGGTGCCATCGATGTGGTGAGGATGAGAGCCGGCAAAGAAGATTTGATGATCGTCTTGTTTTACTTTTTTGCCGTCAACGTCAACCAGCTTCGTTACGATCGCGCCATTTTGCTGTACTCCGTTGTTATCGAGATACGGGATGTCGCGGATTACCAGGTAGCCGTGGTCTTCCGTGATGGCATAGCCTATTTCGAGCAGCCGCTTGATGTCTTCGTTATGACTGGCCAGTTCGTGAAACACTGAAAGTCATCCCCTCTTTGACTTTGACCGAAGCGCCCTTTACGAGCTGTCCCTCGGGCTTCTCATTGTCGCCCTTCTTGTATTTCACGGTGTAAGTCCTACCATCGGTTGGGGAATAATCAGGGAAAGCCCACTTCACCACCTGCTCGAAAGTGATCTTCTCGTCTTTGGGCCATTCGTGGGGAGTGCCCTCCACGTAAATGGTCACTAGCTTCTTATCTTCCGCCATGCACCTCTCCTTTCAATTTCGGGAAAAACACTTCTATTCACTACTCTGGCTCGATTCCGTCGCCGACAATAGCACCGAGTATGCCACCGAGCACAAATCCAGGTGGTCCGAAGATCACGCCTCCAGTCAAAGCACCAACGCTACCCCAACCCAAACGATTGTCGTTACGGACTTCTTCCTTCCGCTGCTTTGACAGTGGGGCTTTCGTACGCCCATTCCAGGCACGAACTGTACGGGTAGCCATCGCACCCTTCTCGCGGTTGCATGAAATATGAGCGGCATAGAGGTTGCAGAGTCTATCGCTCCCGCCGTTGCATCGAGGATTCGAGTGTTCTACCTCCCAATCTCCTCTGCGCCGAAACTGGCCGTAGTTGCTGAAGCAGAGCTTCCTGCCACAAATATGGCATCGACCGTCAGTGCGTTCGAAAATCCTCGAGAGTTGTTCGTCTGTAAAGGGCATGCGATCTCACTGTGTGCACTCGGGCAGTCTCAATAGGTTGTCCGTGGGGGTGTTGTCCGCGACGGTCTGGACGAACGGGTTGCCATTGTTGGAGACCTTCGGGACGAGATAAGCCTTGTTACCGAGTCGGTCCTTGACGTATGCAACGCCCCCGCGGTTCTTCAGCCAATCGTAGACTTCGAGCCTTGTGGACTTGCCACTCTGGCCCGTCTCCTCATTTGTGCATCCGAGGTAGTCGATTGCAGCGTGCGGATCATCGTGGTATCCGCCCTCCTTGTTAATACATGTGATTCGAACTGACATCTGTTGTCTCCCAACTGACTATTCAGAGTCCTCAAGTGAGCCTGCATAGCAGCCCGATGCAAGCACGGCGTAGCCTCGGGTCGAAAATGGCAGCGACACAGACGGCGAGAGCTACTCCCGCCAGGATCCTTGCAAGTTGACCATCGCCCTGACGCCCCATATTCATCCTTTCAATGCATGCCGCCTGAATCGAAGCTCGATGCCCTGACACGGGCTCCCCAGCTTCGAGCAGTGTAGCGTGCACAGGAAATTCTCGTACAAGAGAAACTGTAAAAGCTACGAACCTTTCTTGTCAAGAGGAACTTCTCGTGCAAAAGAAGAGCAAACTGATATAGGCTCAGGCTAGAAGGAGATAACATGCCAGAACCTATCGACGTGGAACGATTTGGTCAGCGTCTGCGTCGCACTCGTGAGGAGCGTGGACTCACGTTGGAAAAAGTGTTCAAGGCGACAGGGATGAGTGTCGCGACTCTGTCGAGAATCGAACGTGGTGGGTCCAAGGAGATTGACGCCGGCACCATGATCAGCTTATGCAAGTGGATGGGCGTCAAACCTGAAGATTTCGGGCTGAATGCAGCACCTCCCAAACCGCCGGGAAAGCGGACTCCCACCAGTACTCCAGAAGCAGTGGAATTGTATCTCCGGGCAGACAAGAATCTCGATCAAAGAACTGCGGCGTTGTTATCGGAGATGTTCAAGGCGGCTTATCAACAACTTGCCAAAGGTCAGCAGGACAAGTGAGACATGGCCTTCCTGCCTTTCAGCACGCGAGCAAGGCATTGGGAACCCATGGCTATCGCTCTTCGCTGCCTGGCGGGAGTTCGTGACGGTGAGCTGTTGATTCCCGAGGATCTTGCCGTCAAAGTTGGCTTGTGTCTCGTAGATGCCAACTCCGCACTCGAAGGATTCTGCGAGGCCGACCGGCGCCACCTCCTGGTGACGGCGAGTGGCCGGTGGTCGGGTGGAGTACTTCCGTTTCCGTTGCCAGACGGGAGGTGCATCTGCATCCTGAATCCAAGCCACCAGCGTAGGCGCAACCGTATAACTCTGATGGAGGAAATCGTCCACAAACATCGCAACCATGTGCCGACAGGGTTGCGCGAAGTCATGCCGGGGCTCCGGACCCGTACGTACGATCAGGCCCAGGAGGCTGAGGCTTACGGCGTCGGTGCAGCAGCACTCTTACCGTGGAGCACGTTCTACCATTTGCTCGCCGCTGGGACTCCGGTGGTGGACATTGCCGAGAATTACGATGTGACAACGCCACTGGTGGAGTATCGGATCAAAATTACGGGAGCCACAAATCTGTACCGGAACCGTTGCCGCTCTTCAGCAAGGACTGCAAAAGGTTAGCGCTGAGGATTCACCAGCAACGACATCGTGCCAGCCCACAGGGATCGCAAAAAGGGATGGGCCGCGCCTGGAGAAACCGATCATCTAGACAATATTCAAGCAACACATTGGTGGTGTGATGAAGAAAAAGGATCTACCAGAATAGACTGACTGGAGCGATGAGGGATACTCAGCCGCGCGTCTCTAGAGTCAATCACTTCCGTAGCAAACAATGGACTTAGCGAAATTGGCTCACAATTTCTGCCAGTGTTCCTGGCATTTCCGTGTCGCTCCGAAAATCACCATTCCGGTTAACGATACGGTAACCGTTACGGTAGCTCACTCCGGTGGAGAAGTAAAACCAGGATTATGAGGGGTAAAATTAGCGGCATGAAATTACGGACCACGATTCCCAACTCTCGCCTTGCTAGAGTTGTTGTCTACGTCAACCGAAAAAAGTGGTGGCATGTTCCTCCCCAAGATCCCGATGCTTATTCGAAACGCGGGAAATTCTTTTCGGCCACTTTCACTGAAGCGGAGTTCTACGGTCGCCCCTTGGACGTGCCTGAGCGTGTTTCAATCAGCAGACCGCTCGTCGGTGATGAGGCAACAATAGCAAAGGTGCTTGGCGTTCCGCCTCAGCATGAAGGCATGACCTTGGAAGAAATCGCTGACCATGACGCACGATGCAGGAAGGCTGCGCTGGCAAAAGGATATGATTCCGTCGTCTTGATGAGCGTACCGGGCTTTAAGAAGTTGACCGCGGAAGGAAAAATACCGCGCAGCATAGAACTCAATGTAGTGAACCTTCAATGTTTGTGTTGATGTTCGCTATTTGTTCGCCTATAATGCCCCCGGGTGGCTCGAAGGCGTATTTCACAGTTAACGTTATTTGACTGTATTTTTTCGTTGACTGCGTGTAGCCTCAACATTACACTTCGCTCATAGTCATGGAGACGACCACAATCAAGGAGCCAGTTCTCCGGGAACTGATACAGGCGGCAGCGGTCACCCGCGCCACTGTGACAGGCCAAGAGAAGGGATTTTCCTTGATCGTCCATTACGGAAGTAGCGAACGAACTCTGGCAACCACACGCGGTGGGGTGCGCCTCTTTGCCTCTCTTGACACAGCCGGAGCCTTCGTCCGGGATGTTGGACTCCCACGTTTCGATGTTGATATGAGCGGCCACGAGCCGGGACGACTCCGCAAGGCTAGACCCGATCGTGCCGAAGCACTGCGTCATACAAGAACTAAAATGCAACAACAAGCCATTGAATTTCTACCGACCGGAGAACCACAATGAATGCTTCCGATGACTTGCGCGCCTTCTTAGCTGACCACAAAAGGTTCGGAACGATCTTGGTTGACCCGCCGTGGCAGTTCCAGAACAGAACCGGAAAGATTGCTCCCGAGCACAAGCGATTGTCGCGGTACGCAACGCTGACTATTGAGGAGATCAAGTCGCTTCCGGTTGGTGAGGCCGCTGATGACGTTGCTCATCTCTATTTATGGGTCCCCAACGCGCTGCTGCCTTGGGGCATTGAGGTCATGCACGCTTGGGGCTTCCAGTACAAGAGCAACCTCGTGTGGCACAAGATTCGGAAGGATGGAGGGTCGGACGGTAGAGGAGTCGGCTTCTACTTTCGCAACGTAACGGAGTTGATGCTGTTCGGTGTTCGCGGCAAGCATGCACGCACATTGAAACCGGGTCGCACTCAAGTCAACTATCTGTCCAGCAGAAAGCGCGAGCATTCGCGCAAGCCTGATGAGCAATATCGGATTCTGGAAGGGTGCAGCCGGGGACCGTACCTTGAACTGTTCGCTCGAGGCGAGCGTGATGGCTGGGTATGCTGGGGGAACCAAGCAGAGGAGTATCAGCCGACATGGAAGACTTATCGGAATCACTCCCGCGCCAACATGCTTACGCCGCTTTTGGCCGGAATAGATTAGGATTCGGACACGGGTTTTTCCGTGATTGCCGCTTCTTCTATGAGAGCCGCTTCCTCCGCATCGGACTTTGGGGCGGCGAATGTGATGACCTCGCCCGGATAACCGATCAGCAAGAGAGGGCATGGGCTTCCGACTCCCCGGCTGACGCGGTCCATCAACTTCCTCCAATGTGTGCTGGCTTCGCCGAACTTACTCGCCACAAACGTGCTAACCCAAGAGGCCGCGAAGTCGTTGCTCCTAGTGAATCTTCTGCTCACGTCCTTCGTGTGCGCCGCCGTCAAAACGATTCCCAAACGACCAAGATCCTCGAAAGAATTGATGGCGTGTTCGTGAGCATACCGTGCAACGAACTCTTTCATCCGCCCTTGCAGTGAAGTGCCGCGTGTAACCACGATCCCGACGCTAATTGCGCCTTCAACATGGAGCCGCTTGAAGTTTTCTAGATCGCGGTCGAAAAATGGGTCTTTGTTGTTCCACTCAATCTCCAGGGCAACATCCTTCGTGCCGTCCCACTCACCCTTGAAAGTTTTGACGTGGTCGACTTCGTGCGAAATAGACTCTCGCGCCACACCATTGATAGTCTTCTTGATTTCATAAACCTTGAGCGGCCAGCCCAAATCGGTGAGCGCCTTCCGTAGCCGCTGAGTCCCCTTGGTTTCGCCGCCGCCGGAACCGATGATTTCGGAAATGGGAACCTCGAACGTGAGCAGAGCCCTCTCTATGTCAGTGATTGCTTCAGGAAAGTCCCGCTCAAGAATCGCAGCGGCGTGCGATTCGAACTGAATCTCGAATCCTCTCTCTTTGAGCTTGTCTAGCATGGCTGAGGATGCCAGTGTACCCAAAACTGTGGCATTTAGCTCACACTACCTACGTCGGTCAATCTGACGAAAATCATCGAACCACAGCGTCCCTCGGCTACAATCGCTCTATCCGTTGATACTTCGACTCTGAAGAAGGTGTGCCGATGCCTGCATCACGCGACCCGGGCAGAAGAGAAGTCGATGCCATCAAGGTTCGTCAGTGGTTAAAGGAGTGGGACACAGTCAAATTCGGCAAGGCCGAACGACGGCGACGCCCTGAGCCTCATTTTTACATTTTCAGCCTTCCTGCCTCTGAGTTGAAGGCACTTAGCGGCATTTACAGGCGGACCATTTCGAAAGGGCAGCTGCGCTCCGAAGATCTTGGAATCCAACGTCGGCATGACGAGAGTCGATCAGAAGAGATTGCCAGATTCGTCAGGTACGGGTATCCGTGGTCTAACCTAAACAAGCGGCAGCGTCAGGCTGATGAGTTTCGTACGCTGAAGAAACCTGGCTGGCTACCAACAGCGTTGGTGGTCAATATCTTGCGCCATGATGATGATCGCAGAGGAAGCACCGTAAGTAAGTCGGATCTAGTAACCGTTCGGAGCACGGACGACCATCTCGCCAAGATCCAACTCCCCCAGAATTTTGACGGCGCCGATTGGCGTCCCCAGAGTTTACATCCCATCGAAGTCATTGACGGCCAGCATCGGCTGTGGGCATTCGAGGGAACGGATGTACCAGACAGCTATGAGCTCCCAGTCGTCGCTTTTCATGGACTTGATCTGAGCTGGCAAGCGTACCTCTTTTGGTCGATCAACATTAAGCCAAAACGGATTAACCCGAGCCTTGCGTTTGACCTCTACCCTCTCCTTCGAACAGAGGATTGGCTCGAACGATTTGAAGGCCCCGCGGTTTATCGCGAAACGCGAGCGCAAGAGTTGACCGAAATAATGTGGTCACATGAGAGGAGTCCATGGTTTCACCGAATCAATATGCTCGGCGAAGCTGGGACCGGCACGGTCAGTCAGGCAGCATGGATACGTTCTTTGCTAGCTACTTACATCCGGTCTTTCCAAGGACGAGGTGTAACTATTGGGGGACTCTTCGGTGCTCCCGTCGGAGCTGACCAGTTGGTTCTCCCGTGGAGCAGGTTACAACAGGCGGCGTTCTTGATTGCCATTTGGGAGCACCTCCGCGATGCCATCGAAAGATCGAGCGCCACTTGGGCACTGGACCTGCGGACTCAGCCCAGCCTAAAGACCATAGGCGACCCAGCCTTCACCGGCCAACTCACATTGCTAAATCAAGACCAAGGCGTCAGGGCAGTTCTCCATATCAGCAACGATCTTAGCTTCGTCAGGTATGAGGAGCTGGAACTTCGGCGCTGGGCAATAGAGCCGGATACCGATGACGAGCTAAAGATCGTGTCTAAGGTCCTTGACTCCATGCCCCCAAAAATCACCCAGTTCTTGATAGAAGTTGCCGAGAGCCTAGCCAAGTTTGATTGGCGAACCCCAACCACTCTAGGCCTGACCGAACAAGAAAAACTCACCAAACTCGTCTATCGAGGAAGCGGGGGGTACGTTGAGTTTCGGCGCCAGTTGCTCAATCACGTAGCGCGAGAGCGAGGACAAGCCGCACGTGCCGCACAACTTGTACTTCGAACGGAGCAACCTGGCCAGTGAGCGACAAACTCAATAAAGCACAAAAGGCGGTTCTGCGGCAGTCGGCAGCATTCGCGGTGGAAAATTCCCTTGTTGAGGGCAGGCGCTACATAAAATCTGGCCAGTGGCTCGGCAACAGTAACCGCTATCGAACACATACTGTCGAGAGGCTGAGAAATGACACTTCTGCCGGCAAGACCGTCAACAGTCGTCATCTGCGCCAATACATTGCCGCATCCGCAATCCCCCACTGCGCCGATGGATGGAGTTTCCTCGGGAGAGCTCTAGATGCCCACGCAGGAGGCGACTCAGGTGCTGCCTTGCACTTCGCCTATTATGCCGAGCTGCGCGCTGCGGTGTGCTTTCTCGCTACAAGAGGGATCGGCATTTTTAACAACAAGCACTTCGTGATAACGACCCCTATGGCGTGTGTTTTAGTGCCGCGCCGTTACTACGGTACACATCAGATTACCTGGTTCGCGTTGGAGCATTGGGCTGATCAGGCCAAGTTCTCTGATGTCCTGTTGCAAATTGTGACTCCAGCCAACCTGGTGTTATCGGACTGGCTTGAAGCATTCCATTACGGTGCCGCTGTGCCTACGCACTTGGGAAGGCAATGGCTGAAAACCTGGGGGCTGGATCTTAGACATCTCAGTGAAGATCGCGACGCCAGAAACGAAGTGAGCTATCGCCCAACTGATCTGACAGCTCTTGGAACCATGAATACTCTGAGAGCCTCTGAATTCCTGACGGAGTTCTGGTCTCTCCTTGAGCCGTCAGCATCTCGTTTCGAGAACGTCGATCGCCACCTGCTACGAATGAGTCTTGAGTCCACTTTTAAAGGGCGGACAGGATTGACCGCGCGCGGTAATTCACAGTTTGAAAATGATCTCGATCGCTTGCTCGATCGCCTGGCCCCACCTGGTCCGAAGAGCCAATGGTTCCAGTTTCTGACTGGAGCCACGAGTTCTGGTCAGCCTATGGTGTTCCAATTGGCAGCTGTGGATTCGGACCCCGCCGATCTGGAACATCATCTGCACGTAATCTCTAGGGCCGCACTCCTGTTGCGAGTCGCCTCAGGAGCCTGTGAGAATTTACTGTCAGCCGCTAAGTTGAACCGACCTGATCTGACCTTCTGGTGGCAGGGGATCGGCCGGCGCCGAGGTCTTTGGAATCCAGGAAGTGAACCGACAGACTGTTCGACACTCTGGATGGATATCGAAGGAGCCCTGGGCGACGAGTTAACATGGCAGTCCACGAATTCCGGTGGTTCACCCTCTTTTTTTCAATGGCACAACGAACGGATTTCTGGCCTCTCTATTTTTGGGCAATGTGAACGCATCGGGCTCTGGGGCCTTGGTCTGTAAACGAGGACGAATGGCAAATCCATTACCTAACTACAGAGCCTCACTGAGCAAATACTACAGGGCAAAAGATCACCATCCACTCATCGCTTCCATCGAAAATGACCTCCCGGAGGAAGTGCTACGTAAGCGTTTCGACGAAAACCTTTATGCGACTGGCAAACAGCGCTACTTGATCGTGCGCAACGGCATCGTCATTAGAGATAGACTCGTGGACTTCGTTCACGATGAAGGTGATTTCACAGACCGCGTGAAGATGGTGATGTACTTCGTTTTCATGTTTCGAGACCCACGGTATCGTGATTTCATCTCCAAAGTGGTTGGCAAGCAAGAAGGAAAGTGGGAAACGGCGGTATTTAGAGACAGAAGTTCCCAATACTTCGAACGCGCTGGTGGCCACAAAGCCTTCACGAATCTCCGTCAATTTCTCTTTCAAACCGGCGCGAACGCGTGAACGCCGCCGAATGGAGCCTACTCATGGCCGTCGCAGCTGGCGGCGCGTACCGGGAAATCCCAGGCATGACCGCGGGAGCGGCCCGTACCCGGGTCGCTCGCCTACGCGCGTGTTTGCGCTCGTCGGCCAAGCAAGGCCGTATGGAAATCGCGCTGGAATCGAGGCAGATATGAACTGCGAAATCGAATTCCTCCCTGTCGGCGAGGGCTGCAAGCCGGGCGACGGCATCGTTATTAGGTACGGCGATGCCAACAATTGGGAATTGATGGTGATCGACGCCGGCAATCTGGACTGCGGGAAGGCGCTCGTGAGCCATGTGCGAAATGCTTTCGGCCACGACGCGGTAATCTCTCACGCGCTCGTGACGCATTCGGACGCTGATCACGCCTCGGGAATGCGCGAAGTGTTGGCTGCCCTGCCGGTGAACAATCTCTGGCTGCACAAGC
>Ga0209415_10016735_pt1 | contig 11743 bp, 6 predicted proteins | sample PeaSoiSIISIP2007_FD_187696 | JGI IMG/M metagenome (GOLD analysis project Ga0209415, IMG submission 187696) | Peat soil microbial communities from Weissenstadt, Germany - SII-SIP-2007 (SPAdes) (version 2) | ecosystem: Environmental > Terrestrial > Soil > Wetlands > Peat | place: Germany... | reverse complement strand
CCAGCCAAAGAGCCCAAAATAGGGTTTCAGCAGGTTCTGATTACTGGTTTGGCCGGCGCCTGGCGTTGGACTGTAGCAAAGCCCGCCAAAGCACGGAAGCGGCTCATTCGGGTTGACCGTCTGGCCGTCGCCTGAAAATGTGTGGGTTCCCTTGTTCCCTACATAGGCAACGGTCACCGAAGATGACTTGGTCAGTTGGCGCTGAACCGCAATATTCCAGGCATCGACCGAGGGAAAGACGTTGGGATTATCGCGGACCTTTACACTGTCGTTGTTGGGGATGGGAATCTGGCCATTTGACCCAATCGCGGGAAAGACAAAGGCGGTTGGCCCAACCGCAAGATTGAACGCGGCAGTATTCTGACCGGAGTTGGTTAGGTTCTGGTTGGCGAGGACGGGAAGATTCTGCGTCTGAACGTGGCCAAAGATCGTTCCAAACACTCCGATGTCATAGTCGCGGCCGTAACCGGCCCGAATGACCGTTTTGGGATTCAGCTGATAAGCAATTCCGACGCGCGGCGCGATCATCTTCCAGTTCTTGGAGACGTTGATCGCGGTATTGTAGGGCCCATAACCGGCAACCTCAATTTCGCCGGTGTTGAGATTGGCAAACCCGCCCTGCCCCTTGCCATTGAGAGTTTCCGGGAAATAGAGTTCCCAGCGCAGGCCGTAATTGAAGGTCAGCTTGGGAGTAATGCGCCAGCTGTCTTCGATATAAGTAAAGACTCGCTTTTGCGACTCCTTGGCATTGGTTGAGCTCGACACATAGCGGACGAGATTGGTGGCGTCTCCGAGCAGGAAGGTTGCCAGGCCCAAGCCTTGGGTCCCACCTGGGCCTTCCGTGTCGCTAGAGCCGAACGTCAACTCTCCGGCGCGATTGCTGTCGCTGGGTACACGCAGGTTCCTGGCGTAGCGCAAATCCACGCCAAACTTCAGGCTGTGAGCCCCCATGACCTTTGTCCAATTGTTCACGACCTGATATTGGTCTTCGGTCTCGAGCAGCGGGCAGTTGCAGGCATTGGTGTTCAAAGAAGAACCGAAGTTTGATATCGACCCATCGTCGGTATAGAAGCCCGGAGAGCCGAAGGTAAACGGCTGACCTGGGATATTGAGCCCGGGAATTCCGACCTGGGTTGCAAGATTCGTGGTGCCGTCAAACTTTGATGTACTGACGTGATAGCGGAGGTATCCCAGCCGAAAATCGGTCAGCAGCTTTGGACTTAGCGCAATATCCATGCCCACAACCGCACTCTGGTTGCGGCCAGCGGCGGTGCCACCGAAGTCGTTGATGGAGGACGAGAACCCCTGTCCGCCCGCCGCTCCAAAGACGGTCTTCGATGAAGTTCCATTGTTGAAGTAGCTGTAGCGTCCGAAGGCATGGCTACGCTCGCTGAGTTGGTCGTCAATGCGAACGTCGACCGCATCGTTGAACAGCGTTCCACTACCGCTGCCGGAATAGTTACCGGTTATAGCCCCCGGTGCTCCAAGATTGGGCGCCGGTAGTAACGCGAGAAGCGCCAGCGCCTGTGAGGAAAGGTACTGCGCAGGAATGAAGTTATTCGCAAACGGTGCAGGAACAAGGAGGCGAGGATTGTATGCCTGTTTCGGTGTCCCGTTCGCGATGTAATCGCTCAAGTCGCACCCAGTGGTGTTAGCGGCCAAACACGAGTTGCGTACTTTAAGTGTCGGCACTGTCTCGACATAAGAAGCCCCCAGGATCTGCCGAGTACCCTGATAATCGACGAAGAAGAACGCCTTATTCTTCACAATAGGGCCGCCGACTGAGCCGCCGAATTGATTGTACTTCGCGGAGGGGATTAGGCGGCCAGTGATCGGATTTTTTGAGACTTGGGAGAAGGGGTTGCTGGCCTCGGTGTCGTCGGTTCGGCGGTAATCGAACAGATCACCATGAAAATTGTTGGTGCCGGACTTGGTTTGGGCCGTAACCACCCCCGCCACGGCTTGGCCGAATTGGGCGTCATAGGCCGCAGTTGAGATCTTCGCTTCCCCAATGGCATCGAGTGGCGGGTTGATCACAATCTGACCAAGGATAGGATCGGTATTGGCAGCTCCGTCCAATTCGTAGGAGACTCCCGAGAAACTTTGCCCGTTGATTTGGACGGTTGGACTGCCGGCCGCATCCTCGGCAGTGTTTTGCGACCATCCCATGGCCTGCGCCCCGGGAAGCAACAATTCGAAACTGGCGAAGTTACGGCCACTATTCGGCAAATCCGAAGCGGTCTTTTGGTCCAGGACCAAGGCGACGTCAGAGCGGTCCGTCTTGAGCTGCGGAATCTCGCCGGTAACCGTCACCGTCTCTGTGACCGAACCGACTTCAAGTTTGATGTCCACCTTTGGCGAGGTATCCGCGGATACTCGAATGCCTTTGATCTCCTGCTTCTGGAACCCGGGCGCGGCAACGGATATGTCATAAACATCCGGGATCAGGTGCTCAACCGAGTACTCGCCAAGTTCATTTGCGTTTACCTGCACCGAGGTCCCCTTGGTCACGTCTGTCACTGTGATGGGCGCGTTCTTGATTGCCGCCCCGGTGTTGTCCGTCACCTGTCCATAGATCGACCCGTAAATAGCTTGTCCCCAAAGGCTTGAGGCTGACCAGGCGCCGATGGCGACCGCGATGACTAACGTCAACCACCTGACTTGCGTTCTGGATATCAGCAGCATCGTCCCTCCTCCACGTTTCATGTTCAGAGCGTTCGCCGATTGTGACCCACGCGTCACACCGACATGGCAACCCTAGCGGTCCGCGATACCGCCTGGATGCCTGGCAGAAATGCCTGACCCTTAAAGCGGACCCGCTGAAGCGAGAGAACTCTAGGGCACAGGCAGGTAACGCGCAATGGTCCACATGGACCATAGGCACTAGTCGCTAAATGTATCCATACTCGCAACTTGTGCCCAAGTCAGCGCTTCAGGACTTGCACGGTGAGAGCAATGGGTACACATTTTTTTGAGGAGGGCAGAGAAGTTCGGACGGCCAGGTGTTTTTACCTTACAATGCGATGCACCGCGAGACGTGGTTTCCCGGGGTTCCCTCCACATGGTGAAAGGCCACTCTTTTCGTAGAGTACGCGAGGAATCGGGTGGAGTGTTCCTTCCGACGCTGCTATTTCTGGCGCTTGTTCCGGTATTTTGCTCGGCCCAGCAGACTGCGCTGGATCTCGACGGAAAAAGGGTGGATCCGCTCCAGTCGAAGACTGGCCGACTGGTCGTACTGGTTTTCGTACGGGAAGATTGTCCAGTTTCCGGACGCTACGCTCCGACCATCCAACGGATCAGCGCCGAACATCGGAAAGATGCCCGGTTCTATCTCGTCTTCCCCGATAAGTCCGAATTGCCCTCAGACATCCGCAAGTATCTGCGCGATTTCCGTTACTCCATTCCAGGCCTGCGCGATCCTATGCATGCGCTTGTTAAGCAGGCGCACGCCCAGGTCACACCTGAGGCAGCGGTCTTCGATGCCAAAGGCGCTCTTGTCTATCATGGACGCATCGATAATCTCTACCAGACCTTCGGACGAGCGCGTTCCGAGCCAACCACCCACGAGCTAGAGGACGCCATTCAGGCCGCCCTGGCAGGCCGCGCGCCTGCCACGAAAGAGGTCGCGGGCGTGGGCTGTTACATTTCGGACCTACAATGAAGCCGCCGTGTTCGCTCGCTGGAATCGGCTTCGTGCTTGCTTTTGCTGTGGCGCTTCGGTTTGGCGCCGGCGTCCGCGCCCAGGCGGCCCCAGAGCGAACAAGGGACAGGCAAGTCACATTCAACCGCGACATTGCTCCAATCGTGTTTCAATCTTGCGCCCGCTGCCATCGCCCTGGAGAATCGGGCCCCTTCCCTCTTCTCACCTATGACGACGTAAGAAAGCACGCGCGGCAGATTGAAACTCTCACTCGCACACGTTTCATGCCGCCTTGGCTGCCGGAACCGCAAGTGCGAGAATTCGCGGACGAGTCACGGCTCTCCGACGAGCAGATCGCAACCATAAAGAGGTGGGTGGAGGAAGGAGCGCCGGAAGGGAATCCGGCAGACCTGCTCCCGCAACCGAAGTTCGTGGAAGGTTGGCAACTAGGCCAGCCTGATCTAGTGCTCAAGGCCGCGAAGCCCTATGTGTTGCCGGCCAGCGGCTCCGACATGTACTGGAATTTCATTTTCCCCGTACCGATTGACCGCACCCGCTGGGTTAAAGCGGTGGAAATTCGTCCTGGCGACAAGCGCTTTGTTCACCACGCGAATATTCTCGTTGACCATCTACAAAATTCCCGCCAAAGGGAGAAGGAACCGGGCGCGGGCTTTGAGGGCATGGAGATTGAAATCGAATCGGAAACTTTTGACCCCGACAGCCACTTTTTGTTCTGGAAGCCCGGCACTATACCTCATGTTGAGCCGGAAGGGATGGCGCTGCGTTTGGACAAAGGAACTGATCTGGTGCTGAATGTCCACCTGCAGCCTTCGGGTAAGCCGGAAACGATTCAGCCGGCCATCGGCCTCTACTTCACTGACCAGCCCGCCACGAAGGTTCCCATGCTCCTGCAATTAGAGAACGATGCCCAGCTCGACATTCCCGCGGGCGAAAAACACTTTGTCGTACGCGATGAACTTACGCTTCCCATCGACGTAGATCTGCTAGCCATCTATCCGCATGCGCACTATCTAGGCAAGGACCTGCAAGCAACCGCAACCTTTCCCGACGGCAACACAAGTACTTTGATTCACATTCCGCAATGGGACTTGAATTGGCAGGCTGTCTATCGCTACACGGAGCCGATGTTTCTGCCGAAGGGAACCACAGTCCGCATGCGCTACGTCTATGACAATTCCGAGGACAATGCGCTGAACCCCAATCATCCTCCGGAGCGCGTGCGCGCCGGCAATCGGTCAAAGGACGAAATGGCGCATCTCTGGCTCCAGGTGCTGCCACGCAACTTTGATCCACAAGCAGGCGACCCGCGAATGCTGTTACAGGAGTCTCTTGCGCGGCACAATATTCGAAACGATCCTGCCGACTTTACCGCGCACTACAATCTTGCATCAACCCTGCAGGCCCGCGGCAATTTCGCCGAGGCGATTGCTGAATATCAAGCGACGTTGCGTATTCGTCCTCAGGATGCCACCGCGAACAATGCGCTCGGGGCTGCCCTTATCGCTTCCGGACAGCCGGATCGCGCGATGTCCTATCTTCAGGCCGCGGTGCAGAGTTCACCCCAATATTTTGACGCGCATTACAACTTAGGAAACGCATTGGCTTCTGCGGGAGACTTTCACGGAGCCGCAGAGCATTTTGCAGCAGCCGTTCGCATCCGGCCAGAGGATGCCGACGCACATGCAAACCTCGGCACCGCGCTCGCGGAATTGGGGCGATTCGCCGAAGCTAAGGCACAATTCGAGCGCGCACTTGAGATCAATTCCGCGCATGCCCTGGCGCGCGAAAATCTGCGGCAGATGGAGACCGCGATGGGCGATCACTGATGCCGGGCTAGCCAAACCCTGCTTCTTTCACCGCGGCTGCGGTTCATTTTAATGGCGGGGTACGACCCGCTCCTTCTTTCAGGGTTACGAACTGATCTGCACCAACGCCCGAAAATGTTTCTTCGCGTCCATTGGGCCAGCGCACTTGGACGGCTTCCACCCGCGCATCCTGACCGAGACCAAAATGGAGCCGCAGGTCGTTGCTGGAGCTGTAGCTCGACCCGCTTCGCACTTCATCAACCCAGCTTCTCGAGGGACCCCGGACAGTAACGCGAGCACCGATGCCGTCGCGATTTGATTGCGTGCCGATGAGTCGCACCCCGAGCCAATGGTTCTGATTCAACGCCAAATTCACCAGTAACATGGGGCGGTCACTGATGTTATTGATGACCGCTTCCATGCGGCCATCGTTCCAAAGATCGCCGATGGCCAGGCCCCGGCTCGGTGCGAGCTGCGTGATTCCTGGGCCTGATTGCTTGGAGAGGTCCTGGAATTTGCCGTTGCCGAGATTGCGATAGATGGCACGCGGCTCACGGTAACTCGAACCGAGTTTGCCGCTATCGACTTCGGGGTAGACGTGGCCGTTTACCACCAGCAGGTCGGGCCACCCGTGGTTATCCAGGTCAAGAAACATCGCTCCCCATCCGAGAAGTTGCGTGTTGATGCCAAGTCCAGAAGCGAGCGTCACGTCGTTGAACGTCTTGTCGCCATTGTTGTGGTAGAGGGTTGAGGTGTCTTCGGAGAAATTGGTCTTGAATATGTCGAGGTGCCCGTCCCCATCGTAGTCGGCAACCGTGGAACCCATGCCGGCCTGTTCGCGTCCGTCTTCGTTGAACGCCACCCCTGCGTTCGCCGCCACGTCAGTGAATGTGCCGTCATGGTTGTTGTGGTAGAGGATCGCGGGTGTCGAATCGCAGGCTACGTAAATGTCGGGCCAACCGTCCTCGTCATAGTCGAGGGTCGAGACACTGAAGCAGTAGTGGCCAAAGGTCTTCGTGAAACCGCTCTTTTCACTTACGTCCTCAAACTTGCCGTTGCCCAGATTGTGATAGAGCACGTTTGGCGCGCTGGGAAGTCCACGTGGGCCGCACATGACGGGCGTACCCTGCCACAGGCACCCCGCTTGGCCTGGAGTTGGAGTATTCCGTATGTCAAAGTGGACGTAGTTGGCTACTGCGATGTCAAGCTTGCCATCTCGATCATAGTCCACAAAGGCGCAACCCGTTCCCCACTCTTTGCCCGTTCCGGCAACGCCGGCCTGCGCGGCAACCTCCCTAAAGGTGCCGTTGCCCTGATTGTGGTAGAGGCGGTTCTTGCCATAAGCAGTTACATATAGGTCTTCGTAACCGTCGTTGTCGTAATCTCCGACGCAGACGCCTTGACCCCATCCACTATCCGTAAGACCCGCTTTCGCAGTAACATCGCTAAAGGTTCCGTCATGATTGTTGTGAAACAGATGGCTGGTCGGCGAGGCGGCAGGAGCAGTTTTGTTCGGCGGTTCGTTACGCCGGAGATAGGTTCCATTCACAAGAAAGATATCCGGCCAGCCATCGTTATCGTAGTCGAATATAGCGACTCCACTGCCGGTCGCTTCCAAGATGTAATATTTCGAGATAGCATCGCCGTTCACGTTGACGACATCGATGCCCGACTTTGCGGCGACGTCTTCAAACCAGCTGGGACCGGGATGGCTCGCCGTTGGCGGGTAAATGGACACCTTGTTGCGACTCGAAGTGGGCGGACTTTGCCCGAGCGCCGCGAGGAAAATACCGGTGCCGAGAAACGCCAGAAAGCACTGCTTGACAGGTCCCTGCCACTTCCGTCGTTTGCGCGCCCGATTCTTCATGGTCTTTAACAAGCGACGCAGACAAGGGATTGCCACGCCACGCGAAGCGCTATCGTAACGCACGCTGCTTTCGATGGAACAGGAATATCGCGCGGAACTTTTGTTTCGGCCGCACGGAACAACCGTCTTGATTCATATTCAAAATGCGCGTGACCTAGGACGCTTCTTGAGTGATACTTGTGCCATGAAAGACGATAGCGGTATCCAAGGCTGGAAGGAAGCCTTAGCCGACGCCATTAAGGGGCGTTCTCTGTTTTTGGCTTTGCTAGTGGTCGTTCTCAATGCCGCTCTCTTTGCGCAAGTGGGCAAGATTGTGATTGCCGCGGGCACGCCGGAAGGCCAAGCGTTGCAACCCATCACCGCCGAACCCGACCCGCAGAAAAAGCTGACAATGTATGAGGACTTCGTGCGGAAATTTTCCTCGAATCCGGCAGCAGCGGCTTACGGCAACTGGCAAATCGCCCGTTACTACCAAACTGTCGGCGACGCAAGCAAGTCGCTCGAATATGGCGACAAAGCTCTTGCCAGCGCCCCTCGAGACCTGGACATTCTGGTGATGCAGGTGAGAACGGCGCAGCAGATGAAGGACAACTCCAAAGTCATCGACTACGCCGTGCGTGGAGCGGAAGCCTACAAGACGAGCACCTCAGGCGCGGACAAGCAGGCTAGCCAGAAGTCATACCAATTTCTTGAAGGCGCTGCGTTTAATGCCATCGCCACTGAAAACGACGACAAGAAGCGGACGGCGTACATTAAACGGTTTGCTGCCGCTTTCCCGATTGACACGCCGGAGCTAGTTGCCTACGCAGGAAAAACCTTGGCGGCAAATCCTGACAACTTGCCCACCCTCCTTCTGCTGGCCAATGTTTATACGCGCGACTCCAATCCGGAGAGTACTGCCAAGGCGGTCACCTACGCCCAAAAGGTGATCGCATTAGCCAATGCCGACGCCCCAGACGCGGACCGTTCCCGCAAACTTCTTGCCGGGGCAGCGCACTCCGACTTGGGCGGCGCCTACATAAGGCAGAATAAGGCTACAGCATCGATCCCGGAGCTAAAAACTGCTGTCGCGTTGCTCAACGGGCAGGACGACCAAGCCTACGCAGTCGCCGCGTACCGTCTCGGCTGGGCCTATGGAATGTTAGGCAAAGATACCGAAGAGGAAGAGGTTCTCACGGGAGCAGCAAAGATTCAGGGACCGGCGCAAGCGGCCACCCAGCATCTGCTAAAGCTCGTGAAGGCGGATCTAGCGGAAAACGAGCATGGCAAGCTAAGTGGTCGGCCTATCGATGAGGTAGAAAATGATTGGCAACGGGCTCAGATTCCGTTTTGGTAACGGTCTCGACCACATCCTTTCTGGGCTAACGGCAACTGCTGGTAGCCTGAACCGGCGAAGGGCCGTGCCTCAGGGAGCCTTTGACAAGGGACAGTCTTGAACCCGCTGCTCAGAGCCCGCAAAAGCGTTATCATAGCCTGGAAAACTTGTGAGCATCTAAGACTCGTGTTCAGTTCTGGTTTCGCCTCGTCTTCTCATATGCGCCTGTTCTGCCTTCTTTGCGTCGCCGGAGCACTGGCTCTGCCGGCGTGTGGTCAATCAACAGCCCCTGTAGCGCCCTTGGCTCAAGCTGAAGATCTAGTTAACAGCGGCCACTTAGATCAAGCTCTGCAGAAACTCGACACCCTGGCTGCGGAACAGCCGGAACCTGCCGGTGTGGAATATCTCCGTGGCATGGTGTTCTACCAGCAAGGCAAGATGACGCAAGCCACGGCAGCGTTCGCAAAAGCTGTTGTACAAGATCCAAAGAATCTCGAAGCCATGCAAATGGAGGGCGTGAGCCTTTTTCGCGATGGAAAGTCCGCCGAAGCGGTTCCACTACTCGAGCAGGCGCATCGTTCGGTTCCGAACGCCAATGTCGATCCGAACTACGTATTGGGCCTTTGCTACATGGACACTCGCCGTTATGACGATGCTCGCCGAGCATTTGCGGGCCAATACGGGTTCCCTCCCGACTCCGCGCCGGCCTATCTGCTCGCAGCCCGCATGCTTCTGCGCCGCGACTATCTTCCGATCGCGGAGGAGTCAGCGCGTAAAGCGCTCGCGCTCAATCCCGCTCTTCCGCAGGCCCACCTTCTTCTTGGCGAAATCGAGCTTGCCCACGGACAATCAGCCGACGCCCTCGCTGACTTGGAAAAAGAACGCGACCTTAATCCTCTCGATGGCGCCGTGTACGAACATTTGGGAGACGCTTACATCCGCGCCGGCGACTTTGACCGGGCCCAGCAAGCTCTGGATCGGGCGGTGCTTCTTGAGCCGAATGTGAATGCGCCTTTTATCTTGCTTGGCAAAGTGTTGCTCAAGCAACAGAACTCCATGATGGCGAAGATGTACCTTGAACGTGCGTTGCAAATGGATCCGAGAAATTATATGGCACACTACCTACTAGGGCAGGCCTATCGTTCTCTTGGACGAGCCGACGATGCAGCGCGTGAGTATCAAGCAGCGGAGCAGATTCAGGCGGCCAGTGCGCCGAAATTTGAATCTCCCCAATAGCTCATAGCTATGCTACTCTTATGCCGTACTCGGGTATGTCGATTCGCCGGCGTTCTGCTGATCTCCTCTGCTTTTGCCGCAAGTCTGGCGGCCGTTGACGGCACGCAACAGCGGCTTAGATCAGCCGATGCCGCCTTTCATGCGGGCTACGCCGCGGAAAAGAGCGGAGACCTTTCCACTGCCAGGCAAGAGTTTGAGAGAGTCGTCCTGCTGGCGCCAGACATAGCCGAAGGGCATAGCGCGCTGGGTTCCGTGCTCGCGCAACTCGGTCAATATAAAGAGGCTATTCGCGAACTTGTACGCGCACTCGCGCTCAAGCCCGACGACCGCACTGCGCAGATCAATCTCGCGGTTGCGTATGAGCAATCGGGCGCGCACGAAAAATCGTTGGCTCTGTTCCGGTCTCTTGACCGGAATGATGCCACTTCGCTACCTGCAAGTGTGGTGATTTTGTATGTCAGAGCACTCGCTGCCACTCACCAAAACGATCTTGCAATGGCGAAGATTCAAAGTGCTGTGGCTGCTGCTCCCGAAAATCCGGTCCTGCACGACGCACTTGGCTCACTAGAGGCCCAGCGAAAGGACTGGAATGACGCCGTGAGCCAGTTCAAAGAAGCGGTCCGCCTCGATCCTAGCTTCAGTGAAGCACACTTGCACCTCGGCCTCGCACTCACGATGCAGCAGCGGACCTCAGAGGCTGTGCAGGAACTCATGACCGCGGCCGAACTCTCGCCGCAGAGCGCTTTCGCCCAGGTCGAGCTTGCCAAGGCGCTGATTGCCAATGGAGACAATGCGAAGGCCGTCCCCGTCCTGCAGCGCGCTCTCACTCTGGCCCCTACTTCTCTCGATGCGAAATATCAGCTTGCTCTCGCCCTTCAGGGTAGTGGGCAGGAGCAGCAATCGATTCCACTTTTCCAGGAGGTGGTTGCTGCAGATTCGCATAACGCGCCAGCACTGACTAATCTTGGCCTAGCGCTGGTCCAAACAGGAAAATCCAAAGAAGCGATCCCTTTGTACCAGCGTGCCCTCACCGAGACTCCCGCCGAACCTTTGTTGCATCAGGATTTAGGAGTCGCCTATCTTCAACAGAGCGACCTGGATGACGCGGTGAGCGAGTTCCGCGCGGGCTTGAAACTCGCGCCCGAGGCCTATGATCTGCATTACGATCTCGGTCTGGCGCTTAAGCTAAAAGACGATATCGCCGCAGCAACCTCAGAACTGGAGTTGGCGGCTCGCCTCAACCCGAGCTCGCCTGATCCGCCCTATACTCTCGGGATTTTGGACATGCAGAGAGGCCGCTTCGAGGATGCGGTGGAACAGCTGAAAAACGCTCTGACGCTGCGCCCGGAAAATGGTGATGGCTGGGCCACTCTCGGGAGTGTCTATAGGCAGCTGAACAAGCTGGAGGAAGCGTCCGATGCGCTGCAAAAGGCGATCGCTCTGATGCCAGCTCAGCCCGGACCACACATCACGCTCGCCAGCGTTCTAGCACAGCAAGGCCAAACTGCGGAAGCCGCCTCGGAGCGCAAGAAGGCAGCCGACCTCACTCGCATCGCCATCAACCGGCAGCGTGCCGTTTTTGCGGCCAACACCGGCAACATGCTGCTTCTGAAAGGTCAAATCACGGACGCCGTCGAGCGCTACCAAGACGCCGTTTCCAGCGACCCGACCTATATCGAAGCTCATCGAGGACTTGCCGTTGCTCTGGAGCGGGCCGGCCGGACAGCGGAAGCCGAGGTGGAGCGGCAGAAGGCTGCTCAACTTGACCAAGCTCAACCTTGACCCCAACCGCAATGAACACCAAGGTACGGAGGACAAGCTCAGCTGTTCCGAGAAACCCGGGGAGGACGGTCTGGAGA
>Ga0209415_10016732_pt1 | contig 11744 bp, 11 predicted proteins | sample PeaSoiSIISIP2007_FD_187696 | JGI IMG/M metagenome (GOLD analysis project Ga0209415, IMG submission 187696) | Peat soil microbial communities from Weissenstadt, Germany - SII-SIP-2007 (SPAdes) (version 2) | ecosystem: Environmental > Terrestrial > Soil > Wetlands > Peat | place: Germany... | reverse complement strand
TTCCGCGCGGCTCGCCCAGATCCCTCGCTGCGCAGAGAACGCTTGCTCGGGATGACAAATCAAACTGAGCCACTACCGTTTTGATGGAGGACCTTCTGCGCGCGTTTGCGTCCTTTGCGGATGAGTTTCTATCTGGTTTGAGCATGTCGTTCGCCGCCCCTTGATGCCGCCGTGGTATATTCCTTCGCCAAGTGAGCCAAACGAAACTCTATCCCCGGACGGCGCTGGCCCTGCTCACCGCGCTGAACCTGCTCAACTACATCGATCGCTCGGTGCTGTTTGCGGTGCAGCCGCTGGTGCAGACGGAATTCCATCTCAGCAACATCCAGGTGGGCTATCTAACCAGCGCCTTTCTCGGTTTTTATATGGTCGCGGCCCCGTTTACCGGCCCTCTGGCGGACCGGTATTCGCGCAAGCTGATCATCGTGTTGGGCGCAATCTTTTGGAGTGCGCTCACGCTGCTCACCGCGGTTACTCATACCTATTGGCAGCTCTTGGTCCGCCATACGCTGGTCGGAATCGGGGAAGCCACGTTCGTGACCATCGCTCCCACCTTCGTCGCCGACCTTTTTCCAGAGGACGAGCGCGGCCGCATTTTCGGTATTTTTTATCTCGCGATCCCGGTTGGCACCGCGGCTGGGTACTTGCTTGGGGGAAAACTCGCCCCAGATTTCGGCTGGAGGTTCCCTTTTTATATTGCCGCTGTTCCCGGCTTCCTGCTGGCCCTGGCGGTATGGTTCATTCCTGAGCCTCCGCGCGGCCAGTTCGACTCGCTGAAAGAAACTCCGGAGCGGGGAACCATTCTCGGCCTGGCACGGAACCCGGCATTCTGGACGGTCACGATGGGCATGGCCGCCATGACGTTTGCCCTTGGCGGAATTCAGGTGTGGATGCCGACTTTTCTCTCCCGCGCACGCGGCTACAGCTTGAAAAGTGCGAACGAACTCTTCGGGGCCATCGTGGTGGTAGACGGAATCCTTGCATCCTTGGCCGGTGGCTGGCTCGGCGATCTTCTGCTGCCGCGGATGAAGAGCTCTTATTACCTGGTGTCCGCCATCAGCATGGGACTGGGCGTTCCCGTCATGATTGTCGCCCTGTTCACCCGAGGCCCTGTCATGTTGCCGGCCATTGCCGTAGCGGCGTTTTTCCTGCTGCTGAATACTTCGCCGCTGAATACGGCACTGGTCAACTCGGTGGGCGCGCACATTCGGGCCACGGCCATCGCGGTGAATATTTTCATTTTCCATCTTCTCGGCGACGTACCTTCACCCACGCTCATGGGATATGTCGCCGACCGGCGTTCGCTCGAGGCTGCGTTCATTCTGCCCGTGATCGCGATGGCGGTTTCCTCAGCGATACTTTTTTATGGCATGCGATTCGCTCCGCCCGTGCGGGTCGAGAAACACGGCGCGATGGGAGTTCCGGCGGGATGAGCTATTTCCATTGGATTGCAGGCAGCATCCTGGCATTGGTTTGGCTTTCGCGCATTATCGACGCCGCGCTCGGCATGCCGAAAATTGCGGACATCGCGCGTCCGTGGAATCGCAGGCCGAGTGCCGGCGGCGACCCACGGGTCAGCATCATCGTCCCCGCCCGCAATGAAGAAGAGCACATCGAAGCAACCCTCGCCCAGTTGCTGCAACTCGATTACGACAACTATGAAGTCATCGCCGTGAATGATCGCTCCACTGATTGGACGGGCGAAATCATGGATCGCATTGCGACCACGGCGGCGGCTCGCGGTTGCCTGAAGGTCCTTCACGTTGCCGAGTTGCCGCCGGGCTGGCTGGGCAAGGTGCATGCCATGTGGACCGCGGCCAAACAGGCGACCGGAGACTGGCTGCTGTTCACCGACGCCGACGTGCTTTTCCGTCCGGACGTGCTGAGCCGCGCCATGACCTACGCGAACTCCGAACAAGCCGACCACGTGGTGCTGTTTCCGCAAATGATTATGAAGAGCCCCGGCGAGAAAATGATGGTTGCTTTCTTCCAGACGTTGTTTGTGTTTGGACACCGGCCCTGGAAAGTTGCCGATCCCAAGACCAAAGACCACATGGGTGTGGGCGCGTTCAACCTGATCCGCCGCCGCGTCTACGACGCCGTGGGCAGCTACCAGGCGCTGCGCTTTGAGGTGCTGGATGATATGAAGCTGGGCAAGATCGTGAAGAATGCCGGGTACGCCCAGCGCAACGTTTTCGGCGAGGATCTGATTTCGATCCGTTGGGCCAAGGGCGCCATGGGCATGGTCAACAATCTCACCAAGAATTTCTTTGCCATCATGTCGTTTCAGTGGTGGCGCGCTCTGGCGTCAGCTTTTGCACTGGCATTTCTAAACCTGATGCCGTTCCTGGGAATCTGGCTGGCACAGGGATGGGCGCGCATGCCATACGCCATTGCGCTCGCATCCATGTTCGCGATTTATGTGGGAATGTCATGGGAATCTCCTATTCCGCCGTATTATTTCTTTCTTCACCCCATCAGCACGATCCTGTTCGTTTACATCATGCTGCGTTCGATGACGCTGACTTTGAGTCGGGGCGGCGTGGTATGGCGTGGGACCTTCTATCCGCTCGAGGAGTTGAGGAAGGGAATGGTGTAGAGACACAAAATATGCTCGCTCCGGTGTCTGAGGGCTGAGGGAAAACCTTAAATCGCAGAGTTCGCAAAAAGAATCCGCGGAGTACGCAGAGAAGATCAGCAGAGCCAGATTATTGCGGTGGGCCGGGACTTCCGATTGAATCCGAATCGTTGGGGATTTCAATCGGCAGCTTCGCCGTCTGCCGCTTGGGTGAGGTTTTGTACGCGGGCTTGGGCAGGCTGAATGTTCCGGCGCTGTAGCGGCCTTTATTCTCCACATCGTAGTTTTTGGGCAGTGCGGGAATGCGAGCCCCTTCGCCAGTTAGCTGCCTCGACTGTTGCAGCACGATTTCCGCTCGCCCATCATATTCTTTCACCGGGCCGTGAACTTCGATCACTCTGTTCTGCAACTGGCGCACATCGCCGATAGCTCTTAGATCGTGCGGAAAGACCACGACGGTGAATGGACACACCCGGGAGTCCTCACAGAAATCAAAGAAGGTTACGCCGCGGCTGCCGTGCTTCACGCGAATGACCTTGCCGGTCACGCATTGGTCTTCGCCAATATGCTGACGGGCTGCAGTGATCGGGATGCACTCCGTAAGTGAGAGAGCAGGGAAGAGCAATGCCAGCGCGAAAAACAAGAACCATGCCACAGCCAGATCTCCTGCAAACTGTTCGGCTCGTTATCACCCCGAGCGGTTTTGCCGAGGCCGAAGGCCGAGCCCCGAGCGAAGCCGAGGGGGAGGGATCTGTAGTTTTTGACAATCCTCAAAGAAAACTGCAGATTCCTCGTCGCCATGCTCTTCGGAATGACAAGGCTTTAGGTTTTTCGTTTCCCAAAGCCGCGTCCTGCGATCAGTGTAAAGCGGGCGGGGCGAATGCGAGTCAAGAGCGGAGTGAAAAAAGTCAGAATTTTCCCAAAACAGAAAAAGGCGAGAGAAGGGCCGGTCTCGTTGCCGATGGCCCTCGCCGCCAACAGGAAAGTGGAGCAGTGTTACTTGAATGCCTTGACCCCTGCCGCTTCGTCGTCTTTCACGTCAAAGACGGTGTAAAGCTTGGTGATCTGCAGCAGGTCGTGCACTTTTTTGGTCAGGTTCAGCAGTTTGAGGTCGCCGCCCTGGTTCCGTACGGTGGTGAAAGCACTGACTAGTTCGCCAATGCCCGAGCTATCAATGTAGGTGACCTCGCCCAGGTTGAGCAGAATTTTCTTCTGGCCCTTGGAGAGCAGGTCGCGCACTGTGTCCCGCAGAATCACACTGCCTTCACCCAGGGTGATGCGGCCGCTGCAATCCACGATGGTTACACCGTCTACCTGACGAGTACTGGTCTTCATAGTCACTGGGAAGCCTCCTTAGCGCCTGCGGATGATCCGCGGACGTGCTTAACGAGTTTGATTTCGGTGCCCGTTTGGGAGGGGTGGATTTGCACCTCGTCCATAAACGAGCGGATGAGAAAAATTCCCCGGCCTGAAGTCTTCAAAAGATTCTCAGGCGCCAAGGGATCGGGAATCTTGGCCAGGTCCCACCCTTTACCCTGATCACGAATCGTGATCACCAGGTCGTGGCCGGTCCTCTCGAACTCCAATCTGACTTTCTTTCCCGGATCGTACGCATTGCCATGCAGTACGGCGTTCACGGCTGCTTCGCGCACCGCCATCGAGATTTGCATGATCTCGTCTTCGTCGAATCCGGCTTCGGCGGCGATCCGGCTGGCGGTTTGCTCGGCGTTGTCGACGGTCTCCAGCGTCGAATCCAGCGTGTAGGAGGCCCGCAGTTCGGTCATGGCAAACAGTTTGTGATCAAGCTCGTCGACCCGGAACATCCGCCAACCATGCTCCCGGTTAGCGAATCGGTAGTTTCGCCTTTCCCCTACACAAATGTCAACGCGATGACCAAGGGCTGACCAAGGGGTGCAGATGCCAAGATAAATGTCACGCCCTAACTGCAACCAGACTTTGTCACCCTATCGGGGCGGTGACATCGAGTCAGAAAGAACTGCAACGCCTGAAAGTCATCGAGAATGCATCCGGCGATCGGCTGAGCGTAGACGAAGCCCGTCTGCTGCGGCTGAGTCCACGGTAGGTGCAACGGTTCAAGCGGCGTTATGGCGCCAACGGCCCCACCGAATCCCGGCCCAGCCGTTTGGGATTTTGAGACGCCTGTTCTTCATTCATGTTGTTAGGGCGTCAACTCGTAGATAGTGCCGCTCCCATAGACGCCGCCCGCCCAGGTCGCCCCATAGAGATTACCGGCGCTGTCGAAGACCAAGCCTTGCGGACCCGCGTGGGCATCTGCGCCAGTGAACCTGTAGAGCACATCCTCGCGCCACTGGCCATCCTTCAGATGCTGAAGCTCAAACACCAGTTCCCCGGCCGTCCCGTACAGGTTTCCGGATGTGTCAGCGATTAGGCTGTAGGGATGGTAGTGGAAGTTCTCAACTACACTCTCGGACCACTTCCCGTTTTGGCCCGGCGTGAGCTCGAAGACCACCCCTCCCCCATCTGTGCCGCCGTAACTCGTGGTGCCATAGAGGTTTCCTGCCGCATCGAGCAATACGCCTGAGTCCGGGTTCGACCCATCGCTGCCACCGGTAAAGTCATATAGCACTTGCTCTGTCCACTTTCCTTTGACCAAAGATAACTTGAAGACTGTGCCCGCCCCGTAAGCCCCGCCGGCGCTTGTTGTGCCATAGAGGTTGCCGGTCGAATCGAATACGAGCCCTGCGTTGATCCCCTGGCTTCCGAATGCGCGGAGGATCTCCTCCTTCCATTGGCCCCGCTTGCGGGGAGTCAACTTGAAGACAATTCCGACGTTGGAAACGACTGCAACACCATACAGGTTCCCGGCCTTATCAAAAATTACGTTGCCCGAGGGGGCATTCGAACCGCCGGCCGTTCCCTTGAAGCCGCGGATTACTTTTTTCCTCCACGTCCCGCTCTTGGATGGAAGCAATTCGAACACTACCCCGTAGTCGGTTGAGCCATCGCGCCATGTCGTGCCATACAGATCCCCGGCGCTGTCGAAGGTCAACCCCCAGGTGTTGTCCTCGCCTCCAGTGCTAAAGTCGTACAGAGTGTTGTATGTCCACGAACCACCCGCCGGGACCAGTTGAAAGACCTCACCAGCATAAGTTGTGCCATAAAGGTTGCCAGACGCATCGAAAAGCAGGCTGCCGCTCGGCCACCTGTTAGCGTCGCCGGTGAAGGTGTACAAGACGTTCTCCTGGTCGCCCGCCCGAGCGGGACTGGTCAATGCCGCCATGATCACAGTCACGGCCGTTAACCATGTTAAGAGCGGCCGCACATTTAGTTGCATCATGAGGTATACCTCCATCGAGAAATTGCAGAGAGGGAAAGAAAGCTGCGTAAGTCTAACACAGCAGGCTCCCTTAGCGGGCATCTCGCCCGAGATTCGTGACCTAAATCTGCTCAAGTCATCCGGTAAAACAGCCGATGAAAGCCTTCTGGATTCTGGTGGAATACCCGAGTATTCTCAGAACGGCACGGAATCAATGGCTACGCTCGCACTTACCGAATTGCTGGGCTTGCCCGTATTCGATACGGCCGGAGACCGCTGCGGGCGTGTGCACGAAATGGCATTGGCCCCGCAGGAGGACCGCGCTCGGGTTGCGGTGATCATTGTCCGGACCAAAGCCGGCGACCGCATCTTGCCGTTCACCGCTGTCGCGTCTATCAATGGCGGTTTTCGCGCGGCCACAGCGGCTTCCACCTGGGCAGCGTCCAACGGAGCGGAAGGCCTGTTTCTGCTGGCGCGAGACCTGCTCGACCAGCAGATCATCGACATCAACGGACGCAAAGTTGTTCGCGTCAACGATGTGGATTTGCACGAGGACACGAGTAACAACCATCCTGTGCTCAAGATCGGCTCGGTGGATGTTGGCGCCCGGGGCGCGATTCGCCGCTTGCTGAAGGGCATAGTCCCGGTGGCGGCATTGCGGGCATTGCTGCGCCAGATTCCTCCGCGCACCATTCCGTGGGAGTTTGTGGACCTGATTGAAACTGACCCGGCCCGGCGGGTCAAGCTGAAAATCTCTCACGAACGCCTGGCCCGCCTGCATCCTGCCGACATTGCCGACATCGTGGAGGAGCTAGCGCCTGACGAGCGCGAAGCGGTGTTTGAGACGCTCGACGAGGACGTCGCGGCGGAGGCTCTGGAAGAGATCGAACCAAAGGTACAGAAGGCCATTGTGGAGTCGCTCGATTCCGACCGGGCGGCCGACATTGTGGAAGAGATGGATCCAGACGCCGCCGCGGATTTACTGGCCGACCTGCCCGAGGAGCGCACCTCGGAAATTCTGTTGGAAATGGCCCCGGAAGAGCGCGAGGAAGTATCCGGACTCTTGGAGTTTAAGGAGACCACGGCTGCCGGCCGCATGAACACCGAGTACCTGGCGCTGGGCTTGGCCGCGACCGCCCATGACGCGGTGGAAGCTTTACGGGGATTTGAAGGCGGCATCGAAGCCGTAAGCACGATTTATCTGGTAGACTCGCGCGGCACGCTGGCGGGCGCCGTGCCTCTGGCAAAACTGGTGCTGGCCGGGTCCGAGACGCCTTTGCTTTCGCTTACCCAGGAGCCGTTGATCTCCTGCCTGGCCGGAGCGGATGACAAAGTAGTGGCCGAACTGTTCGATAAGTACAATCTACTCACTCTACCCGTAGTGGACGATACCAGAAAGCTGACCGGGGTCATCACCTCGGACGATGTGATCAGCGTGCTGCGGGCCAAGCTGTAAAACCGTCGGTGGTCGTTCGTCGTTAGCAGCGGGCGCCCATTGCGCCCGACACTGGGTCTGCCAGCGCTACTTAGCAGCGGTCTTTTTCTTTTGCCCGCGCTTGCTGACTGAATCCCTCCCATTCGCGGCTTTCCGGCCTGGCTTCTTTGGCCATTCCGCTGGAAGCTCATCGCCCGTCAGCGGGAGATTTCCTTTTCCCGCGCGCTCGAGAATCCGCAGGGTTTCGGCTCGATCGACACGACGACCTCTTTCCCGGAAATAATCTTCGGAGCGCAAGGCAGAAACCTTTTCCGCCACGGCGATGTTGATGAGCTGGTTGAGAGCTACGCCTTCCGCCTCGGCAGCCTTGCGCAACTCGTCGAGTAAAGAGGGTTGCAGCCGCAATGCGAAGTTACTTCGTCTCATGGGTTCGCACTCCTGATTTGTTGTAGCGCCGTTGCCGGCGGAATCACCGCGCAGCGAAAATCGATCATTCCGGACGCAAAACGCCTCGCAACTGCTGCCAGATCATCGAGGGATATGTCCGAGGATAGCTTAATCCGCGTTCTTGTGACTTTCCTCCTGTTCAGATTCCTTCTGTGCGTTTATCCTGTTTGATCGCCGTGCCGTTTTTGCTATCTATGTCCGCGAACTGTGCCCATGAGATTTCTGAGACGCTGGAAGACCCGGATTCTGCTCTTCTTCGCCGTAGTCGGCCCGGGCTTTATTACCGCGAACGTCGACAACGATGCTAATGGCATCTACACCTACTCGGCTGCCGGCGCACAGTTCGGACACCTGCTGCTTTGGACCCTGATTCCGATCACCATCGCTCTCATCGTGGTCCAGGAAATCAGCGCTCGCATGGGCGCGGTCACCGGCAAAGGATTGAGCGACCTGATCCGCGAGGAGTTCGGGCTCCGCATTACCTTCTTCATGATGATCGGTATTCTGATCATCAACTTCGGCAACGTGGTGGGAGAATTTGCCGGCATTGCCGGCAGCCTGGAGTTGTTCGGGCTTTCCAAGTACATCACGGTTCCCGTTTGCGCCGTGATCGTGTGGCTGATCGTGGTCAAAGGCCAGTACAAGAGCGTGGAAAAAGTGTTTCTGGTCGCTTCGTTCTTTTATGTGACTTACATTTTCGCCGGATTCTTCGCCAAACCCGCCTGGGTTGAAGCCCTGATTCTAACGGTGAAGCCACCGCCTAAGGCTGCATTCTTCCTACCGGGTTATCTGTACATGGCGATTGGCGTCGTGGGAACCACGATTGCCCCCTGGATGCAGTTCTATCTGCAGTCCTCGATCGTCGAAAAGGGTGTGACCAAGCGCCAGTACAAAGCGTCCCAGCTCGACGTAATCTCGGGCTGCATTTTTACCGATATCGTGGCTTGGTTCATCATCGTGGCCTGTGCGGCCACCCTTTACGTGCACGGCTACCACAATATTTCTGATGCCAAGGACGCTGCCCAAGCCCTGCGCCCCTTGGCTGGAGACTATGCTTACATCCTCTTTGCGATGGGCCTGTTCAACGCTTCGCTGTTTGCCGCATCGATTCTCCCGCTCTCGACGGCTTACACGGTTTGCGAAGGCTTGGGATTCGAGTCTGGGGTGGGGAAAAAATTCAGCGAAGCACCAGTCTTTTACTGGCTCTATACCGTCTTGATCGTAGCCGGCGCGGGCGTAATTCTTTTCCCTGACCTGCCGCTGGTCAAGATCTCGATTCTTTCCCAGGTGGTGAATGGGATCGCGATTCCACCGGTCCTGATCTTCATGCTGCTGCTGGTCAACAAGAAAGAGCTGATGGGCGAATATGTCAACTCCCGGCTCTACGACGCGATCGCGTGGGGGACCACGGTGATCATGACCCTGCTCAGCATCGCCTACATCTGGACCCTGCGCTCGGGGGGTGGCTAAGGCAGGGAAGCGTGAGCGATGCGAAGTCTATCCCAGGGAAGGGCTTAGCGGAACCCGAAAGCAGGCAACCGGCGGCCTTTTCGGCGGTTTAGCAAACTTTTGTTGAGCCGTTGACCCCTAACTGTGTCATGATTAGAGGGGTCGGCTGGTGGGGTTCATGCTGCGTCGTTTTACCATTTTCGCCCTTGGTATCCTGCTTCTATCCAGCATTTTGGCAGCGGCCGGGGACAGTGCTTCGCCGAACTCCGCCGCATCAGAGACTCCCGCTGCAGCCCCTACCGCGCCGCCCCCTAAGCCGGCAAAGACCTATCACGATGGGAGCCTTCGTGACATTGACGCGATTGGCAACCGGAAAGTGGGCTGCGATCGCGGACTGGGCAACTGGTACAGCCTGGAAAAGCAGATTGAAATGGGCCGGCAATATGCCCAGCAGGTAGAATCTACCACCAAACTGGTGAGCGATCCCGTCATCACGGAGTACGTCAACCGCCTGGGACAGAACCTGGTGAGGAACTCCGACGCGCAGGTGCCTTTCACCATCAAAGTGATTGATACCGATGACATCAACGCTTTCGCCCTGCCCGGCGGTTTTTTCTATGTAGATTCCGGGTTGATCCTGGCGGCAGATAATGAAGCCGAGTTGGCTGGCGTGATGTCACACGAAATCGCGCATGTGGCGGCCTGTCATCTGGCCCGGCAGAATACCCGCGGACAACTGATGAACCTGGCTTCTATCCCGTTGATCTTTATTGGCGGCGGAATCGGATACGCGGCTCAAAGCCTGGCTGGACTGGCACTGCCCATCGGTTTCCTGAAGTTCTCACGCGGTTTCGAGTCGGAGGCGGACTTCCTCGGCATCGAGTACATGTACAAAGCAGGTTACGATCCTCAGGCGCTGACTGCTTTCTTTGAAAAGGTAAAAGCTCTGGAGAAGGAAAAGCCCGGCACGCTGGCAAAGGCCTTTGACACTCATCCCCAGACCCCGGACCGTATCGAGAAAACGCAGCAGGAGATCAATACGTTGTTGCCGCCGGAGCCAGAGTACAAGATCGACACGTCCGAGTTCGAGGATGTGAAAACCAGACTTGCCCAAATAGAGAATCGCCACAAGATTGACAGTGGTCACGACAAGGGCCCGGTCTTGCGGCGCGCCTCGCACGGCGCCAGCGACAACGGCACGCCCAGTGACGAGGATGACCATCCCAAGCTAAAACGCCGCGACAGCAGCTCGCAGTGAATAGAAGCACGATCGCAGGCGGGCGGATGTTCGCCTCCGGTGCTTTTCCGATCCCTTAGTTTCTTCCAACTGTTGTCATGCTGAGCGGAGTGGCGGCTTCGCGAAGCGAAGCCGCCACGTAGTCGAAGGATCGCGATGAGGCTTGCGCTGCCGCGAAAGTCGACGGGAATTCGCATCATGCAACAGAGGCATCGCGAATTGACCGCATCGTTCATTCGAGGGTACGGGGAGAATTCCCTGCGGCCGCTTGGGAGGATCGAGCGCGCAGGGGTCCTTCGACTGCGTGGTCGTTCGCTTCGCCAACGACCACTTCGCTCAGGATGACAGAGGTTTTGACCAGGCGTGATTCGCTTGCGAATCGCGACGCGGAGTCGAGGGCTCTGCTTTTTCCGTTGCGGCTACACCCAAAGGAGGTCGCCTCACCTCTCTACGCTGCGCTTGGCTGCGGTCGGGATGAGGGCAATTTGCAAGAAACTTCAAGAATCGGAGTTACGGAATTTTTCCGCTGGCCAGGTTCTGCACCAATTCGCGATCCGCCTCCAGAAAATCGTACGCTGGCAATTCCTTCCGCTCTGCCCAGCGCAGCTCGCGGAAAATCTTGTTCTCAATCTCTCCGCGATACTCATGCACGGCATAGAATCGCAATTCCACCAGACTTCGGTTCGGATACTCATGGCGAATGCGCGCTATCTCTTCGCCGATCTTGGCCTCGATGCCGAGTTCCTCTTCTAGTTCGCGGCGCAGCGCATCGCGCGGTTGCTCGCCTTCTTCGATCTTACCGCCGGGGAACTCCCACTTCAGGGGCATGCTCTGATGGCGAGTGCGCTGGCACACAAGCACCTTGCCATCTTTGAAGATCAATGCTGCGACGACTTGCTTCATCGGTGAGCCGACCTTCCAGAGGCAATGGTGTTGCGGCAAGCACTGAACTAATTCGCGTTAGGTCCGAAAATAGTCGGCGGCGATTTCGACTTTCATGCCGGGAACTCTTCCAGGCGACTTCCAACCAACTCGGCGCAGTATTCAACCAACTCGCGGTCTTCGTCTTTGAATGCAGCGTGGAAGTGGCTGTCAATATCGAGTTCGCCCACCACCTTGCCCTTGACGAACACCGGAACCACGATCTCCGATTTAGTTTCGAGCGAGCAGGCCAGATAGCGAGGATCCTTGCTGACGTCATCGACAATAACAGTTTTGCCGCTGGAGGCCGCCGCACCGCAGATTCCCTGATGCAAGGCGATGCGGGTATGCGGCGTCATTGCCCCTTCGAACGCGCCTA
>Ga0209415_10016730_pt1 | contig 11745 bp, 7 predicted proteins | sample PeaSoiSIISIP2007_FD_187696 | JGI IMG/M metagenome (GOLD analysis project Ga0209415, IMG submission 187696) | Peat soil microbial communities from Weissenstadt, Germany - SII-SIP-2007 (SPAdes) (version 2) | ecosystem: Environmental > Terrestrial > Soil > Wetlands > Peat | place: Germany... | reverse complement strand
TAGGTCATAACCGATCGGTGGACGAAATCGTCACCGCCGCGCTTCAAGAGGACGTGCACGCGATAGCCGTGAGCTCGTACCAGGGTGGGCACCTCGAGTTTTTCCGGTACATGCTGGAATGCTTGCGTGCCCGTGGCGGCCAGGAAATACGGGTCTTCGGTGGTGGTGGCGGCGTCATCGTTGCCGATGAGATTGCGGCACTGCACAAAATTGGTGTGGCGCGGGTCTTTTCTCCCGAAGATGGCCAGCACCTTGGTCTGGAGGGAATGATCGGCGCCATGCTGTATGCAAGCGACGTCGACCTTACGGCGCGCCGCCTGTTGACGATTGAGTCGTTGTGTTCGGATGATCTCGATGCGCGGTGGCGGGCACTTTCGCACTGGATCAGCGCGCTTGAACTGGGTGTGGTAGGCGCCGATCTGCTTGCGACGATGCGGGAAGCCGCGCGCGGTTGCAAGGCTCCCACTATCGGCATAACCGGTACCGGCGGCGCGGGAAAGAGTTCTCTCACGGATGAGTTGCTGCGACGCCTTCGCCTTGATCAGGATGATGCGCTTTCCGTGGCGATCCTCTCGGTCGATCCCTCTCGACGCAAGAGCGGGGGTGCGCTCCTAGGGGACCGGATTCGCATGAACGCGATCGAACCCTGGAAGCGGGGTCAGCGCGTCTACATGCGCTCCTTGGCTACGCGGGATACTGGCACCGAAATCAGCGCCGCCTTGCCGGATGCGATCGCGGCGTGCAGGGTGGCGGGTTTCGACCTCGTGATGGTCGAAACGTCCGGGATCGGCCAAGGCGATGCGGCTATCGTGCCCCTCGTCGACTGCACGCTGTACGTGATGACGCCCGAGTACGGTGCGCCAAGTCAGCTCGAGAAGATCGACATGCTGGACTTTGCCGATTTTGTCGCGATCAACAAGTTCGATCGCAAGGGCTCCATGGATGCCCTGCGCGATGTGTCCAAGCAGGTGCAGCGCAATCGCAAGCAGTTCGCCGAGTCGCCACAGTCGATGCCGGTCTTTGGCACCGTCGCCGCGCGCTTCAACGATGACGGTGTGACGGCGCTCTATCAGGCGATGCTGCCGCGGCTCGCGGCGCTGGGCTTGCCGGCGGAACCCTGCCGGCTGCCGCGGATAGCAACACGTCATGCCACGGAGCGGGTGCCCATCGTTCCCCCTTCACGGTCGCGCTACCTGGCGGAGATTGCGCAGTCGTTGCGCGAGTACAAGAGCCGTGCGCGCAAGCAGATGCAACTTGCCCGGGAACGCCAGCAGCTCGAGGCCGCAGCGGCGATCCTTGGCCGGGAAGCCTCAACGACCGATCCCTTGGTCTCGAAGGCAACGGCGGAACTGGCCGCGTTGGCGCTGCGGCGCGAGCAGCAGCTCGACGAAAGGTCCCGCGAATTGCTGGAACAGTGGCCAAGGACGGCCGCGGCATACTCCGGCGATGAGCTCGTCGTCGGCGCACAGGACCACGAGATCCGTACCCCGCTCACACGTCTTTCGCTCTCCGGCAATCGCATTCCCCGGGTCGCCTTACCGCGCTTCGAGGATCATGGGGAGTTGCTGCGCTGGCTGCTGCTGGAAAACCTTCCCGGCTACTTCCCCTTTACTGCCGGTGTCTTCGCGTTTCGTCGCGAAGGCGAGGGCCCAACGCGGATGTTTGCCGGTGAAGGCGACGCTTTTCGCACCAACCGGCGCTTCCAGATGCTATCGGCGGGAATGCCCGCCAAGCGGCTGTCGACGGCATTCGATAGCGTGACCCTGTACGGCAACGATCCGGACTTGCGACCGGATATTTATGGCAAGATCGGCAATTCCGGCGTGAGCATCGCTACGTTCGACGACATCAAGGTCCTATATTCGGGCTTTGACCTGACGGCGCCCGATACCTCGGTGAGCATGACGATCAATGGGCCGGCACCGACCATTCTGGCGATGTTCCTGAATGCGGCCATCGACCAAAAGCGCGATCAGTTCCGTGCGCAGCACCGTCGCGATCCAAGCGACGCCGAGTTCGAGGAGATGCGGGGCTGGGTCCTGAGCAACGTGCGCGGCACGGTGCAGGCGGACATCCTCAAAGAGGACCAAGGCCAGAACACCTGCATTTTTTCCACGGAATTCTCCCTCAAGGTGATGGGCGATATCCAGTCGTGGTTCATCTCCCACGACGTGCGCCGCTTTTACTCCGTATCGATCAGCGGCTATCACATTGCCGAAGCTGGTGCCAACCCGATTTCGCAGCTTGCCTTCACGCTGGCCAACGGTTTCACGTACGTCGAGGCCTACCTTGCCCGGGGAATGGCGATCGACGATTTCGCGCCCAATTTGAGTTTCTTCTTCAGCAATGGCATGGACGCCGAGTACGCGGTGCTCGGGCGCGTGGCCCGGCGCATCTGGGCCGTGGCCATGCGCGACCGGTACGGAGCCTGCGAACGCAGCCAGCGGCTCAAGTACCACTGCCAGACATCGGGCCGCTCCCTACATGCGCAGGAAATTTCGTTCAATGACATCCGCACGACCCTGCAGGCGCTGATCGCCACCTACGACAACGCCAACAGCCTGCATACCAACGCATATGATGAGGCGATTACCACGCCGACGGAAGAGAGCGTGCGCCGCGCCGTGGCGATCCAGCTCATCATCAACCGCGAGTGGGGCGTTGCCTTCAACGAGAACTCGAACCAGGGCAGCTTTCTGATCGAGGAATTGACCGACCTCGTCGAGGAGGCGGTATTGCGGGAGTTTGATGCGATCAGCGACCGCGGCGGCGTCCTGGGCGCGATGGAGCTGGGATACCAGCGGGCGCGGATCCAGGAGGAGTCTCTCCACTACGAACATCTCAAGCACACGGGCGAACACCCGATCGTCGGGGTCAACATGTTCCGCAACCCGGCATCGGAGTCAACTCGCGTCGGTATTGCGCTGGCTCGCTCCACCGACGAGGAGCGGCGCTCGCAGCTGGAGCGCCTGCAGGACTTTCACCGGCGTCACGCCGCGGCCAGTGGCCCGATGGTCACCCGTCTGCAGCAGGCGGTGCTGCGCGATGAGAACGTCTTCGCGGTGCTGATGGATGCGGTGCGCTGCTGCTCCCTCGGGCAGATCACTACGGCCCTGTTCGAGGTCGGTGGACAGTATCGCAGGAATATGTAGCGCTGCGCAGCGGCTAGGCTGGCTGCCCACCGCTTGCCGGGTTCGTTGAACTCCGATCGTCCGATTCGTTGCTGGCAGCGGCGGGCTCACGGCGGTCAAGTGCGATTCGATATCCGACCCCGGCCTCCGTCAGCAGCAATACCGGCCTTGCCGGGTTCTTCTCGAGTTTTTGGCGCAAGGAAACCATGTAGGAGCGCAGGTAATTGCGTTTTCCCGGCGCGCTAGTTGGCCCCCACAATTCGTTGACGAGCTTGTCGGTCGAGACCAGCAGGCCGGCGTTTTTCACGAGAATTGCCAAGACCCGAAACTCGTTAGGCGTCAAGGCCACGGCCTGACCGTCGCGACTGACCTCGCGGCGCAAGGTGTCAACGGAAATCCCGTAAGCCAAAAATGGCGCCGTGTGGTCAGGATTAGAGTGGCGAGATGCGCGTCGCAGCGCGGCGCGCACTCGTGCCAGGAGCTCCGGCAGCCCAAAAGGTTTGGTGATGTAATCGTCGGCACCGAGCTCCAGCGCCGCAACCCGTGCGGCTTCTGAATCGCGCCCAGAAAGAATGATTACCGGCCTGGCATGCCACCACTCGCGCAACTGCCTGATGACTTCGGAGCCATCGATGTCCGGAAGTCCGAGATCGAGAATGATCAAATCCGGCTTTCCCGTGGCAGCGACCATCAGTCCGGTTCGGCCGCTGTCGGCCTCGCGCACGTCGAACCCCGCCTCCTGCAAGCTGGTACGCAGCAATCGACGGAGCTTGGCGTTGTCTTCAATGACGACGACTACCGGTTTGACCTTGGACATGTGGGATTGAATATAGCAACGCGTCGCATACAGATGGCGTTGGTACCGATGCCGTGCGCATAACCTGCTCTTTATGCGCTACTCCAGGCGCAATGCGCGCCTGGGCGCAGTGGCGGCGGGTCCGCGGCGCTTGCGCCTTCATGTCAGGGGTGCGCCATCCAGTGCCAGGCGGTAGCCCACGCCGGGAACGGTAAGCAGGAGCTTGGGTTGCGCCGGGTTTGGTTCGAGTTTCTTGCGCAGGCCTCCCAGGTAGATGCGCAGGTACTGCGTGTCTTTTTCGTGCCCCTGTCCCCATACTTCCGTTAGCAGCTGCTCGTGTGTCAGGATCTTTCCGCCATGCCGGACAAGGGTCTCGATAAGGCGAAACTCGGTCGGCGTCAGGTGAATCTCTTCCCCGTTGCGGCTGACTTGGCGCCGCGTGAGGTCGATGGTCACGCCGACCGACGTGAGCACAACGCTTTCTTCCGGCTTCGAATCTTGACGAGCGCGGCGCAGCGCAACGCGAACGCGCGCCAGCAATTCGAAGACGCCAAAGGGTTTTGTCAGGTAATCGTCGGCCCCAAGATCCAGCGCCCGGACTTTGACCTCTTCCATCCCGCGCGCCGAAAGCACGAGGATCTCCTGAGTCGCGCGGCTGCGCAGACTGCGGATCAGGTCCAGACCATCGACATCGGGTAAACCCAGATCGAGAATGATCAGATCGGGTTGGTGTTTGGTGGCAAGTTTCAAACCCAGGCGCCCGCTTTCGGCCTTATGCACCTCGTAGCCGTAGGCTTCCAAGCTGGTACTTAGTACCCGGCGAATCTGTGGGTCGTCCTCGATTACTAGGATGACGGATTTGGGATTGGTCATGAAAGGGCGGTTACGCCTGCTCTTCGGGAATGATTTGGGGCGGGGCTTCGGTGTGCGGGATGGTGAAGGAGAACTCGGCGCCGCCGGACGGGCGATTTCGCGCAACGATCCGCCCGCCGTGCATTTCGACGATGATGCGGCAAATCGTCAAGCCCAGTCCCACGCCACTTTGCGCCTCCTTGCCTGGGCCTCGATAAAACTTCTCGAAAATCCGGTGCTCATCACCGGCTGCCAGCCCGGGTCCTTCGTCGGCCACCCAGAAGCGAACCTGGCCGGGTTCCTCCTCGGCGCCGACCTCGATCGGCGTGCCCGATGGCGTGTACTTGATCGAGTTCTCGAGCAGATTTTCCAGCACCTGCACAATCATGACCACATCGACCTGTGCCATGGGAACGCCGTTGGGAAGCCGGGTATCGACAGGATGGTCCTTGAGCCGCTCTTCCATGCGCGACAGCGCCGCTCCGACAATTTCCTCCAGCGGATACCACTCGCGATGCAAGCGTACGACCCCTGCCTCGAGCCGCGCCAGCTCCAGCGTGTTGTTGGCCAGCTTGGTCATGCGCTGGCCTTCTTCGAGGATTGTCTGGGTGAGTTCCTGGGACTGGCTCTCTGACAGATGTCCTCGTCCTTGCAGCAGCGTGCTCGAGGCGGCGACGATCGAGGCGAGCGGCGTGCGAAAGTCGTGGGCGATGGCGCTCAGGAGCGAATTGCGCAGGGTTTCGGCCTCGACCCGGACGGTGGCCGAATGCGCCTCTCTGGCGAGATGGATCCGCTCCATTGCCTGGCCGATCTGGCTCAGCACGGTGTCAATCAGCCGGCGTTGTTCCGGCAATAGCACGAGCATGCGTGTGGTGGGTCGCAGCGCCAGCACGCCGAATCGCCGCACCGAGCCGCTGACGGGCAGGTACAGGTCGCGGGCATCGGCCATTGTGCCAGTGCCCCAACCGGCCGGCTTGCGGTTGTCGAAAACCCATTGCGCAACGCGCAGGTCAAAGGCTTGATTGGCAGCAGCATCCCAAGCGCCGTCGCCGGGCACCAGCCGCCCCTCGGAGTCTGCCAGCACCACGCTGCATGTCCACGGCAGGTCCCGCGAAATGTGCCGTGTCACGACGCTCGCAACCTCTTCGATGGTGCGGACATCGGCAAGCGCTCGGGTGAACTCATAAAGGAATCGAACCCGCTGCTCGCGCTGCCTGGCGCTTTCGCTCTGGACGCGAAGATTGGCGGTCAAACGGCTGGCTACCAGCGCGGCAAACAGGAAAACCGCCAGCGTGAGCACATCCTGGGGACGTGCGACGGCAAGGGAGAAATACGGCGGCAGGAGCAGGTAGTCAGAGGCCAGAACCGAGAGAAACGCCGCGATGGCGGAGGGCCAAAAGCCAAAACGCGAAGCCACGAAGAGCACGCCAAGAAGATAGATGAGGAAGGAATTGGTCGGTTCGGGGTTTGGAAAGACGGTGGTGGATACCAGCGTCGCCGCTGCCGTGATGCCGACGCTCCAAAGGTAGGCGCGCCAGTCCGTTGGTTCGGCTCCGCCGTGAATTGCGACGACAGCTGCCGCAGGTTCGCCCGCGCCCAATACGTCCTGCGCCAGCGTGGAGTGTTCTGCGGAAATCAAAAATACATCCAGATCGCTGGCGTCACGGGCCAAGGCGCGGATCACGGCGCCCCGCTGCCAGCGCTGCCAAGCGCTGCCTTTGGGGCCTTCCAGAACGATCCGGCCGACATTCTTGTTCCGCGCCAGTTCGATGATCCGGCGGTTGACGGCGAATCCGGTCAACGTCACGGCCTCGGCTCCGAGCTCCTCGGCCAGTTGCAGGCATGCCAGGACACGTTCCCGCTCCCCGTCGGGCAGGCGCTGTCCCTTGGCCGTTTCGAGGTAAGCAACGATCCAGTCCGCGTGCAGGACCGTAGCCAGGCGCTTTCCGGCACGGATGAGGCCTTCGGCCTCCGGTTCGTGGTCGATGCAAACCAGGATCTTCTTGCTCGCGGGCCAGAGTCCGGCATTGTCTTGTTCTTTGCTGCGCGCCAGTCGTTTTGCTTCCAGGTGTTCCACCGCGTGCCGCAGCGTCAGGTCGCGCAGCGAGGCCAGCGCTTCGCTGCGAAAGAAGTCCTGCAGCATGCGCTCGGGTTGCGCAAGGAAGATCTTGCCGTGGCGCAGCCGATCCAGAAGATCGTCCGGCGGCAGATCGACAAGGGTGATCGAGTCAGCCCCTTCGAACACGGAATCCGGAACGGTCTGGCGAAAGCGGATCCTGGTGATCTCGTGGACGATTTCCGTGCAACTGTCGAGGTTCTGCACGTTAAGGGTCGTGCAGACGTCGATGCCGTTTTCGAGGATTTCCTCGATGTCCTGCCAGCGCTGGAAGTGTCGCGCGCCTTCGGGATTGCGGTGTGCGGGGTCATCGATCAGGATCAAGTCCGGATGACGGGCGATTACGGCGTCGACGTCAAGCTCGTGGGACACTGCCTCGCGCCCGACGTTTGCCCTTGGCGCGGCGGACTCGAACTCTTCGCACAATGCCTCGGTATCGGCAAGGCCGTGCGTCTCGACCAAGCCAATGACGACGTCCGTCCCCCGCGCGCGCCGAATGCGCGCATCGGCGAGCATTGCGCAGGTCTTGCCAACCCCCGGAGCTGCACCGAAGTAGACGTGAAGTTTCCCCCGTCTACGCTCGCGGCTCGCCTCTGCAGCACCCCCAAAGGTGTGTCCTGTCATCCGCGGAAGCGGCGGGTCGTCAAAGGCCACGGGATCGTTATGTTGCCGGGGGTAGTCTCGCGTCGATCTTTACCATATTCGGCTGTCCCCAGCAATCGAGGCCAGCAAACAAAAAAAAGGAGGTGGCAGATGCCACCTCTGAACTCGGTCGCCCGAGGGGAATAGGTTTGCAACTTGGTCTATTCGACGCGCACGCCGCATGGTCCTAAGGCAGGACGCTGCCGGCTTGGTGCGGCCGCGTAAGACCTAGAAGTGCCAGATAAGGTCGCCCGATAGGATCACCTCTTGGGACTTGTTGGGTGCGATACCCGCATTGAAGTTGCCGTTGAAGGCCGGTGCGTTGAAGGAGTGGTAGTAGGCAATTTCCGGACGCGCCTCGAATTGCGGCCCCCACCAGTGTTGCCAGCCCAGCGCGAAATTGCCGTAGCGCGTTGGCGTTCCCGTGCGCTGACCTTGCTGGTCCCAGAAGAACTCCGGACGGATCGAGAAGTTGTTCAAGGGATCGGGCGAGTAGTTGAAATAGGCCACGGTGGCGTACGAGCCTGTACGGCAGGTATACACCTTGGGGTTGGAGCAAAACCCCTCGTTCGGATTGTTGAAATTGAAGCCCTGCAGCGACGAGAAGGGGGTACCGCCATCGGAACCGTACGCTGTGTTCATGGCCTGCACGACCGGGTTGTTCAGGTTTGGCACGCCCTTGATGTACACGTGGTAGGCCTCATACGCGACGTGCCACTTGTCATCGAACTTGTGATAGTAGGTGAACCCGAACCACTGCATGTTGTTGTAGCCCCAGTCCCCCTTGTTGATGGCGTCCGCGCAGACGTTGAGGTCGTCGTCGCCGCTCATGGTGGTATAGCGCCCGCAAAGTGTGTAGCTCAGCATGGCGCCCGGGTCCTTTTTCATCGAGGCGTCCGGGTAGAGCGGGTTGTGGATTGTTCCGTAGCCAGGGAGGGTCACCATTGCCGTCGGGTTTCCGATCGTCTCATGCATGTGCGGCAGCGTTGCTTCCGTTCCATCGGTAATGCCCGCAAGGAGGGTGAACTGCTTGGTGATGCCCCAGGTGGTTTGCAGGCCCGTGTTCGTGTAGTTGTCGTACGTGTAGGTCATCGAGTGCGTGTACATGTAGTTGTTGGGCGCGAGCTGGGCTTCGATGTCCGGCACGGAGATGAAGCGTCCGAACCGCACCATCAGGCCGCCCTCGCCGACCCATGGCACGAATTCCTCGACCCACAGCATCGGGAAGTCATAGCCGTTGGCCCGGTTGCGGGTCACCAGCTGCCAGCTATCCATTCCATACGAGGTCGTGTAGCGGTAGTTGGTGCCGTAGATGAGCGAAAGCCGCATGCCCCAATCGAGGTGGTCCTTTTGCACGGTGTCGGGAAATCGGTCCCAGTACAGCACGAACTGGTCAAGCGTCACGTCGTTGGGCGTGTACAGATACGCCGCCGGCCAGTTGCCGCCCGGCTTGGTCGTGCTCGAGCTGACGTTGGCGCCGACATCGAACCAGCCGTAGGTCTGGAAGTGATTGTCCATCATCCATTTGCCGATGGAGGTATCGGAGATCGCCGTCATGAGCGGACTGTCGATCGAGTTCGGTGTCGTGACGCCGAGGGACTCGGTACCGCCATAAGGCCACTCGGTAAAGGGCATGGGCGGGGTGGTCATCGGGGTAGCGGGCCAGGGATCGCGACGGCTCGGGGGCGCGTTGGGATCCACGGGAGCGGCCGGCTGGTTCCATTCGAGCGCGTAGTAGTTGATCAGGCGGTTCCAGAAGCCCGTGCCAAGGTACTCATCGAGGCAGTCATACTTCTTGTATGGATCGCATTTGACCGCCGGTGCAGCCGCCGCAGGCGCGGCCGCAGGGGGCATGGCAGCTGCAGGCGCGGGCGCGGGCGCGTCCGCCGCGCCTGCCCGCTGCCCGGAGGCGATGGCGCCCAGGCCGATCAACAGCGCCGACAAGAGGTGGACGGATTTGCGGCGGACATAAGGAGGGGCCCACATCCGGGCTTGCGTCATTGATCCCGCCCTCCATCGGGAACCCAAATCTGCAACGCTGCCGAAACCGTCCATTTCTCCGGTTCTCATTGCCTAACTCCCCTCTCAGAAATTAGATAAGTGCTCGGTCTTGGGAAGGGCGGGCCGCCTAAACCGCGGGCAACATCCGGCAAAACAAGCCCATCCTTTACCGAACTGACACGAAATCCGACGGATTCTTTACAAGCAATTGCCATGCCAATTCGCATTTGCTTGATTCATAAGGACTTATTTTTTTATACGGGTAACAGAACAAAAAATTGCACCACTCGAATGCATATCGTTGGTGCAGGGCACCTACATGGTGCATGCAAAGAACGGTTCGGTAGTCGAGCTAGGTCGATAGTTCGCCGATGGCACGTTGGCGCCGCCGCCGCCCGTGTACGGCAGCCAGCGCTTGCGCGATCGCTCGCTGAGGCAGCAGTAAAAGACGAGACGCGACGATGTGACGTCGGAGCGTCAGGTCACGCGCAGTGTCAGGGGTGGGACCGGTAGTGCGAGATGATGTCGCGTCGAGGACATCAGCTTCTTGGACTTGGTGGTAGCAATCACCGGTTCGCAAGGAGCATTGTCACGGATGGGGCGCCTCCTTGTGAACCAGCGGTCTGCGCTTGCCCATTCATTTGGATTGTCGATTTCGGGGATGTCGCCGCATCGGACACAAGTCGCAAGTGGATCGCGGCAGGCGGCTGGTTGCGGTCGATGACAAATTCGACGAACGGAAATGGCCCCCAGCGACCTGCGGCGGATGCTGCCGGCGGGAGCCGAGGGGGTCGGTGCTTTTACATTTTATTGATGAATTCTTGCCGATTTATTCGACGTTTTCCTGCGGGAGTCGTTAGGATTTCGCCGGTATGTCTACCGATGCTTTCGCTCCGGTTGCCCCAGCGGTGCGCGCACGCAGCGCGCCGTCGGCCGGTCTTGTGCCCGGCGCCCGGTACTGGCAGGCGCAGTCCAAGGACCGGATTTGGGTCCGCTTGCTGTTTGTTCCGAACAGCAAGATCGAGGTCGGGATCTGGTGGAATCGGCTTGGCCGCCATGCCGACGTGCAATTGGTCTTCGGTCTTTATGGCGACTCGGTGGAACTCGGTTGCCTCACGGGAAACGGCTTTGATGCGCCGGGATTTCATCGTCTTGGTTTCGGCACCTTTGCGGTGAACATTGCCGTACAGGCGCTGAAGGTGGGTTTCCCACCATCTCACCTCGTTCACGGAGTGCTCTCCAACACAGCTGAGGAGGAGCTCCCGACGGAGGAACGCCTGCGGTTGGAGGCCGGCCGGCGCGCATTCTGGCGCCGCTTCGGTCTCGAGGTCGTCTCGCGTGGCGATCCCCCACTAGACTATCTTCGGGGAAGCGTTGGCGGTCTGCGCGTCGTTCCTACCGGATTGCTGGCTGGTCAATTTCCCCGCTGCATTTCCTTGCTCGATTTTGTCAGCGAACGACCCGCGGGCTTGTAGCTCGCCGCCGTATGTATCCTGCTCGGGATACCTGTGCGTTCATTGCTCTTTGCAATGGAAACCAAGGCGCGGCCCGGGAGTTGCCATGGTATTTGTGTCCAACAAGCGCCCTGCGTGCGTTAGCGCATTCCTTGCGGTGATGTTCGCAGGGTTGGCATCTTGGGCAACCCCCGCAAGCGCGGACGAGGAAGGCGCACCGGCAGTGGCCCCGCTTGAGCCGATCACGGTTACGGCAAGGAAGTCGTCGGAAACCGTGGCCGACGAGGAGCTGAGACAACAGGTGCAGACTGCACTACATTCCGACCCCTATTTTTTTGACGCCCACGTCACGGTCACCGTACACGATGGCGTCGTGACCTTGGAAGGAATGGTTCTGGATTTCTGGGATCTTCGAGACGCGATACGCATCAGTCATAAGGTCGAAGGTGTCAAGGGCGTGAATGACGAACTCGAACTCCATATTTCCGGCAGCGATGGATGAGCGAGCATGATCTAGTGCGTCGCCGGGTGACTCCCTTGTTCGGCGCGCGTAAGCGCAAGAAGGCCGTGACGGCCGGATCGGAATGACGGGCGCCCCTGATACCGAGGCGCCGACTACTAGAGCTCCTGATTCCAGATGAGCTTGAGCACCAGGTTATCCGACTCGGCGGTGAATCCGTGCCCGACGCCGAACTCCACCGACTGGGTAGCACTCACCGCGTAGTCGACGACCGCGAACAGGCTCTGCGACTG
>Ga0209415_10016729_pt1 | contig 11746 bp, 9 predicted proteins | sample PeaSoiSIISIP2007_FD_187696 | JGI IMG/M metagenome (GOLD analysis project Ga0209415, IMG submission 187696) | Peat soil microbial communities from Weissenstadt, Germany - SII-SIP-2007 (SPAdes) (version 2) | ecosystem: Environmental > Terrestrial > Soil > Wetlands > Peat | place: Germany... | reverse complement strand
CGAAGTCGCTGATGAGGTGCAAGTCCGAATGGCAGGCTCCCGCCCCGCCGATGCGGACCAGGACCTCACCGGGACCCGGGTCGGGCTGGGCGACTTCCCGGAATTCCGGGTCGTGCTTCCACGCGGTCAGCTGCAGCGCCTTCATGGAGGGACCTCCTCGGCCGGACCCGGCTTACCACCGGCGTCGTGTCCAGGCCAGTGCGCACCGTCAGTGTGACCTTGGCCCCTGGACCGAACTGGAGGGCACGCCCCATGCTCGGACCATGGGTCGTCCGGGCCGGCGCGGTGGGGCCGCGATCGGTGGCACGCTGACCCGGGTCGATGACAGGGTCATGCCGACCTCCAGCGCGGGCACGCCGGCGATCTTCGTGACAGGGCTGGTCAAGAGCTTCGGATCGACGCGTGCCCTCGACGGCTTGGATCTCACGGTGCGAACCGGCGAGGTGCACGGGTTCCTCGGACCCAACGGCGCCGGTAAGACGACGACGATCCGCGCGCTCCTCGGCCTGCTCCGGGTGGACGCTGGCCACGCCGTGCTGCTCGGCGGAGACCCGTGGCACGACGCCGTCACCCTCCACCGACGGTTGGCGTACGTGCCCGGCGAAGTCAGCTTGTGGCCGAAGTTGTCGGGGGGCGAGGTGATCGATCTGTTCGGCCGCCTGCGGGGCGACCTGGATCGCCGCCGTCGGGACGCGTTGCTCGAGCGGTTCGAGCTCGACCCGACCAAGAAGGCCCGGACCTATTCGAAGGGAAACCGGCAGAAGGTCGGCCTCGTGGCGGCGCTGGCGTCTACCGCGGAGTTGTTGATCCTCGACGAGCCGACATCGGGTCTCGATCCGCTGATGGAAGCGGTGTTCCAGGACTGCATCCGCGAAGTGAGAGCGGAGGGACGGACCGTCCTGCTGTCGAGCCACATCCTCGCCGAGGTCGAAGCCTTGTGCGACCGGGTGAGCATCATTCGTGCCGGCCGCACCGAGCAGACGGGAACGCTGAGCGAGATGCGTCACCTGACCCGCACGTCCATCGCCGCGGAGACCACGACGCCAGCTGGTGCGCTCGCTGACGTCCCCGGCGTGCACGGCCTGGACGTCGACGGCTCCCGCGTCCGCTTCGACGTCGACACCGATCATCTCGACGGCGCCATGCGGCGGCTCAGCGAGCTCGGCATCCGCAACCTGGTCAGCCACCCGCCAACGCTGGAGGAGCTCTTCCTCCGCCACTACGGCGACGAGCTCGCCCGGGAGAGGGCGGCGGCCGACGACGGCCGGCGCGACCCGGCTGGGTGACGTGACCCGGTTCACGGGTACGGCCACCCTCGTCCGATTCATCGTCCGACGAGATCGGGTCCGGATGCTCGCGTGGATCGCTGGCATCGCCGCGCTCGCGGTGCTGACTGTCATTGGCATCAAGGGTCTCTATCCGACGCAGGCAGACCTCGATGCGGCGGCGGCGGCGGCGAAGGGCAATGCGAGTGCGATCGCGTTCAACGGCCCTGTTCAAGGCCTCCAGACGATTGGGGGCGAGGTGGCCTTCCAGTTCGGCGCCATGGGCCTCGTCACCGTCGCCCTGATGAGCCTGTTGATGATCGGCCGGTTGACCCGCGGCGAAGAGGAGGCGGGCCGGATCGAGATGCTGCGCTCTCTTCCTGTAGGCGGCTACGCCCCCACCGCGGCGGCTCTCCTCGTCGTCGGGGCGATGAACGTCGCCGTGGGCGCTGCCGTCGGCCTCTGCCTCATCAGTGAGAACCTTCCCGTCGCCGGCTCGATCGTGTTCGGCGTGTCGTTCACGCTGACCGGTCTGCTCTTCGCCGGCGTCGCGTTGGTGGCCTCCGAGATCACCGAGAACACCCGCGTCGCGTACGGGATCGCGGGGGCGGTGCTCGGCGCGGCCTTCGTGCTGCGCGCGATCGGCGACATCGGCGACGGCAGCGTGTCCTGGCTGTCGCCGATCGGCTGGGCGCAGAAGACGAGGCCGTTCGCGGGTGAACGGTGGTGGCCGTTGCTGGTGCTTCTCGTGGCGTTCGTCGTTTCGACAGCTGGCGCCGGCGCCGTCGCTACTCGGCGCGACCTCGGCAGCGGTGTGGTGGCACCACGGCAGGGTCGGCTCGGCGCCGCACCGAGCCTGGGGCGTCCGTTCGGGCTGGCCGTTCGCCTCCAACGTGGCGGCCTCGTCGGCTGGAGCATCGGCGTGCTCGTGGCCGCGGTCGCCTACGGTTCGATCGCCCCGAGCATCGACACCTTCATCGGCAACAACAAGTCGCTCGCCGACATGTTGGCCGGCTCGGGTGGCGCAAGCCTCACCGATGCCTATTTCGCGACGTCGTTCCAGATCCTGGCCCTACTCGGCACCGGCTTTGCCATCCAATCCGCCCTGCGGCTGCGCAGTGAAGAGACCTCGCTGCGGGCGGAGCCGGTGCTGGCCACCCCGGTGTCACGATGGCGGTGGGCCCTGAGCCACCTCATGGTGGCGTTCGGAGGGACAGTGATCCTGCTGGCTGCTGCCGGCGTGGCGGTCGGGGTCAGCTACGGCGTCGCCGGCGGCGAGCTGAGCGCCACGCCACGCCTCTTGGGCGCCTCCCTTGCCTACGCCCCGGCAATGTGGCTGATGGTGGCCGTCGCTGCCGCGTTGGTGGGGGTGGTGCCGCGCGGCACCATCGCCGCGTGGGCGGTTCTCGCCGTCTGCTTCGTCATCGGCCTGCTCGGTCAGCTACTCCACCTTTCCAGCTGGGTGAAGGACCTTTCCCCGTTCGAGCACGTGCCGCGGCTGCCGGCGGCGGCGGTGCACCCGCTCCCCCTCGTAATGCTCGTCGTCATCACCGCCGCGCTCGCGTCGGCCGGTCTCTTCGGTCTCCGACAGCGCGACATCGGCTGACGGTCGGTGAGAGGCCGAGCGCTCGAGCACCGTCCATCCGGGTCCTTGCCCACTGCGACCGAGCAACGGTCGGCCGGGTGCCCTACGGTGCGGAGCCGTGGGGACCACGTTCGCTCATGTCGGGGTGGGCGCCGGGGCATCGCCGTCCAGCGCTGCCCACCTGGCGGGGACCTGACGTGCTCGACCTCGTGCTGCGCGGCGGCACCGTGGTCGACGGCACGGGGGCGCCGGCACGGGCGGCGGACGTGGGCGTGCGCGCAGGGCGGGTGGTCGCCGTGGGCGACGTGGACGAGCCCGCTGCCCACACCATGGACGCGACGGGCCTCGTCGTGTGCCCCGGGTTCGTCGACCTCCACACTCATTACGACGCGCAGCTGCTGTGGGACCCGTCGGCCAGTCCGTCGCCGCTGCACGGCGTGACGACGGTGTTGGGTGGCAACTGCGGGTTCTCGATCGCGCCGCTCGCACCCGGCGACGCCGACTACATCCAGCGCATGATGGCCGTGGTCGAGGGCATCCCCCTCGAGGCGATGGCGCAGGGCGGGGCGTGGGACTGGGCCGGCTTCGGCGAATATCTCGACCGCGTCGACCGCGGCGTTGCCGTCAACGCCGGCTTCCTCGTCGGCCACTCGACCGTCCGGCGGGCCGTGATGGGGGAGGCGTCCACGGCCGGCCCGGCCACGGTTGCCCAGATCGAGGCCATGCAACGGCTGGTCGGCGAGGCGGTGACCGACGGCGCGCTCGGGTTCTCGTCGTCGCTCGGCGAGGGCCACCTCGACGGCGACGGTGCGCCGGTGCCGTCGCGCGCCGCCACCTTCGACGAGCTGGTCGCGCTGGCCGGGGTCCTCCGCTCCCATCCCGGCACGACGCTCGAGATCATCCCGGCCGTCGGCCCCATCCCCGCCGACCGGATGGAGCTCATGGCCGACATGTCGCTGGCCGCCGACCGCCCGCTCAACTGGAACCTCCTCGGCAGCCTGGCGTCGGAGGAGATCTACGAGGAGCAGCTGCGGGCGTCCGATGTGGCCGCGGCGCGGGGTGCGCACGTCGTCGCCCTCACGCTCCCGGACCTCATGCGCCTGCGCGCGGGCAACGTGCTCGCCGGCCTCCCCGGCTGGAAGGACGCGCTCGCGCTCGACGTGCCCGGGCGGCGGGCGTGCGTCGCGGATCCCGAGGCCCGCGCCCGGCTCCGCGCCGGCGCCGAGCAGGTCGCCGCCAACGCGATCGGGGTGCTCGCCGACTTTCGTCTGATGGAGGTGGCCGACGCCGGGTCACCGTGGGTCGGCCGTTCGATCGCCGAGATCGCGGCGGCGCGCGGCGGTGACGTCATCGACGCGCTGATCGATGTCGTCCTGGCCGAAGGGCTGACGCTCGCGGTCGTGCTCCCGTCGCTGACCCCGTCGCTCGGCCGCAGCGACGAGGGGTGGCGGGTGCGAGCCGCGGTGTGGCGCGACCCCCGGGTGATGCTCGGGGGGTCCGACGCCGGTGCCCACGTCGACATCATGTGCCACGCCAACTACCCGACCGTCGTGCTCGGGGAGGCCGTCCGCGACCGTGGGTTGCTGTCCCTCGAGGAGGCGGTCGAGATGATGACGGACCGGCCGGCGCGCCACTACGGCCTGCGCGACCGCGGCCGCGTGGCCGAAGGTTGGCACGCCGATCTCGTGGTGTTCGATGCGCAGGCGATCGGTACCGCGCCGGCGGAGATCCGCGCGGACCTGCCCGGCGGCGGCGAGCGGCTGTGGGCGGGATCGCGTGGCGTGCACCACGTCCTGGTCGGCGGGACGGAGGTCGTGCGCGACGGCCTGCTCACCGGCGCGCTGCCGGGCACGGTGCTGCGCTCGGGGCGCGATACGGAATCGGTCACGCTGGCCGACGTCAGGCGGTCGCCGCTCCGTCGATGACGAGCGTCGTCCCGGTGACGGTCGCGCCTTCGTCTGATGCCAGGCAGGCCACGGCGGCCGCCAGCTCCGCCGGCCGGCGTGCCCCGGTTACGGTTGGCCGCCATGGGTGCACTCGACGGGAAGGTCGCGGTCGTCACCGGCGCGGCGAAGGGGATCGGACGGGCGTCGGCACAGGTGTTCGCCCGGGAAGGGGCCGCCGTGGTGGTGGCCGACATCGACCAGGCCGGAAGTCGCGAGACCGTCGAGCTCGTAACCGCGTCCGGAGGCGAGGCCAGCTTCGTGCGGACCGACGTGAGCGTGCGCGCCGACGTATATGCGATGGTGCAGCACGCGGTCGACCGGTTCGGCGGTCTCGACTGCGCCCACAACAACGCCGGCATCACGGCGCCGATGGTGCCGCTGGCCGACTACCCCGACGACGGGTGGGACCACACCATCGCGGTCATGCTCACGGGCGTCTACCACTGCTTGAAGGCCGAGATCCCACGCATGCTGGCCCGCGGCGGCGGCGCGATCGTCAACACCGCCTCCGGCGTCGGCCTGGTCGGGTACCCGAGCCAGGCCGCCTACACCGCGTCGAAGCACGGTGTCGTCGGCCTCACGAAGGTCGCCGCCCTCGACTACGGCGCACGTGGCGTGCGCGTCAACGCGATCTGCCCGGGCACGGCGCGCACGCCGATGGTCGACGCCGCCGTGCAGCAGGACCCATCGCTCGAGGCCGCGCTGCGGGCGCTGCACCCGATCGGGCGGATCGGCGAGGCGTCGGAGATCGCAGAGGCGGCGGTGTGGTTGTGCACGCCGGCGGCCTCGTTCGTCCTCGGCGTCGCCCTCCCGGTCGACGGCGGCTACGTCATCCCCTGAGCGGCTACCGTCGGCGACGAGTGGACGTCACGCTGGCCTACGGGGAGCGCGACCTGCGCGTCGCGGTGCCCGACGACGCGGTCGTGGTCGAGGCGGCCGTGCTCACGCCGCTCCCGGACGAGCGGCTCGCGGTCGCCGAGGCGGTGGGGACCCATCTCGACCGTCTCGCCTTGCGGGGCAAGCGGGTAGCGGTCGTGTTCCCCGACATCACGCGGCCGATGCCCAACCGGACGGTGCTCCCGCCGCTGCTCGCCGAGCTGCGCCGGCGCGGCGCCGGCCCGGATGCGGTCCTACTGCTGTGCGCCACCGGCACGCACCGGGTGGCCTCGGATGCCGAGCTCGAGTGGCTGCTCGGCCCGGACATCGTGCGCACCTACCGTGTCGAGCAGCACGACGCCGTCGCCAGCGCGCACGTGGAGATCGGGCGCGTCGACCGTGTCGCGGTGAACATCGACGCCCGCTATGTCGACGCCGACGTGCGGATCGTCACCGGCTTCGTTGAGCCGCACTTCTTCGCCGGCTACTCCGGCGGTCCCAAGGCGGTGTGCCCGGGCCTCGCCGATCTCGCGACGGTCCTCGAAGCGCACAGCCCGGCGCGCATCGCCGACCCCGACGCGACGTGGACGGTGCTCGACACCAACCCCGTCCACACGTTCGTCAGTGCTGCCACGGCGTTGCTGCCGCCGGATCTCTCCGTCGACGTCGCCATCGACGGGGCTGGCCGGGTGAGCGCGGTGTTCGCCGGCCAGCTGCCCGGCTCCCACCGCGAAGCTTGCGATCACGTGTGGCGGACGGCCGTGCGGAGCGTGCCCGGGCGCTTCGACGTGGTGGTGACGACCAACGGTGGGCACCCGCTCGACCGCAACCTCTACCAGACGGTCAAAGGCATGGCCGCGGCGGAGCGCGTGCTGCGTCCGGGCGGCACGATCGTGATGGCGTCGAGCTGTATCGACGGCCTGCCCGCGGGCAGCGCCTTCGACCACCTGCTCCGGCGCGCCCGCACGCCCGAGGAGCTCGTGCGCCCGGGCGGGCAGGCCGCACCCGACGGTTGGCAGACCCAGGTGCTCGGACGCGTGCTGGCGCAGGGGCGCGTCGAGCTGTACTCCGAAGGGCTCACCGACGAGGAGGTCGCGCTGGCCCAGCTCGTGCCGATCCGCGACGTTTCCGAGGCGTTGGCACGCGCCACCGCGCGAGGAGGACGTGTGTGCGTGCTGCCGCGCGGTCCTCTCACGGTCGCCACGCCCGTGCCCGCGTGAGGTGGCATCGTGACGTCGAACCGATGATGTCGAGCCAGTGATGTCGATCCAGTGACGTCGACGTCGACGTGGGCGCGCGACGCGATGGTGTCGACATCGAGCCCGCTCGCGGTGCAGGCCGGACTGTGGGCGTTGGCCGAAGGGGGGTCGGCCGTCGACGCCGCGATCGCGAGCGACGCCGTCCTCGGCGTGGTCCAACCGTTCTGGACCGGCATCGGCGGCGATCTGTTCTGCCTCGTCCACGACGGCGCCGAGGTGGTCGCGTTCAACGGCAGCGGGGGCGCGCCGAAGGCGATCGACCTGGCGACCTGCGCCGCGGCCGCGGCCCGGGCGACACGACTGCCCGACTTCATGGCCGACGACTTCCCCGCCACGCTCCCCGACACGAGCGCGCTCGCCGTCACGGTGCCCGGCGTGGTCGACGGTTGGGCGCAGCTCTCGGCCCGCTTCGGGCGCCTCCCGCTGGCGCGCACCCTCGAGCCGGCGCGCGCCCTGGCCGGCTCGGGGTTCCCGGTGGGCGCCATCGCGGCGCGCCACTGGTCACGCGCGGGTGGGCGGGTGCGACCCGGCGGCGTGCTGCCGGCCTCCGTACGTGGAGGGGAGCGGGTCGTCAACGGCGCGCTGGCCGCCAGCCTCGACGCGGTGCGCGCCGGCGGGCGCGGCGCGCACTACGAGGGCGCGTGGGCGTCGGCCGCGGTCGCCGCGGTGCGGGCCGGCGGCGGGGTGCTCGACGCCGACGACCTCGCCTCGCACGCGGGGGAGTGGACCGTGCCGGTCTCGACGGAGTTCCGCGGGCTCACGGTGCTCCAGCACCCGCCCAACGGCCAGGGGGCCGCCGTGCTCGCCGCCCTGCGCCTCCTCGAGCGTGACGCGCCTCCCGACGGGGCCGAAGGTGTCGCGATGGTGATGAGCGCGGTGCGCGAGGGCATGCGGCTCGCGCACCGCCACGTGGCCGACCCGCGGACGGTCGCCGTACCAGCCTTCTGGTCGGGCGACACCGTCTACACCGCGGTGATCGCCGGCGGGATGGGCGTGAGCCTCATCTCGTCGGTGTTCCACGAGTTCGGCACGGGACTGGTCGCGGGGGGCGCGGTGCTGCAGAACCGCGGCCTCGGGTTCTCCCTCGATGCGGGGAGCCCGAACTGTGTCGCGCCGGGCAAGCGTCCGTTCCACACGATCATCCCTGCGATGGTCCTCGACGGAGCCCGGCTGTGGGCGTGCATGGGCGTCGTCGGCGGCCCCATGCAGCCGCAAGGACAGGTGCAGGTGCTCGGCCACATGGTCGACGGCGGCCTCGACCCACAGGCCGCGCTCGACGCGCCACGGGTGCGATGGCTCGGTGGCGACGTGGTCGCGGTGGAGCAGGGGCATGGCGAGGAGGCGGTCGCGGCGCTGCGCGCGGCGGGGTTCCAGGTGCTCGAGCGGGTGCTCCCGCCCGGCGAGTTCGGCGCAGGGCAGATCGTGCGTCGCCACCGCGACGGCTGGCTCGAGGGCGGTGCGGACGTGCGTCGCGACGGGGTTGCCTTCGGTCATTGACCCGGTGGGTCCTTCGCGGCGCGGGCGCAAGGGAAGCCGCCGCCCGGCGAGATGCCACCACTGGACCGTACGGCCCGAGGCGCGCGCGAGCCGTAGTGTTTCCCGGGTCATGGGCATGCGCGGTCGACAGTGGGTGCTGTTGGCCGCCGCGGCGGTCGTGCCGTTCGGCACGGCGGGCGCGCTGGTCCCGTTCCGCAGCCACATCCCGAACGCGACGGTCGCCCTCCTGCTCGCGGCCGAGGCCGCCGCGCTCGCCGCGTCGGCTACACGGTTGGGCGCGGTGATTGTGGCCGTCTCGGCCGGCAGCGGGTTCGATGTGTTCCACCTCCTCCCCTACGGCACGCTCACCGTCGGCCGTGCGCAGGATGCGGAGACGATCGTCCTGCTTCTCGCTATCACGCTCGTGGTCGGCCAGCTGGCCGCACGCAATCGCGAGCACCGGCTCCTTGCTGTCGAGTCGGCCTACAACCTCGGCCGCGTCCACGGCGTCGCCGAGATGGTCGCCAGCGGCGCGGCCGTCGACCAGGTGCTGCTGGCCGTCGCCAACGAGCTGACCGACCTGTTGGGGCTGAAGTCGTCGCGCTACGACCCCGAGTTCAGTCCGACGCCGGGTCCCTTCATCGAACGCCACGGCGCGTTGACCTGGGGGGCGCTGCAGTGGGGCTACGCGACGACGGGCCTGCCCGCCGAGGAGATCACGCTCGCGATCGAGCACCAGGGCCGGCCGCTGGGTCGCTATGTGCTCCTCGCCGAGCCCGGCACCAAGGTGTCGTCCGACCAGCTCATGGCGGCCGTGGCCCTCGCCGACCAGGCCGGAGCGGCCCTCGCCGCGCAGGGGGTCCCGGGCGATACCGCGTAGGGTCCCGCGCGATACCGCGCAGGGGGTACCCGGCGATACCGCGGAGGGCTCAGCTCCCGATCAGCAGCTCCTGGACCTGCTGCTCCGAGTCGGTGGTGACCAGCGCGAGCACCTCGTCGCCTATCGCCATCACCGTGTCGCCGCGCGGCACCACGACCTTGCCGTCGCGGACGATCGCGACGATGCTCGCGTCGCGCGGCACGTCCATGGCCGAGAGCGAGAGGCCTCGCGCCGGCGAGTCCTCCGCGAGCGTGACCTCGACCAGGCGGGCGTTGCCCCCCTCGAACTGCAGGAGGCGCACCAGCGAGCCGACCGAGACGGCCTCCTCGACCAGCGCGCTCAGCAGGTGCGGCGTCGAGACCGACACGTCAACGCCCCAGGTCTCGTTGAACAGCCATTGGTTCTTCGGGTGGTTGACCCTGGCCACGACGCGCGGGACGGCGAATTCCTGCTTGGCGAGCAGCGACACGACCAGGTTGACCTGATCCTCGCCCGTCGCCGCGACCATGACATCGGCATCGCCGATCCCCGCCCGCGTGAGGTTGCTGACCTCGCATGCGTCACCGGCGAAGAACTCGACGTCCATGGTCGGCTCGAGGCGCTTCACCAGGTCGAGGTTCTCCTCGATGAGGAGCACGGCGTGCCCGGCGGAGCGCAGGTCCTTGGCGATGAACGTCCCGACGTTCCCCGCTCCCGCAATGGCGACTTTCATCAGTGGTGCCCTCCGACGTCACTCGAGGAACTCAGGAGGCGGTCGAGGTCGGCGACCGCGTCGCGGTGGACGACCATCATCAAGATGTCGCCCTCCTGCCCCACCAGGTCTGGCGACGCGATACGCGCCTGGCCCGAACGTGTCACGGTCACCAGGCGGAACCGGTTGCCAACGGTCAGATCTCCGAGGCTGCGTCCTGCCCACTCGGCGGGCAGGCCCCGCTCGACCATGGTCACCGTGCCCGACGGGTCGCTCCACTCGGTGACGGCCCGCTCGGGGAACAGTCGGCGCATGACCTGGTCCGTCGTCCACGTCACCGTGGCCACCGTCGGGATCCCGAGGCGCTGGTAGATGATCGCCCGCCGCGGGTCGTAGATGCGGGCCACCACGTTCTCAATCTGGTAGTTCTCCCGGGCGATCCGAGCGGTCAGGACGTTGGAGTTGTCGCCGCTCGTCACCGCGGCCAGCGCTCCGGCCTCCTTGACGCCCGCCTCCTCGAGGTGGTCTCGGTCGTAGCCGTAACCCGTCACCGTCCGACCCGGCCAGTGGTCTGGAAGACGTCGGAACGCTGCGGCGTTCTTGTCGATGATCGCCACCGAGTGGCCGCTCTGCTCGAGGCTGATGCCGAGCTCGGACCCGACCCGGCCGCACCCGACGACGATCACGTGCATGACCAGCAGTGTCCCATCCACCGGGGGACGCCTGCGAAACGCGCACGTCAGGGAGCCGACAGATGTGGCTCCCGGTGCACCCGTGGGAGACTGGACCGATGGACACCGAGCCCGTGCTCAGAGCCTCCGAGCTCGCGCCCGCCCCTCCGGCCCACCACTTCAACGGATCGCCCGCGTGCGTCCCCGCCACGGTGGACGTCCCCGAGTCGCTCAGCTACCGCATCAAGAGTCGAGTGCTCGGACCCCCCCTGCACACCGAGGCCCTCGCCCACGAGCGCCTCGGCATCCCGACCGCCCTGGCCGTGTTCTCGTCGGACTGCATCTCGTCGTCGGCCTACGCAACCGAGGAGATCCTCCGGGTGCTGATCCCGGCGGTCGGGGTGTTCGCGTTCAGCCTGGTGGTGCCCATCACGACGGCGATGCTCGTCGTGCTCTTCTTCCTGATCCTGTCGTACCGGGAGACGATCAAGGAGTATCCGACCGCCGGTGGCGCCTACATGGTCACCCGGGACAACTTCGGGCTCCTTCCGGCGCAGGTGGCCGGTGTCTCGCTCCTGACCGACTACGTGCTCACCGTCGCGGTGTCCGTCGCCGCCGGCACCGACGCGCTGACATCGTTCTTCTCGGCGCTGGGGCCCTACCACGTCATCATCGCCGCCAGCTTCATCGTCCTCATCGCCTTCGGGAACCTCAAGGGCGTCAAGGAGTCGGGGAAGATCTTCGCCATCCCGACCTACGTGTTCATGGCGATCATGGGCCTGCTGGTCGTGATGGGCGCGACCAAGGTCCTCACCGGAGGCCATATCCACTACGCGCCGATCCACGCTGGTGCGATCAAGGGCGCGGCCGCCGTCGCCGTCCACAAGGGCATTTCGAGCATCGTCGGCCAGGGCTTCTTCTATGGCGCCACGCTGTACATCGTCCTCCACGCGTTCGCCTCCGGCGGGGCGGCCGTGACCGGCGTGGAGGCCATCTCCAACGGCGTGACGGCGTTCCGCCGGCCTGAGTGGAAAAACGCACGCACGACGCTCGTCATGATGGGCGCAACCCTCGGCTTCATGTTCTTCGGGCTTTCG
>Ga0209415_10016728_pt1 | contig 11746 bp, 12 predicted proteins | sample PeaSoiSIISIP2007_FD_187696 | JGI IMG/M metagenome (GOLD analysis project Ga0209415, IMG submission 187696) | Peat soil microbial communities from Weissenstadt, Germany - SII-SIP-2007 (SPAdes) (version 2) | ecosystem: Environmental > Terrestrial > Soil > Wetlands > Peat | place: Germany... | reverse complement strand
GACAAATTAAAAGGCCCCGAGCTGGGTATCTCGGGGCCTTGCACTCAGAGGGTTGGCGGCGGGAGGGGACTCGCCGCCAGGGATGCTGTCTGTGTTGGTTTGATAGTAGCAATTTAAGACCTGTTTGTCCAGAACTTTCTGAAACTATTTTTGGGCGAAGATTTGGGTGGATGTTGGGGTCCTCCTATTCCTAGTACCGAAGTTTGGAGTGGCATCCGTAGCCTCTTGAAATCGTTAGAAATAAGCCAAGAGTAAGGATTGTCTGCGGGGTCCCCGGATAGCGCCTTCCGCCTAACCAAAGACATATTGAGCGATTGATCCTAAAAGGGTTACCTTCACGTTGAGAAGGCGGTGTCGGGTGATCGAAATACAGGATGAAAGTGTATTGCGGAACAGCGAGCGCGAAAGACGCAATAAGCGCCGCTTCCAGATCGAACAAGAAGTTCGGTATAAGATGCTTTACGGTCAACGGATTGCCGAGACTGGTAACGGCAAAACGATGAACATCTCCAGTGGCGGCGTCTGGTTTACGACGGAAAGCATGCTCACCACGGGCATGCCGGTCGAACTCTCGATGACGTGGCCGGTCTTGCTCAATGACACCTGCCCGATGAAGCTCATGATCTACGGATGTGTAGTTCGCAGCAATGAGAAGGGCGCCGCAGTCGCCATCGAACGCTACGAATTCCGCACCCAGGGCCGCACCTTCACGCCTGCCCCGCAGCCTGGAGCCGAACTGCGCTTGCCCAGTTAGGGCCGGCTGGCACCTTCTTCAGATGGCGCGCAGCAACCGCGCCGGCAGCGTGATCACCGCCCAGACCAGCGACAGAGCACCCTCGACCGCAATTCCTACCATACGGAACGGCAGCAGCAATAGCCACACCAGCGGGTAAAGCACCAGCGCGGCCAGTGCCACCGGCCAGCACAGCACCAGCAGGATACACCACAAAAGAAACCTCACCTGTGTGAACCTCTCTCTTGCCTCTACGCGCCCGGAATCCGGTTTGTTCCCCGTGCCCTGCGAATCGAGTCGCTGGGTCCGGTATCCTCTAAAGAGTGGACGACGGGCAACTCATTCAGATAGTCGATGCCGCGCTGGCCGAGGCCGCCGGCAAAGCTGGGGCCTGGCTCAAGTGCCGGCCCGGGTGTTATGAATGCTGCCTGGGGGCTTTTGAAATCAGCCGCTTGGACGCGCAGCGCCTGCGCCGGGGTCTGACGGATCTGGAGACGCGCGACGCGGCGCGCGCCACGCGCGTTCGAGCCCGCGCCGGCGAGGCGGCAGCCCGGCTGCGGCGCGACTTTCCCGGCGACACTGCGCATCGGGTGCTCAATGAGGCGGCGGACGATGACGAACCGTGCCCGGCGCTCGACCCCGCAACCGGAACCTGCGATCTTTACCAATCGCGGCCCCTCGCCTGCCGGACCTTCGGGCCCGCGATCCGATCGGGTGGCGCCGTGGGGATCTGCGAACTGTGCTTTCCGGGCGCGACTGAGGACGAAATCGCGGCGTGCGCCGTGGAGTTCGACGCCGACGCGCTCGAAATGCCCCTCCTGCAACGGCTACACGGGGAAGAGACCCCCTCCCCGACTCTCGTCGCCCTGGCATTGGAATAGTACACTCCCATGACACGCCGGCGTCTATTTGTGCGACAATAATTCAGATTTGCCAGGCTGACCGGCCTGGCTTTCGGAAAGGCGTGGTTGTGAGCTATCAGCCCGAAACGCCGTTTGACAATATCGAGAGCTCTCACGAGTATGTGGCCATGCTGGCCGAGGCTCTGGATGAGGCCAGGCGAGAGGTGGAAGCCGAGATTGCTCTGGCCGAACGGGAAACCGCGGAGCGCCGCAAAGAGGCTCTGCTGCTGGTGTCCTACAGTCTTGCCAAGCTTAACCTGCACATCACTACCAGCCGTCGCCTTCTGAACGACCTGCGCACGCTGCGACGGCTCCTGCTGGCAGAACGCGGCGCCCCGGCGGGCCGTGAAAAGACGATGGCCGCCGGCGAAAGCGACTAGAAGCGAAGTAAGTTCCGGCGCCATGCCCGCTTCGCGCGCCGGACGATAGTGTGTAGGGCCCTTGCCAGGTGTGCCCGCTGGATCCTGGTGCGCTCACTCAGTAAAACAGCGCCCTGCCGCTCGCATCCCCTGCAAAGGCCCGGCTCGCGCCCGGTCACGGCCGGTTTCGCGGCAGTCTGGCTGCGCGGGCGTGCTAAACTACATTTTCAACCTAAGAATGCTGCTTGCGAGAGAGTTTGTCGCTTACACTTCCCGGCAACTGGTCAGGAAACTGACGTCGGGTACGATTGAAACCTCCAATCCCGACCTGGTCGCCAGCAAAATCACCGAAGTCCTCACCGAAGAATTGGCGGTGGAGGACCGTCTCAACGACGAAGTGCGCGACCTGCTGAGCCAGTACAGCGAGTACATGCGGCGGGAGGGCGTCAGTTACCAGGAGATGTTCCGCCGCATTAAGAACATGCTGATCTCGCAGCGCAAGGTGATCCGCGCTTCCGGCCGCGACACCGGCGACGCCATGAAATTGTCGCGTGACAAAGTCAGTGACATATCTCACAAGGTTGTCGACATGTTGCGCAAGAATCGCGACCTGCGGATCAAGAACAAGGACACCAACGCCGTGCGCCTGGAGATCGTCCGGATCATGACGGAGCTGCTGCAGGCCGAGGAAAAAGTCGATCGCACGGCGCGGCAGAAGATTCGCAGCCAGAAGCGCGAGATTCCGGAAGGCAGCGAAGAGTGGGACCTGCTGCTGAGGCGCTACTACGCCGAAGAGCTCAAGAAGCTCGGCATCGACCTGGCGCGGTAATCCGCGGGAACCCGCGAATCCGCGGCGGGGCCTCAAGAATCCAACCCTCATGAAACTGGCTGGGAAACGCGCGCTGGTCACGGGCAGCGAACAGGGCATCGGGCAAGCCATCGCCGCGAGGCTGGCGCAAGAAGGCGCCGATGTAGCCGTCGATTACCTGAACAACCTCCAACGGGCCCAGGAAACAGGCGCGCTGATCGAAGCCGCCGGCCGCCGCGCGGTGCTGATTCAAGCGGACATCGGCAAGCCGGCGGATGCGCACCGCGCCGTCGCCGAAGCCGTCGCCCAGTTTGGATCACTGGACATTCTGGTCAATAACGCCGGCATCGAAAAAAGCGCGCCCTTTCTCGACGTCACGGAGGCGGACTACCGGGCCGTGATCGATGTCAACCTGACCGGTGCTTTCTTCATGGCGCAGGCCTTCGCGCTCCATTGCCGCGACGCGGCGCACCCGGGCCGCGTGATCAACGTCAGCTCGGTCCACGAAGAGCTTCCCTTTCCCCACTTCACGGCTTATTGCATGTCCAAAGGCGGGATGAAAATGATGATGCGCAACCTGGCGATTGAGCTGGCGCCGCTGGGCATCACGGTGAACAACATCGCCCCCGGCGCCATCCAGACGCCTATCAACACGAAGCTGCTGGCCGATCCCAAGCTGCTCCAGCCGCTGCTCGCCAACATCCCGCTCGGCCGCCTGGGCCAGCCGGCAGACGTCGCCGGCGCGGCGGCGTTCCTGGCCTCGTCCGATGCCGACTACATCACCGGCACGACGCTGTTTGTGGATGGCGGCCTGCTCTGGAACTATAGCGAGCAATAAGAATGCCCGATCCGAAGCAGCCTGGCAAAATAAACTGAACGGTTCAGTATTGTCACTATAGAGGGACTCGCCCATGATCAGGGTTCGGAATCTGGTGAAGACGTTCGGCTCATTTGCAGCCGTCGACAATGTTTCTTTCGAAGTGGCCCAGGGCGAGATCTTTGCCTTCCTGGGCCCTAACGGCGCGGGGAAAACGACAACCATCAAGATGCTGACTACGATGCTCAAGCCCGCGAGCGGCGACATCGAGTTGGACGGACTGGACGTGCACAGACAGCAGACGGAAGTCCGGAAGCGGTTCGGCATCGTGTTCCAGGATCCCAGCCTGGATGGCGATCTGACGGCGCGGGAGAATATGGAGTTCCATGGCATCCTCTATCACGTCCCGCAAAAACTGCGGCGCCAGCGTACGGAGGAACTGCTCAAGCTTTTCGAGTTGTGGGAGCGGCGCGACGACCAAGTCAAGAAGTTCTCCGGCGGGATGAAGCGGCGCCTGGAGATCGCGCGGGGATTCCTCCACACGCCGAAGATCCTTTTTCTCGACGAGCCGACGCTCGGTCTGGACCCGCAGAGCCGCAACCAGTTATGGACGCACGTGAAGCAGGTCAATGAGACCGAAGGGGTGACGGTTTTCCTGACCACGCACTACATGGACGAAGCGGACCGCGTCGCGGATCGCCTCGGTGTGATCGACCACGGCAAGATGGTGGCGCAGGGGACTCCCAAGGAGATCAAAGAGAACGCCGGCGTGGAGAGCCTGGAAGATGCATTCCTCAAGCTCACCGGATCGGCCATTCGCAACGAGAATGCGGGCTCAGCAGACGCGCTGCGGCAGTTTGCGCGCATGTGGGATAGGGGCAAACGATGAACGTAATCTATATTCTCTGGCTGCGTGAGATGAAGCGCTATGTGCGTTCGCGGGTGCAACTCATGGTTTCCCTCGGCCAGCCGACGATCTACCTGTTAGTGCTCGGCTTCGGGCTGGGGCCGGTCTTTCAGCGGGCCGGCAATGGCAACTACTTGCAGTTTATGGCTCCGGGAGTAATCGGGATGACGATACTGTTCGCGTCGATTTTCTCCGGTATCGGCCTGCTATGGGACCGGCAATTCGGTTTTCTGAAGGAGATGCTGGTTGCACCCGTGCCGCGATTGCAAATCATGGTCGGGCGCACGCTGGGTGGGGCCATGGTCGCCGTGATTCAGGGATTACTGGTGACACTTGTCTGCGTGGTGGCCGGCTTTCGCCCGGTGAACTGGGCCATTGCGGCGCTGGCCCTGGTCTTTATGATTCTCATCGCCGTGGTATTCGCGGCGCTGGGCGTAGCCATCGGCTCCAGCTTGCAGGACATGCAGGGCTTCCAGCTCATCATGACTTTTCTGGTGATGCCCCTCTTCTTTCTTTCCGGCGCCCTGTTTCCGCTCAAGGGCCTGCCGAAGGTGCTTTCGCTGGTCACCGCAATCGATCCGCTCTCGTATGGCATCGACGGGATGCGATCGGTGTTGTTGGGGGTGGCGCACTTTAGCACCGTCACCGACCTGGTGGTGTTGGCGGCCGTGGGATCGGCGCTCCTGGTGGTCGGGGCATACTGCTTTTCCAGAATCGAGATCTGACCAGGGCTGGGCTTGACCGGCCGCGGCATGTTGGAAAGCACCGGCGGCAAAGGCAAAGACCGCCGACGTTACAACGCTACATTGCTTCGTAACGCCGGCGGTCTTTGCCGCCGGTGCATTTCATTGTCTCGGGCTCCAGTGTGGTTAGGTCTGTCCGTAAGTCGCTTTCGGACCGTGCTTGCGGAAGTAATGCTTGTTGCGCTGGGCGTCGGAGATCGGCTTCGCCGCGGGGTTGATGGTGATCGTCTGCAGCGCCATGGCGGCCAATTCTTCGAGAATCACGGCATTGTGCGCCGCCTCCGCCGGCGTTCTGCCCCAGCAGAAGGGCGCGTGGCCGGCCACGAGCACTCCGGGAGAATCGAGCGGCTCGCGGCCTTGCATCAACTCCACAATCGCCGCGCCGGTGTTGCCCTCGTAATCGCTATCGATCTCGGCGGGCGTCAAGTGGCGTGTCAGCGGCACGGGGCCGTGAAAATAGTCCGCGTGGGTGGTCCCGAAGCAGGGTATCTCCCGCGCGGCCTGCGCCCACGCGGTGGCGTGGCGCGAGTGCGTGTGAACGATGCCGCCAATCGACGGAAACGCGCGATAGAGCGCCACGTGGGTGGCCAGATCCGAAGAAGGACGCAGAGTGCCTTCCACCACGCGGCCCTCGAGATCGGCGATCACCATATGCGCCGGCGTCATCTTGTCGTACGGCACGCCGCTCGGCTTGATCACCACCAGCCCTTCCTCGCGCGCCAGGCCGCTGGCGTTGCCAAACGTGTAGATCACCAGCCCCCGGCGTACCACTTCCAGGTTGGCTTCCAGCACTTCAGAGCGCAGCGCTTCCAGCATCAGGTTCCTCGTCTTGAACGCGCAGCGACGCTGCGCAGCTTAGGCAGAATAGCGCCGATTTCCACCGGCTTCGACTGTTTCTCGCCGAACGAAAAATACAGACTTCGATAAAGCGGATAGAGCTCGGCGTAAATCGCCGCCGCATCGGCTTGGGGCGCAACCGTGCGGTACGCGGGGCACAGTGCTTCCTGTGCTTCTTCGATGGTGCGAAATGTGCCCGCCGCCAGGAAGGCGAAAATGGCCGACCCCAGGCTGGTCACGTCGCCCGCCGGCACCAGCACGGGCTTACCCAATACGTTGGCGTACACCTGGTTCAGCACCTGGTTGCGCTGTGGAATGCCGCCGCCGTTGATGACGCGCCGCACGGGCACGCCGTATTCCTCCATGCGCTCCAGAATCACGCGGGTATGAAAAGCGGTGCCCTCAATGGCGGCGAACAGTTCGTCCTGCGCGGTATGGGTAAGCCGCCAGCCCAAGGTGATGCCGCTCAGTTCGGGATTCACGAGCACGGTTCGATCGCCATTATCCCAGGTGAGGCGCAGCAGGCCGGTCTCCCCGGCGCGGTAATTCTCCAGGCCCTCGGAAAGCGCAGCCACGGTGGCGCCCGCACGGCGCGCGATGGCTTCGAAAATATCGCCGGTAGCCGAAAGCCCGGCCTCAATGCCGGTGCGCTTGGGATCGATCGATCCCGGCACAACCCCACACACGCCCGGGACCAGTTGCGGCTTTTCGCCGATGGCCATGATGCAGGTGGAGGTGCCCACGACGTTGACCACGTCGCCGAGCTTGACGCCGGCGCCAATGGCGTCCCAATGCGCGTCAAACGCGCCGACAGGCACCGGGATGCCCGGGCGAAGTCCCAGCTTCCCGGCCCATTCCGCGGTGAGGTGGCCCGCGATCTGGTCCGAGGTCTCATATCGCCCCGCCAGCTTTTCGCGCACTCCGCGGAGTAATGGGTCGATGCCAACTAAGAACTCTTCCGGCGGGAGGCCGCCCAGCGCGGCGTTCCACATCCACTTGTGCCCCATGGCGCAGACGCTGCGCGGCGCCGCCGCGGGATCCGTGATGCCGCAGAGCACCGCGGCCACCATGTCGCAATGTTCGAGCGCGGTCACCATCCGCGCACGTTTGTCCGGGTTGTTACGCAGCCAGTGCAGCAGCTTGGCGAAACCCCATTCGGAGGAGTACGTTCCGCCGCACCATTCGATAGCGGTGAGGCCGCGCGCGTGCGCGGCAGCGGTGATTTCCGCGGCCTCTTTCCAGGCGCGATGGTCGCACCACAGGTAATAGTCGTCGATCGGTTCGAGCCGCTCGCCCACCGGGATCACGCTGGAACCGGTGGTATCGAGGGCGATGGCCTCCACCGCCTGCCCGTCGACGCCCGCAGCGGCAATCGCCTTGCGGGATGCCAGGGCCAATGCTTTCATGTGGTCGGCGTGGCTTTGCGTGGCGTGATCCGGATCTTCCTTCTTGCGCAGCAGCGGATACTCGGCCGCGCCCGCGCCCAGCCTGCCCTTGACGCTATCGAAAATCGAGACCCGAACGCTGAGGGTGCCGAAATCCACGCCCGCTACTAACGCCATAGTTGCTCTCCTACCAATGGTCGGCAGGCGAAAGCGCCTGCCCCACATAGGCCGCGCTGTGGGGCGGACGCCCTCGTCCGCGCCGGACCCCCTGGTCCGGCTTCGGCCGGGCATGCCCGGCCCCTACGACCGTTCCTATTCGTGCGAAATCACGTTCCAGCCCAGGTAGTTGCTGGTGGCTTCGCGCACGGCCGGCGCCACGGAAGCCAGGTTGGCCGCCACGTGGTGCTCGAAGCCGTTCTCGCAAATGTAACGCAGCAGCTTCTGCAAATGCGGAATCCGCACCACGCCCGCGCCGCCGAAGGTGTCCAGCGGATCGTCGGTAAACTCGCCTTCGCCAACGTATCCGGCAATGATGCCCTCGCGATCGATGGTGGAGAAGCGCGCGTAACTCATCGGCCCCGGCTTCACCAGCCCGACACAGGTGCCGTAAGTGTTGTCGCGGCCCACCGTGCCAGCGATGATGGCCTGGAAGTCCATCTTGACCTCGCGGAAAAAGTGCTTGGGCAGGTTGCTGCAATGGAAGCACACCGCCTTGTCGGGGTCTTCGCCGTAATTGTTGTTCCAGTCAAGCAGCGCGCTGGGTGTGCCGGAGGCCAGTTGCAAGGCATGCATGCCGATCACGCCGCAGATATCGACCTCGCACGCGCTCGAAATCAGGCTGTTGCTCATCATGCTCATGATGGTGCACGGAACCACGCCAAAGAATTCCTCGAGCGAGGTCCAGCACTGGATGGCGCTGATCGAAACGTCGGTCTGCTTCATCCACTGGTCGATCACCGCGCCCAGTTTCGCCATCTTCACCAGCGATGGATCGGGCACGCCGCTGGTGGTGACGTACTTGCGGATGTCGTTGAGCTTGGCCACGGCCAGCGGATCGTCGTCCTTCATGCGCGCGATGCGGCCCAGAATTTCGGAAAGGTCGATCGGCTCGACCGAAATGCCCGCGCCTTCCAGCAGCTTCTCGCTATAGCGGACGGTGTTGAACGCCGCCGGCCGCGCGCCGATGGCGCCGATGCGCAGCCGCTTGAGCCCCTTCACCACGCGGCACACCGCCCCGAACCACTCCAGATCCTGCCGGAAGAGATCGGAATCCGGCGCTTCGGTATGGAGGGTGGTCAGCGAGTAGGGGATGCCGTACTGGCTCAGGTTGTTACAGGCCGACATCTTGCCGCAGAAGCTGTCGCGGCGGTCGCGGATCGACATCGACCCCGGCGTATCCGGCGTGGCCTGCACCAGCACGGGCACGTCGAGACCGGCCATGCGGAGCGTGTCGGCGATTCCCCGCTCGTCGCCGAAATTAGGCAGCGTCACGATGATGCCGTCCAGCGTCTCGCGATGCCTTTTGAACAGGTCGGCGCATTTGACCGCCTCGGCGCGCGTTTCCACCGCGCCGTATTTGGTGTCTTCGGGGCCGGGCGCGACCACGGTGTGTCCCGCCTTTTCCAGCACTGCAACCATGTCCGCCCGCCCGCTCTTGGCCAGGTGGTCCGGGAAGAAACCGCGATTGCCGACGATCACGCCGAACGTCATCGCGCGCGTTTTGCCGTTACTCATTGTGAAATGCCCTTCCGTTGCGATTTGAAAGTCGATTCTAACCCGTTTCAAGCCGAGTCGGCGACGCGCAGTAGCCGTAGCGCCGGCGGTCTGCCGCCGGCGTTACGGAGTCCTGTTACGATGGCGTCTATGAAAACCCGCTCGCTTCGCCACCTCGTTCCGTGGCTGGTCGCGGCTGCGATCGCCCTGTTCAGCGCATTGGTAATCCACTCGCAAACGCCGCCGGCGGCGCGCTTTGCGGCGAATCAGATGGACACCTTCCTTTACGGCGCGGCCTTTTATGAAGAGTACATGCCGGAGGACAGACTGGAAAAGGACGTCCAGTTGATGGAAAAGGCCGGCATCAGTGTTGTCCGTGTGGGCGAATCCACCTGGAGCGTGTGGGAACCCGAAGACGGCCGCTTTGAGTACGCCTGGATGGACCGCATCATCGAACGCCTGACGCGGGCGCACATCCGCGTCATCATGGGCACTCCCACTTACTCCATTCCGCCGTGGATGTTCAAGGCGCACCCCGAGATCCTGGTGACCCGCCTCGACGGCCAGAAGGCCACTTACGGGATACGCCAGAACATGGACGTCACCAACCCCGATTTTCTACGCTATTCCGAGCGCGTGATTCGCAAAATCGCCGAACACTACCGCGACAATCGGGCCGTGATCGGTTATCAGATCGACAACGAAACCTCTTCCAACGGCACCGCCGGGCCAAATGTCCAGGCAGGCTTCGTGAGCTACCTGCGCAACAAGTTCTCGACTGTCGACCGCCTGAATCAGATCTGGGGCCTGGTCTATTGGGGCCAGCAACTGCACGACTGGAGCGAGGTTCCGCCGCGCAACGGGATCCTGAATCCCGGCTGGAAACTGGAATGGGATCGCTACCAGGATTCGCTGACGACGAACTTCCTGGCCTGGCAGGCCCGGCTGGTTCGCGAGTATCTGCGGCCGGATCAGTTTGTGATGCAGGACTTCGGCGGCGCCACCCGCGGCGACGTCAATGAACGGGACATCTCTAAGAGCCTGGATATCGTCGGCATGAATCCTTACTACCCCTCCCAGGATCGCTACGACGGCGAAGGATCGAGTTACGGCGGCGATTTTGCGCGGTCGCTCAAACAAACCAATTTCCTGGTGACGGAAACCAACGCGCAGACCATCGGCTGGGACTCGCGCTCGCAATTCCCACCCTACGACGGACAATTACGCGAGAACGTGTACCTGCTGGCCTCCACCGGTTCCAACATGGTGGAGTACTGGCACTGGCACTCGCTGCACTACGGCCAGGAGACGTACTGGAAAGGCGTGCTGTCGCACGACCTGGAACCCGGCCGCATTTACGCCGAGGTGTCAAAGACCGCGCACGAACTGCAGCGGGTCGGCCCGCACATCGTCGATCTGAAGGCGGCTCATCCGGTGGCTCTACTTTATAGCAACGATTCGCGCCGCGGCACCGACTACATGCCGTTCCTCGAGTCGCAGCCGACAGGCGACATGCCCTGGCACCACTGGCAAGGTTACGACCTCGAGATGCGCCGCCTTTACGGCGCGCTCTACCGGCTCAATGCCGGCGTGGATTTCATCTTCCCCGAGACCGAAGACCTCAGCGCCTACAAAGTGATCGTCGTTCCGCCGTACTATGTCGCCAGCGATGCGCAGCTTAACCGGCTGGTGGAGTACGCGCGAGGCGGCGGCCATCTGGTGCTCACGCTGAAGAGCGGGTTCTGCAACGAGTACTCGACAGTGCGCGACACGATGGCGCCCGGACCATTGCGCGAAGCCGCCGGCGTCCATTACCAGGAGTTTTCCAACTTGTCGAAACCTCTGGCGCTGCGCGGCGACCCGCTGCAGGCCGGCGCCCAGAATGAGGTGAGCGACTGGGCGGAAATGCTGATGGTCGATACCGCCAAACCGGTCGCCTGGTACGATCACCCGTTCTTCGGAAAGTATCCCGCCATCACCGAGAACCACTTCGGCAAAGGCATGGTGACCTATGAAGGAACCGTGCTGAGCGCCGCACTGCAACAGAAGGTGCTAGCACGCGTCCTCGATCAGGCACACGTATCTGGGCCCGACCAGACGCTGCCCTCCCCAGTGCGCGTCAAGCACGGCGTCAACCGCGCCGGCAAGACGATCCATTATTACTTCAACTTCTCGTCGGCGCCGCAGCGCCCGGTATACCCGTACGCAACCGGCACCGAGCTGCTCTCAACCCGGCCGGTAGCGAAAGCCGCCGCTTTAGCCCTCGAACCCTGGGGCGTCGCCATCGTGGAAGAAAAGTAGTCGCGAGGTAGGACAGACGATCGGTCATGGTCGTCTGTCAACTGCCGCAGCGGCAAGCCCCAGGTTTCTCCAACTATCGCGCCTGTATCCGGCAGGCCCGTTCCGCCAGGCATGCTATTCTAAAACTCGAAGGTCGCAGGGGCGGCACAACCCCGTTCCCACCAATGCGGAGAGATGGCCGAGTGGTTGAAGGCGCACGCTTGGAAAGCGTGTATAGGGGAAACTCTATCCAGGGTTCGAA
>Ga0209415_10016727_pt1 | contig 11746 bp, 12 predicted proteins | sample PeaSoiSIISIP2007_FD_187696 | JGI IMG/M metagenome (GOLD analysis project Ga0209415, IMG submission 187696) | Peat soil microbial communities from Weissenstadt, Germany - SII-SIP-2007 (SPAdes) (version 2) | ecosystem: Environmental > Terrestrial > Soil > Wetlands > Peat | place: Germany... | reverse complement strand
CGTATTCGCACCGGGTTACCTCGAACACCTCCGACGCCGAATCTCCCTTGGCCTCGTTTGGACGGGAATTGCTTTGCTGTTAGCGAGCATGGCCGGCGTCGTTATCGCCGCGAATGCGATCGCATTCGTCGTCGCTTGGGAAGTCATGGCGTTCTCATCGTTCGCCCTGGTCGCCGCCGATCACCAACAGCGCTCGATCCGCCATGCCGCGATGGTCTACCTCGGCGCGACGAGGGTAGGCACCGCGTTTCTCATGGGCGGTTTCCTGTGGGCCTACACTCTCACGGGAACATGGACTTTCGCAGACTGGCATCTTTCCGGCTCACAAGCCCTCGGGCCGGCACTCGTGATCCTCGTGGGCCTGGCAACGAAAGCCGGCTGCTGGCCATTTCACCTCTGGCTGCCGATCGCCCATCCCGCCGCGCCAGCCCCGGTCTCGGCTCTGATGAGCGGCGTGATGATCAAGACCGCCATCTACGCGATGGTGCGGCTGTTCGTCTGGGGCCACCATCTCGATGCGCCGTACCTAGGCACGATCATTCTCGTTCTCGGCGCAATATCCGGTTTCTGGGGCGTCATCTTCGCTTTGCTTCAACACGACCTGAAGCGCCTCCTCGCCTATCACAGCGTGGAGAATATCGGGATTATCCTGATGGGGATCGGCGTCGCCCTCGTTTGCGCGGAGAATCATCAGCCGCTGCTGGCCGAGATCGGCCTTGCTGCCGCTTTGTTCCATACCCTCAACCACGCCGTTTTCAAGAGCCTGCTCTTTTTGGGCACGGGTGCGATCGACGCGCGCACGCATATTCGCAATGTCGAGGAGCTCGGCGGTCTGATCAAGCGAATGCCTTGGACAGGCGCGATGTTTATCGTCGGAAGCGCCGCGATTTGCGCCCTCCCGCCGCTAAACGGATTTGCGAGCGAGTGGCTGCTCTTCAAGGGCTTTCTGGGTCTGGCGACGACGGGCGTAACCACCGCGGGCCGGCTCTTCGGGATCCTCCTAATCGGCTGGCTGGGCCTGGTCGGGGCTCTCGCGGTCGCGTGTTTCGTAAAGGCGGTTGGCGTCGTCTTCCTGGGCGTTCCGAGAAGCTCGCGCGCGGAACATGCGAAGGAGGCGAGTAGGCCGATGGTTCTGGCCCAGATCGGGCTTGCGGCTGCGTGCGTGCTCCTCGGTTTGGCAGCGCCAGGCGTGCTCGTCCTTCTCAATCAGGTTGTGGCCCCGCTGGGCTCCCAGGTTACCGTCGCATCGGCTTGGACCCTGCCCAGCGGTTGGCTTGCAAGCATCCTCACTCTTGCCGTGGCGGCGGTCGGCTACTGGGCGATATTGCGGCCGAGGGCGCACTCGGGCCGGCGCTTCATCACCTGGGAATGCGGTTTCGGCCCTCTCGGGCCACGGACTCAGTACACCGCCGCGAGCTTCGCCCAGCCGATCTCCCGCGTCTTTGGCGCGATCTACCGATATGCCATCGAGGTCACCCTTCACAACCGGCAGCGCGAGCACTTCCCGGCCGAAGTCGAAGTGGAGATGCTTCACGAGGCCTATCTCGAGACCCGGGTCTATGGTCCTTTCCTGAAGGGATTCCGCCGCACGGCGGGTGCGTTCATCATGCGCCTCCAAGCCGGAAGCATCCATCAGTACCTGATCTACATGGTCGTCGTTCTCGGCTTGCTGCTCGCGATCGGAGTCTCGAAATGACGATCTTCGAACTGGCGCTCTTCCACGCGATCAATCTGCTTGCCATACCCTTGATGCTTGCAGGGGTAGTGCGCAAGGTCAAGGCGAGGATGCAGATGCGCATCGGGGCGCCCGTGCTTCAGGCGTTTCATGACCTCGCCAAGCTGCTCAGGAAGACCGAAACGATCAGCGAAAACGCGAGCTGGGTCTTTATCTGGGCGCCTCGCGTAGGTTTCGCGGTTGCCGTCATCCTCACCGTCCTCGTTCCCTGGGCTGGCTCTCTGCTCCCGGCCGCTTGGGCCCCGGCCAGCAACTTCGTATTCGTCTTGTATCTGCTGGCCCTGAGCAGGTTTCTTTCCCTGCTTGCCGCGCTCGATACGGGTTCCGCGTTCGGTGGCCTTGGCGCGAGCCGGGAAGCCATGATCTCGGTGCTCGTTGAACCCACGTTGCTCATTGGGCTGGCCGCACTCGCGGTCCACACCGGATCCGCCGACCTGCAGACCATGTTCGGGCTGATCACCAGCCCAATGGTCGCGATCCTCGTAGGGGTCGCGCTTCTGCTCGCTTCCCTTGCCGAGCTTTCCCGAATGCCCATCGACGATCCGACGACCCACCTTGAGCTCACGATGGTGCACGAGGCCATGATTCTCGAGAACAGCGGCCCGAATCTGTTTCTCATTGAGTACGGGACAGCACTGCGCATGTGCGTCTTCCTGGGCTTGTCCTGCCAAGCCTTCCTGAGTGCGGTGCCGGGATTCCGCGAAACGCCGCTCGCGGTTCAATACGCTACGGGAGTGCTGTCACTCTTCGCCCTGGGAATTGCCATGGCCGTGGCCGAAGGCATCGGGGTGAAGCTCAAATGGCGGAGCGTTCCCAACTTCCTTGCGTTCGCCGCGGCTTCCAGCTTCCTGGCCGCTCTGATCGCGGCGGCGGAGCGATGAGGAGGAGAGGGCCATGAGCTTGAGCGGATTGGACCTGATGGCCGCTGCGGCAGCCGCATCTGCGGTCTGGATGTGCGGCGTATCCGGCGTCCAAACCCAGTTGCGCGGGCTCGTTCTGCAGACCGCGGCGATTGCCATCGTCTGCATGATCCTAGGTGCTCGCGAACACGAGGGGCACTACTACGGACTTGCCCTGGTCGTCTTCGCGGTCAAGGGAGCCGCGATCCCCGTGTTTCTGTCCTGGGCCGCAAGGCGGCTCGGGGTGCGGAAGGACTCTGGTGCCTACTTCGGTCCCGCGATCGGCCTTCTCGCCGGTTGTGCGGCCCTCGTCGCGGGGCTGTTTATTGGGAGAGACCTGGCTGTGCCCATGGGGACATCTGCGGGAGCGGCCGGAATGTCCATGGCGCTTGTGTTTATCGGGATGCTCCTCATGACGACGCGACGTCTCGCGATCAGCCAGTTGATTGCCCTCCTGACACTGGAAAACGGGATCCTCCTCTTCGGACTTACTCAGACGAAGGGGATGCCGCTCATGGTCGAGATGGGCGCAGTATTCGAGATCCTAGTCGGAGTCCTCATCGGGGGCCTAGTCATCTTCAGGCTGAATCGAAGCTTCGAGCATATCGACGTCACCAACCTCCGGGAGCTTCGCCGGTGATTCCCATCGGCCTACTTGCCGTGCTTCCCCTAGTCGTGGCTGGGCTCGGGCTGTTCCCTAGGTCGTCCCCCTGGCTGCCGCGAGCCGCCGCCGGTCTGATGACGCTGCAGGTCCCCCTTGTCCTGTGGATCTGCCTGCCCGCCTTCTCCGGTGTGAGGATCGTCTGGGGTGATTTCGCCATCGACGGGCTGGGCGCGGCATTCACTTGCATCACAACCATCGTGGTTGCGGCTGCGCTCATCCAGGCGAGCTTTCTGCTTCCGGCGGGCCGGGCCAACCACCCCATGTCGGATCGCAGGTTCTGCCTCTTCTACACGCTCGCCGGGCTGTTCGTCGTCGCGATGTACTCGGCGCCCCTTGCCCAGAACCTGGGCTACATGTGGATGGCGCTGGAAGCCACTACGCTGATGTCGGCGCCTCTCGTCGATTTTCACCGCAACCGTGCCTCCCTGGAAGCGACTTGGAAGTACCTGCTCCTATGCAGCGTTGGAATCGCCTTCGCGCTCTTCGGAACCGTGCTGTTCTTTGCCGCGCAGCATGGCTTGCTGCAAGGGACCCTCTCCACGCCGGGCTTGATGGCAACCGCGAAGAGCCTCGATCCGAAACTCCTGCGAGTAGCCTACGTCTTCTGCCTGCTCGGGTACGGCACGAAGGCCGGGATCTTTCCTCTCCATAACTGGCTCCCCGATGCACATAGCGAGGCGCCCGCGCCCGTCTCCGCCATGCTTTCCGGCGCTCTTCTTAACTGCGCCCTCGTCGCGATCTGGCGCGTGTCTCAAGTCGTATCCGCTGCCGGACAGGACGACTTCGTGCGCAGCCTTCTCGTACCAGCCGGGGCGATCACGGTGCTCGCGGCCGGCCTCATGCTGATCAGGCAGCACGATCTCAAGCGGATGTGGGCCTACTCCAGCGTCGAACACGTCGGGCTGCTGGTGGTCGCAATCGGCATGGGAGCCGGTCCGATCTTCGTGCTCCACGCCTTCAACCACAGCCTTGCAAAGACGGCGCTCTTTCTGATATCCGGCAACATCCTGGAGGTTCTCGGGACGAGATCGCTCTCCAAATTGAGCGGCATCCTGAGATTCGCGCCTCTTTGGGGAATCGTCCTTGTGGGAGCGGGGTTTGCGATTGCCGGCAGCCCTCCGTTCGGGACTTTCTTAAGCGAATGGCTGCTTCTCAAGACGACGTTTACCGGCAATCAGGTGTTCGCTTCGGTTGCATTGGTCGCGGGCCTCACAATCGCCTTTCTCGGTGTCATGTCACATTTGGCCGGGGTCGTCTTCGGACCCGAATCTGACAAATCCAAACTCAAGCCGGTCCCCAGCTGGGCTGCCGCTCCAGCGGTGCTGCTCGCCGGCTCTCTGGTTGCCGGCATTGCCGTGACTCCAACGGCGATGTCCTTCCTCAAGTCTCTCTTCGAGGCGGCAGGCCGATGAAGGAACCGATTCAGAGAATCGCAGTAGAGCCGGCCGAACTGGCAGAGACCCTCCACGGGTTGCTCCGGCGACCCGGCTATCGGCTGGGACACCTGACCGCAAGAGTCGACGAGTCGAATCGCACGGTTGTCGAGGCGCTGCTTCTCGACACCGAGGGCGCTCGCACATCGATCGTTTCGGCGACTCTTGCCAAGGGAGAAAGCGAGTATCCATCTATCACCCGCGTTGTTCCCGCGGCTCACTGGGCGGAGCGAAGGCTGGGCGACTTCTTTGGTATCAGGGCCGCTGGCCATCCTCGGTGGAAGAGCCTCATCCTCCACGATCCGGCGTGGCCGCTCGATCTGGCTCCGCTCGCGAAAGGACCGGCTCGTCCTCGCGAGCCTTACCGGTTCATGACGGCCGAAGGCGAAGGCATCCACGAGATACCGGTCGGCCCAATTCACGCTGGGATCATCGAGCCTGGCCACTTCAGGTTCACTTGTGCCGGCGAAGTAATCGCCTACCTCGTGATCCGTCTCGGCTACCAGCACCGAGGCATCGAGAAGCGGCTTGCCGAGTTGCCATGGCGAACCGGCCGTTACCTCGCCGAATCCGCGGCGAGCGACACTGCGGTTGGCAACGCCCTGGCCCACGCGATCGCAATCGAACAACTGGTCGGGATCAATCCACCCCCTCGCGCCGAACATTTGCGGACCATCGCCTTGGAGATCGAACGCACGGCAAACCACGTCGGGGATCTGGGCGCTCTATGCGGTGACATCGGCTACAGCGCGGGAGCATTCTTGTTCGCCCCGCTACGCGGATCGATCCTCGGCCTTGCCGAGATGGTCACCGGAAGCCGTCTCCAGCGTTACTTCGTGAGGCCCGGCGGCGTTTCGCGCGATATCTCCGCCGATGCGGCCGACCTGGTGCGAGCGGGACTGAGCAAGGTCAGGACCCGGCTAGAGGAACTCCTTCCTCTGGTCTTTGAGAATCCGGCAGTTTTGGAGCGAATGGAGGGTGCCGGACACCTGAGTTACGCCTACTGCCGGGACTTCGGCCTGGTTGGTCCGGCGGCAAGGGCCAGCGGTGGCCGCTATGACGCACGGACGGTCTTTCGACATGGCGTGTACCCGCAGGTAGCCCCGGCTGTCGCCTCGCGCGAAGCGGGCGACGTTCTGGCCAGAGCCCAAGTTAGAGCTGCCGAGGCACGGGCAAGCTTGGACCTCCTTGCGTCGCTCGTCGGCGGTCTGCCCGACGGCCCGGTTGTCGAGCCGTGCGATGATCGGCGCCTTCCCGGGGGTTCGGTCGGCGTCGGCATCGTTGAGGCTTGGCGCGGGGAACTGATCCACTGGATCACGACTCGCGGCGACGGCACGATCTCCCGCTACGCTGTCAAAGACCCCAGTTCCAACAACTGGACCGGGCTCGCCCATGCCATTCGGGGCAACCTGGTCGCCGACTTTCCGCTTTGCAACAAGAGCTTCAACCTTTCCTACAGCGGAAACGACCTCTAAAGAGCCACCATGCCAAAGTCGCTGCTTACTATCCTGAAGGCCGGAGTTCTCACCCAGCCTGGTGTCTGCCCCGATCTACCTGATGACGCGAATGGCCTACCGACGGTCACCGGACAGCCCTGCGAAGGGGCCGCATGCGGCAAGTGCGTCGAGTCATGCCCGACCCAAGCGATCACGGTCGTTGAGAAAACCGTTGCTCTGGATCGTGGCCGCTGCATCGGCTGCGGCGCTTGCCTGGAGGTCTGCCCGAGTGGCACCCTCGTCCGGGATTGCTCCACCGCCGTCGCAGTGAGAACTCGCAGGGGGCTCGTGCTGTCGAACGAGCCCGAGCCCGCCGAAGAAGAGCTACCTCGCGAGTTGGCGTTCCTGCGTTCGCTTAATGTCCGAGAAGTATCGACGGGCGACGGCGCGTCCGATCAGGAAGCGATTGCATCGACAAATAGCATCTTCGATGTGGCCCGCTACGGCATCCACTTCGTCGCGTCTCCCCGATTCGCCGATGCGTTGCTGGTAAGCGGTCCAGTTGGGCGCGCAATGCACGATCCTTTGCGGCGCTGCTACGATGCGATGGCCGAGCCGAAGCTCGTAATTGCCCTTGGAGCGTCGGCGATTTCGGGCGGGGTCTTTTCGGGAGGCTATGCCGAGGCCAACGGAGTCGGCTCTATCCTGCCCGTCGATTGCTTTATCCCAGGCGATCCACCCCATCCCTGGAGCATCATCCACGGGCTGCTTCTTACGATGGGGCGTTTATGACTTGGGGCCCGGGCGAACCGCGCGGAGATCAACTTTGGCTAGACGGGCCTGGACCGCCCTGTGAGCTTGTCCCGGAAGTCGATGATAGTCAAGGCCGGATAGCATCGCGACCCGGGCTATAGCTGCGGGGGATTGGGCGGCGGTGTCCCGGATGGAAACATTCCAAGGTCTCTGCGGCTAATCAAGAGGCATAATTCTTGAATGGGGATAATGATCGGACCGGTGCCGAAGGATAAGCGTCCGATCAAGAAGGAGACGCTTCGCCGGATTGCCGGGACCTTCGCTCCCTATCTTCCTCAGGTCGTCCTCACCGCGGTCGCGGTCCTTGCCTCGGCCGGCCTCGGCCTGATGTCCCCCTTCTTCCTTCAGATCATCGTCAACAAAGGCCTGCTGGGGAAGAACATCGGCGTCGTCACGGCATATTCGTTGTACACCCTCGCCGCGACGATCGGAGGGACGGGCCTTTCCGTCGGTTACGCCTATCTCAGCACGGTCGTGGGCCAGCGGATCATGCGCGACCTGCGGAATCAGCTTTACGACCATCTGCAGGGCATGTCTCTGAAGTTCTTCACGAATACCCGCACCGGCGAGATACAGTCGCGGCTGGTTAGCGACGTCGGCGGGATCCAGTCCGTCGTGAGCGACACCGCCGCCAACATGCTCTCCAACGTCACGGTCGTGATCTCGACCCTGGTCGCGATGGTCTACATGGACTGGCGGCTGACCCTCTTGTCGGTCGGCATCCTGCCGATCTTCGCGGTGATCGGAGCGAAGGTCGGCGGAGCGGCGCGCAATATCCGCACAACCGTTCAGACCCAACTCGCATCCATGAACGCCACGATGCAGGAGACCCTTTCCGTCTCCGGTGTGCTGCTCACGAAGACGAGCGGCCGACGGCGCATGGCGCTGGCACATTTCGAAGGAGAGAACGAGGCGCTCACCAAGTCGCAGATCCGGATGGCGATGGTGATGCGCTACTTCTTTAACCTGATCTTCCTGACATTCTCGGTTACTCCCGTGCTCGTCTATTGGCTCGCCGGCTACATGATCGTGGTGAAGGGAGACCAGCACCTGACCCTGGGCACGATCGTCGCTTTTACCTCCCTGCAGTCCAGGCTGTTCTTCCCGCTCACGAACCTGATGAGTTCGGGCGTGGAGATCCAGAGCTCGCTCGCCTTGTTCGACCGGATCTTCGAGTATCTCGATCTCGAGCAGGACATCGTCGATTCGCCCAACGCAGTCGATCTGGACTCCCAACATGTCAAGGGAGCAGTCGCGTTCGAGAACGCGAGCTTCCATTACGGCGATGGGGAAGGCCCGCCGACTCTGGATCACATTAGTTTCGAAGCGAAGCCAGGCGCCCTTGTCGCGCTCGTCGGCCACTCGGGAGCGGGGAAGACGACCTTGACCTACCTGATCCCGAGGCTCTACGACGTGGCCTCGGGGCGGTTGACCATCGACGGCCACGACGTGCGCGAGATCAAGCAGGATTCGCTGGCCAATCTCATCGGCGTCGTGACCCAGGAGACGTACCTCGTACACGACACGGTTCGCCAGAATTTGCTCTACGGCAAGCCGGATGCCACCGAAGAGGAGATCGTCGCGGCGGCCAAAGCAGCCGCGATTCACGATCATATCTCAGGTCTGCCGGAGGGCTACGAGACGGTGGTTGGCGAGCGGGGCTACAAGCTGTCGGGAGGGGAGAAGCAACGGGTCGCGATCGCCCGGGCGATCCTCAAGAACCCGCGCATCTTGATCCTCGACGAGGCGACGTCGGCCCTGGACTCCCAGTCGGAGCGGCTGATTCAGACCGCGCTCGCGAAGCTCATGAAGGGCAGGACGACGTTCGCGATCGCCCACCGGCTCTCGACCATCCTCGCCGCAGACCTGATCCTCGTCCTGCAGGAGGGCCGGATCGTGGAGCGGGGAACGCACGAGGAGCTGATCGTTAAGGAGGGCGTCTATGCGGCGCTCTACAATGCTCAGTTCAAGGATGAGACGCTGGCAGGGTAGGCAAGGGTGAGGACGCAGGATAGGGCGGAGTCCGGACGAGGGTAAGGACATGGGTAAGGGCGACGGGTAACGACGGGTTTTGGGGTCCTGACGGGCAGAGCGGTCGAGCGTCTTGGGTGCGCTTCCGATAACTCACGCCTGGGTTGTAGCTCAAGGCCTGTTTTTTCCTTTTCGATTCTGCGGTTCCCCGATATCCCCAGGAGGTGACGATCATGCTTTTTCGACCTGTGGCGGAGGGAGATACGGATCGGAAGAGCTGATGATCGTCTGGAGAACCTTACGGAACTTGGCATAAGCCGACCGCGCGATCCAGGCGTCGTCGACGCCTAAGCGGTCGATGTTCGTTATCGGCCGTCTTCGCGAGTGGAAGCCTCCCGGGTCCTGAGGGTCGGCTTCGACGACATGGTCGATTCGAAAGTCCTTGAACTTCCCTCCGCATAGAATGTGGACGACGAGCCGGTAGAGCCCGATGGGTGGGATTCCTCGCACCTTGCATGCGGAGAAGGCCTCGCCGGCTAGCCTCCAGCAATAGAGGTCGAAGGTGTCGCAGTGCCGAATGCTGTCCCCAGGCTTGCCGTGCGGGCTGTCCGGCAGGATCCGGCCGACGGGAACGTCGACGATTCGCCACCAGGCTTCGAGGCACTCATCGACGCTTGGGCGGCGCCCGCTCAGGCGTCTCGCCTTTCTCACCGTCACTTTCTCTCCGGACCAGAACGCGACTTCCGCCTGATCGGAGGCTTGATCGGGCCAGATCCGGCGATTTCGAATCCCGCCCGGTTGTGGAGGCGTCCGGAGGCCCGATTGAACGTGTGAGCATCGGGCCAGGCAGCCTTCTCCTCCGCATTGGCCAACCGATGAACCTGCCTCATCGGTTTTCCCCCTCGCCGTCGCCGCCGGATCGGACGTTCGGAGTTCGGCGTTCGAACTTGGGGCCAGTTCGGAAGCGCTCCAAGCGGTGAATAGACTGCTCAGCCCGGACAAGACGGCTGACGAGCGCTTCGGCGCAGACCATCAAGGCAGCCGTCTCATGACTTGGCTCGATCAGATACCAGCCGCCGTCCCGGAGCTGCTCCTCCATCCGGACCAGTCCGCCAACCACGGAAAGACGGTAGTTCGAGCCCGCATATTGCCAGTCGAAGACGGGCTCGTTCGTGCCGGTGAGGACCCAGGGCACCATCTCTATTTCCACCCAGCGATCGGACCTTGTGCGGCTTCCTTCCTCAGGCGCGCCATCACGTTGTAGATGGTCTGCTTGGTAACGCCAAAGCGGTGGGCAATCTCCTCGACGGTCCAATCACTCGTCTCATAAGCCTGGCGCACGTCCTGGGCCTGAGATCGGGTCAGCTTGTACCGAGCGCCACGGCGGCGTTTCGTAGCTGGACTATTCCTTACCTTTTCCATGCCATTTATTATATTGCCCTGTTGGGCAAAATGGGCAACTACAGGGCATGAAAATAGATGTATAATGATCGCAAGATGCTAGACTTGCCATCTCGAAAGGAGAAGATCGAGCGGCGACTGCGACAGCTAGGCCAGAACCCGAACTGGCTGGCGCGAAAGATTGATCGCCCCAAGCAATCGGTGTATCAGTGGATTGAAGGCGCGAACCCGCGTGACGGTGACGTTGTGTGGCCGGCGATTGCCAAGGCGCTCGAGCTGCCGGACTATCGCGTCTTGATCGACGACACCCTCGATCTGCCGTTGCCACGTGCCCATCCAGACGAAGTGCATCTCATCGGTTCGGAGGAGACTTCGGAGCGGATACGCGGCTTCTTGCGGGGCGACCGCGCGGTTCTGCCTCTGTGGCAGACGGTGCTGGCGGGTTCGGGCGAAGAGTGCTCGTTCGTCGATCCAGACTCGGTGCAGTGGGAAGAGGTCCCCGCGCTGTTCGTCGGCAACGATGTGGAGCGGTTCGTGCTATGCGTGGCATCGGGCACGTCGATGTCTCCGAGGATCAGGCAGGGGGACAAGATCGTGGTGCGCCTCGATCCCGCGCCGCCGCGCAACACGCTCGTGATCGCCGAAAACCCCGAGCGACGGCGCTACGTGAAGGCTCTGCGGGAAAAGCAGACCCTGGAGTTGCACTCCCTGAATGCGAAGTTCGCTCCGATCACGGAAACCACAGATTGGACGCTGATCGGAAGCGTAGTGACGATCATGAGCTCCTACGAGGGCACGCCGAACATCGAGTGGGACTATGGCAAGCCGCTAAGGGGCTGATGGACTGACGATTGTAAGACGCTCCGTCAGGCCCCCCGTGGCTGTCTTGACGATGAGACAAGCAACAGTCTATAATATGTCCTTGACTAAGCCGAATGAAAGACCTCCTCTTGTCCGCTCGATCATCGAGCGGTTGGACTCGATCGAGAAGCAGCGGCGAGCCACACTGCACGCCCGGTATCTGCGTGACTACCCGGAGATCGGCGAAACCGAGATCGATCGGCTGTGCGAACTCGTTGTGTCGACGCGGATCCGCTTGATCGCGGAGGCAGCGCTGGCGAGGCTGCCGGAAGACAGCGTCGATCAAGTGCTAGGGCGATTCGAACGATAGGCACAGCGGTATTGCAGTTTTGAGCCGGGACGAGAATGCTCGCTCTTGGACCTCAGGCCGGTAACTGGAAAGTGGAACAACTTACTTGCCGATGCCGCTACACCGTTGGATTTTGGTTGTCGAGCCCAACCAGTTGTTTAAGGGCATCATCTTCGAGGAGATCTCTCACTCGAAGGCGGACAGCGTCGAGGTCGTCTGCGTGTCCCAAGCTCAAGATCTGCTT
>Ga0209415_10016726_pt1 | contig 11747 bp, 6 predicted proteins | sample PeaSoiSIISIP2007_FD_187696 | JGI IMG/M metagenome (GOLD analysis project Ga0209415, IMG submission 187696) | Peat soil microbial communities from Weissenstadt, Germany - SII-SIP-2007 (SPAdes) (version 2) | ecosystem: Environmental > Terrestrial > Soil > Wetlands > Peat | place: Germany... | reverse complement strand
GGCGCCATGCGGCACAATCGCCGCCGCACCGCGCTGACCATGCTGGGCATGGCCTGGGGCATCGCCACCGTGGTCATGCTGCTCGCCTATGGCGATGGTTTTGGACAGGCCTGCGCCAACATCTTTGCCAATTTCGGCAACAAGCTCGTCATCGTGGTCCCGGGCCGTACTTCCATGCAGGCCGGTGGTCAAAAAGCGGGAATCCCGATTCGCTTTACTCAGGATGACGTAGACACGCTGACCACCAACCTTCCCCAGATCAGCCACATCACGCCCTCAGCCGACAAGCAGGTGAGCGTTCAGTACGACACCAGGCTTTTCACTTTCACCGTCACCGGCAATGATCCCAACGTGATTGCCGTCCGCGCCCTCAAGGTGGGGCAGGGCCGCTTCTACAACATGGAAGACCAGATCCAGCGTGCCCGCGTAGCGGTGATCGGTTCGCAAGCGAAGGAAAAACTGTTTTCCGGACGCAACGCGCTGGGCGAGAGCATCCGGGTTAACGGCCTCAGCTTCGAGGTCATCGGCGTCCTCAGCGCCAAGATGCAGGAGGGCAATGACGATATCAACCGCGTGATCTACATCCCCTTCAGCACCATGAGCGATTTCAAGGACACCCATTACCTGGACTCCATCTGGTTCACCTACCAGACTCCTGAATACGAGCAACTGGAACAATCGGTCCGCACCATCATGGCAACGCAGCACAAATTCAACCAGACCGACCGCCAGGCCGTGGAAGTGTTCAACATCATGACCCAGGTCCATCAGTTTGAAATTATCACTCTCGGCTTGAAGGTTCTCATGGGCTTCATTGGCACGCTTACACTCGGCATTGGCGGCGTCGGCCTGATGAATATCATGCTGGTTTCGGTGACCCAGCGGACGCGCGAGATCGGCGTGCAGAAAGCGCTGGGCGCGCAACGGCGGTACATCCTGCTGCAGTTCCTCGCCGAAGCTCTCACCATTACCTTCATCGGCGGCGTGCTGGGAGTGGTGCTGGCCTACGTGGTCGCGCTTTCGGTGGGAAGGCTCACGTTGTATAGCGCCTTTGCCAAGAATGCGGAAGCCGGCGACATCCGCCTGATCATCGCTCCCGGAACCCTGATCGCCGCCACGCTCATTCTAGGCGCCGTGGGATTGGTCAGCGGCATGGTTCCGGCCTGGCGCGCGTCCCGCCTGGATCCGATCGAAGCTTTGCGGCACGAATAAAGTAAATCGCGCTTTTTGGGCGCTACTCCAGCTTCGCGTGCTCTGCTTTCGCTTCCTTCAGCAGAGGAACATCGATGTCGGCATCTTTCCAAAGACCGAGAAAGTCTCGATACGCGTCTCGGGCTCTGGCCGAATCGCCACCGCGAGCGTAGGCGCGAGCCCTTCCCAGCCGCGACACGGCTCCCAATGGAGAATTTAAAACGATACCCGGGTGATCAATGAGTTTCTGGAATTCCGCCTCCGCCTTACTCGCGTCGCCAATAGCCAGATAAGCCTGCCCGCGAACGTACGCTGGATAAAGCGCGAGCGAAGATGGAGCCGCTAACTCTAGCGCCGCAGCCGGTTGTAGATCGTCGACCGCCTTCGGCCCTCTCCCTTGGCGCAAGTCGAGCGCCGCACGAATAACCGGGAGCCAATACTTTTGCACGAACGTGTCCTGCGGATACTTCTTGTCCAGTTCTTCGCTCAGCTTTTGCGCCTGTTTCAGTTCGCCAATTCGGACCCTCACCAGCGCCGCCAGCACTTGCACTTCTTTGCCTTCACTCATCTTTTCGGCTTGTGCAAGGTAGCTCCGCGCCTGCAAAAGGAAACCTGCCTCAGCTTCGCGAATTGACGCTTCGGCCAGGCAACTGGCAGCCGATTCCTTGTCTCCCTCATGCACCATCAAATCCGCGGCAACCCGAGAAAGATTCCGCGCTTTCTGGAAGTGTCCGTAATAAACCTCGGTCTTGGCCTGCTCGTTCAGCAGCAGCGACTGCGCTTCCGAAACATCAGACGCCCGCGCCAGAACGCGCTCCATCTCCCCCTTGTCTCCGCGCGCGAACGCTGTCCAGTAGTTAGCCTGGGACAGGGGGGCGGTTTGAAACTTTCGCTTATCCGCTTCCGCCAGAACCGCGCCCGCGTCGTCGAAACGGCCCAATGCGATCAGATCCACAGCAAAATCGGCATAGGCATTCGCTCTTGTCGGGTCCAGACGGATTGCCAGCCGGAACACGTCGACCGCCTTGTCGTATTGCCCCAATTCAACGTAGACAGGTGCCAGATGGTTAGGGATCCCTGGCTTCTCCGGATAGTTCTGCGCCCACATTTCATAGACCTGGGCTGCCTTTTCCATATCTCCCGTCACGTACAGGTGGTATCGCGCTTCGATGGCTCCTTTTTCGGCCTCCGTTACCCGGTCTCTGAGTTCGTAAGCCTTGGTCGTGTTTTCGCGCGCCAGGTCGGTGTCGCCCAGGTTGTGATAGATCGTCGCAATTCCTCCATAAGCCATCGCGAAATTCGGATCCAGATCCAGGGCTTTCTGAAAAAACGGAAGCGACGCGCGATCGCCTTTCTTATCCCATGTCGACAGAGCCATGCCATACGCGTTGAGAGCATCCATTGAGGAAGTGGTGGCCTGTTCGAGCGGTACATCAAACTTCTTCACCGTAGCCAGCGATTCGCCCAACTCAGTGCGCAGCTTCGATGCCGCAGCGCCCAGCGCGCCCAGCACTTTCTCCTTCGACGTCGCCGTCACTTGCTCCTCCGCCAGCGTATCTCCGTTCTCGCAATTCACCGCCTTCAGCCCCAGCACATATTCGCTGCCCAGACTGCCAATCGCTCCGGCAAGATAGGCTTTGCTGCCCGTGCGCTGGCAAAGCTCGCGCGCCACCTGGGGCGTGACCTTGGCGTTGGCGGGACGAGTCATCTGTTGCAACGTCTTCGCGGCCTGACTGTCGGAGAGCAGATTCAAAAAAGGAGATTGCCGCAGCGAAACGCTGAGCGCCGTCTTCAGCGTGTCGTCATAGATAGCGTCGCCCGTGCTGTTGGTAAAATCGGCGAGCACGATGGTGTCCTTCCCGGTCAGACGCTTGCTTTGCTGATGCGAACGATAATAAAGCCCACCCGCCGCCAGCAAGCCGGCGAGCACAACGGAAATCGCAATTTTCCAAATCGCGCCCATCCGACCCGAAGGAGCTGCAGCCACGGCGACCACGCCCGAGCCAGCCGCGGAAACGCGTCCGCTGTCGGCGTCCCTCTTCAGCCGTTGCAGGTCGGTGCGCATTTCCGAGGCGTGCTGATAGCGCAGGGTGCGATCCTTCTCCAGAGCTTTACGGACAATCTCATCGAGCTGCGGAGGAATCTGCGCGTTCCAGTGACTGGGTAATTCCGTGTCTTCGTGCAGGATTGCCCCAAACGTCGCTCCCGTCGTTTCCCGATCAAAGGGCATGCGTCCGCTGGCCATCTCATAGAGCGTCGCGCCGAACGAGAACAGATCGCTGCGTGCGTCCAGAGGCTTGCCGGCCACCTGTTCCGGCGACATGTAGTTCACTGTGCCCAGTGCCATGTTCTTGGTAGTGAGGTCTTTCTCTCCAAGCGTGGGATCATCCGAACCCGATTCCGATTCTCCTCTGGTGCCCGGGTCAGTCCTTTTTGCCAGTCCGAAGTCGAGAACTTTGGCGTGTCCTCGCTTGGTGATGAAGATGTTGGCCGGTTTTATGTCCCGATGAATGATCCCCGCCGCATGAGCGGCATCGAGCGCGTCGGCGATCTCAATCGCAAGCGACAGGATCAGATCGGTTTCCAGGGGACGTCCGCCAATGCGGTACTTCAGCATTACGCCATCCAGGAACTCCATGGCGATGAATGCCTGTCCGTCCTGTTCGCCAATGTCGTAAATCGTGCAGATGTTCGGATGATTGAGCGCCGACGCGGCCTGAGCTTCGCGTCGAAAGCGCGTGAGCACATGCGGGTCGCCGGCCACTTCCTCGGGCAGGAATTTGAGCGCGACAAAACGCTGCAACCGTGTGTCTTCCGCCTTGTAGACCACGCCCATCCCGCCCCGCCCGAGCTTCTCGACGATGCGGTAATGCGAAATGGTCTGGCCGATCATTTGCGAAACATGCTATGGCCGCAGCGGAGGCAAGTCAACGAAAGCCGCAGAGCTGGCGCAATGCAGCAAGGCTGCTGTCGCAAAATCGCGAGAGAACCATTGAGCGGGTCCTAAGCGCTATCGCCCGGTGACAATAGTTGTGCGTGGCGCCACTGCCTCGAGAGTGCTATCCGGCACACCGAGGGGGACAGTGTCGCTGAGGCTATAGAACAGGCTTCCCAATCAACTTATTTGTTGGCATTGACCATCGGAATCACCGTGGACAACTGCAGGTTGATCAGGATGTCGATACGGCGATCGATCTGGTACCACAACGCAGTCTTCTGGGACGAGATAACCTTCTCAAACACCGGAACATACTTCATACGCAATGCGAGGAGTTGCTGGTCAACGGCCGTCGATCTCTTGATGTAATCCTGCGCCTGCGCATCGGTCATGGTGTTGTAGTTCGCTGCATAGTCCTTGATCACCGCCCAGCGTTCGTCATTGGGTTTGATCGCTTCCTTCCTGTACTGGTCAAAGATAGGCCAGAACTTGGTGGCTTCGTCGGCGGTGAGGGCCATGTTTTGGGCGACGATCTCCTTCCGCTGTGCGCGCAAGCCCGCCCGTAGCATCTCGACGTCTTGGTCTGTAGGGTTATTCGATTGTGCGTCTGCCCCCGAAACGCTCTGCGCCGCGGGCTTCTGGGACGCCTGAGCGAACATCGATACGTTGCACACGAACAATACGGTGACGACCACCACGGCAGCTTTGATACTCTTCTTCTGCATTGTTGTCTCCCTCCGAATCTCTACAATAGGACCGTCCCAAGTATTGGCGACCACGCCGGGCCAGCGTCTCCACTTCCCGAGTCGTGTGTTGCTCTAAGTCGCTCGTCAGGACAGCTTAGGGAAACTCGCTGGCGGTGCCCACCGGCAAAAGTGACAGCTCCGTAACACTCAGAACCCGATCGCGAGTGTGAACGCCTGTTAACATCAACCATCAGATCGTCTTTATGGACATTCGTCACCTTATCGGTGCTCTCATTGCGCTGGCGTTAAGCACGTGGGCATCTTTTTCGTTTTTTCGAGGTAGCATCACCGGCGCTCCTCCTCTCTACTCGAAGGGATGGTTTCAGCGTGGTCTGCACTTTGCAGCCGGGATCATTTTCGGGGCGCTTGCCATCGACATGGTCTTGAAGATCGCGGGAAAATGGTAACTTCCTAGGCCAAAGTCAGTGAGTGTAATCGCCTGGTTACAACAGTTATCGGTCCTACGCTCCGACCTTCCGCGTCATGCAAGAGAAAAGCCGCCCAGACATCGGGCGGCACCAATCCAATTGCGCTGCGTTACCAGGTAGCCAGAAATCCGTGATAGGCATCGTTACGGTCAATGTAGTATCCGGTAATCGCATTCGCGTTGTTGATGGCTGCGGGCATGGTGCCCTGCCAGGTCCCTGTACCTGCACCGGGAATGTCGAACATGATGAACCTGCCGCGCGGCGTGCGCCGGAACCCGTGATACACATAGTTTGCATCTACCGAGAATCCCGTGACGGCACCTCCCGCGTTGATACCTCCAAAACAAACAGTAAACCAGCAAGCAGTGGTGCCCTGATAGATGTCAGTGCCTGCGCCCGGAGCATCAACTTCCGTGAATGTGCCGTCGGGCGAAAGCAGGTAACCATGGAACGCGCTATTCACGTCGATGTACCATCCCCAGATTGTCCCCGATGAATTAATACCGAGAGTTCCGCCGCCGTTTGGTCCGACATTGGGATCGTTGAACTCCGAGATGGTGCTATCGGGGGCGAGCAGGTAACCGTGCCACATGGAGTTGCCGTCGAGGTACTCTCCAACAATTGCTCCCTCCCGGTTAATGCCTGAGAAGATCGCCGCGTATGTACCCTGCCCCGCGCCTGAGCCGATGCCTGGAGGATCGTAACCGGTAATGGTGCCATCGGGTGTGCGCAGACATCCATGCCACACATTGTTTGCGTCGAGATACATTCCCGAGATCAAGCCTGCAGGGCCCACCGCCTCGGCTGCGGTGCCCTGATAGGCACCGGTGCCTGCCCCAGGGCAGTCGAATGAAATGAACTCGCCGTGCGAGGTACGAAGGAACCCGTGATAAAGATTGTTTGCGTCAAGATAGGTTCCCACGATTTCCTTTTGCGGTGTCATGCCGAAAACCTCGACGGTGCCTTGGCCTGGTTGGGTGCCTTGGCCGGGAACGTCAAACTCGGTGATAGTGCCGTCAGGAGCGCGCAGGAAGCCGTGATACACGCTTTCCGCATCGATGTAGTACCCCATGATCCATTGCCCCTGAATGATGCCCCAAGGGAAGGTGCCCTGGCCCGCACCTCGGCCAGCGTGGGGAGCATTGAATTTTGTGAATGTTGGTTCCTTTTCTGCTTGCATCCACTGCGCAGAAACAACACAGGCGAAAAGGATGAGCGCCAGAATTCTGAAGCTTCTCATGATTTGCCTCCACAGGAGCTGGTTTGAACTTTCCGGTCGAATCAAAATAAGAAGTTCGCTCCTCGCCTCAGGGGGGCGTCTCAACGGGCGGGAACTGCTCTTCGGAGAGGCGGGACGCCTTCATGCCAACACGAACGAGTGCGTTTTGTCAGTGACCAGACTCACATCTTGATGTGCAGTCGTCGGTTACGGCGCAGCCTGCCGTTGTTGTTGAAACATCCCGATTACACTCACCGAGTACCCGCGACCCTTAGCCAAAGGCTGCTGTCGTTCTGCTCGCTTTCCAGTAGAGTGGTAAGTTACAAACATCATCACTGGCCACGAATACGGAACAAGGAACAGGGAACACTGAACGAGGACCAGCCTTAGCGTGAATATCCGGTTAGCGGCGTGTTTTTTCCTTTTGACGGCCCTTCTGATGGCGCCCGTTTCGGCTCGATCAAGCAGCCATCCAGCGAAGCAGGCCGATATTTCCGACCCGGGTTACGCGTTTGCGCTCGCCGCCGCGAACCATTTCCTGCACGCATGGCAAACCGCGGACGCCGAAAACGGCATGGTCATGCTCAGCGATCACATCCGCCACACCCAGAACCCCGATCAACTGGAACAGTTTTTCCTGAACGGGACGGATCGAGCCTTCGAAATCACGCGCGGCCACGGACATCCCGGCCGCTACAGTTTCCCGGTCGTGCTGGTCACGCCCCGAGGATCCCGAGTCACCCGCAAATTTTCCGAAATAATCCTGATCGAGACTGGCAAGAACGACTGGGTGGTAGATAAACTTCCCTAGGAGATCGCTGAACAACGCCGTTGCCCTTGATTTTGGGTGGCGCAGCGGTTTTACCGCTGCGATCAGTGGCTCGTTTACAGAACCGGCTTTAGCCGCTGCGGTAAGACTGCGCGTGGAAAACGCTCTCGGAGCTTGCTAGGAATAATTAAAGGAGTTCGCATTCATGAAACGTATTCACAAAGTTGCTGTTCTCGGCGCCGGCACGATGGGCGCCCGTATCGCCGCCCATTTCGCCAACGCGGGAGTGCCTTCCCTGCTTCTCGACATCGTCCCCCCAGACGCCGACGGCCCCGCGCGCAATAAAATCGCAGCCGCCGGACTCGACGGAGCCCGAAAATCCAAGCCCGCGGCGTTCTTCGAGGCGTCGCTCTCGCGCCTGGTAACCGTCGGAAATTTCGACGACGACCTGAAACGTCTAGCCGAAGTGGACTGGATCATCGAGGCCATCGTAGAGAATCTGGAAATCAAACGGTCGTTATTAAAAAAGGTGGAAGCTGTCCGCAAACCCGGCACCATCGTCACCACCAACACCAGCGGACTTCCCGTAGCCAAAATCGCCGAAGGATTTTCCGAAGACTTCCGCCGTTCGTGGTTTGGCACGCACTTCTTTAATCCCCCGCGCTATATGCGTCTGCTGGAACTGATCCCCACTCCGGATGCTGACCCCGCGCTGATCGACGCTGTCACCCACTTCTGCGACGCGCAACTGGGCAAGGGAGTCGTGCGGGCGAAAGATACTCCCAACTTTATCGGCAATCGCATCGGCACATTTTCCGTGCTCAACGTGATGCGCCTGATGCAGGAAATGGATCTGACCATCGAAGAGATCGATGCACTCACCGGCCAAGCCGTAGGCTGGCCGCGCTCGGCCACGTTTCGCACCATCGATCTGGTTGGCCTCGACGTCCTCGGCCATGTGGTCACGAACATGACCCAGAACGTGCACGACGAGCGCAGTGAATTGCAAATCCCCGCTTTCTTTCGCCAGATGGTCGAACGCAAGTGGCTAGGCGACAAGACCAGGGGCGGCTTCTACAAGAAGAAAAAAAGCGCCGTAGGCAAAGAAGACGAGCGCCTGGCCCTCGACTGGAAGACGCTGGAATATCATCCGCGCCAGAAGCCAAAATTCGCCGCCCTCGACATGGCGAAAAACGTCGAGGAGCCAGCAGCGCGAATTCGCATGTTGCTCGGCCTCAACAGCGACGGAGGCGCGCCACAAAAGCCCGACAAGGCAAGCACATTCCTATGGACGGCGCTCTCTGACCTGTGGACGTATTCCGCCAACCGCATTCCCGAAATCTCCGACTCCGTGGTCGAGATTGATGGCGCCATGCGCCAGGGCTTCAGTTGGGAACTCGGCCCCTTCGAACTCTGGGACGCCGCCGGCGTGGAAGCGACCGTAGCTCGCATGAAGAAAGAAGGCCGTCCGGTAGCCGCCAATGTAGAAAAGCTGCTCGCCTCGGGCAAGAAATCCTGGTATGCCGACGATCCGAATACGCCCTCAGGCCGCCAGTATTGGGATCTGGCAACCGGCAACTGGCAAGCGGTAGCTGTCCCCGCCGGAGTCTGGTCGGTGGAAGTCGCGATAAAAACCGCAATAAAAACGAAGTCCAATGGTGTGGTCAAGAAAAATTCCGGAGCCTCGCTGGTTGACCTCGGCGATGGTGTCGGCTGCATCCAATTCCACTCCAAGATGAACGCCCTCGGCGCCGACATTATTTCGCTGGTCCTCCAAACGCTGAAACCGGGCGGCCCCGGCGACTCCTTCGACGCTTTCGTTATCACCAACGACGCGCAAAACTTCTCCGTGGGCGCGAACCTGATGCTGCTCCTCATGTCCGTCCAGGAAGAAGAGTGGGACGACGTTGACCTCGCCATCCGTCAGTTTCAGGGCATGAACCAAGCCATCAAATTTTCCCCCAAGCCGGTGGTGAGCGCCCCCTTCGGACTCACCCTCGGCGGCGGTTGCGAAATCTCGCTCCATTCGGCCGCTCGCCAACCCCACGCCGAACTCTACATGGGCTTGGTCGAAGTAGGAGTCGGCCTGCTTCCCGGCGGCGGTGGCTGCAAGGAAATGCTGCTGCGCGCCCTCGACAGCGCAGCATCCATCCGTCCCGATGGCCGCGGCGATTCGGTGGAATTGTTGGAGGCGATGAAGAAGGCTTTCGAAACCATCGCCACCGCGAAGGTCTCCACCTCGGCCGAAGAAGCCCGCGGGCTGGGATTTCTGTCCGGCTCCGACGGCATCACCATGAACCGCGAGCGTGTTCTCTCCGACGCCAAAACGCGCGCGCTCGATCTGGTCCGCGCCGGTTATGAGCCTCCGGTGATGCGTACCAACATTCCCGCTCCCGGCGAGAACCTCCTCGCCGTTCTAAAAATGGGAGTCTACATGATGCGCCAAGGCGAGTTCATCAGCGATCACGAGCTGAATCTGGGCACAAAAATCGCCGAAGTCCTCTGCGGAGGAAATATAACCCCCGGCACGCCCGTAAGCGAACAGTACATCCTCGACCTGGAGCGCGAGGCTTTCAAATCCCTGTGCGGAGAAAAAAAGACGCAGGAAAGAGTTCAGTTCACACTGAAAACCGGCAAGACGCTGAGGAATTAAAAACGCCCGTGTGGTGACAGGGCGGAGCCTGCCCTGAGCGGAGCCGTAGGGCCCCGTCCAGGTTCACGTAGGGGCAGCCGCCCTGGGCTGTCCACCCGAACGCAGCTCGGCAGCTGAAAGTGGCGTCGCCCGGCGGCTCGAATGTCGAGAGACTCTAAACTCACTTCGAAAGCGCCCGATCCACCGAGAACGCTCCTGCCCCGCGCAGCAACAGCGCCGCAGCCATGGCAAGCGCCAACAGATGAAATTCGAACCCCTCGCCCTTCTGCGTGCCCATCCAGTTCATGAAGAACCCGTTCGGCAGATGAACCATGAAAATCGCTCCGACCATCACGCCCGCAATTCCGAGCGCGGCGATGCGAGTCAGCAATCCCACCAGCAACCCCAGCGCACCAAAGAATTGCGCGCAGATGATCAGAAATGCGACGGGAGCGGGGAATCCCCCATGAGTAAAGTTCCCCATGGTGGCATGAAAACCAAAGCCGCCAAACCAGCCGAGCATCATTTGCGCCCCGTGCGCGAAGAACACCATTCCCAGAACCACTCGCAACGTGGTTAGGCTCACGTCGTCGGTTGTACTCATCAGCCGCTTCAGCATTGCGTCCTCCTCGGCGGGATCGGTCTTAATCACCATGGCCCGCGATGGTCGTTATGATGGCCGTTATGATGGTCGTTACAACGACAGTTGAATCGGATTCCCCGCCGTCGCCACGATTCTTTTCCCGCAGCCGCACAACTCACCAGGCAGCGCCCGCCAGAAAATAATCCGCGTCCCGGAACCAGCGTATAATTTCAAGACTAGATCTAGCGAAGGATGGTACAAACGAAAATGTCCGCAGGCAATGGCGATTCCACAAACGGTGCTAACGGCGGTACTAACGGCAACAGCCTTGATGCGGTTCTGAAACCGCGAGCCGAATGGCTGGCGAAGCGCAAGGTTGAGAACACCGACGGCAACTTCTCCCAGATGCATTACGCGCGCCAGGGCGTGATCACCGAAGAGATGGGATACATAGCTCATCGCGAAAAAATCACGCCGGAGTTGGTGCGCGATGAAGTAGCCCGCGGCCGCATGATCATCCCCGCCAACATCAACCATCCTGAACTCGAGCCAATGGCCATCGGCGTCGAGTCGCTCTGCAAGATCAACGCCAACATCGGCAACTCCGCCGTCACCTCGAACGTAGATGAAGAGCTAAAAAAACTGCACACCGCCGTTCACTACGGAGCCGACACCGTAATGGACCTCTCCACGGGCGGCGACATTCACACCATCCGCGAAGCCATCATCCGCCATTCGCCCGTCCCCATCGGCACGGTTCCGATCTATGAAGCGATCTCGCGCGTGAAGCGAGTAGAAGATCTCGACAAGAACGTTATGCTCGAAGTCATCGAAGAGCAAGCCCAGCAAGGCGTCGATTACATGACCATCCACGCCGGCGTGCTCATTCAATACGTGCCCATGGTTTCAAAGCGCATCACCGGCATAGTGAGCCGAGGCGGCGCGATCCTGGCCCAATGGATGACCCATCACCACAAGCAGAATTTCCTCTACGAATGCTTCGAAGACATCTGCAAGATTTTCGCGAAGTACGACGTAAGCTTCTCCCTGGGCGACGGCCTGCGTCCCGGATGCCTCGCCGACGCCAGCGACGAAGCCCAATTCGCCGAACTAAAAACCTTGGGCGAACTGACCCGCATCGCCTGGAAGCAAGACGTGCAGGTAATGATCGAAGGCCCCGGGCACATTCCGATGCACAAGATCAAAGAGCAGGTGGAAAAAGAAAACGAGTGGTGCGACGA
>Ga0209415_10016725_pt1 | contig 11748 bp, 10 predicted proteins | sample PeaSoiSIISIP2007_FD_187696 | JGI IMG/M metagenome (GOLD analysis project Ga0209415, IMG submission 187696) | Peat soil microbial communities from Weissenstadt, Germany - SII-SIP-2007 (SPAdes) (version 2) | ecosystem: Environmental > Terrestrial > Soil > Wetlands > Peat | place: Germany... | reverse complement strand
GCTGCGTTGTTGAAGCATGTTCCCGTGGTCGTGATGGAGCCCAACGCCGTTCCCGGCTTCACCAACCGCGCGATCGGCCGCTTCGTCGCGCGGGCCCTCGTCTCGTTTCCCGAGACGGCCAATTACTTCCCCAAAGGACGCACCGAAACTACCGGCCTGCCGGTCCGCGAAGAGTTTTTTCAGATCGTACCCCGGCCGCGAGGCGAAGTGCTGAACGTCCTGATCACCGGAGGCAGTCAAGGCTCGCGGACGCTGAACCAGGCCGCGCGGCAGAGTTGGCCGTTGTTCCGTAAGGCCGGGTTTCCGGTGCGCATCGTGCATCAGACCGGACCGAACGGGCACGAGCAATTGCTCGACGAATTTGCGAAATCGGGCGTCGCGGGGGAAGTGGTTCGATTCATCGCCGACATGCCTGCGGCGTTCCGCGCGGCCGACCTGGTGGTGTGCCGGTCGGGCGCGGGCGCAGTATCGGAGTTGGCCGCCGCCGGCAAGCCCTCGATCCTCGTGCCGTTTCCGTTCGCCGCCGACGACCATCAGACCCGCAATGCCCAAGCGATGGAGCGCGGCGGCGCGGCCAAGCTGGTGCGCGATGCGGAAATGAACGGCGAAAAGCTGTTTGCCGAGGTCGCGGAACTCGCGCGATCTTCCGGCGCATTGGAAAAGATGGGAGCAGCCGCGCGCCAGTTCGCGCGGCCCGGAGCGGCGCGGCGAGCGGCCGAGATTCTGGAGGCGGTGGCGCTTGGCTAGTCCAAGGTTGCAGAAATTTGTGGCGCGGGCACTCGTGCCTGCCGTGTCGAGACTCGTCTCGACACCGCTTTGCGGTTGTGCCACAGGGTTGAAGCCAGGCGTCGGCATGAGTGCCGACGCGGCAGGCACGAGTGCCTGCGCCACGTCCCTCCGGCCCTTTCGGTGGAAAAATCGACATTGCCGCCTCTCCACCCCGAAACACCCGCGAATTTCAATTGACAGTAGCGCCCGAAGTCGAAACAATACGTTAAGGAAATGTTTTTTCGTCCCCAGCACCTTCATTTTACGGGCATTGGGGGAATCGGCATGAGTGGGATTGCCGAAGTCCTCCTGAACCTGGGCTACCGCATCAGCGGCTCCGACCTCAAGCTCTCGCCCATCACCGAGCGCCTGGCCTCGCTCGGCGCCCGCATCTACGAGGGACACGATGCCGCCAACATCGCCGGCGCGCGCGCGCTGGTCGTCAGCTCGGCGGTGGACGAACAGAATCCCGAGGTGCAGGAAGCGCGGCGCCTCCAGATCCCCGTCATTCCGCGCGGCGAGCTGCTGGCCGAGCTGATGCGGCTCAAGTACGGGATCGCCGTCGCGGGGAGCCACGGCAAGACCACCACTACCTCCATGACCGCCACCATCCTGGACTACGCCGGGCTCGACCCGACGGTGGTGGTCGGCGGCCGCGTGGGCACCATGGGCGGATCGAACGCGCGCGTGGGGCATAGCGATTTCCTGGTGGTCGAGTCGGACGAAAGCGACGGCTCGTTTCTCAAGCTGGCGCCGATCGTGGCGGTGGTCACCAACATCGATCGCGAGCACCTGGACCACTACCCGTCGCTCGATGCCATCCGGGCGGCATTTATCGAGTTCGTCAACAAGGTGCCGTTCTACGGCGCGGTGATCGTGTGCCTCGACGATCCCAACGTGCAGAGCATCCTGCCCTCCATCCGGCGCCGCACCATCACCTACGGCACCACCGCGCAGGCCGACATGGAAGCCGTCGAAATCGGCTGCGGCCATTTCTCGAGCGATTTCCGCTTGCGCTACCGCGCCACGGACCTGGGCACATTTCATTTGCGGATTCCGGGGCGCCACAACGTCCTGAATGCCATGGCGGCGGTGGCCGTCGCGATGGAACTGGAGGTCAAGCCCGACATCATTCGCGATGCCCTGGCCACCTTCAGCGGCGTTGACCGCCGTTTTCAGGTGCGCGGGCAAGAGGCCGGCATCACGGTCATCGACGATTACGGCCACCACCCCACCGAAATCCGGGCCACGCTCGATGCCGCCCGCCTGTGCGGCTTTGGGCGCCTGCACGTGCTGTTTCAGCCGCACCGTTTCACCCGGACCTTCCACCTGATGGACGAGTTCGCGACCGCCTTCAACCAGGCCGACAGCCTGTTCGTGATGGATATCTACGCGGCTTCGGAGAAGCCCATCGAGGGCGTCACGGCGGAGGCGCTGGTGGAGCGGATCCGGCAGTTCGGGCATCGCGGAGCGGAGTATGTCGGCACGATGGATCGCGGTGTGGAGGCCCTGCTGAACACCGCGCAGGATGGCGACGCGGTGCTGACGCTGGGTGCGGGCAGCGTGTGGCAGGCGGGCGAGAAAGTGTTGGCGCGCCTGCAGGCGGGGGCCGGGGACTGACATGCCCAAGGAAACCAAGGAAACCAAGAAAACCACTGCGGGCGGCATTCGGTGGAGGCTCTGGCTGGGGGTGGCCGCGTTCGCGGTGGCCGGCGTCACGAGCGCCATCGCCGGGCTGAAGGTGCGCGAGTTCGCCCTCACCGATCCGCAGTTTACGCTCTCCCGCGACCGCAAAGGAGCGCTCGAAATCCAGGGCCTGCAATACGCCTCGGGCGCCAGGGTGGCGCGCGTCTTCGCCGGCGATTTCGAGCACAGCATTTTCTCCGTTCCCCTGGACGAACGGCGCCGGCGGCTGCTGGCTGTCGATTGGGTGGAAGATGCCGCGGTCTCGCGGATCTGGCCGGACCGGCTGATCGTGCGCGTGCGCGAGAGAAAGCCGGTGGCGTTCGTGTTCTTCCGGTCGGGCGTCCTGCTGATCGATCCCCGCGGCGTTCTGCTCTCGCCGCCTCCGCAGGCCCAGTTTACCTTTCCGGTCTTGAGCGGCGTCCGCGAAAATGAGAACGAAAGCCAGCGCCGCGAGCGCGTGCGCTGCCTGCTGCGCGTGCAGGAGGAGTTGGGAAGCCCGTTCCAGGACGTGTCCGAGGTGAACGCCGCCGATCCCGACAACATACGAATCGTCGCGCAGGTGAACCACGGTACCGTCGAGCTGATCCTGGGGGATCGCAACTTCGCCGCGCGCTACCGGAATTTTCTCAAGCACTTTCCCGAAATGTTGAAGAGCTCGCCGGGGGCAAGAACGTTCGACCTCAGGTTGGATGACCGCATCATGGCAGAGGATTAAGGCAGAGGATTAAGGGCCTCAATGGCAGCCAAACCGATCTATGCAGTGGGACTCGACGTGGGCAGCCGCACAACGCGCCTGGTAATCTGCGCTCTGGAGGAGCGCCGCCTGCGCCTCCTGGGGTGCGCCACCGCCGAATCCCGTGGTTGGCTCAAGGGCAAGATTGCGGACCAAAGGGCGGTAGCGGAATCGATCAAGGCCGCGGTGCACGAAGCCGAGAAAGTCGCGGGAATCTCGGTGGGGTCGGCGGTGGTGGGGATGGGCGGGCCTACGGTGCGCGGCGCCAATGGCCGCGGCGTGGTGGAATTGGGGCACGTGCGGGAGGTGGAGCAGCGCGACGTCACCCGCGTGGTCGACCGTGCCTCGCGCGTGCAGTTGCAGGAAGACCGCATGGTGCTGCAAATGTTGCAGCAGGACTTCGTCGTGGACGATCACCCCGGCCACCGCGATCCCCGAAAAATGCTGGCATCGCGCCTGGAAATCAACGTTCACATGATCACGGCCTCCATCCAGGAGCACAACGCCCTGCTGGGCGCGGTGAACGAGGCCCACCTGATTGTCGAAGAGACCATCTTCGACGCCTTGGCGGCGTGCTATGCGGCGGTGCTGCCGGAGGAGCGGCGCGAAGGCATCGCGGTGGTCGATATCGGCGCGCAATCCACCGAGCTGGTGGTGTATTCCGGCGACGCCATCTACCTGGCTTCCGCCGTGCGGGTTTGCGGTGACCACTTTACGCGCGACCTGGCCCAGGCCCTCTGCCTGAGCTTCGAAGACGCCGAGACCGTGAAGCTGGAATTCGGCTGCGCGCGCGCGGAAGGCTGCCCCGAGAACGCCCTGGTGGAGCTTCCCTCGCCGGAGAATCGCGAGCCCCGCCAGGCGCAGCGCCGCTTCATCAACCAGGTCCTCGAAGCGCGGTCCAGGGAATTATTCCAGTTTGTGCGCGCCGAGTTGGCGCGCGTGGGGATGGACCGCGCACTCATTGGCGGCGTGTTTCTGACGGGTGGCGCGGCGAAACTGCCCGACCTTCTGGAAGTCGCGGACCAGGAGCTCCAGTGCCAGGCGCGTTATGGCCTGCCCTTCGGAATTCAGGACTGGCCGGAGGCCTTGAACGATCCGGAATGGAGCACCGCGGCGGGGCTCGCCATGTACTCGGCGAAGGTGAAGGCGCAGGACGAACAGCAGCGGGAAACGGCCGGCTGGCTGGGAAGGCTTTTGTGGTAGCGAACGTAGCACAGGCATTCTTGCCTGTGTGTCTTTGTGGTAGCACAGGTATTCCTGCCTGTGTCTCTTGTTTTTAAGGAGGCGAACGTGGGGCTGATCAATTCGGACATGGACGGCTTGAAATACGAAATCGAAGAAGAAGCGCGCACCGGCGCCCGGTTCAAAGTGATCGGCGTCGGCGGCGGTGGATCGAACGCAGTGGCCCGGATGGTCCAGGAGCGCTTGGACGGCGTCGAGTTCTATGCCATGAACACCGACCTTCAGGCGCTTTCGGCCTGCGCCGTGCCAAACAAACTTCAACTGGGCGCGCGCGTGACCAACGGCCTGGGCGCCGGCTCGAACCCGGAGATCGGGCGGCAGGCCGCGCTCGAGAATACCGACCAGATTGTCGAAATCCTCCAGGGCGCCGACATGGTGTTCATCACCGCCGGCCTGGGCGGCGGCACGGGCACGGGCGCGGCTCCCGTGATCGCCGGGCTGGCCCGCGAGTTGGATGCCCTGGTGATCGCCGTGGTCACCAAGCCATTCGGCTTCGAAGGATCGCGGCGCCGGAAGATGGCGGAAGAGGGCGTCGGCAAGCTGGCGGCTACCGTGGATACCATCATCTCCGTTCCCAACGATCGCCTGCTCTCGCTCGTGCCGCGCGGCACCAGCATCACCGACGCCTTCAAGGTCGCCGACGACGTGCTGCGCCAGACGGTGCAGGGCATCACCGACATCATCGTGACGCCCGGCCTGATCAATCGCGACTTCGCCGACATCCGGGCCACCATGGTGGGAATGGGCTACGCCGTTTTGGGAACGGCGGTCGGCCACGGCGAGAATGCCGCGGTGGACGCGGCGCGCCAGGCCATCAGTTGCCCGCTGCTCGAGGAAACCAAAATCGCCGGCGCCCGCGGAGTCCTGATCCACATCACGGCTTCCAGCCGCCTGGGACTCCACGACGTGGACGAAGCCTGCGCCATCATCCGGGAAGCGGCCGAGTGCGACGACGTGCAGATCAACTTCGGCGTCATTCTCAACGAATCCCTGGAGGACGCCGTCAAGATCACGGTGATCGCCACCGGCTTCCAGAGGGAGCAGGAGATGCTGATTCAGCCCCAGCCCGCGCCATTCATCCGGGCGCAGCCCAGCATGCCGGAACCGCGGCGCGAGCCCGTTCCCGAAGTCGAGCCGGAGCCGGTCATGCATCTGGAGCCGGAACCCGAGCCCGAAGAAGCGGCCGCCGAACCGGAGCCGGTGATGGATCTCGACGACCTCGATACCCCCGCCTACCTGCGGCGCGGACGCATGTTGAACTGAGTCTGCCTCTCCGAGCCGCGACCGTGAGGGAGCGTTCGTTCCCCCAATGCACACGGGTCAAGTGCGAGATAGAAGTGGACGCCCTTACGGTGGTTCGCCAGGCACAGCATGCTTATCCGTGTTCATCTGTGGCCAGACAAGGTCTTTGTGTTGGCGGCCAGGCTGGAAATAAGTATTGGCCACAGATGAACACGGATGAACACGGATAAGATTGGTGTCCGCTCAGAACCCCTTGACGTTTGTTTAGGATCCGCCGTCTCTACTTCTGTGTCGCGCACCCATGCACACGCTCCCTTTTGACTTTTCGCGTGCCACCGGTTATGCGTCGTATATGCCGGAGGGCTCGTATGGCTTCCAGGTCGGGTCGATTTGCTGCACGGTTCTCAGCGACGGCTACTTCTCTTTCCCGACGCCCTGGTTCTTCCCCAATGCCGATCCCGGCGAGTTGACGCGCGCCCTCGACAAACGGCGCCTGCCGCGCGAGAGCGTGCTCAGCCCCTACACCTGCCTGCTGATCGAGATCGGCCGGCATGTCGTGCTGGTGGATACCGGCGGCGGCCCATCCTCGCCGGCCAGCGGAGCGCTGGTGGCACGTCTGGAAATGGCGGGCATACGGCCCAGAGATGTGGATACCGTGGTCCTCACTCACGCTCATCCCGACCACATCGGGGGAGCCCTCAATCCCATCGGCCGCCCGGCATTCCCTAATGCGCGCTACGTGCTTTCCGAGATCGAATGGGACTTTTGGACCGCGGCGCGCACCGACCTGAGCGGTCTCCACCTGCCTGAAGATCTGAAGGGCGCCATGGCGTCGACTGCGCGGCGCTGCCTGGGAGCCCTGCGGTTTCAAGTGGAGCCGATCGATGGCGAAAGCGAGATTGTTCCCGGTGTGCGGGCGATTCCGGCCCCCGGCCATACACCTGGGCATTTGGCGATCCTGCTGTCTTCGGAGGGCCGGCATCTGCTGAATGTGGGCGATGCGGCAGTGCATCCGCTGCACCTGGAACAGCCCGGCTGGGAGAACGCATTCGATCTGTCGGCCGGCGTCGCCATGGCAACGCGCCGCGATCTGGTGGAGCGGGCGGCCGCCGGGAACATGCACCTGATGGCCTTCCATTTCCCGTTCCCGAGCGTCGGCCGGGTTGCCAAGCTCGAGGCAGGTGGATGGGAATGGTCGCCTGGGTGGTAGCGTGGCTGTGGTTATCGCGAACTAGCCCGCATTTCTCACAAGCGTTCGGTTGCGGTAACGTGGCGCAAGCACTCGTGCCTGCCGCGTCGGCACTCATGCCGACGCCTGGCTTCGACACTGTGTCAGAACCGCGAGAAGGTGTCGAGACGAGTCTCGACACGGCAGGCACGAGTGCCTGCGCCACATCGGCCGGCAGAGTGTGAGAAATGCGGGCTAGGTCTTCGACCGCGTGATGTTGTGCACTTGCCGGAAGGCCACTCCCTTACGGTCGTGGCTCCGTTCGGAGCCGCGAGCGTTAGCGAGCGGTTTCGGATTCGCGTCGAATCTCGCGGTCATGATACTAACGGATTTCAGACCTGCCCATCCCGCTTATCCATGCCCGAGGGACGCACCGGACGCCGGTGTGGACCGGGTCTTCGCAGCGCCGCCCTTTGAGCTTCTTTGGCGGCACGGCCGCTCACATAAACCAGCAGATCTTCGTTCGAGAGTTCATGGTCGCCTTGACGGTCCGCTTCCAGGTCGGCGGCCAGTTTCTGGGCGCAGAGGGTCGGCCCCTCTTGAATCCCGACGTGGTGCTTCAAGAACAACGCGATGTCCACGCTCACCACGAAGCGCGTCGAGGGTTGACCCTTGGCGTTGTGGTCGAAGTTGTACAAGCGCTTGTTCTTCGCCTGATCGAAACCCAAGTACCGCAGTTCCATTAGAGGCTCTTCGCAGAAGGCTCCGCATCCATGCCGGCCACCAATTCTTCCGTTGCCTCCGGAGCGGGGTCAGGCTCACCGGTTTCCTTGGGATCCAACTTGCGCTGCATTCTCCTCGCGGCCTTGTCTCGCTGCTTCTCCATTCGGGCGAGTTCTTTCTGACGTTTCTTAAACGTTGTGCGCGATCGTGTAGGCATATGCCGGACTCCCTTCTTGAAACATGGTGGCCGGGTTGTTTTCATTCCGGCCGTTGTGAATTGGCTGCACTCCTACCAGCGCGGCTCCCGCCGCTGGCGAGGCGCGCCGCCGAAGCCCTTGCCACCACCACCGGATGGCTTGGGCCGTGCTTCATTAACATTGAGCGCGCGGCCGTCAAGTTCGGTGCCATTCAAAGCTGCAATCGCCCGATCGGCCTGAGACGCATCGGTCATTTCGACGAAGGCGAAGCCACGTGAGCGGCCCGTGTCCCGGTCGGTGACCAGGCTTACGCGTTCGACAGTTCCGTGGGGCTCGAAGAGCGCACGTATGGAATTTTCGGTGGCGGCAAAATCCAAATTGCCTACAAAGATGTTTTTCATGTTCTTTCCTCTGGTTTTGATTGTTCAGGCGAAGACGAGGCAGAGTGGATTTTTCGGCCGGGCTGTGGCGAGACGATCAAAATACAATCTCAGTATAGCAGGTTTCCGAAATGAGCACTCGCTGCTCAAAGGCAACCAGTGCTCGACCGATCTCGGGGGAATCGGAGCCGGGTGACCGCTCCTTGACCGGGTGCCCTCTGGGCCCGGCTCGGTAACGTCAGATTCGTGTCGATTTGGCAGAATCCACCCGGCCCAGATCGCGGTTTTCTCAGCACTTCTCCGCTTTCTCCGTGATCTCAGGTCTTGATTTTCTCTTGTTTTTCTCTCCGCGCCAATCTCCGCGGCTCCGCGCCGGGGTACCCTCTGGGTCCGTCAAGGACACGGTTTCCTTTGGTTCCGGCTCGTCTGGGCCGCTCGCCGAATACTCTTCAACCGCGCCCCCACCCCCAAGTCGCCTTTAGCGCCTCGACCAAATTTGAGGATTGCGAAGTGGTACGATAGAGTACGTTTTAAATTCGGTAGAATAGGGGATTCTCCGAAAGCCTACGGTTATGCATGGCAAACGCGCTCTCATCACGGGAATCACCGGGCAGGACGGTTCTTACCTTGCGGAATTGCTGCTCGCAAAAGGATACGAGGTCCATGGCATCGTCCGCAGGGTGGCCATCGAGGATCCCGAGCACCGCCTGAGCCGGATCCGCCACCTGCTCGGCCGCGTCAAGCTGCACGCCGCCTCCCTCGAAAGCTATGCCAGTATCCACGCCATTGTGGAGGAGTCGCAGCCCGACGAGTGCTACCACCTCGCGGCGCAGAGCTTCGTCACGTATTCTTTCGACGACGAATTCTCCACGTTGAATACCAATATCAACGGCACCCACTTTACGCTCTCCGCGGTGAAGCGCCTGGTCCCCAAATGCCGCTTCTATTTTGCCGGGTCGAGCGAGATGTTCGGCGCGGTGGTGGAGACGCCGCAGACCGAAGAGACGCGTTTCCGGCCGCGCTCCTGCTACGGCATCAGCAAGGTCGCGGGCTACGAGCTGACCCGCAACTACCGGGAAGCCTACGGCTTGCACGCCAGCTCGGGAATTCTGTTCAATCACGAATCGCCGCGCAGGGGTTTCGAATTCGTTTCCCGCAAGATTACCGCGGCGGTGGCCAAAATCGCCGTCGGGAAGGAATCCAAGCTGCAACTCGGAAACCTCCAGGCCCGCCGCGATTGGGGGCACGCCCGGGAGTATGTGGAAGCCATGTGGCTGATGTTGCAGCAGGACCGGCCGGACGATTATGTGGTGGCCACCGGTGAAACCCATTCCGTGCAGGAATTCGCCGAAGTGGCCTTTTCCGGGGCGGGCCTCGATTGGCGCGATCACGTGGTGGTCGACCCCAACCTGTACCGGCCCAGTGAAGTTCATGTGCTGCTCGGCGAAGCGGCCAAAGCGAAACGCGAATTGGGGTGGACGTACCACACGTCCTTCCGCGGTTTGGTGAGTGAAATGCTCGCAGCCGATCTCGAGGCGCAGAAGTACTCGGCGGCTGGTGTGGTGGCAGGTTAGTTCAGCGTGGAATTCTCGCAAGACATTTTCAAGCGGCGCATCGCCTCTCTGCTGCCTGCCAAGGCGGCCGGCAAGCGAGTGAATGGCTCCGGCCAGCCGGGTCCCTCCGCGTCCAAACAGGACCCCACCGATCTCAGCGGCCTGTGGTCCGTCATCGACGACGAACAATTCGTGCAGGAGGCCTATCGCCGGATTCTGGGCCGCGAGTGCGATGTTTCCGGCTTCGTCAACTACCTGGAACTTCTGCGCCGCCACGTTCCCCGGCGCGTGGTCGTCCTGCAACTGGTCGATTCCGATGAGGCCAAACGAAGGGGCATTCGCTTCGTCGGCATTCCCGGGTCGGTCTCGGCCGCCGGGCGCCAGGCCGCGCTTACGCCGCTTCGCCGCTTCGCCGGACGCGCGCTCTCCCAGGTGCGTGACTTGCTCCGGCGGCCCTTGTCCGCCCGATTCGACTCCATCGATCACAAACTCAACTTCATTCTGCACGACGTTACGGCCAAAGCCGACAACCTGTCGGCTAAGACCGACCAGGCTCTCTGGACCATCTCCAAGAAGCTGGATACTTATGTGGCCGATCTCCAGGAGTACCAGTTCCAGATTCGCCAGGTGCTGAGCCAGGAGAGCGCTGCCAGCACCGAGGCGCTGGCCCGCGTCGCCGGAGCCGCCGAGCAGAAGCTCGCTGCCATCTCGCAGAATCTCGACACGCATGTGGCCGCCCTCCGCGAGCAGCAGAATATGCAGGCGGCCGGCCTGCGCGAGCAGCAGGACCAGCTTCACCAGGATGCCGCGGCCAACACCGAGGCCATCGGCCACCTTCGCGCGCGCAGCTCGGAGCTTCTCGACCAACAGGCGGCCACCCGCTCTCTCATCGAGGATGATCGGAGCCGCATCGCCGGAATCGAGAGCCGGCAGCGGGAAGTGCTCGACCAGCTTGCGGGGTTGCGCGAAACGGCCGCTGCAACCCGGAGCCGCCTGTTCCCCCCGGCGATTGCGGCGGGAGACAACGTGGTGGCCACGGAAGTGGACGGCTTCATCCTCGGAATGCCCGGCGAAGAATGGCGGATGGCGGCCTACCACGCTTTCCGCGGGGTGATGGAACCGGGCCTCACCACCCGTTTTCGGGGCCTGGTCAAGCCCGGCATGGTGGTGGTGGATGTAGGAGCCAACATCGGCATCTACACGCTCTACGCCGCCCGGATGCTCCAAGGAAAAGGCAAGATCCACAGTTTCGAGCCGACCCCGCGAACCTACCGTATTCTCAGGGACAACGTCCAGGTCAACGGCTTTCTGGAGCTCGGGCTCATTGAGTTGCACCAGGTTGCGGTGAGTGACCGCGCGGGCCAAGCCGGGTTGGTCGTCTTCCCCGACGACAGCGGCCACAACACGCTCTTCGAGGAGGGCGTCGTGGGCCCCAGTGGCACAGGCATTCCTGCCTGTGTCCGGCCCGTGGGCGAGCGGATCGAAGTTTCCACCGTCAGCCTGGACGAGGTGCTGAAGGACGAGCCGCGCGTCGATGTGGTCAAGATCGATGCCGAGGGAGCCGAACCCCTGATTCTCAGCGGCATGCGAAAGATCGTCGAGCGCAGCCCCGGCATTCGCATCCTGATGGAGTTTGCGCCGGTGCATCTGCGGCGCGCCGGCGTCGATCCAGGCGGCTTCCTGGACGAAATCGCTTCCTGGGGATTTGACATCCGCCGCATCCACGACGAAACCGGCCAGCCCCTGGAGGCTTCGCGCGACCAGTTGACCGCGGTCTTCTCAGCCAACCTGGAGCTGGCGCGCCCGGGGGGACATGATTGAAATCCCGTGTCGTGATTCTGGGAGGCGGAGGCCATGCCAAAGTGGTGATTGACATCCTGGAGCAGGCCGGAGAAGTGGAGATCGCCGGGTTTGTCTCGCTCGCCGGCGAGCCGGCCATCTGCGGCTATCCCCGGCTCGGCTCCGACGATGCTCTCGACGATATGCTCCGGGCGGGAGTTCAATCCGCCTTCGTGGCCATTGGGGACAACCAGCGGCGAATGGACTGCATCGGCTC
>Ga0209415_10016724_pt1 | contig 11749 bp, 13 predicted proteins | sample PeaSoiSIISIP2007_FD_187696 | JGI IMG/M metagenome (GOLD analysis project Ga0209415, IMG submission 187696) | Peat soil microbial communities from Weissenstadt, Germany - SII-SIP-2007 (SPAdes) (version 2) | ecosystem: Environmental > Terrestrial > Soil > Wetlands > Peat | place: Germany... | reverse complement strand
AATGTCGAGATTGCTTCGGTAACGTGACCTCGCTGGCGGCCGGAGATGGCCACCTACCAGCGAGAGTCAGCTAGTCAGTGCCGCATCAGGCAACGTTTGCCCGGTCGGCCCCGACCGCCCCATAGCGGGCTCCCGACCGGCCTGAGGATGATCTGGCTGGCCTGCCAGAGTGACCTGGACCCCGGCATTACCGGACGGTCTCGTCTGTCTATTCCTCGCCTGAGAAGCGCTCCCATGCAGACTGTCGTGCCATTCCTAGTGCCTCGCCGATCGTGGCCCAGGTTGCACCCTGGAATCGAGCCTTATGAACCCAATGACGCAAGTTGTCCTCGACCTGTGCCCCGGCTGCTGCCACTCGGGGGAGACTCCACAGGATGTGTTCAACCGGGACGTCATGTTCCCAAGGCGCGATTTGCGGTACATCCGTTGGCTTCTTCTTGATGACCTCAGTGCAGAGGGCGACACATTCATCACAAATGTAGACACCATGCCCTGCGACGAGGGTGCCGACCTCGGTGTTGGGTCGCAGACAGAACGAACAAGAAGCCACCACACGCGAACTCTTTTTTGGCGTCATAAGGTCTCCTGGCCGAGCGTGTCAGGGTGCACCTTACAGCGTCAGGCCATCCCTGACAAGGGCCGGATGATTTCGCTCGGTTCGGGCCCGTGGGCTGGCCGGCGGGGAGGCGACGGTACCCGCAGGGGATACCAGGCTGTGGGGAGTCCGCCCGATACGGGGCAAACGTTGTCGGACGGGAACATCGGGCATCCGGCGGCACCCGGGACCGGAGTCCCGGCTCGGGCCGGTCCACTGTCCACGGTCACCGTGGCGGTGAGGGCGGCGGCGACGCACAGGGCGAGGGCGGCGGACGAGGCCACCGGTGTCCTCCGCCCGGAGCGCCAGGACCACCGTGTCCGCATACCCATGTCATCGGCATCCCGGCCGCCGGCATTGAACCGGCCGAGATCTCGTCCCATCGCCGGCAACCGCCGGTCCGCTGGCCCTCGCCGGCCGCCGGGACGAGGACCGCCGGGAACCGAGGGCCCAAACAGCGAGCCGGTCGGAATGTTTGGCTCCTCTGGCACTGAAGTCCTCGAGCCCCGGTGCCGACAACCAGGAGCGGACATGTCCGGGGTCGCCTTGTCAACTGGTGGAACAGCTACAACACTGGGCCGCTTGCCCGGCCGGGAGCCCGCAGGCACCCGTCGAAGCCCCCCCGTGCGACACCAGCTGATCGAGACCCGATGACCCGACGAGCGCGAGCACACCCCCACGACCGCGGCGGTGTGGGGGCGTTCCGGGGGGCGCACCGCGTCCGCTCCGGGCCGGTCCGGCGGCGCTGGTCCCATGCTCTGGGGACCCTCGAGCTCCCCGGCGTCATCGCCCCGACGGGCGGTGCTCACCGAGCCCGGCGCGCCGCCCCGGTCGGCCTGCGGATCACCCCCGCCTTGGCCTGCCTGCTGGCTCTGGCACTGGTGGCGGGAGGAGCCGCGCTGGGGTCGTTGAGCACCGGAGGGGCCCTGGCGGCAACCGTGACCGACCCCGGCGCCGGCCATGGGCAGAACGTGTCGATCATGAACCGGATGGCCAAGGCCTTTGCCAGCTCATCGAGCGTCGCCGCATTGCCGGCGGCCACGGCGCCACCCGCTCCGGCGCCCCCGTCGCTCGAAGGCGCCCCGGCCTTGCGACCGCACGAGGTCTTCGGGTTCGCCCCCTACTGGACCCTTCCCTCCTCGCCGGGGTTCGATCTCTCCGGGCTCACCACGCTGGCGTACTTCAGCGTCGACGTGGACGGCGACGGCACCGTCGTGCAGAACGGCCCGGGGTGGAACGGCTACCAGAGCCAAGCGCTCGCCGACCTCGTGACCCGAGCGCACGGGGCGGGGGACCGCGTGGTGTTGACGGCGTCGTGCTTCGACCAGTCGGCCCTGGACAAGATGGCGGCCGACCCCACCACCGGCACCCGCTTGGGAGCGTCACTGGTGCAGCTGGTGGCGGCCAAGAACCTCGACGGTGTGAACCTCGACTTCGAGGGCAGGGGGAGCGCCGACCAGGCCGGTCTCGACACGTTGGTCGCCGCGGTCTCCAAGGCCATGCACGGTGCCAACCCCCACTGGCAGGTGACGATGGACACCTACGCGTCGTCGGCCGGCGACCCCGCGGGCTTCTACGACATCCCGGGGCTCTCCCCCAGCGTCGACGGGTTCTTCGTGATGGCCTACGACATGGACGACCCCACGACGCCGTCCCCCACGTCACCGCTCACGGGCGCCGGCTTCACCGACCTCGACGCCGTTCAGCAGTACTCGGCGGTGGTGTCGCCCTCGAAGGTGATCCTCGGAGTCCCGTACTACGGCTACGACTGGCCGACCGCCGGCCCCGGCCTGGGTGACCCCGCCACCGGGCCGCCCACGCCATTGAGCTACGCCCAGGTGCTGGCCATCGGGGGCCACAGCTACTGGGACCCGACGACCCAGACGCCGTGGACGTCGTACCAGGTGGGGTCCCAATGGCACCAGACGTTCTACGACAACCCGACCTCCTTGGCCCTCAAGGCCCAGCTGGCGAACACGTACCGCATCGCCGGGCTCGGCATCTGGGCCCTGGGGATGGACGGCGACGCTCCCGCCATGCAGGCGGCGCTGGGGGGAGGTGCCCTTGTCGTCAAGGGTCTTCGACCCGGACCGGCCAAGAGTCCGGCCAAGAGCGCGGTCACGACCACCACGACGACCGCCCCCACAACGTCCGCACCCGCCCCCCCTCCGGGCGACTACTGGTATTCCGGGACGTGGAACGGGGTGGCGGTGAGCCTCACCCCCGTCGACGCCGCCGCACTGGGCGGGGCGGCGGCGGTTCCTGCCTCGGGACAGCTCACCGGGTTCGCCACCAATGACCCGGCGCGCCTGTGCTTGGAGTCGGAGCCGGGGCTGTCGGTGAGCACGCTGCCCGGGACACCGGGCGCCTTCTCGATCACCACCGCCCTCCCCAGCGACTGCGCGTCGGGAACATGGGAATTCACCGTGCCGAGCACACCCGCCGGGTCCCCACCGACGTCGACCACGACCACCACCGGCCCCGACACGACGTCGACGACCTCGACGTCGGCGCCTACGCCCTGACGTCTGCTCACACGACCCGCGTGTCGTGGCCCTCCCAATAACGCTCCTTGAGGAGCCGCTTGTAGAGCTTGCCGTTGGGGTCCCGGGGGAGTTCCTCCACGAAATCGACGGTGCGGGGACACTTGTAGGCGGCCAGCTGCTCCCGGCACGTGGCGATCAGCTCGGCCGCCACTTCGGGACCGGCCGTGGACGGGTCGACGAGCTCGATCACCGCCTTCACGGCCTCGCCCATCTCGGGATCGGGAACGCCGATGACGGCCACGTCGGCCACGGCGCCGTGGCCGGCCAGGACGTTCTCGGCTTCCTGGGGATAGATGTTCACCCCCCCGGAGATGATCATGTGCGCCTGGCGGTCGGTGAGGTACAGGTAGCCGTCCTGGTCGAGCACGCCGATGTCCCCGAGCGTCCGCCATCCTCGGGCGTCGACCATCGACGCCGTGGCCGAGGGGTCGTTGTGGTACTCGAAGGGCCGTCCGCCCTCGAAGTAGATGACGCCCTCCTCGCCGGGACCGAGCTCTTGGCCGTCGGGCCCCACCACGTGGGCCGGTGACAGGGGGCGACCCACCGACCCGGGATGTTCAAGCCACTGCGCCGAGGTGATCCACGTCGAACCGATGTCCTCGGTGCCGGCGTAGTACTCGTCGATGATCGGCCCCCACCACTCCAGCATTTGGCGCTTTACCTCGACAGGGCACGGCGCGGCGGCGTGCACCACGGACTTCAGGCTCGAGTGGTCGAAGCGCCGGCGCTCGACCTCGGGCAGACGGAGCATCCGAACGAACATGGTGGGGACGAACTGGGCGTGGGTGACGCCATACCGTTCGATGAGGCCGAGGCACTGAGCGGGGTCGAAGTGCTCCATAACCACGACGGTGGCCCCGAGACGGAGCATCGACATGCAGTACACGAGCGGAGCCGAGTGATACAGCGGCGCCGGCGACAGGTACACCGAGTCGGGCCCCGCACCGCGTTGGGCCAGGCCCATGGCGATCCTCACTGGGGCCGCGGCCGGGTCCCCCATGGCGGTGCCCGGAAGCTCCTTGCGGACCCCCTTGGGCCGACCCGTCGTGCCCGACGAGTACAGCATCTCGCGCCCTTCGGACTCATCGGCGATCGGCTCGACTGCGAAGGCGCTGACCGTCGTCTCGTAGTCGCCGAACCCCGCCATCGGTCCCCCGACCGAAAGGCGCACCGCCACACGCGACAGATCGAGATTCGAGACGACCTCGGCCAGGGTCGGCGTCGTCACCAACGCGGTGGCGCCGCAGTCGTCGAGGATGTACTGGACCTCGGTGCCGCGCAGATGACTGTTGAGCGCCGTGTAGTACAACCCCGATCGTTGGGCCGCCCAGGCCACCTCGAGGTAGGTGGCGCAGTTCTCCATGAGGATGGCGATGTGGTCGCCGGCGCGCAGTCCCTCGTGGCGAAACAGCCTGGCCAGTCGATTGGAACGCTCGTCAAGGTCGCGATACGACAGAACCTCGCCGCTGTCACCCATGATGACGGCCGGGGCATCGGGGTCCTGCGCGGCGCGCGCCCCCAGGTGCAGCATCGCCGGGGCCTCGGGCGCGCTGCTCACCGGGCCGGCTTCACGGCGGGGCACGGGCGGCGCCTCCAGGAGATCACGGCAAGATTCTTGCCGATCCCGCCACCCGCCTGGCCCGGCCCCAGGCGACTTGCTGGCTGCCACCGCCCTGTCCGAAACCCGCTAGCGAGTACCGCCGACCTCCGGCAAGATGGGGTCATGGTCGAAGACTTCGAGCGCTGCTTCGGCGCCGTCTCGGCCCGCGACACCCGCTTCGACGGTTGGTTCGTGACGGCGGTGACCTCGACCCGTGTCTACTGCCGACCCAGTTGTCCGGCCCGTACGCCGGCGCGTCACCACATCCGCTTCTACCCAAGCGCGGCCGCCGCCCAACGGGCTGGATTCCGCGCCTGCAAGCGCTGTCGCCCCGACGCCTCGCCGGGCTCGCCCGAGTGGAACGTGCGCCAGGACGTGGTGGCGCGCGCCATGCGCATGATCAACGAGGGCGCGGTCGACCGAGATGGGGTGGACGGGTTGGCCCGCCGAATGGCGTACAGCTCCAGACAGCTCAACCGCCTGCTCCTGCGCGAGGTGGGCGCCGGGCCGTTGGCGTTGGCCCGGGCCCAGCGGGCGCAAACCGCCCGCGTCCTGGCGGAGACCACGGAGCTCCCGGTCTCCGGGGTGGCCTTCGCAGCCGGGTTCGCCAGCGTTCGGCAGTTCAACGACACCATCCGACAGGTCTTCGCCTGCACACCCACCGAGTTGCGGCGCCGTCACCGGCGTGGGCCCACTCAGTCGTCCGACACTGTGAGCCTCCGCCTGGCGCATCGTCTGCCTTTCGACGCCCGTGGCACGTTGGAGTTTCTGGCGCATCGGGCGGTCCCGGGGGTCGAGGCCGCTACGCCCACCGGTTTCGCTCGAAGCCTCACGCTGCCCCACGGCAGCGGAACCGTCGAGCTCTTTCCCGAGGACGGCCATGTGCGGGCCCGACTCCGGCTCGACGACCTCCGTGACCTGACGCCCGCCGTGCAGCGGTGCCGGCACCTGCTCGACCTCGACGCCGATCCCGTGGCCGTCGGGAGCCACCTGGAAGGCGACCCGGTCGTAGGGCCCATCGCCCGCCGCACGCCGGGGCTGCGCGTTCCCGGATCCGTCGATCCGCACGAGCTCGCCGTGCGCGCTGTCGTCGGCCAGCAGGTCTCGGTGGCGAGCGCCCGCCGCGTGCTCGGCCGGCTGGTGGCCGAGCACGGAACCCCACTCCCCGCCCCACAACGGCTCGAAGCGGGGGCGCTCACCCACCGCTTCCCGGACATGGCGACACTGGCCGGAGTCGACCCCGACCGAATGCCCCTCCCCCGTCGTCGTGCCCGGACCCTGGTGGCGTTGGCGGCCGCACTCACCGAGGGGACCCTCGTGCTTGACGTCGGTGCCGACGCCGAAGCGACGAGATGGTCCCTGCGCACCATTCCCGGCATCGGGTCATGGACCGCCGACTACATCGCCGTCCGTGGGCTCGGCCACCCCGATGTGATGTTGTCGAGCGACCTGGGCGTTCGTCACGCCTTGGATCGCTTGGGCCTGCCGGCGACGCCGGGTGCCGTCGACGAGCTCGCCCTGCGGTGGCGACCATGGCGCTCCTACGCCACGGCGTACCTCTGGAGGTCCCGCCACGACCAACAGGAGAAGGCCTCGTGACGACGCTCCATGCCCAGGTCGAATCGCCACTGGGCCCGATCGTGCTCAGCGCCGACACGTCCGGCCGACTGACCGGCGTGTGCATCGGGGGTGTCGCCGGGAGGCTCGAAGCCAAGACGCCCACCGATGGCCATGGGGTCGACGGGGCCACACAGCTGTTGCGGGATGCGGCCGTGCAGCTCGATGAGTACTTCGCCGGGCGGCGAACGTGCTTCGAGGTCCCGGTGGCGCTCGAGGGCTCCCCCTTCCAACAGCAGGTGTGGGCCGAGCTGCGCCGGATTCCGTACGGCACCACCCAGAGCTACGGGCAGTTGGCGGCGCGTCTGGGGCGGCCGGGCGCGGCGCGGGCCGTCGGGCACGCCAATGCCCGAAACCCCATCGCCGTCATCGTCCCGTGCCACCGGGTGATCGGTTCGTCGGGCCAACTCACCGGATACGGCGGAGGACTGGGCGCCAAGCGACACCTTCTGGCCCTCGAGGCCCGCGGACCGGTGTCGCCGTCGGACACGGCACCTGTGGGTACCTCGCTGCCGCCGTCGCCGTGCCCTGGTTGAATTCCGACATCCACGAGACCACGGCCGACCTGGCCGCCCTCCAGGATCTGCTCGATCGCAGCGATGCCGCCGCCGGTCCCCACCTGCGCAGCATCATCACGCCCGATCGCCGGGTCGACGCCACCGAGCTGGTGGGGCGCCTCGACGGGATGCGCCTTTTGGTCCTGGCCACGGTGACCGCCGACGGGCGGCCCCTGGTCGGGCCGGTCGACGGCATCTTCTACCGAGCCTCGTTCCACTTCGGTACCGCCCCCAACTCGGTTCGCTACCGACATCTCCGAGTTCGTCCCCACGTGAGCGCCACCCATCTTCCCGGAGAGGACTTCGCCGTCACGGTCCACGGTCGCGCCGCGCCTGTTGACCTCCGGGACCAGGAATCGACGGGCTTGCGCCGCTGCCTTCACGACGTGTACACCCCCCGCTACGGCGAAGGATGGGAGCAGTTCGTCGACTCCGGGCCCGTCTATCTCCGAATCGAGGCGGAGCGGATGTTCACGTTCCGCTCGGTCGGCGACGGGGTGGTGCCCTAAATGGCCGCGTCACCGGGAGAAGGGGAGTCGCGCACCGACACCATCCCCGACACCTCAGGTTCCGGTCGCGGCCCGAAGTCATGGGTGTCTCGCACCGCCATCGCCGTTCCCCACAGACCGACGGCGGTGCCGGCTGTGGCCACGACCACGAACGCGGTCACCACCGCGCCGTTGGTGCCATCTTGCAGCGCCAGCGTGATCACCGCCACCACGAGCACGGCCGGGATCACGAGCGCGTAGAACCAGGGCCTGATGATCCTGTGCGGGCGCGGGCTCTCGCTGCCGACCCGCTCGACCTGACTGACGTCCGACGTGAACATGGAATTGGCATCGACCGCCCAGCCAAAAAGCTGAACGACTCGGCCCGTCGAACACCTGGGAAGGGCGTTTCTCGTATTCCCGACCAACCTTCTGGACACTGCGTGGTTGCCCGTCACGGTACGTGAGCGTCCGCGGGGCCAAGGAGGCCATCCCAACAGCGACAAAGCCGGCCCGGGGCCGAGCGAGGCCGATACCGCTCGTGGGCACAAACGGCCGCGGGCGGACGCCTCGTGCGGGAAACCGCTGTCGATGACAGTATGCGGGCCGTGGAGTACTTGGCCGTAGCGCAGATGCCGCCGCGGGGGTCGAGGCGGATACGCGGGACCCTTTTCCGGCGGGGATACCGGCTGCCGCGAGCGTGGCACGCCGTGGCCGCCGATGGATCGGCGATGGCGGCGTTGTGCGGGTTCCGGTACAACCGTGAGCCCAGCCGCACCTGGACGCAGACGATGATCCCGAGGCGGTGCGGCCAGTGCCAACGACTCGTCGACGAGAACGAGTCGGACCCCGAGGTCCCCTCGAACAAACCCCTGTGGGCCGGAACGTGGGCAGCCAGCGCTACGAAGGACAGTTCATGGCCGAGCCCTGATGCCGCCCTAGTCGACTTGGGTTTGACCGTGACGGCGGAACCCACGACCGACGACACCAGGCACGGGGTGACCGGAACAACCTGACGGCCCGCCACCGTTCGCGTGGCCGGGACGGCGCCCGGTCGGCCAGACTCGGTCATGTTCCGCAACACCGCACGGGTCTACGACCTTCTCTACGAGGGCAGCGGCAAGGACTACGGGGCCGAGTCCTCCGCCCTCCACCTCCTCATCCAGGGTCGTAACCCCGGCGCGGCCTCCCTGCTCGACGTGGCCTGCGGGACAGGAGGCCATCTCGTCCACCTGCGGCATTGGTACGACGTGGTGGGTGTCGACCTCGACCCGGGGATGCTCAACGAGGCGAGGAGACGTCTGCCCGAGGTCGAGCTCGTGGAGGGCGACATGCGCAGCTTCCGGCTGGAGCGGAAGTTCGACGCCGTGGCGTGTCTGTTCAGTTCGATCGGCTACATGACGTCGGCGCCGGACCTCGACCGCGCCGTGGCCACCATGGTGTCGCACCTCCGACCGGGAGGGGTCTTCGTCATGGACGGATGGGTCCGCCCTGACGCCTGGATGGAGGATGCCCCGATCCACCTCCAGACCGCATCGAATGACACGACGACCGTCGCCCGCCTGACCCGAAGTCACCGCCGGGGGAACACCAGCTTCCTCGACATGCACCACCTAATCGGTACGAACGATGGCATCGACCACGCGGTTGACGTCCACGAAATGACGCTCTTCGACGCCACGCAGTACCAGGAGTCGTTGCGACACGCCGGCCTGATCGACATCGAGACGACGCCGAGCCCAATGCCCGATCGAGATCGCTACGTCGCCGTGACGCCCCCTGCCTGACGAGGCGACCCCTCAGGGGCGCGCCCCGGTTGCACCCCGCCACGCCTACCACTGAGCGCGGTCATGTTCATGCACAGGTCAAGGAAAAGGCCGAATACGCCGACAACTCTTCTATGACCAATTCTCAGCTGAAGACCCGGCCCGGCGTCTCCCCTCGCGGCGACCGAGCTCGTCCCGAGGCACAATCGCATCGAGGCGAGATCGCGGCGGTGGTCGTGGAGCGCACCGACGGCACCTGCACGGTGCTGTGGGCAGGGATATGGCGCACCTTCAGTAGCAGGCCCGAGGAGTGGGAGACCCGCCGCGAGGCGATGAGCGCCGTTGACAGCGTCGTCGGAGAGATCTTGATCTGGAACGAGATGGCACCCCATACCTGGGCGGCCCGGGCCGCCTAAGCATTCTGCCGCTCTTCGCTCACCGGCTCGAGTGGGAACGTCGGTCCTGGGTCATCGATACTCGCTCGGCCAGTCGCCGCCTGATCTCAGCCCTCGCATCACCTCGGGGTCGCTTCGAGCTTCTCGACCAACTGCCACATCGCTCGCTGCTCGGTGGCACTGATGTTGCGGTCGCCGACCTTGAACCCCACCACCGCTCGGAGTTTCTCCTTTACCAACCCCACGTCCGACCCGACCCCGGTCAAGAAGCCGTTGATCAGGATGGCCCTCCCCCGCCCCAAGACCGCGCCGATCAGCCGATTCGAGGGCACCTCGCCCGCCGCCATCAACACCCAAGCCAGGCCCAGGTCGACGTGGGGGTCACCGCGCGCCGCGTTCGGCCAATCGATGACCACCGGACCCGTCCTCCCGATCATGACGTTGAGGGGATGGAGGTCCATATGGAGGAAACTGCCTCCCGAGCCCACCGGGGCAAGCGGAAGAAAGTCAGGAGCCGGAATCTCGTGCAAGCGCCGGTGGAGGTCCGCCAGAACCGTTCCCTGGCGCCGAATCGCCCAGGGGCGCCTGCTCATGAAGTCGACCATCGATGCGCCCACAATGCGTTCCATGACGAGGTCGGTGCCGTCATCGCTCAGCTCCTCGACGGCGGGGACGGGGTAGCCGTGGCCGCGCAGGTACTCCATGGTCCGCGCCTCGGCGGCCATCGACCGGCCCTTCCGAGAGCGGCGCAGGACCAAGCCGGGCCCATACTCGAAGATGTCGGCATCCCGGCCCGATGCCAGCAGGGGTCCCGGCGTCCGCACGTCGAAGACGGTAGTTGAGCCCCGGCGCCCGACGTCATCTCGCGCTCGGAAGAAAGGCGCCCGGTTCGTCCCTCGTGACACGGTGCGACGGCCCCACGATGCGTGACGAATCGGTACGCTGCTGTGGCCCGAGAACGGAAAGCGAGGCACGGTGACCGTCACGGGAATGGCGAATCTTGCGGTGAAGGTGGCCGATCTCGATGCCGCGGTGGCCTTCTACGAGGCTGCAGGGGCGGACGTGCGCGATCGCATGCACTGGAACAACGGTGAGCGCGCCGACGTGTTCCTGGGCCCGGTCATGATCACCCTCTTCACGCAGGCCATCTACGAGGGCTCGGTGGATCTCCCTGCCGAGGGATTCCTGCACCCCGCACTTTTCACCGACGACCTCGATACCGAGCTCGAGGGCCACGACGTCATTTGGGGACCAGCAGTCGTCGAGGGCACTTTCGGGAAGCGCCGCATCGCCTTCGTGACCGCCCCCGGTGGTATTCGGCTCGAGTTCATGGAGCAGCTCGAACCACCTCCGACCCGTCCGTCCCCCCCAGAAGGAGGTCACCGATGAGGGTGACGCGCTTTCACCATGTCTCGGTCAACACCAATGGCGTCGCGCTCGACGACATGGTGGCCTTCTACCGCAACGTGCTCGGCCTGGGTGACAAACCCCGGCCCGACATTCCCGGAATCCCGGGACACTGGCACCAGGTCGGAGATCAGGAGCTGCACCTCGTGGGCGCTGCCCCCCAGGGGACGCCCATCGACTCGACGGGGAACCACTACTGCGTCACCGTCGCCGACCTCGACGCCGCCATAGCCGAGCTCGAGGCGCTGGGTGTCGAATACCAGCGCGCCGTCCAGGGCCAGGGCACAGTGCAGATATGGATCTCGGACCCGGCCGGGAACACCATCGAGCTGCAGCAGGACGCGGGAAGGACGTGACGACCTCGCTCCGACCATCGAAGATCTGTGTTGGCGGGATGGTGCCTAGCGCCCCACGGCGTCGCCGTCGGGGCTGCGGGGATCCGAGGCGCCGGTCAAGGTGAGGTGGCCAGCGGCGGTGGCGACGGAGATGATCTGCGAACATCCGACGTCGACAGGATTGAAGGCGCCCACGACCCGAACGCGGTGACCACGAGACTCGAGGCCTTCGAGCCAGGAATCCGGAGCGTGGGACTCCATGAGCAGTGACTGGACGGGGGCCTGCCACAGCCGGAACGGGGGGGCGCCACGTGCTTCGTGGACGACACGAGCCGCCGAAATGGCGGCCGCGGGGTCATGCTGTGAGTGCAACGTACGGGCCAGGAGCTGCACGATGATGTGCGGTTGAGCGTCGCCACCCATCGTCCCCACGACCTGTGCCA
>Ga0209415_10016719_pt1 | contig 11752 bp, 12 predicted proteins | sample PeaSoiSIISIP2007_FD_187696 | JGI IMG/M metagenome (GOLD analysis project Ga0209415, IMG submission 187696) | Peat soil microbial communities from Weissenstadt, Germany - SII-SIP-2007 (SPAdes) (version 2) | ecosystem: Environmental > Terrestrial > Soil > Wetlands > Peat | place: Germany... | reverse complement strand
CCGGCGAGCTGGCGCACGTGCTCCTGCGTCACCTTGCGCCCGTCGCAGTTGCGCAGCACCGATTCGAGCACGATGCGAATGGAGATCGGCAGCCGGGAGATCTTTCCCAGGCCCGCCGCCTCGAGTGCCGCGAGTTGGAAGAAACGCGCGCCAGGCGCGCCGGCGACCGGCAGGTCGCGAAGGCAGTTAAACGGATCGTTGATCGTCATTTGGATTTCCGTGAGCGAATTTGAACATCAAAAACCAAGCCCTTGTCGTCGATGCATTTGCCCGTTCCCTGGCCGCCGGTCAAGCCGAAGAAATCGCAGCGCATCCCGGTGCCGTCGGACGCCTGCAGCAGGGCCTTCGCAACGGCATCGCCGTAGCCACGAACAACCTCCCCGTATGGGCCCCAGCCGTTCCAGCCCCAGGCAGACGCCCCGACATACGTCCCGGAAAGGTCGGGCGTGACCTGTACCCAGGTGCCGGTGTAGATCTTGTCACCGACGACGATTGAAATGCTGGCCTCTCCGGCGCCCAGATCGTGGGCCGTACCGTAGACCAGCTTACCGCTGTCTCGTGGCATCAGCGTGAGATCGTAGTCGATCGCGCACCCGGCCAGGCTGAGCGCCACCGTGAGCAGGACGGAGCGCAATCGGGGTGGATTTGCCTTGTCGTGCATGTCGCATGCTCCGCATCCCAGCGCGCCAAGTGTTGCCGGACCGTTCCCCTCAAAGCACCATGAGATCGACGAACTCATGCACCGGGGTCGTGTCCAGGCGCTTGCCGTCGCCCGCAAGCGCGAGCACCGCCGCCGCCTGCTTTTCCGGGAAAACCCGCGCCAGGTTGGTCCGGAACTTCTCCATGAGAACCGGCATGCCCTCCTTGCGGCGGCGCTTGTGGCCGATGGGGTATTCCACGACCACCTCCTTCAATTTCGTCCCGTCCTGGAACTCGACGGTGAGCGCATTGGCGATCGAGCGCTTCTGCGGGTCATGGTAGTCCTTCGTGAATTGCTTGTCCTCCACGCAGGTGATCTTTTCGCGCAGGCGGTCGATGCGGGGGTCGCGGGCGACCGCATTCTCATAGTCCTGCGCCGTCAGGCGACCGAAGAGAATCGGCACCGCGACCATGTATTGGATGCAGTGATCCCGGTCGGCCGGATTGTGTAAGGGGCCCTTCTTATCGATGATGCGGATGCACGCCTCGTGCGTCCGTATCGCGATCTTGCGGATGTCGTCGGGATTTCGTCCGAGCCGGGTGATTTCCCGGTGCAGTGTCATCGCTGCCTCGACCGCCGTTTGCGAGTGGAACTCCGCCGGAAAGGAGATCTTGAAGAGCACGTTCTCCATGACGTAGCTGCCGTAGGGCCGCTGGAACCGGAACGGCTTGCCGCCGAAGGAAACATCGTAAAAGCCCCAGGTCTTGGCCGTGAGCACCGACGGGTATCCCATCTCGCCCGTGCGGGCGATCAGCGCCAGGCGAACGCCGCGAGAGGTGGCGTCGCCGGCGGCCCAGCTCTTGCGTGATCCCGTGTTGGGCGCATGTCGGTAGGTACGCAGAGACTGGCCGTCCACCCAGGCAAGCGAAAGAGCATTGATGATCTCATCGCGGCTCAGGCCCAGCAAGCGGGACACGACCGCCGTGGTTGCCACCTTGACGAGCACGACGTGATCCAGACCGACCCGGTTGAACGAGTTTTCCAGGGCGACGCACCCCTGGATCTCATGGGCCCGAATCATCGCCTCCAGCACATCGCGTACGCGCAGGGGCGTGCGGCCCGCGGCGACCGCGTTGCGGGACAGCCAGTCGGCACAGGCCAGGATTCCGCCGAGATTGTCGGAGGGGTGGCCCCATTCGGCGGCCAGCCAGGTGTCGTTGAAATCAAGCCAGCGGATCATCGCGCCGATGTTGAAAGCCGCTTGCACCGGATCGAGTTGGAACGGGGTGCCGGGAACCTTGGCCCCGTTCGGCACCACCGTCCCCGGAACGATGGGGCCGAGCAGTTTGGTGCACGCGGGGTATTCGAGCGCCTCGAACCCGCAGCCCAGCGTATCGAGCAGACAGTAGCGCGCGGTCTCGAACGCGGCCCTCGAGGCGATGCGCGTCTTGAGGACGTAGTCGGCGATGTCGACAAGTACCTTGTCGGGCTTCGGGCGGACGTTGCTGATGTGCGAGGACATGACCTTTTATTAGCTCCGGCGCGCGATGGGAACGAATTCGAGATCCTCCGGGCCGACATAGTTGGCGCTGGGCCGGATGATCTTATTGTCGATGCGCTGCTCGATGATGTGGGCGCTCCACCCGGTGGTGCGCGATAGGACGAACAGGGGGGTGAACATCGCCGTCGGTACGCCGAGCATGTGGTAGGAAACTGCGCTGAACCAATCCAGATTCGGAAACATCTTCTTCTGGTTCCACATCACCGCCTCCAGCCGCTCGGCCACGGAAAACAGGCGCATCGACCCCGCATCCTGCGACAGACGGCGCGCCACCTCCTTGATCACGTTGTTGCGCGGATCGGAAACGGTGTACACCGGGTGTCCGAAGCCGATGATCACTTCCTTTTGTTCCAGGCGCCGGCGGATGTCCGCGTCGGCCTCGTCCGGATCGCGATAGCGCGATTGGATCTCAAAGGCGGCCTCGTTGGCGCCGCCGTGCTTGGGGCCGCGCAGGGCGCCGATCGCACCGGAAATTGCCGAGTAGAAATCGGACCCGGTGCCGGCGATGACGCGAGCCGTGAAGGTCGAGGCATTGAACTCGTGCTCGGCATACAGGATCAGCGACGTGTGCATGGCGCGCACCCAATGCTCGCTCGGGGGAACGCCATGGAGCAGGTGCAGGAAGTGACCGCCCACCGAGTCGTCGTTGGTCTCGACCTCGATGCGTCGGCCATTGTGACTGAAGTGGTACCAGTAGAGCAGCATTGAGCCAAAGGACGCGAGCAGGCGATCCGCAATGTCCCGGGCCCCGTCGACCGGGTGACCCTCGCGCTCGGGGAGCACCGTCCCGAGTACCGAGGCACCCGTACGCAGCACGTCCATGGGATGGGCCGACGCGGGCAAGCACTCGAGCGCCGATCGAAGCGTGGCCGGCAGGCCGCGCATCGCGCGCAAGTGCTTCTTGTAGCGAACCAACTCCGCCGATGTCGGCAGATGTTCGTGGATTAGCAGGTGCGCCACCTCTTCGAACTGACAGGCTTCCGCCAGATCGAGAATGTCGTAGCCGCGGTAGTGCAGGTCGTTGCCGGTACGACCAACCGTGCACAGGGCGGTGTTGCCGGCGACCACGCCCGAGAGCGCCACGGACTTCTTGGGCTTGGGCGCGTTGCCGGGGGCTGCGGATTCTTCGGGCATGATGCCTCCGAGAATGTCGTACTGCGTTCGGGGCCTGGTCTGCGCTCGTGGGCCAGCTTCCAGGATTTAGTTCTTCTGCTGCTGGAAAAGCAGATCGAGCTTGCGCTCGAACTCATGGTAGGAAATCACTTCGTACAGTTCTTCGCGCGTTTGCATGGTGTCCAGGACTCCGCGCTGCGTGCCATCGCGCCGGATCGTTTCATACACGCGCTGCGCCGCCTTGTTCATGGCGCGGAACGCCGACAAGGGATACAGCGCCATCGCCACGCCAGCGCTGCGCAACTCCTCCAGCGGGAACAGCGGCGTCTGCCCGAACTCGGTGAGGTTCGCGAGCACCGGCACGGACACGGCGGCAACGAATCTGCGGTAGCTGGCGATATCGCCAACGGCTTCCGCGAAGATCGCATCGGCGCCCGCCGCGACGCAGGCAATCGACCGTTCGATCGCCTGATCAAGGCCTTCGACCGCGATCGCGTCGGTACGGGCAATCACGAAGAACTGGTCATCGGTGCGCGCGTCCACCGCCGCGCGGACGCGGTCGGCCATTTCCGCGACGGGAACGATTTCCTTGTTGGGCCGGTGTCCGCAGCGCTTGGCGCCGACCTGGTCTTCGATGTGCAACGCGGCGGCGCCGAACTTGCACAGGGCCCGAACCGTGCGGGCGATATTGAAGGCGCTCGGCCCGAACCCGGTGTCGACATCGACCAGCAGCGGCGTATCGCAGACATCGGTAATGCGGCGCACGTCGGTGAGCACGTCATCCAGGGTGTTGATGCCCAGGTCGGGCATTCCCAGCGACCCGGCGGCAACACCGCCGCCGGAAAGGTAGAGCGCTTGGTATCCGGCCCTAGTGGCCATCAAGGCATGATTGGCATTGATGACCCCGACGATTTGTAGCGGGCGCTCCTGCGCCAGGGCCGCGCGAAAGCGCGCGCCCGGGGACTTGTTCGACATGTCGGGTGTCCTTCCGAATCAGGTTTTTCGGAGGCTGCTGGGACGGCGGCGTTATCGCCGCATCAACCGAGCAGGTGTTCCACGCCGCGCCGCTCCTCGAGCAATTCGGCCAAGGTCTTATCCAGGTAGGAGCGGGAGAATTCGTCGATCGGCAGATCGGCGACGATCTGGTAGTCGCCGCCCGCGCAGGTGACGGGAAACCCGAAGATGGTCCCAGCCGGAATTCCGTACCTGCCGTCCGAGGCGATCCCCATCGTGGTCCAGTGTCCGGCGGTGCCCCGTACCCAGTCGCGCACATGGCAGATGGCGGCGTTGGCGGCCGAAGCCGCGGACGACAGGCCGCGCGCGTCGATCACCGCCGCGCCGCGCTTGGCCACGGTCGGCAGGAAGACATCGCGGTTCCAGGCGTCGTCGTTGATGAGCTGGCGCACCGACCGTCCGTCCACGGTGGCGAAGCGGTAGTCGGCGTACATGGTCGTGGAATGGTTGCCCCAGACACACATCTTTTCGATGCTCTGCACCTGACGGCCGATGCGCGCCGCGACTTGCGATACGGCGCGATTGTGATCGAGCCGCATCATGGAAGTGAAGTTGCGCGGCGGCAGGCCCGGCGCCGATTTCATCGCGATGAAGGCATTGGTGTTGGCAGGATTGCCCACGACCAGCACCTTGACATTGCGACTTGCTGCGGCGTCGAGTGCCTTGCCCTGGACCGTGAAGATCTGCGCGTTGGCCGCCAGTAGGTCCTTGCGTTCCATTCCCGGGCCGCGCGGCCGCGCGCCCACGAGCAGGGCGATGTCGACATCGCCAAAGGCGCTGCCGGCATCACTGAAGGCCTGTTGGGAGGCCAGCAGGGGAAAGGCGCAGTCCTCGAGCTCCATCATGACGCCCTTGAGGGCCTTCTGGGCCTTTTCGTCCGGGATCTCCAGCAACTGCAGGGCCACCGGCTGCTCGGGGCCCAGCATCTCGCCCGAGGCAATCCGGAAAAGCAGCGAGTACCCGATTTGGCCGGCTGCGCCAGTGACGGCAACGCGAACGGGGGCAGCGGATTTTGGACTCATCGCGGTTCTCCTGGTGGCGAAAATTGTTCCGGTTTGCGTCGCGCGCGACTCGCGCGCCCCCGAAACTCTCCGAAAAGTGTAATCCCCGGGTTCGCTACGGCAGGATCGTTCCCGAGAACCACTCGAGCGAGCTGCGTCGGCGAGCGAGTATACGTCAACTCATATATAAGACATAAGATTATCTTGCGCTTCGGGCCGGGTTCTGGTTCACTATCGGGAAACGGTACCCCAATTCGTGATGAGCCCCGACTCTCTGCCCGCGAGTGACGCGCCCGGCCGCCGCAAGCGAGGGGCGGTGTACTCCCCTTTATACAAGCAAATCAAGCGCTTGCTGCTGGAGAGCCTGCGTCGCGGCGAGTGGAAACCGGCCGCCGCCATACCGAGTGAACTGGAACTTGCCTCCCGCTTTCAGGTGAGCCAGGGGACCGTGCGCAAGGCGATCGACGAACTGGCGGCCGAGAATTTGCTCGTCCGCCGCCAGGGCAAGGGTACCTATGTCGCGACTCATCATGAACCGCGATCGCAGTACCGCTTTCTGCGCCTGCGGGCTGACGACGGCACGGTGGCAACCGCGCACAGCCGCTTCGTGGATTGCCGCCGGATGCGCGCACCGGCGGAGATCGCGGCGCGGCTGGGGCTCAAGACCGGCGCCAACGTCGTTTTTGTGCGACGCTTGCTGCGCATTGCGTCCGCGCCGGTGGTGCTCGACGAGATTTGGCTGCCCGGGCGCATGTTCCGTGGCCTGAATTTCGAGCGTCTCGCCGCGTATACCGGCCCCCTGTACGGCCTGTTCGAGACCGAGTTCGGAGTTCCGATGATCCGCGCCGATGAGCACCTGCGTGCGGTAGCCGCCGACGAGCGCAGTGCCGGGCTGCTGCAGGTGCCGCCGGGGACCCCGCTGCTGCTCGTCGAGCGCGTCTCCTACACCTACGGCGACCGTCCTGTCGAGGTGCGGCGCGGACTGTGTGTGACACGCGAGCACTACTATCACAACATGCTCACGTGAAGACTCGGTGAAATGGCACCAGGCCCTGTTTTTTCGCCCTGCGCGAATTGCGTCAGAATAGCGACTCGAAGTCGCGATCCGATCGTGGCACCGCTGGCTCAAAACCGACCATGACAAACCCAAATCCCACCCGCCCCGCGCCCCGATCGCCGATCCGCAATATCGGATTCGGAGAGCTGTACCACTACCGTCTGCCGCTTGCCGGCATCGTCTCCATTTTGCATCGCGTGAGCGGCCTGCTGATGTTCCTGCTCCTGCCCGTGCTGCTGTGGCTGTTTGATCTGAGCCTGAGTTCGGAGCGCAGTTTTGATCGCCTGGTAGAGCTCTCCCAGGGCTGGGTCACCCGGATCGTGTTGCTCGGGCTGGGTTGGGCCCTGCTGCACCACCTGTGTGCCGGCGTGCGTTTCCTGCTGCTCGACCTGCACCTGGGCACCGAACGGCTCGCGGCGTACAGAAGCTCCTTGGCGGTATTCGCCGTGAGCGTGCCACTGACCCTGGTTCTTGCCCTGTTTGTTTTTGGAGTGCTCTGATGTCCATTGGCTCGCGACGCGTACTGGTCGGTGCGCACTACGGATTGCGTGACTGGCTGATCCAGCGCGTCACAGCGGTGGTAATGATCGTCTTTATCGCCATGGTGGTGTGGTCTTTGGCGATGGCCGGGGCGCTCGACTACGACTCTTGGTCGCGGGTTTTCGCGCCCGTGCCGATGAAGCTCGCCACGGTGATCGCGGTCCTGGCCCTGTGCTACCACGCCTGGATCGGCGTGCGCGACATCTGGATGGACTACGTAAAGCCGGCGGGCCTGCGCCTTGCATTGCACGTCGGGGCGATTCTCTGGCTGCTGTATTGCCTGGCCTGGTCCGTGCAAATCCTGTGGAGCGTCTGAATATCATGGACCTGGCACGCCGTCGGTTTGATGCGGTCATCGTCGGGGCGGGGGGCGCCGGGATGCGCTGCTCGTTGCAGCTGGCGCGCGCGGGTTTGAGCGTGGCGGTACTTTCCAAGGTCTTCCCGACGCGTTCGCACACGGTCGCGGCCCAGGGAGGGATCGGCGCTTCGCTGGGCAACATGACCGAGGATCAATGGCTGTGGCACATGTTCGATACCGTCAAGGGATCGGACTACCTAGGCGATCAGGATGCCATAGAGTTCATGTGCCGCGAGGCCGCCGAAGCCGTGTATGAACTCGAGCACCTGGGCATGCCCTTTGATCGCAATGCCGACGGCACGATCTACCAGCGGCCCTTCGGGGGGCACTCGGCGAACTTCGGCGAAAAGCCGGTTCCGCGCGCCTGCGCGGCAGCCGATCGTACGGGCCACGCGCTGTTGCACACGCTGTACCAGTGCAACGTCGCGGCACGGACCCAGTTTTTCGTCGAGTACATGGCGCTCGACTTGGTGCGCGACGCCGACGGGGACTGCGTCGGAGTGATTGCGCTGGAGATGGAAACCGGCTTGCCCGTGCTGCTGGAGAGCAAGGTCACGGTGCTCGCTACCGGCGGCGCTGGCCGCATATTTGCGGCATCGACCAACGCCTACATCAATACGGGCGACGGGCTCGGGATGGTGGCGCGCGCCGGTCTGCCACTGCAGGACATGGAGTTTTGGCAGTTCCACCCAACCGGCGTGGCGGGCGCCGGGGTGCTGATCACCGAGGGGGTGCGCGGCGAGGGGGGCATTTTGCTCAACTCGCGCGGCGAGCGGTTCATGGAGCGCTATGCGCCCACCCTCAAGGACCTTGCGCCGCGCGACTTCGTGTCGCGCTCCATGGACCAGGAGATCAAGGAGGGGCGCGGCTGTGGACCGGAGCACGATCACGTCATGCTCAAACTCGATCACCTGGGCGCGGAAACGATCATGAAACGCCTGCCCTCGATCCGCGAAATCTCCATGAAGTTCGCCAATGTCGATCCGATTCGCGAACCGATCCCCGTGGTGCCCACCATCCACTACCAGATGGGCGGAATTCCATCCAATTTCCACGGGCAGGTGGTCGCGCCCCGGGACGGAGCGCCGGAGGCGATCGTCGGCGGGCTGTACGCGATCGGCGAGTGCTCCTGCGTCTCGGTGCACGGCGCCAATCGTCTGGGAACCAACTCCCTACTCGACCTAATCGTCTTTGGACGGGCCGCCGGCAACCATATCGCGGCCGCGCTGGCGCAAGGTGGCGCCCACAAGCCCGCGCCGCGCGATGCGGGCGAGCAGACGCTGGCGCGGCTGGCGGAGCTGGATGCGCGTTCAGGGGGCGAGCGAACGCACGACGTCGCCGGCGACCTGCGCCGTACGATGCAGGCGCACTGCGGGGTATTTCGCACCGCTGCGCTGCTGGACGAAGGGGTGCGCAAGGTGGCCGTTCTGGCCGAGCGCGCGCAGCGCGTCGCCATCAACGACAAGTCGCGGATCTTCAATACGGCACGGGTGGAGGCGATCGAGCTGTCCAATCTGGTGGCCGCGGCGCAGGCGACGATCGAATCGGCGCGGGCGCGGACGGAGAGCCGCGGCGCGCACGCGCGCGACGACTTTCCGCAGCGCGATGATGCCAACTGGATCAAGCACACGCTGTGGTATTCGGGAGGTCGGGCCCTGGAATACAAGCCCGTGCACCTCAAGCCGCTGACCGTCGCGACCTTCGAGCCGAAGAAGCGCACGTTTTGAAGGATCGACAAGGATGAACGCTACGAGCCCTGTTCCCCGCCCGGCCCCGTCGGTGGACGCGGGCACGGCCCGGTTCCGCATCTATCGCTACGATCCGGAGCAGGACCGCAAGCCGCACATGCAGGACGTCGAGGTGCGCCTGCATGCGCACGACAAGATGCTGCTCGACGCGCTCATGCGGGTCAAGGCGGATGTCGATGACAGCCTGTCGTTTCGCCGCTCCTGCCGCGAAGGGGTGTGCGGTTCCGACGCCATGAATATCAACGGTCGCAACGGGCTGGCATGCATCACGAATTTGCGCGAGCTCAAGCAGCCGATCGTGCTGCGGCCGCTGCCGGGTCTGCCCGTGGTTCGCGATCTGATCGTCGACATGACCGACTTCTTTAATCAGTACCACTCTATCAAGCCCTACCTGATCAACCACAGCGCGCCGCCCGAAAAGGAGCGGCTCCAATCGCCGCTGCAGCGCGACGAGCTCGACGGACTGTACGAGTGCATCCTGTGTGCCTGTTGTTCCACGTCCTGTCCGAGTTTTTGGTGGAACCCGGACAAGTTTGTCGGTCCGGCAGGACTGTTGCAAGCCTACCGCTTCATTGCCGACAGCCGCGACCAGGCGGGCACCGAGCGGCTCGACAATCTCATGGACCCGTACCGGCTATTCCGCTGCCATACGATCATGAACTGTGTCGATGTCTGCCCCAAGGGGCTCAATCCCACTCGGGCGATCGGCAAGATCAAGGAAATGATGGTGCGGCGGGAGATCTGATGATGGCCGCCCTCGAATTTCCCCGCGGCGCCGTCGCGGCTCCCGTGGACCCGGATTGCGACGCCAGCGTCGAATTGCGTCGCCTGCGCTGGCGCGCCCGCCGCGGCATGCTCGAAAACGATCTGCTGCTGGGCCGCTTCCTGGAAAGGCATGCGGCCTCCCTCGGGCCGAGCGCGGTGGACGCGCTGGCGGGGCTGCTGGAGCTGCCGGACGGCCAGCTGCTGGACCTGGTGCTGGGGCGCGTCGAGCCGCAAGGAGCGCTGGACCGTGCGCCGGTGCATGAGCTGCTGGCGCGGTTGCGCGCGGCCTAACGCTCCAAGATCGGTTCGCACCGCCCGGATCGCTTCGCTGATGTGGTTTGTACCTCGAGGAAATTGAAATGGCACTGACATCGTCGACCCACACGGCCACGCTGAGCTTCAGCGATGGCACGCCGTCCCTCGAACTGCCGCTCTACCAGGGGACGATCGGCCCGGATGTAATCGACATACGCGCGCTCTATGCGCGCACCGGCAAGTTCACCTATGACCCCGGTTTTCTGTCGACCGCATCGTGCAACTCGAGCATCACCTACATCGATGGCGACAAGGGGGAACTGCTCTACCGCGGGTACCCGATCGAGCAGCTGGCGACGCAGTGCGATTTTCTCGAGGTCTGCCACCTCATCCTCTACGGCGAGCTGCCGAACGAGAAGCAGCGCAATACCTTCGTTTCCGCCGTCACCCATCACACGATGGCGCACGAGCAGATGCAGTTCTTCCTGCGTGGCTTTCGGCGCGATGCGCACCCGATGGCGGTCATGACCGGCCTGGTCGGCGCCCTGTCGGCGTTTTACCCCGACTCGATGAATCTCAACGACCCGGCGCAGCGGCAGATTTCGGCAATCCGCCTGATCGCGAAGATGCCAACCCTGGTCGCCATGGCGTACAAGTACACCATCGGGCAGCCGTACATGTACCCGCGCAACGACCTGTCGTATGCCGGCAATCTCATGCGCATGATGTTTGCCACGCCTTGCGAGGATTACAAGTTCAACGCGGTGCTGGCCCGCGCGCTCGACCGGATTTTGATCCTGCATGCCGATCATGAGCAAAACGCCTCCACATCGACCGTGCGCATGTGTGCGTCCTCCGGAACCAATCCCTTTGCCGCGATTGCGGCCGGGGTCGCCTGCCTCTGGGGGCCGGCCCACGGTGGCGCCAATGAGGCGGCGTTGAACATGCTCTTCGAGGTCCAGCGCCAAGGCGGGGTCGCCAAGATCGGGGAATTCATCGCCCAGGTCAAGGACAAGAATTCCAATGTGCGCCTGATGGGGTTTGGTCACCGCGTCTACAAGAACTACGACCCGCGCGCCCGCCTCATGCGCGAAACCTGCCACGAGGTCCTCAGCGAGCTCGGCTTGCACGAGGATCCGCTGTTCAAGCTGGCGATGGCGCTGGAGAAGATCGCGCTCGAGGACGAGTACTTCGTCAGCCGCAAGCTCTATCCCAACGTCGATTTTTATTCCGGGATCGTGCAAAAGGCGATCGGCATTCCGGTGACGCTGTTCACGGCCATCTTTGCCCTGGCCCGAACGGTGGGATGGATTGCGCAGCTCAACGAGATGATTTCCGATCCCGAATACAAGATCGGCCGGCCGCGGCAGCTGTTCATCGGTTCGCAGCGCCGCGACGTGCAGCCGATCGGTCAGCGGTGAAACCTGCATCCCCGACATTGGACCTTCTTTTCTGCAGATCGTGCTGCCCGACGTCGGCGGGTCGCGGTGCTAGCATGCAAGTGGCGCGTGTCGATGAAGGCGTCAGGGCTGGCGCTAGCGGTTGATTGACGATCGTCCGCGCGACGAAGGTGAGGCGTATCGCGAACCCGGAATCCGGGAGCGCGAGAATCGACCGGCGAGCGCCGGTCGGGCAATTTTGACGAGAAGCTCGTTCGAAAGGGCAGGCAACACCATGATGCGACAGTTTCAGGCCAACTC
>Ga0209415_10016718_pt1 | contig 11752 bp, 12 predicted proteins | sample PeaSoiSIISIP2007_FD_187696 | JGI IMG/M metagenome (GOLD analysis project Ga0209415, IMG submission 187696) | Peat soil microbial communities from Weissenstadt, Germany - SII-SIP-2007 (SPAdes) (version 2) | ecosystem: Environmental > Terrestrial > Soil > Wetlands > Peat | place: Germany... | reverse complement strand
GCTTTCAAGGCAGAGTACTGAGCTAACACTTGGTCGTTCCGAGTCTTCATTTGGTCGTTCCGAGTCTTCATTGCGGAATACTCCACGTAATACATTGCGCATGAGAATACAAGAACGACCACAGTGCGGATTTTTCGTCCAGTTCCGTGTTGGCGCGCTTGCCATCTTTTGAAGTCATCGTAATCCTCACTCTGGAGCTGAGAAGATGCCACTTGCGAGTAGTTCTGTTCCATAGTCAAAAGCTTATGAGGGCCACGAGTGCGAGGCCAGATTACCTTCGGCACTATGAGCGAGAACCGTCAGATGGCGAAATCAGGCGATTGCACTCATTGACCTAACTTTTGATTCCAGGGGATTTCCGCGGCTCGCTGGCGGATCGAGGGATTTGGGGCTTGCGCCGGCTATGGTACCGTGGTACATTGGTACACATGGCGGACGACGCTAAGCTTCTGGTGGAGCGGGTGCAGACTGGGGTGCGGATCGAGAAGCGCATCCTCAAAGTGCTGAAAGCTTTTGCCGAATACCACGACATGACGCTGGGCGACGTGCTGGAGGGCATCGTGCTGCACGCCTTCGACGGCAAGACGCCGTTCAGTCCGGCCTCGCTGGAACGCATTCGCGAGTTGAAGAAGTTCTACGGCCTGGATCTGGACTCCAGCGCCAGCCACCGGCTGAAAGAAATCAAGGCAAAATCTCCGCGCCGGCGCGGCGACAAGTAAGGAACGACTCATGAGTTTCTCGACCAAGAAATGTGCTCTCACCGTGTTGCAGTGGGCGCTCGGCATCGTGATTTTGATTGAAGCCGTGATGTTCGTTCTGCCGGGCGCCGCTCACGACTTTGCGCGCACTCACATGCCGGGCTTCGTTCGACTGGTTCTGGGCTTCGGCGAGATTGCGGGCTGCATCCTGATGCTGATTCCTCAAACCGCCATCCGCGGCGCGTGGCTGCTGGTTGCCGTCTTCATCATGGCGATTCTGCTTCACCTGCTGCATGGACTGTACGGGGTTGGCAATCTGGTGATCTATGCTGCCGCGGCGTTCGCGGTGGCCGCTGGAAAAGGAAACTGAAGTCAAAGTCGCCGGGCTGCGCCCGGCGGACAGCCGAGGGCGGCTGTCCCTACATTCGTTTCAACGTCCTAGCCCCTTGCTGCGAAGCATTGCCATGACCGACCTGGAACTCATCGAACATTTCGAAACTGACGCGCTGCCGCAAGAGGCCGTTCATCATGCGGATCACGTGCGGCTGGCATTTGCCTATCTCTCGCGGTATTCGCCGCTCGAGGCGCTCGACCGGTTCTGCGGTGCGCTGAAGCGCTATGCCACGGCCCGGGGCAAAGCGCAGCTTTATCACGAGACCATTACGCACGCATACTTTTTTCTGATCCGCGAGCGCATGGCCCGCTCGGGCGCTGTCGACTGGGACGAGTTCGTCGAACGGAACCCTGATCTGCTGGCGTGGAAAGACGGAATCCTCAGCCGCTATTATCGGGAGGCCACGCTGCAATCCGACCTTGCCCGGACCGTCTTCCTGTTCCCCGACAAATGCAGTTAACCGCGCGGCACTGGAAAAAATCCAGTCTTGCCGTCGCGCGATCAGGTACGATCTTTCACCACAGGGCCTCACCATGAACCTGCGCAAACTATTTCTCATCACAGCGCTGCTGACCTCAACCGTGGCGCACGCGCAAAAAATCCACAGCGGTGACGCGCTGCTGCGCGCGATGCACGACCGCTATCAATCCTCCTGGTACAAGACGATCACCTTCACGCAGAAGAGCACGACGTACAAACCAGACGGGACGAGCACGGCAGAAACCTGGTATGAAGCGGCTCTGTTGCCGGGGAAGTTGCGCATCGACGTGGGGCCGGCCACGAGCGGCAACGGCTACGTTCTGGTGGACGGCACGGTGACAATCGTGAAAGACAACAAAATTGCCGGCACGCGTCCGCTGGTGAACATGCTGCTGGTGCTGGGATTCGACGTCTACACGCAGGCTCCTGAAACCACGATCAAGGTCGTGCAAGGCGAGGGGTACGATTTGACGAAGCTGCGGGAGGACACCTGGGAGGGCCATCCCGTGTACGTGGTGGGCGCGGACAAGAGCGATGTCAAGTCGCGGCAGTTCTGGGTAACGAAGGATACGCTGCTGTTTGTGCGCGAAATCGAACCTTCCCGAGCGGACGCCCAGAAGCTCGACGACATCCGCTTCACCGACTATCGGCCGCTGGCGGGAGCGTGGGTGGCTGCGCGCGTCGAAGTGTATTCCGAAGACAAGCTCGTGTTCAGCGAGGACTACAGTGACATTCAGGCCAACGTGAAACTCGGTCCAGAAGTTTTCGATCCACAACAATTCAGCACGACGCACTGGGAGAAGCCTTGAGGTCGCAGCCGGCCAGCGAGCAGCAGCGGCCGAGCCCTGCTCGGCCGGTCCGGATCAGAGACCCGGACCCACACAACCCATGGACAGCCGAGGGCGGCTGTCCCTACATGATCGCTTGAAGTGGGCGCGGGTCTGCGCTACGATGACGAGCTGGACCGAGACAGGCTATGCCGCAAAACTACGTTCCTATTTTCATTTTCATCGCCATCGTGGGCTCACTGCTGCCGATTACGCTGCTGCTGGCGAAACTGGTGCGGCCATCGAATCCCAGCAAGACCAAGCTGATGCCCTACGAGTGCGGCATCGACCCGATCGACAGCGCGCGCGGACGGTACACGGTTCGCTACTACATCATCGCCATTCTTTTTGTAGTGTTCGATGTGGAAACGATTTTCCTTTTTCCCTGGGCGGTGAGGTTCAAGGCCTTCGGGTTGTTTGGCTTGCTGGAGATGCTGATCTTCCTGGCGATCCTGATCGTGGGCTATCTCTGGGTATGGAAAAAGGGCGCGCTGGAATGGGTGTAGCGGATTGAGTGACTGAGTGATTGAGCGATTGAGTCATTCAAGGATTGAACGCCGACTTATTGCATGACTCAATCGCCCAATGGCTCAATCACTCAATGACTCAATGATGGATTCTTCTCCTGCCGAAACTTTCGCCGCGTCTCGCTGGACGCAAGGAAATTTTCTCTTCCCGACGCGGCTGGTCATCAGCCCGCAGCGCGTGGCGCGGGTGAAGTCGCGCCTGTTCGGCTCGAATGAAGAGAGTATCTCGATGTCGAAGATCGCGTCGGTACACATTTCGACGGGCGTGTTCTGGTCCGAGATCGTCATCGAATCGACCGGCGGCACCGATCCCATCACCAGCCACGGACATCGCAAAGCGGACGCGCAGCGCATCCGGCAGTTGATCGAACAGTATCAAGCGCAAGCGCGGTAAGACTCCCTACGTGAGGCAGCAGAGAGGCGCAGCCGAGGTTGGCTCGGCCCCTCCGGGTTTGAGACCCGGACCCACACCAATCACTCCGCTGCGAATGACATGTGGTCGCGATAGCATGCGGGCTTGGCCGAATTTTCAGCTGCTGACTGAGATTTGCCTCCGTTGACTTCATGCTCTCAAGCTGATAAAAGTTATCGTTCTTTTCAATCAACACTGCGCCGTAGGTTTGTGCCTGCGCGATTATGCCGGACGAAATCAAATCCCCACCTACGCCGCCGGAAGACGAACCGAAACCGGCGGCGGATCAACCCGCTAATCCGGGCGGGGTGAAGGCTAGTCCCTCTGAATCTGCTCCGGTTGCCTCGGACGCGAAACCCGCAGCTTCTGCCGCGACCCAAACTCCTGCAAGTCCGCCAAAACCTGCTGCGGCCGCGCCCGCAGCTCCGGCGGCCGCTAAGCCCGCCGCGGCTCCGCCGAAACCAGCGGCTCCCGTGCCCACGCCGTGGGATTCGCCGATGATCGCGAAGTTCAAGCGCGAATATGGATCAGGCGTCGAACCTCTGACTTATCTCGGGCAGAACTATATGGTGGTCGACCGCTCGCTGATTCCTGAAATCCTGCAGGTGCTGCGCAATGAAGAGGAGTTCGACTACTGCGTGGACATCACGGCAGTGCATTATCCCAAGCGCGAGAAACAGTTTGACGTGGTGTGGGTGCTGTATTCGTTTGCCCGAAACGAACGCATCCGCGTCACCGCGCGAATTGCCGACGGCGAGACGCTCGCCAGCTCCGTGCCGATCTGGGCGACGGCGAACTGGCTGGAGCGCGAAGTGTTTGACATGTTCGGAATCAAGTTCGACGGGCACCCTGACTTGAAGCGGATTCTTTTGCCCGACGGTTGGAAGGGACATCCGTTGCGCAAGGATTACGGAATTCTGCAACAGGATAATGAGTGGGTGCAGATTAATTTGGGGATTGAGAGCGGACAATGAAGAACGCCGATTTCGGAGCAGTGGAATATCTTTGGCCTCGGCGTGAGGGTTTCAGCCGTCCCTCCGGGACGGCGTCGTTTGTTCCGGCGTCCCCGGCGCTGAAGCGCCGGGCTATTGTCAATCGCCCCTCCGGGGCGCAACGCGTTAAATGACCGACCCGAACACACTCTCGCCGCCCTCTCTGGAAACCCACGTTGCAGCTCGTGACGAGACGTTTCTGGATACGAACGAGCTCGTTATTAATATGGGGCCGCAGCATCCGGCGACGCATGGCGTGCTGCGCGTGATTTTGCGGTTGGACGGCGAAAAAGTTCTCGGGCTGGAGTGCGTCATCGGCTACCTGCACCGCGGCGTGGAAAAGATCGCCGAGCACCGCACGTATACGATGTTCAATCCCTATGTCGACCGCATGGATTACGTAGCGGCGGTCTCGAACGGCCTGGGATACTGCGAAGCAGTAGAAAAACTTCTGAACGTCGAAGCGCCGCCGCGCGCGCAATATATCCGCGTCATTCTGACTGAGCTGAACCGCATCGCCAGTCATCAACTTTGGCTGGGGACGCACGCGCTCGATATTGGCGCCATCACGCCGCTGTTTTATACCTTCCGTGACCGCGAAGAGATTCTGAAAATTTTCGAGAAATATTGCGGCGCGCGGCTCACGACGCATGCCTTCCGCATCGGCGGCCTGCAGTATGAAGCCTATGACGGCTTCGAGAAAGATGTGAAGAGCTTCGTCGACTTCGTGAAGCCGAAGGTTGACGAATACGAAGAGCTGCTCACTACCAATCGCATCTGGCTGGAACGCACCAGGGGCGTTGGGGTTATCTCGGGAAAGGACTGCATCGCGCTGGGCGTGACCGGGCCGGTGCTGCGGGCCAGCGGCGTGAAGTGGGATATTCGCAAGGCCCTGCCCTACGCCAACTATAAGAATTTCGATTTCGAAATTCCGACGGGCCAGAATGGCGACACCTATGACCGGTATCTGGTGCGAATGGTGGAGATGCGGCAATCGCTGCGCATCATCGAGCAGGCGGTCGCGGGCATTCCCGAAGGCCCGATCATGGCGAAAGTTGCGAAGGTGATGAAGCCGCCGGTGGGCGAGATCTATCACTCGATTGAAGCGCCCAAGGGCGAACTGGGATACTTCATCGTCAGCGATGGCTCGACCCAGCCTTACCGGGTGCGGGTGCGACCGCCGTCTTTCGTGAACCTGCAGGCGCTCGATGTGATGTGCCGCGGCCAGTTGGTTGCCGACGTCATCGCGGTTATCGGAACGCTGGACATCGTTCTCGGCGAGGTAGACCGCTGATGCACGACTTTCTTCAGCAGTATGTTCTGAACTACCTCGACAGCAAGGGGCTGACGCCCGGCGGCGCGGGAAATATCTTCTGGGCGACGGTCTACATTCTGCTGGTTTTTGGCGGACTCTCCGTGGCCGTGATCGCGATGAACTGGCTGGAGCGCAAGATTCTCGCTCACATGCAGGTGCGGCTTGGCCCCATGCGCGTGGGCCCGCACGGGCTGCTGCAGCCCATCGCCGACGCTCTGAAGCTGCTACTCAAAGAAGACATCATTCCCGCCGAAGCCGACAAGATTATTTTCTGGATCGCGCCGTTCATCGTGGTGCTGGCGGCGTTCACGGTCTTTGTCGTTGTTCCGTTCGGCCCCACGCACGCTATCACCGACATGAACATCGGCATTCTCTTCATGCTCGGTGTGTCGTCGCTGAGCGTGCTGGGCATCGTGACCGCGGGATGGGCCTCAAACTCGCACTATCCGCTGATCGGGGCGCTGCGCTCGAGCGCGCAGATGGTTTCGTATGAAGTCGCCATGGGACTGGCGGTGGTTTCGGTCATCATGATGACCAGCCTCGGCAGCATTGCCACTGGCCTCTACGGCGCCGGCAACATCGGCTCGCAGGCATCCGGCACGTTGAGCATGATCGGCATTGTGCAGGCCCAGCAGGAACAGGGAGTCTGGTTCGTCTTTAAGTTTTTCCCGCTCGGGTTGATCGGATTCGCCATGTTCGCGATCGCCATGGTGGCCGAGACCAACCGTGCGCCGTTCGACCTGCCGGAAGCAGAATCTGAATTGACCGCCGGTTTCCACACTGAGTACAGCGGCTTCCGCTGGTCTTTGTTCTTCCTGGCGGAATATTCCGCCATGATCGCCGTGTCGTCAATCGCGGTCACGCTGTGGCTGGGCGGATGGCTGCGGCCGTTCCCCGGCATCCACGGCCCAAGCATAGCCATTCCGCACATCTGGCCGCCGGCCGACCCGACTGCGCCCACTGGGGCATTGGACTTCGTGTTTGCCCTGTTCCCGGGAATCGCGTTTCTGCTTCTGGGTGCGATGTGTTTCTACAACGTTCGCCGCATGCCCAAGCATCCGCTGTTCAAGATTCAAACGGTGGGGCTGGCCGGATTCGGCGCAGTGCTGGGGCTGATTGGGCTGATCATGTTCATTCCACCCGTGCGCGACCGGGTGGGCGACATTTTCTGGTTCGCGGCGAAGGTTGCCGCGTTCATGTACCTCTATATCTGGTATCGTGGCACGTTCCCGCGTTATCGCTTTGACCAGCTCATGAAAGTTGGATGGAAAGTTTTGCTGCCCATGGGCCTGGCCCTGTTGGTCCTTACCGCCGTCTTCGCCATGCACGGTGAACTGTGGGCGCAATTCACGGGAGCCGGACACCCATGATTCCCTCCGTGACGAATCCGCCGGTCGCGACCGCATTTTTCTTTTACCTGCTCGCCGCCACCATGATCATCGGCGGCATTCTGGTAATCACGCGCAAGAACGCGATCCATTCGGCGATGGCGCTGATTACCGCGCTGCTGGCGCAGGCCGGACTTTACCTGATGCTCTATGCCCCGTTCGTGGCTGGCGTACAGATCATCCTTTATGCCGGCGGCATCATGGTGCTGTTCCTGTTCGTGATCATGCTGATCAACATTGAACGCACGGTGAAAGAGCGGCAGTTTAACAAACAGTGGCTGGTGGGAATCGCCGCCGCGGCAGCGTTGGGCGGCCTTTTCATTGCGGTCTACACCACCGCGACCAAGGGCAAAGCGCTCTTCCCCGAAGGGAGCATGACCTACGGCGAAGGCGACAACACTCAAAGGATCGCCTTGCTGCTGTTCGACAGCCACGCCGGGCAATACATGTTCGCTTTCGAAATCGCTTCCCTGCTGCTGCTGGTGGCGATTATCGGAGCGGTGGTGATGGCGAAGAAGAGGATTTGATTCGTAGAGACGTAGCTTGCTACGTCTCTTGCTGACGGCAAAATGGAAACCATGCTCCACATCACGACGCTGCACTATCTGGTCCTCGGGGCCGCGCTGTTTCTGCTGGGCGTGATCGGCGTGCTCACGCGGCGCAATGTGGTCATCGTGCTGATGTCGATTGAATTGATTCTGAACGCGGTCAATCTTAACCTGGTCGCCTTCTCGCGCTACTGGCAGGGGATCCATGGGCCCAGCGCGCTGCACGGCCAGGTGTTCGCAATTTTTGTGATCACCGATGCCGCCGCCGAGGCCGCAGTGGGCCTCGGCATCCTGATCGCCTTCTTCCGTAATAAGGAGACGGTCAACGTGGATGAAGTGAATTTGTTGAAGTGGTAGGAAACAGCTCTTAGCCATTAGCTCTTAGCTCTTAGCACAATACCCAAGGGTTTGAGCTAAGAGCTAAAGGCTAAGAGCTAACAGCTTCAAGAACTGAAAACGAATGTTTCTCTCGCACATCTGGCTCATCCCGTTGCTCCCCGCCGCTGGCGCGGCGCTCATGTTTTTTTTCGGGCGCCGGCTGGAGAAGTCCACGGTGAGCGCGGTCTGCGTTGGCTCCGTCGTGCTGGCGTTTCTTCTGGCTTGCGGCGCGGTGTGGCAATACTCGAACTGGGCGCCGGCGCACGACCATCAGCCTTACGAAAAAGTTATCTACACCTGGCTGGGCACCGACACTGCACATCTGAACTTCCAGAAATCCGACGGCTCTGCGGCGTCGCTGCACGCCGATGCCGGATTCCTGCTCGATCCGCTTTCCAGCATCTGGCTGCTGTTCGTTACCGGCGTCGGGATGCTGATCCATATTTATTCCACCGGCTACATGGCGCACGAAGGCGGCTACTACCGGTTCTTTGGATACCTCAACCTCTTCATGTTCTCCATGCTCACGCTGATTCTGGCCAACAACTACGTGTTGATGTTTGTGGGCTGGGAGGGCGTGGGGCTGTGTTCGTATCTGCTGATCGGGTTCTATTTCCATCGCAAGTCGGCGAGCGACGCGGCCAACAAAGCTTTCATCGTGAATCGCATCGGGGACGCCGGATTTATTCTTGGGATGTTCTTCATCGCGTGGCTGTGCGGGTCGCTGCGCTTTATTGATGTGACCGGATTCGCGCGGGAACATGCCGCCACGTTGCTGGGGAACCCCTACGTTACCGCGGCGACTTTACTGCTTTTTGTTGGAGCGTGCGGCAAGTCGGCGCAGCTTCCTCTTTATATCTGGTTGCCGGACGCGATGGAAGGGCCGACGCCGGTTTCTGCGTTGATCCATGCCGCGACCATGGTGACTGCGGGCGTTTATATGGTGGCGCGCTCGAACGCGCTGTTCGTGCTGGCGCCGAGATCGATGCTGGTGGTTGCCATCGTCGGGGCGCTGACCGCCATCTTCGCCGCATCAATTGGCCTGGTGCAAAACGACATCAAGCGCGTGCTGGCGTATTCGACCGTCTCGCAGCTCGGATACATGTTCCTCGCGCTGGGCGTGGGAGCATTCTCCGCCGGCGTCTTTCACGTCTTCACGCACGCATTCTTCAAAGCGCTGCTCTTCCTCGGTGCGGGCTCGGTAATACACGCGATGTCGGGCGAGCAGGACATGCGCAACATGGGCGACCTGGCGGGGAAGATTCCTGTCACATACCGCACCATGTTCGCGGCTACTTTGGCGATTGCTGGGATCCCCATCCTGGCCGGATTCTTTTCCAAGGACGAAATTCTGTGGCAGGCGTGGAGGTTCAAGGACTACGGCCCGTATCTGTGGGCGATCGGCTTCGCTACTGCGCTGATGACTGCGTTCTACATGTTCCGGCTGATGTACCTGACGTTCTGGAGCCCGTCGCGCGTCGTGAGCCACGAGATCGAGCACCACATTCACGAATCGCCGAAGTCGATGACCTGGCCGCTGGTGATCCTCGCGTTTTTCTCGATCACGGCGGGATGGATGGGATGGCCAGCAAGCCTCGGGGGCTCGAATCACTTCGAGCAATTTCTGGAACCGGTGTTCGCGAACTCGACAGAGAAGGAAGCGCCGCCCGCTGGAGAATCAGGTCCTGGGCTGACAGAATATTTGCTGATGGGTCTCTCGGTCGCGGCTGCGGGTGTGGGATGGCTCATGGCCTCGCGCGCCTATGGCAACGCCGGAAAAGGCTACGTCGAGCCCATTGCGGCCGCCGCGCCACCGATCTACAACACGCTGCTGAACAAATATTATGTCGACGAAGGTTACGACTACTTGTTCACGGGGCGCCGTAAGTTAGGAAATATTCGCCTCGGCGTGATGGGACTCGGCGAAGGCAGTTCGTGGTTCGATTCTCATGTGATCGATGGCGCGGTCAACGCCGCGGGCTGGATTACGCGCCTCACCGCGACGCTCTCCAGTTGGTGGGACAAGTGGATTATTGACGGCATCGGCGTGAACGGGCCTGCGATTCTCGCGCGCATGCTGAGTTATCCCGCGCGCTTGTTTGAATGGGGACTGGTGCAATGGTATGCACTGGTCATGACGGCTGGGCTGGTAGGGTTCGTGTTTTATTACGTGTATCACTGAAAATGCAGCTCTTAGCTATTGGCTCTTAGCTCTTAGCCAGAACTTCGGGCTACGAGTCTCGAGCTAAAGGCTAAGAGCTAAAGGCTAAGAGCTTTCATGCAAAACCACATCTTATCGATCATCCTGTTCACGCCGCTGCTGGGCGCGCTCATTCTCCTGTTCGTTCCCAAGGAGAATAAGGACGCCATTCGCTGGATTGCGAACTTCTTTGCGCTCGCCGGGCTGCTGGTCTCGCTGCCTCTGGTTCCCTGGTTCTGGGAGAAGGTGAAGAGCGGAGACACGGCGCCATTCAAGTTCATGGAGGGCGCGGCCGGCAACTGGATTCCTTCGATCGGCGCCAGTTACGTTCTCGGCATCGACGGCATCTCGTTTCTGCTCATCATGCTGACCACGCTGCTGGGATGGATTTCGATAATGTCGTCGTGGACGGCCATTGAGAATCGCGTCAAGGAATACTACATCTGGTTTCTGTTTCTGCAGACGGGCATGCTGGGCGTCTTCATGGCGCTCGATTTCTTCCTCTTCTTCGTGTTCTGGGAAGCCATGCTGGTGCCGATGTACCTGCTGATCGGGATCTGGGGCGGGCCGCGAAAGCTTTACGCCGCGATCAAATTCTTTCTGTATACGCTGGCCGGTTCCGTGCTGATGTTGCTGGGCATTCTATTCCTTTACTTCCACCACCAGCACGTGGCTGGAACGTACACGTTCAGTATTGTCGAGCTTTACAAAACCGCGCCGCAGATCTACTCCGACTACGGTCCGCACGTGGCGACGCTGCTGTTCCTGAGTTTCTTTTTCGCCTTCGCCATTAAAGTTCCGATGTTCCCGTTCCATACGTGGCTGCCGGACGCGCACGTGGAAGCGCCTACCGCGGGCTCGGTGATTCTGGCCGGCGTCCTGCTGAAGATGGGAACGTACGGGTTCATCCGGTTCTCGCTTCCCTTCTTTCCCAAAGTGCTGTCGGATCAGACCACGTACCTGCACATGACGGTCCGGGGCTGGATGATTTTTCTTTCCATCGTCGGCATCATTTACGGGGCGCTGGTCTCGCTGATGCAAAAGGACATGAAGAAGCTGGTGGCCTATTCGTCGGTCAGCCACCTGGGCTTCTGCACCCTGGGAATTTTTGCGCTCACGCCACTGGGTCTGAGCGGATCAGTGCTGCAGCAGATTAACCACGGCATTTCAACCGGGGCGCTGTTCCTGATTGTCGGCATCCTTTACGAGCGGCGTCACACCCGCGAGATCGCGGAATACGGCGGCATCTCGAACGTGATGCCCGTCTACGCCACCATCACGATGATTATGTTTCTGTCGTCGATGGGCCTGCCGCTGCTGAACGGCTTCGTTGGCGAGTTCACGATCCTGCAGGGCACGTTCATGGAAAACTGGCGGTGGGGCGCGTGGGCCGTGCCGGGAGTGGTTTTGGCCGCGGCGTATTTGCTGTGGCTCTACCAGCGCGTGTTCTTTGGGACGGTCACCAATCCTAAGAATGAAAAGCTGCATGACCTGACGCCGCGGGAAGTTGCGACGTTTGTGCCGCTGCTCATCATGGCGTTCTGGATTGGGCTTTATCCCAAGCCGTTCTTCCAGATTCTCGAGCAGCCGGTG
>Ga0209415_10016717_pt1 | contig 11752 bp, 11 predicted proteins | sample PeaSoiSIISIP2007_FD_187696 | JGI IMG/M metagenome (GOLD analysis project Ga0209415, IMG submission 187696) | Peat soil microbial communities from Weissenstadt, Germany - SII-SIP-2007 (SPAdes) (version 2) | ecosystem: Environmental > Terrestrial > Soil > Wetlands > Peat | place: Germany... | reverse complement strand
AAAGGCAGCGGATACGGCTTGGTCGGCGATCTGGTGGTCGGAGTAGTTGGCGCAATCGTCGGCGGCTACCTTTTCGGGATGCTCGGAATCCTAGCCTATGGCTTGATCGGGTCCCTGGTCACAGCGCTGGTGGGAGCCATCCTGTTGATCTTCGTGATCCGGCTCATTAAGCGGGCGTAACGTCAGGCAAGCACGACTGGTCGCGGTGTCCACCGATAATGTCGCACAACGGCCTGTTACCGCGCACGCATGCCGACCACGCACCAGCGGCCGTAGACGACAAACAGCGAGAGGAGCCCGGTCACCAGCGGGAGCAATGCAGCCGCGACCCCTTGGGTCGCCACAGTGACCACCGTCGCACCGATCATGATGATCACCAGCCCCGCCGCGGCGAGTGGAGTCAGCCCCTGCCGAATGCGTAGCAGCCGTGGGAGGATCAGGCCGATCGCACCGAGCACCTCGGCCACGCCGATGAATTTGAGGAACGGGCCCGGCAGTGGCGTGTTTTTAGTCAACTCCGCCATGCTCATTACGAGTTTCATTCCACCGGCGAGCAGAAACAGGAGCCCGAGCAGCCCCTGAACGATCCATAGTGCGTAGTTCAAGCCTGGTCTCTTCGATACCGAGTCATCACCGGGTTGTTCCATCGCCTTCTTGGTCATGCGGATTGTCCTTTGATCTGTCCGTGATGAGATTCATTTTAACCACACCGAAAGTCCTGAGTCACTCCTGACTACTTTCGCGCTTGATGTTCCCGACACCCAGAAGTAATGTGCTCATGACGTAGCTACCGTTATTGCCCATTAAAAGGACCTCAAATGAACGATTTGATCGCACCGGAGCGGATCGCGCAATGGCAGAAACTGAAGGCGCTCGTCCTCGACAGCGTCTCCTCGCCGATTACGAAACGCGTCTACAATATGGCGCTGGAGGAGTTGGGACCTGCGGAAAAAGCAGATGTCAGAGAGTAGGTCTGGCGCTGTTGCGGGGTCGCCTCAAACACCGCTTGGGGAAAGCGGCGTTCGTGCATATTGCGAATGGCCTGACTGATCCAATTGATCGACGAAAGCTGAACGCGATGCACGAAAGGAATGCTGGAGTTTTAAGCAGATCGGAGTGTGCCCATTTTTGTGCCCACGCCCTGCGTAGAAGCATTGCGCAGCGTTACTCCCGCGAAGCCCGCCGGGCCGTTGAAGTCTTTGATAACTCGCAACAATGCGCAACCCTGGACAACTATTGTGCCTAGTGCTAAGTCTATGAAACAAAGTGGTTTCGTGGCTTCGAACCAGTAGGCCGTGGGTTCGAGTCCCTCCGGGCGCACCATCCAAACGCTCGTATCGGATTTCAGACGCCTTCGTGCTGGCCACGGACGGATTCCAAGCACGTCTTCAATTCCTTGGAAAGCCCGCGCACATTTGGTGGAACGAGCATCGAGAGATGGCGGCCCGGCGCTATGCGGATCTCTAGCCGGCCACCGCAAAGACGATCCCATCCGAATCTGGCTCCGGCCGTGCGATGTAGGGGCTTTTCGGCCTCAAGCAACGTGATCTTCCCAGGATAGATTTGCGGCGAGTACGGCTTCTCGGTGGCTGCCAGGATGCTCTGCAGCTTGCCCCACGGGTCTTTTTCATCTTGCTCGAATGATTGGGTGGAGGCGGGGCTGAGGATGCCCCTGCGGAGAAAAGACCAGGCGAGCTGTACCAGATTCATCAAATGCTGAAAGAATCCCGTGACATCCTTTTCATAAACTTGCTCCCACAGAAGCGCCAGGTGGGCCTGGGCGCGCAGCCAAGAGGGAAAGCTGGGCAGGTAGGTGTCAATCATGACCAGCAGCGCGACTTCCTGGCCGGCAGCGTGAAGTTGGCGCGCGGCTTCATAGGCATATAACCCATACATCGAGTGGCCTCCCAGACAGTACGGCCCGGCTGGCTGAAATGCCCGAACAGACTCCAGCATCTTTTCGACAATCTCCTCTAAGGATGTCGAGCGGGTCAACCACGCGAGATCTCGCTGATCCAGAGTGACTCCGAAGACAGGTTGGTCCTCTCCTAATTCCTGCACAAGCAGACGAAAATCCCCTCCCGCGCCAAAGCAGAAGAAACGCGCGCCGGACCCGGCACGTTGGATGGGCACGATATGTCGCGGATAGGCCGTGGCTCTCTCACCCTCGATGACGCGGGCCAACTGAGCAATGGTCGGAGCCTCGAGGAGCATTGTTTCAGGAATACTCACATTGAATTGCTCCTCCATGATCGCGGCCATCCGGGCCGCGCCGAGCGAGTCGCCTCCAAGATCAAAAAAATCATCGTCCCTGCCCACCGGCTCCGCCTCCAGCAACCGCTGCCAGATGATTTGGAGCCGCTGCTCGACCGCGTTTAGGGGGACCGAGCACGGCCGCCTCCCTTCACTTCCGAGCCCCGTCTGCTCAGCCAGGTCACGCCGATTCACCTTCCCATTTGGCAGACGTGGAAAGACCGGAACAAATCGGAATCGTGAAGGCACCAGATAGTCTGGCAGCGTACGATTCAAGAAGCTTCGGAGATCGCCGGCACTCAGCGTGCCGGCATGCTGCTCGATCACCCACGCGATCAACTGCTGTTCGCCCCGACGGTTCTCCTGTGAGGTAACGACCACGTCCCGTACGGAGGGATGTTCCTTGAGTGCAGCTTCTACTTCGGCCGGTTCAATTCGATAGCCTCGAATCTTGACCTGCCGATCGACGCGACCGAGGTACTCCAGGCCGCCGCCGGGGAGATAGCGGCACAGATCTCCCGTCTTGAACAATCTCGAGCCGCGAGCCTCAAATGGATTTCTTACAAAACGCTCGGCGGTCAGCTCCGGCCGGTTCAGATATCCTCGCGCAAGTCCGATCCCGCCCATATAGAGTTCGCCGGCGACGCCGATGGGAACCTGCTGCATCTCCGAATCGAGCACATACACCCGGGTGTTTGGGATGGGATTGCCGATCGGGACGGATTTCCCATGCCCGTCGCCCGCCGCTTCGAACCCCGTCGCCTCAAACCACGTCGCATGATGCGAGAGCTCCGACGCACCGTAAAAGTTGATCAGCGTCGCGTTCGGGAGAAGTTCCCGGAACCGCCGCGCAAGCGACGCCGGGAGCGATTCACCGCTGACATAACAGTACTTGAGATGGCGGGGACGCGGATCGGCGGCGGCCATACAGTCCAACAAGCTTGAAAGAACGGATGGGATGAGGATGATGCGGGTGATCGCGTTTCGCTCCAGCGTACGGACTAGCTCAAGCGGTGAGCCGCGAACGATCTCATCCGGGATGACCACGAGTTCCACGCCCTGAAGAAGAGGCCCAAAAATCTCATAGATCGAATCGACGAAGCTGGTAGCCACAACCTGGCAACATTTTTCTCGCGGCTGATATGGGTACCTGTCCCACATCCAAATGAGGCGGTTCATCAGTCCGGCTTGCGGGCACAGGACTCCCTTCGGCTTTCCGGTCGAACCCGAAGTGTAAATCACGTAGGTGAGGCTTTGCGGAGGGGCGGTCTTGGGCAAGCCGTCGAAACTCTGGTGGTCTGTCTCTTCCCCATCGACGTCAAGCAACACAGTTGCCGGCGGATGGGAGCCCACCCGTTCAAGCAATCCCTGCTCCGTGATCAACACGGGGATTTGGGAATCCTCAATCATGAAACGCAGGCGCGCGCGAGGGTAACGCGGGTCCATCGGTAGGAATGCGCCGCCAGCCTTGAGGATAGCCATGAGCGCAACGAGGTATTGGGGCGATCTCTTGAGACACACGCCCACGATGGTCTCCGGATCTACTCCGATCCTTCGCAACCGGTATGCCAGCCTTCCCGACTGGACCCTCAATTGTTGATAAGTGAGCTCGTCTCCGCCGCCGCTTACGGCTATCCGATCAGGGTATTGGTCCGCCTGGGCTTCAAACAACTCGACCAGTGAAGGAAACACAGGGCCCCCATCGGAAGTAGGCACGCCTTCAGCGAAAATCCGCGAACCTTCCGCTTCGGTCTGCAATGGATCGAGCCCTCTCGCTGGAGATCCCTTCCGCAAGCCCATACGTGAATCAGAGCTTAATATAATATCCCAATATTACGCGAGTCCTTTGGCGCGGGTCCTTTGGCGCGGCTCCTTGCAGGAGGTGACGTTCGATAGAACAGCAAGCTCTGCACGGTTGGGTTGCCCACCCCGCGTTGCGAGCCTGTCCAGAATCGGCTCACGCAAGTGCTATCTTGAATGACATGTCTGTCAACGAGGAACTAAGTGAAAACGCGGAACACGCCAAGGAACCGTTTGATAGGAACGTCGCGGTCTCGATGGCAATTATCGCAGCGGGTCTCGCGATCGTGACCGTACTCGGTCACATCTATGCGAATGAGGAACTGCTCGCGCAGCAGAGGGCGTCGGATCAATGGGCGTACTACCAGGCCAAGTCCAGCCGCCGGTATGAGTCCGATATCGCCAAGGACATTCTTCAACAGATGAACGCCTCGACCGCCGCCAAGTCCGTTGAAAAGTACGCCGCCAATCAGGAGCGGTACCAGAAAGAGGGCGAAGAGATTCAGGTCGAGGCGCAGAAGCTGGAGGACGAGAGCAAGATTAATGGCCAGCGAGCCTTGCGCATGCACACCGGCGAGGTGTTTCTCGAAGTGGGAATTGTTTTTGCGTCGCTCGCCATTCTGACCAAGCGGAGGCTCGCGTGGTCGGCGGCGATTGTGAGCGCATGCGTCGGCAGCGGAATCGCCTTGACCACGGTCCTGCTTCGATAGTGAGCAGGATTGGATAGCGGGCAGTTCTGAAACTGGTCTTGCGACACAGCAAGCTCCCCCAGGGGGGGCGTGCCATTGGAGATGTGTTCATAGCAAGGGTTCTCCGACGCCCAAAGGCCGCGAGGTTTGCTGGTTGGCCGATTCGAAATTACTTTCCGCCCCGATCTACTCAAGGCGCTTGCGACAATCTCGCGCCAGAAACGCAGTTTCGCTGCCCGGCTACTGTTCGAGCGGCCCAATCGAGCGCAGTTTTAGTTTTGTTTTCGCGAAAACGCGCCCCATCGGTCTAGATGCCTTTCATATCGCCCCAGTCACGCTGGTTCATTGGTTTTGAATTCCTGCCGTGCGCCGTGGCGGATGTGGAGCACGTGGACTTGTTTCGGTTTCTCGAACACGCGGTAAATCACCCGGTAAATATGTGGCTTGTTGCCGTAAAGCAGGTGTCTGAGGCCAGGGTCCTCTGGCGCCGCCGGGCAGCGGTTCGGGCTGCCTTGCAGCGCACGAATAGCGTCCCTCAGGCCGAGATACCAGGTCATGGCAGGGCCGGATGCCGGCCTCAATCCTTCGGTAGATAGCGGCAAGGTCCCGCTCGGCGCGGGGCATGAGCTTAACCCGATATACCATGCGCGCCTTCAAATTCGGAGAAGAACTCTTCGGCGTCGCGTCCTAGTCCTTGCCTGGACTCCTGTAGGCCCTGGCGGATTCCTTCACGAACATCGGCGCGTGCGGCGATGTCGAGGAGCCGCTGATAGGCCGCAGCGTCCTGGACGATGGCCTCGGCCTTGCCTTTGACGGTAAGCACCAGGGGCCGCTTGCTCTTTTTGAGCTGCCTCATGAAATCGCCGGAACGGCGGCGAAAGGTGGTCAGCGATTGAATGTCTTTGGTGATGTCAAGCATGGGGAGAACCTCCTCTATGAATAGCACCTTTCTGAGTGCTCATCAGAAACCGCTGGACGTGCAAAGGGAGCCAGGCAGCTTTCTGAGTGGTTCATCAAACCAGCAGGACAAACGAAGGACTGCGGCCGCGAGCGGACTTTTCGGAATGCCGGCGCTTAAAACACAACGAGCCCCCGAAGCATTGGAGTCGCTGCGGGGGCTCGATGAAACAAAAGACTCTTGCGAATCGGCGGGGACAGAGAAGCAGTCCCCTTCGACTTACGCCCAGATCTTGTCCATGGCGGCTTTGAAATGATTCATGTCCGCCTGGCTGCCGACCGTCACGCGAACCTTGGTGGGCCACACCGGCCACATACGGCCGATGATGACACCCTGGTCGGCGAGCGCGTCGACGATCTGCTCGCCCGGCCGGTTCACTTCCATCATGAAGAAGTTGGTCTGGCTGGGGACGTACTTGATGTTCTTCTTGTCGAGATAAGCGAAGACGTCCTCGCGGATGTTCTTCATGATCGCTTTCCGCTCGGGAACGACCGTCTTCGACCTCAGGCTGGCGGCGGCGCAGGCCGTGCCGGTGACGGGGTTGAAGCCCACACCAAACTGGCGAATCTTGGCGAGGATATCGGGACGCCCCAAGCCATAGCCGGCGCGCAAGCCCGCCATCCCAAAAATCTTCGAGAAGGTGTGGAGGACCACGAGGTCCTTGTCGGCGACCACCATGTCGGCGACGGTTTCGGCGTCTGAGAAGTGGATGTAGGCCTCATCGACCACCACGAGAGCGTCTTTCTGCTTGTGGTCGAGGAGATACTGAATATCCTTGCGGGCGGTCTGCGTTCCGCTCGGATTGTTGGGATTCACGACGTAATACGCGCCGGCGTTCGGGTCGGCCTTGATCATCGCTTGGACGTCATGCGAGTAATCCGGCCGCAAGGGAACCTGCACCAGCTTCGAACCGATGAACTTGGGAGCGCCGGCGCCATAACCGGGGTTCGCCATGGTCCAACTGCGGGTGGGCGACGTGAAGGCGCACTGGAACCGATGCAGAAGATCGCTCGATCCGGCGTGCATGGAAACGTAATTCGGCTTCACGCCCTCCGTGTCGCAAATCGCGTTGAGAAAATCCTGACCGACGGATTCTGAGTCGTAGTACCCGCCGTGCGGAGCGACCTTGATGATCGCTTCCAGGCCTTCCTTGCAGGGCCCCATCGGATTCTCGTTGGAGCTGATGCGGGTTACGTTCGCCCCGGTGGGCCGCGGCCGGCCACGGCGGACGGATGAGGCCATCTCGGCCTGCTGGGCCATCGCGTACTCGCTGTAAAGGGGCATGGCAGCGCCCGCTGTCAGAAGGCTCGCCATCCGGCCCAATTGGCGGCGCGAGAAGCCTTTTTCTAACAATGATTCAACTGGTAATGTCATCGGCGGATCTCCTTGATTTTAAGAATAGCAACGCGAACGTCTGCGACGGGCCAGACGGCTGACTGGGAGGGGTTGAGAGGGAGCCGGCCGCCTGCGCGGAGAGCTACCAAAACGCATACTCTAGATTAATCCCACTGGCACGTGGTTGTCAAGCTAAAACACGACTGCCAAAATGGCATCGGACCATCGACGAGGTCCGTAACCTATTGATATTAATTGGTCCCAGCGACTTGCGCGACGGGCTCCGGCTCGACCGAAGAGAGGCTAACCCCCTCCCATTTGGCAACCACTGCGGTAGCCAGGCAGTTCCCCAAGAGATTCACACCCGTACGGGCCATGTCCATCACCGTGTCGACCCCCAGAATCACCGCGATCCCTTCGATCGGCAGGTTGAACGAGGCCAAGGTTCCCGCCAGAATAACCAGCGACGCGCGCGGCACCCCGGCCACTCCCTTACTTGTGAGCATCAATGTGAGGAGCATCACCAGCTGCGTCGAAAAAGCCAGGTGGACACCGGCGGCCTGCGCCACGAACATCGCCGCCAGGGACAGATACAGCGTGGACCCGACCAGATTGAAGCTATAGCCGGTAGGTAGAACGAACGCCACAATGTGCTTGGGCACGCCGAAGCGCTCCATGTTTTCGAGCGCGATGGGGAGCGCGGCCTCGCTGCTGGCGGTGGAATAGGCGATCAGGAACGGCTCTCGCACGTAGGCGATGAACCGCTTCACGGGCACGCCGGCGATGATCGCCGAGGGCAGAAACACGGCTAATACCGTAAAAGCCTGCGCCGCATACAGAGTGGCCACCAGCTTGCCGAGATTCACCAATACTCCGAGACCTTTTTCGCCGACGGTCGCCGCGATCGCCCCGAACACGCCAAAAGGCGCGAGCAGCATGACGTAGTTGGTAAACCGGAACATCACTTCGGAGAGCGATTCGCACCACTCCACCATCACGCGCGCCTTCGAGCCGATGGCCGCGCAGGCCGCGCCGAAGACGAAGGAGAAAACCACTAGTTGCAGGACGTCGCCGCGAGCCATGGCGTCGATGACGCTGGTCGGGAAAATGTGCTCGACCACTTGCGAGAAGCTGGTGCTGGTTTGCGCGAGACCGGTGCTTGCGCCCCGCTGGAGCTGAACGCCCTCGCCCGGCTTCACCAGGTTCACCGCGCCCAGGCCGATGAACAGAGCGATGGTGGTGACCACTTCAAAATAGATCATGGCCTTGCCGCCGATGCGGCCCATGGTCTTCAGACTGCCCGTGCCGGCGATGCCCACCACCAGCGTGCCGAACAGAAGCGGCGCAATGATGGCCTTAATCATGCGCAGAAAGATGGTTCCCAGCAGGCCCATTTCCTTCGCCGGCCCCGGCCAAAGCGCGCCGAAGGCGATGCCTGCAACCAGAGCGATCATCATCCAGGTGGTGAGCGATGGGCGTTTCATAAGCCTTCCCTGCTTCTTATCGAAAGAATTAATAATGCGAGAACGCTTTGAGATTGTACTACAGGTCTAGAGAGCTTGCATGTCCGGGACCTCGCTTCTGGCCCCGAAAAACTTGTGGTGGGCGGCCCGGGCCACATAAAATGAGGAACCAATCGCGACGGCCAGCGCAGCATTCACGGTCACAACCGCAATGGCGGTGGACAGGAAGGCCAGGGCGTCTATTCGACCCATGGTCGGGAGGCGCCGCCAGGCGCTCCAGTTGAGCAGAGAAAGTCCCATGTATGCCGTGACGCCGGCGAGCGCCACGCTGGGAACAATCGCGATGAGACTGGTTCCCCAGCGGAGCATCATGACCAGGAATACCGCGTGGAGTAGATTCGACATGCGGGTCGTTGCGCCGCAGCGGACGGCGGCTACGCTTCGGGCGGGAATCCCGACGCTGGTCGGGGCGCCGAAGAATCCGCCACAAATGTTGGCGATGCCGTAGGCTCCAAGTTCGGCGTCGGCGTCGGACATTTTCATGCGCTGGTGACGGCCGCGGAAATGCTCGACCACTCTGGAAGTGATCAGGACGTTGATCGAAGTGGCAAACGCCAGCCCAAAACCGGAAGGAAGCACGGTGTATACGTCCTGCGCGCTCCAGGAGAAACTGACGAACGGAACGGTGGTGGGCAGGATGCCGATTTTCGCCCCATGGAATCCGATTAATTGGCCCACGATCACTCCCGCAATCGCACCCACCAAAGGCACAGGCGAACGGGGAAAGAACGCCGCAGCGAGATACCCCGCGGCAATGACGCTCGCGCCGATGGTCAACGGCACGAACTTGGTTTCGGGGAGATGGGCCATCACGATAAAAAGTTGGCCCAGCGTCCCGGATCCAGCGGCCTTGGTAGCCGGCGAGGCGACGCCAAAAATCGCGTCGAGCGTCGAAATCAGCATCAGGCCGCCCACACCGCAGGAAAAGCCCGTGACTACGGCTTGCGGAACAAGCGCGATAAACCGGCCGAGTCTGAGAACACAGAACGCCATCATGAAGACGGCCGCCACCAGACACACCTTGGCGGCACCGCCAACGCCCTGTTGATCCACCGCTGCTTTAATAAATGGAACCGTGGCGCTGCCCGTGCCACCGATCAGGAGAGGATTTCTGCCCAGGAAGGCTGTTGCGGGGGCGGTCAGGATCGAGGTGAAGATTCCGAGAACAGGCGGCAAACCCATGAGGGTCGCCATCGCAATACCGTAGGGAAGCGCGATCAAGGCGGCAATCAGGCCGCCAAAACAATCCCCCATAAAAAGCGCCCACGAATACCGTGGGCGCCGTAGAAACACTCCTAGTCTCAATCTTGTACCTTGCTAGGCTTTAGCCGCCTAAAAGGGCCGGCTCGCTTAGGAGGCGGCCCCTCGAAACGCTCTTTGGAAGCTTATGCCGACATCACTCGCTGGAAGGACTTCTTGAACTTCTCCATCTCTTCCTGAGTGCCAACCGTCACGCGGACGTGGGTTGGCCAAGCCGGCCACACGCGGCCGATGTAGACCTTGTCAGCCTGCATCGCCTTCACGATCTCGCCGCCTGGCCGATGGGTGTCCACCATGAAGCAGTTCGAAACGGAGGGTACGTAGGAGTACTTGTTCTTGCCGAGCCACGCGAAGACATCCTCACGAACGTCGGTGAGCATCTTGCGGCGCTTCGTAACCAGGTCCTTGACTTCCAAGCTGGCGCTGGCGGCTGCCATGCCAGTGATGGGCATCATGGTCTGGCTGAACTGACTGATCTTCTGGTTCAGGTCCGGACGGGCGAGAGCAGCGCCGGCGCGGAGGCCAGCCATTCCGTAGATCTTCGAGAAGGTCCGCAGAAGGACGACATCTTTGTCAGCGGCCACCATCGAGCTCTGGAACCCTGCGTTGGAGAAGTGCGTGTAGGCTTCGTCGATGAGTATGATCGCGCCCTTCGGCTTGTTGGCAACCAGCCATTCCAGATCGGCCTGCGAGGTCAGCGTGCCGGTCGGGTTGTTGGGGTTGACGACGTAGATCAGGCCCGCGTCCGGGCTGGCAGCGGCCATCGCCCGCACGTCGTGCGCATAATCCTTGGTCAAGGGAACTTTGATAACCTTCGAGCCGACGAACCTGGCGGCGGCAGCAGCCGATTCGTAGCTCGGATCCGCCATCACCAACGGCCGGGTGGGCGAGGTGAAGGCAAATACGGACTGGTGCAGCGGGCCGCTCGATCCGGGGTGGATGCGAACGTAATTCAGCTTCAAGCCTTCCTGTTGTGCGAGCAGACTCTGGACCCTATCGCCTTCGCTGTAGCGATAGCGACCGCCATACTGCACCATATTGTGAGCCGCCTGGCGCGCTTCATCGCACGGGCCGAGGGGGTTCTCATTGGCATTGATCAAAACGGCGTCTGGCGGCGCGTCCACTTTCGATAGCTGGGCGAGCGATGCCTCATTGAAAAACGTTAGCGACGACGCTCCGGCACCTAATACGGCAGCAATACGACCGAAGTTGCGCCGCGAAAATCCGCGGGACTCAAGATCCTTCTGTACTTCTGGTGTTAGCACGTGTTATCTCCTTCTGATTTCGGACGGGCAGACAAATCTGACAGATCTGTGAGCCTGATCGTTGGCAGCCATCGGACTCGGAGCCATGCGAGGCGGAAGAGTGTCTCTCAAGACTTCGGTGGTCCACAGACATAATAGTAACAAGGCGCGCTACGTGGCACAAGGGTTACTGCGGGGGAGCAGCAAAAGATGCGCGCACGCGACACAAGCCAGCCCGCCAATGGCTTTTCGAACTTAGATGGCGAGCCAACTACGCCGTAAGGATAACTCAAGGCCGAAGCAAAGTCAATCAAAAACCCCCTCCTGGCGGTGGTGCTATCGTATACACTGCCGGGGAAGCGCCGCAGGTGCTCCAAGTGACTGATACCGCTTAAAGAGTGCGATTCGCGGCTTCGTCCACTGGGCCTGGCGGCAATCGGGAAAGTATTGTTCTCAGCCGTGGCCCGACTAACCCTGGGACAGTGCAGCGGGGCGTTGTTGCGGCTGCGGTGCGTCGCGCGGTTAGGCCGAAGTTGGCGGCACTTTTGAAGAACTCGCCCGCACAACGGAGCCTTGCTCGGGGGAGACGCATGGGGTTCCTGCTAGCTTGGAAGGCCTCGCTGGCCCTGTGCGGGCTTTTGAAGAACTCGCCCGCACAACGGAGCCTCGCTCGGGGGAGACGCATGGGGT
>Ga0209415_10016716_pt1 | contig 11753 bp, 9 predicted proteins | sample PeaSoiSIISIP2007_FD_187696 | JGI IMG/M metagenome (GOLD analysis project Ga0209415, IMG submission 187696) | Peat soil microbial communities from Weissenstadt, Germany - SII-SIP-2007 (SPAdes) (version 2) | ecosystem: Environmental > Terrestrial > Soil > Wetlands > Peat | place: Germany... | reverse complement strand
TGGCGGAAAAGACACATCGGACATCGAAAGTGCCTTGCGTTCCATTTACCCCCTTCTCGACCGGTTGTTATAATCCCCGTGGTGCCAGAAGTTTACGCCGGGAAAGCTCTTTCCCGAGGCGTATCGGTGTCTGTCCGATGATCAAGACTCTCTATCAAACTTGCAGCATTCTGCCTTCCCCAAGGGCACGAAGTGAGCGGCTCGTGACCAGGCCCAGCATCGCCATCGCAATCCTGGCGGCTGTGGCCTGGCTCTCGCTGCCCACCCAGTCGCATGCTCAAATTGCGGCCTCCGTGGACGGACAAGGCAGAATGACGTTCATCAACGCGAATTCACAAAGACACCAGGGTGGGAGTACTATTAGTCCTCCCTCGGCCCCCGCGCAGACGCAGATTCAGCCGCGCACAACGGATGAGTCCGTCGAAACCGCGAAGCCGAAGCAAACGGTCGAGCCACCGTTGCCGCCGGCGATTCCTTCGACAGCGGATTCGGCGGCGACAGGATCGCTGCTGTCGCCAGTCGCGGTGTCGACGGATCCGATGGATCGCATCGTCCGCGAAGCCGCGGAACGCCACCGCGTGGACCCCGCTCTGGTCAAAGCCGTGATCAGCACGGAGTCAGGGTGGAATCCGCGGGCGGTCTCGCGCAAGGGAGCCGTCGGGCTGATGCAATTGATTCCTGGAACCGCGGAACGTTACGGCGTCGGTAATCCGTTCGATCCGGCGCAGAATGTCGAAGGCGGAACGACGTACTTGAAATGGCTGCTCGACAGATACAACGGCGATCTGCCAAAAACGCTCGCCGCATACAACGCCGGAGAACACGCCGTGGATCTATATCGTGGCGTGCCGTGGTATCCGGAAACGCAACGGTACGTGCAGAAAGTAACGCAAGCATATTTCCAGCCCGGATCGGGCCGCATCCCGACGCTGTGGAGTCCGCCAAAACCTCCCGTGCGCCGGGAAGTGAATTCGAATGGCCGGGTCGTCTTTACGAACGAATGAAACGCATCGCTTCTTGGGGGAAACACTTCGCTTTTAGAGCGCTTTGTGCGGCGACAATCGCTGCCGTGCTCGCGGTGTGTTTTGCCCTTCCTGTCCGGGCCAACAAGAAATCCGATGCGCGGGACCAATTCGAGCACGCCGTCAAGCTGCGCACGATGCTTGAGGGCTATCTCGAGAAGGATCGCACGCTTTCCGATTACCGCCAGACCATCTCCGCCTATCACAAGGTTTACCTGATCTCGACACAAGCCGAGGAAGTAACGCCGTCTCTGGTGGCCGAGGGCGAGCTGTACCAGGAGATGGGCCGCCTTTTCGATCCGAAATATTTTCAATCCGCCATCGAGGCTTACAACTTCCTTCTGAAGCAATATCCGGAAAGCCGCTACCGGGGCGAGGCGATGCTTGCCATCGCGCAAATCCAAAAGGACGATTTGGACAAGCCGGCCGATGCGGAAGCGTCCTACAAAGAATATGTGAAGCGCTTCCCGCGCTCCGATAAGGCGAACGACGCCCGCGAAGCATTGAAGGAAATCGCGGCCGATGCCGGCCCCAAAGCCGATCAGGCGCCGGACGAGCAAGGCCCGCGCGTCGAGCCCCGCGTGTCCGATCGTGGAACGCCCAGCGTGAAAGACATCCAAACTTGGAACGCCGCCGATTCCACTCACATCGTCGTAACGCTCGATGACACGATCAAATACGACGTGGTGCGCATCGCGTCGCCCGATCGCATCTATTTCGATCTTTATAGAGCGAAACTCGGCGCGAAACTTCCGGGCAAGCCCATCGACATCCAGAGCGGCCTGCTGAAATCCGTTCGCGTGGCGCAGAACAAGCAGACGGTCGTGCGGCTGGTCCTCGACGTGGACGGCGCAAAGGATTATTCGGCCTATCTGCTGGCGAAGCCCTACCGGCTCGTCATCGACGTTCATGCGAAATCCGTCGCCACCGCGAAGAATGTACCCGCTCCCGAACCGGCCCCCGCAGCCGTCAGCGAAACGGTCTCGGTCAGTTCCACCAGAAACTCTGCCGCCCGGCCGCTTTCCGCGAGCACGGCTGCAAAGGTTGCGGCAAAAGTCACTCCGCTGCCACCCGTGAAAAAGACTCCTGTCGCCGCGCTTGTGCCGCCCACCGAACCCAAGCCCACGCGCGACGGCGACCGCTCTCTGACGCGCGCGCTGGGGCTGAAGATCGGCCGCATCGTGATAGACGCTGGGCACGGGGGCCACGACACGGGAACGATCGGTCCACACGGTCTGATGGAAAAAGATTTGTGCCTCGATGTGGCGCTGCGCCTGGGAAACTTGATCGACCAAAAGTTGCCGGGAGCGGACGTGATCTACACGCGTAAAGACGATACGTTTATCCCGCTTGAGCAGCGGACCGCCATCGCCAATGAGGCGAAGGCAGATCTCTTCATCTCCATTCATGCGAATTCGAGCCACGACCCGGCGGCGCGCGGTATTGAGACCTATTACCTGAACTTCGCGACGTCCGCGGAGTCCATGGAAGTGGCCTCCCGCGAAAATGCGAATTCGCAGGAGTCGCTGCACGATCTGCAGGACCTGATCCAGAAGATTGCGCGCAACGAAAAGATCGAGGAATCAAGGGAGCTCGCGGGCGACATTCAGGACAACCTCTTTGACCGCTTGCAACCGGTGAGCCACGGGCAACGCAATCGCGGCGTGAAGAAGGCTCCGTTCGTCGTGCTCATCGGTGCGAATATGCCTTCGGTGCTTTCGGAAATCTCGTTTGTCAGCAACCCCGGCGATGAAAAACTGCTCCGCAAGCCCGACCAACGCCAGCGGATCGCCGATGGACTCTATCGCGGAGTCGCGGCCTACCTCGATAACCTGAACAGCCTCACCTACAACAAACAGAGGCTTGTCTCCCAAAACCACACCTCAGGCAGCCATCTCGAGCCCACATCAGTGGCATCAAACGGGAATCCAAAGTAAGATTTTGGTGTCTAATATGCAGGGGAATTCATGCGCTGTCTGACCGGTTTGTCGATTGCCGTCCTTTTCCTGGCTGCGTTGCCAGTCTCCGCCCAGCAGATTCTACCGGATTCAATTGCCGGATGGACGAACGGGGATGTCGCGGCCGAGCCGGCATTGCCTCAACCGGTGTTGAACGAGTACGGCCTCGTCTCCTCTGTCTTCGGCCAGTATACGCGCGGTTCGGAATCCCTGAACGCAGGCCTCTACACGATGAAAGACCCCAGCGGCGCTTACGGTCTTTATTCCTATCTGCGCACGCCGGATATGGCGCGCGCGAATTTCACGGATCATTCCTCGATCTCAAGGGAACGCGCGCTCGTGCTCGCCGGGGATCTGGTGCTGGATGTTCAAGGGAAGGATATTGCCAAATTTGAGCCGCAACTGAGGGCGCTGGTCGCGGCAATTCAACCGAGGGCACACGAAGGAGTCCTTCCGATGCTGGGCCAGTATCTGCCCCAAAAGAGCATGATCGAGCGAACGGACCACTACGTCCTCGGCCCGCAGACTTTGAACCAGCTGTTTCCCGGTGGAATCGGCGAATCGCTCGGATTCCGGAGCGGTGCGGAAGCGGAACTCGCGCACTACCGGCTTCTCGGACGTGACGCCACGCTCCTGGTTGTCAGCTTCCCCACCGATCAAATCGCGATGCGGCAGATAGCCGAGCTGCAGAAAAACTTCAATGTGAATGGCGCGAGTCAGGCCAGCGGCGTGCCCCAATTGTTTGCCAAGCGCTCCGCAAGGCTGCTCGCGATTGTCTCCGGCGCGACCAGCCAGACCGAAGCGGACACCTTGCTGGATCAGGTACAGATGGAAACGGAGCTGACCTGGAACGAGCCGACATTCCAATTCAAAGAGCCCAGTATCGAGATGATGATCGAAGGTTCGATCATCGGGGCGGGCACGATCTGCATGTTCGCGTTGATCGCGGGACTTTCTTTTGGCGGCTTGCGGCTTATCGTGAAGCGCGTGGCGCCGGGCAAGGTGTTCGACCGGAACAGCCATCTCCAGGTTCTTCAGCTCGGGCTGGGCAGCAAGGCCATCAATTCAGACGACTTTTACGGCTACAGCGCCCCGGCTGGCACGGGGAACCCTGTGGATAAAAACCTGCCCGACCGGGTTGCCCTGCGCATATTTCGCTGAAAATAAATGTATTTAGAGGAGTTTTCTAGATCCGGGCTTCTCGCTTGACAGCGCGGAAACCGGCCCCTAGACTACGGCCGAGGACAGGGTTCGAAAGCCATCCGCGCATTGGCCGTAGAGCTTTTTCCCCATGAAGGCCCGCTCCAAGGCGGGCCTTCTGTTCTTAAGCTCGTAAATCGCGTTCGCGAAAATATCGGAACGCCCAGTCCCGCCGACAGTAATCAAGAAGGCGTCGAAGAATACCCGGTCACCACAGCGCACCCAAAATAAGGAAACCATTTGACGCGCTGGCGATGGCCAATAGGGAGATTCCTGATAAAGTAATGAGCGTGACTCTTATGAGAAGTTTTTGCACCCACAGACCGACACGCGGCGATCAAGGCCTGCGCATTCCCGCCGTCGTCGCGGCGCTGGTGCTTACACTGATTCTCTGCGCTGTATCGACGCCGGCCCAACTAACGCCACAACCGCAAGCGCCGGCGCCCGGAAGTATCACCGGAAACGTTGTGGACGCGAGCGGATCAGCCATCGTGGGCGCGAAAGTGACGCTTTCACTCGACCAGCAGGGGCCGAAGCAGGAAGCCATGTCCGGTGATGACGGCCAATACTCGTTTCCCGCGATTCCGCCCGGACCGTTTCAACTGACCATCGCCGCGGCGTCGTTTGCGACCCGCACATTTTCCGGAACGCTTCATCCCGGTGAAGTGGTCCTCTTGCCGCCCATCGCGCTGTCGGTGGCCTCCAACGTGACGAGGGTGGTGGTGCGTCCGCCGGAAGAACAAGCAAAGGTGGAACTGAAAGCCGAAGAGAAGCAGCGCGTACTCGGCGTCATTCCCAATTTCTATGTGACCTACGTCCCGAACGCCGCGCCGCTTTCGCCGAAGCAGAAATTCCAGTTGGCCTGGAAATCGACGCTCGATCCAGTGAACATCATTTTGACCGGGGCCACTGCCGGGCTGGCGCAAGCCGGCGATCTATACGACGGATACGGACAAGGCGCGGCGGGTTACGGAAGGCGTTTCGGCGCCGCCTACGGAGATTTCATCTTCAGCACGTACCTCGGAGACGCCGTATTTCCGTCTCTCTTCAAACAAGATCCGCGATATTTTTACAAGGGAACGGGCGGCACTCGTGCGCGGTTTGGCTACGCCCTGGCGAACGCCGTAATCTGCAAGGGCGACAATGGTCGCTGGCAAATGAACTACTCATATCTTCTCGGCGACTTGGCCGCGAGCGGCATCTCCAATACCTACTATCCTGCGAAGAATCGCGGGGCTGGATTGACGTTCGAGAATGCCGCCATCGGTGTGGGCGCAAGCGCAGCCGCAAACGTTCTGCAGGAATTCGTGATCCGCAAGTTGACGAAGAATCGCGGCGACGCAAAGTCCTAGAGCTCACCGCGCCGCAATAGTTCCTGTTACGCGCGAGCCGTAGAGCCGGCCGAATTCAGGATTTTCTGGTAGTAAGCCTCGTACATTGGAATGATGTCGTTCGAGCAATATCGGCGGCGGGCATTCGTGCGGGCCATCTCCCCCATCATGCGGCCGCGGTCCGGACGCGTGAGAATCTCGAGCGCGTATTTCGCAGCGATATGCACGTCGCGCGGCTCGAAGAGATAGCCGTCCACGCCGTGCGTCACCACCTCCGGCAAGCCGCCGACATTCGTCGCGACCACCGGAACCTCGCATGCCATCGCTTCCAGCGCCGCAAGCCCGAAGGACTCCTCGTCACTGGGCAGGAGAAACAGGTCCGCCACTCCCAGCTTTTCGTGCACGCGGTCCTGCTTGCCGAGAAACATCACGTCCTTCGTGAGGCGCTTTTTCCGGACGATGTACTCGGCGGCGCCGCGGTCCGGTCCGTCGCCGATGAGCACAAGCTTCGCGGGGATCTTTTCGCGAACCAGCGCGAAGATCTCGACGACGTCCGTCAGGCGCTTTACGGGGCGGAAATTCGACAGGTGCATGAGGATCGGTTCGCCGCCGGGCGCCCATCGCGCCCGAGCCGCCGCATCGTCGGACTTCTTGTAAAGATCGCAGTTGACGAAGTTCGGAATCACGTCAATCGGCCGCTTGATTTCGAATTCCTTCAACGTGCGGTCGCGCAGATAGTTCGAGATGGCCGTCACGCCGTCGCTCTGCTCGATCGAAAAGCGCGTGATGGGCAGATAACTGCGATCGCTGCCTACGAGAGTGATATCGGTGCCATGCAGCGTGGTGATGAACGGCAATCGCCTCGGCGCAGCCATCATGCGCGCCAGCAGCGCGCTGACCGAGTGCGGAATGGCGTAGTGGACATGCAGCAGGTCGAGCGACGCCTGCTCGGCCACTTCGCCCATCTTCGTGGCCAGCGCCAGCGTGTAGGGCGGATGATCGAACAGCGGATAGGTGGTGACTTCCACCTCGTGGAAAAATATCCGCTCGCTCGCGCCGGTCAAGCGAATGGGAATGGCATAACTGATGAAATGGACTTCGTGGCCGCGCGCGGCGAGTTCAATGCCGAGTTCGGTGGCGACCACACCGGAGCCGCCGTAGGTTGGGTAGCAGGTAATCCCGATTTTCATGCTGGTTGGCGCCCGTGCCAGATCGAAGCTAAGCGAGCACAGCGGTGCGATCGAGTATTTCGCACAGGCGAGTCCTACTGGCCGTTCGTGCCGCCCAAAGCCGCGTCTTCGCCTTCTTTGTAGAGGTATCTTATCGAGTGCTTATAAATGAGCAGATTTGGGCTGCCGAAGCGAGTGAGCTTGATGCAATCCCGGTCGTACCATTCCACGGTGCCGCGCAGTACCTCGCCGTCGGTCAACACGACGGCCACGGGTGTGCGCGATTGCATTTGCTTCACATAATAAAAATTCTCCGCGAACGTTTGTTCGGGCGGAGCCGGCTTCTTCCGCGGCGGAGGCGCCGCCTGCGGAGCGGGCTGCGATTGCCGTGGTGCGTATGATTCCTTCATATCGGTAAGAGCGGGACGAAACAGCTTGCGGTTTACCATAAGCGCTCCTCGGTTTCCTGCTTTTATATGACTACGTAGGAAGACAATCGGTTGCAAACTTTTCGCAACAAACTTAGGTTGGCCCGGGGCCTTAACGGACACCGAGAGATGTCACAAGAGCATCCAGACCCAACTGGCGGCCGATATTCCGGCGCATTCGGCCTTCGAGGGTGTCCAGGCCACGCGTGGCCCGCAAAACCCATTCCCAGTTAATCTTCTTGCCCAGGGCCTCCACTTCCCTTCGCAGGTCAGGGTTGCGTAGGAGACTGCTCTTGGAGCCCTCCGAGGATTCCAGCAAGTCCGTAAACACACTATAAAACAGCGCGAGAATGTTTTCAAATGATTCGTGCTCCTGCTTGGAAAGCTGAGCAGTGGCCGCGAAGAGTTCGCCGTATTTTTCTCCGGCGACGGCCCGATCGAGCAGGCTGAGGACGCTTTTGCGCAGGCGCGCCGATTCCTCTAGGTTGAGCGAGAGAGCCGCACCCGGGCTGCCGGCGGAAAGCTGCGCGGCCAATTTTCGCTCCGCGGGCTTCGCGTCCGAGCGGTCCTTCAGAAACACTTCAACCTGCTCGGCCGGCACCGGCGCGAAGTGGAACTGGAGGCAGCGCGAGCGAATCGTCGGCAGCAGCGCGTCTGGCGTGATCGCGAGCAGAATCAGCGTGGCGGATTCGGGCGGCTCCTCGAGAATCTTGAGGAAGAGGTCTGCGTCGTTCCAGCGCATCGTATCCGCGCCATCCAGGATGAACAACCGCCGCCGCCCCTGCGGCTTGAAATACGCCGCGCGCTGCACCGCGCGCAATTGCCCCACGCGAATCATCGGCCGGGCCACCGGATTGCGCAGCCGCACCGGGTCCGGAACGATCAGCCAGACGTCGGGATGCGTTTCGAGAATGAGGGGCGTGCGCTCGACCGCGGCTGTGTCGGCGGATTCGCCGCGCTCCGCAAGGCCCGCATCGATGAGCGGCGCCGGATCGGCCAGCCGCGCGATCCGCAGACACGTGGCGCACTCGCCGCAGAAATCGTCCTTGAGGCGCTCGCAATTGGCCGCTTGCGCGAACATGCGCGCCAGCGTGTATTTGCCGATGCCGCGCGGGCCCGTGAACAGCAGCGCGCTCGGAACGCGTTCGCGGCGGAGCATTCCGCGCAAGGCGCTGACCACGCGTTGATTGCCGAGAAATTCGTCGAAGCCCATTTGTTTACCTGAGTCGTTTACCTGAATTACTTACCCGCCGGCCTGAAGCGCCGAGTGCATGCGTGCCTCCACGGCTGTCAGAATCTCCCCGTGAATCGCCGCGGGCGCACGGAGCGAGCCAGACCCGACGTCGAAACACTCGATCGTGATCCAGTTTCGCTGCCGAGCCAGCTCGTCATAAACCTGACCCGCGGCTTCGAGGTGCGCCAGATCGGCTTCCTGCAAGTCACGCCGCGAGCTGGTGTAATCGCGCGCGCCCTTTTCGCCGACCAGGCGGTGCGCCTCGGCCACCGGAACGCGAAGATAGATGACCAAGTCCTCGGCCGGCAACGCGTGAACCTCATATTCGAGCTGCTTCAGCCATGCCAGGAATTCGGCGCGCTTCTCGCGCGGCACGCGCGCGCCTTGATGCGCCAGATTCGAAGCGACGTAGCGGTCCGCAAGCACCATCTTGCCCGACGCGAGCGCGGACTCGATCGCAGGCTTCGATTCCAGCCGGTCGCCGGCATAGAGTAGCGCGGAAAAGTGCGGGTCCACCGCGGCTAGCGGGCCGAATTCGCCATTCAGAAATTGCGCCACGAGCTTGCCGAAAAAGCCGGAATAGTTGGGAAAGCTGATTTGCGTGAACGCCGTTCCCCGACGGCTGAATTCCCGGGCGAGCGCTTCGAGCTGCGTACGTTTCCCGGAGCCGTCGATTCCTTCGAGCACGATGAATTTGCCGCGGGCAGGCATGGAAGTGATGGCCAGTCTAGCAGCCGCAGCCGACTCGTGACTAGTGGTTCGTGCCCGCATGCTAGAATCGCCGCCATGCCGGAACAAACGAGTGCGGTTGCGGCGAATCTCGCGCGCGTTCGTGAGCGAATTGCGCGCGCCGCTGAACGCGCCGGGCGCCGTGCGGACGAGATCACGCTGGTCGCAGTTTCAAAAACTTTTCCGGCGGAGGCGATTCGTGCCGCGTACGATGCGGGCCTGTGCGAGTTCGGCGAGAACCGCGTGCAAGAGTTTGAGGCCAAGCAGCCCAAGATTGCGGACCTAAACGCAACGTGGCATCTGATCGGCCAGCTGCAAAGCAATAAATCGCGGCGCGCGGCGCAACTCTTCGATCGCGTGGACTCCGTGGACAGCCTCGCGCTGGCCCAAAAGCTGGATTCAGCGGCCGCGGAATATGGTAAACGCCTGCCCGTATTGATCGAAGTGCATCTCGGCGGCGAGGCGACAAAGAGCGGCGTCGCCGAGACAGAATTATCGGCGCTTGCCGAAGATCTTCCAGCGCTAGCGCACCTCGAATTGCGCGGCCTGCTCGCGATTCCACCGTATTCAGACGATCCGGAGCGCGCCCGTCCTTACTTCCGGAAGCTGCGACAGCTCCGGGACGGTCTGAGTCGCCGCCTCGGTCGGCCCTTCCCCGCCCTTTCGATGGGCATGAGCCACGATTTCGAAGTCGCCATCGAAGAGGGCGCAACCGAGATTCGCCTCGGCACCGCTCTCTTCGGCTCACGCACCAATGTCGCTGGCTAGCCACGCAGAGCGACGAATCCCTTCTCACCCTAACCAAAAGAGAAGATTGCCAGGTTGAAATCGATCGAAACGAGCATGTCTGGGCCGATCCAAAATTGGAAGCCGGAGGAGAAACGGTGAAGGGCAACGTTCCCTCCCGCACCCTTCCGGAAAATCGAAGGGCTGCGGCACCCTCAAAATGTCACGCATGGCTCAGATGAACGCTGCTGTGAGCCGCGCAGGAGTACTCTTGGATGGACGTGAGAATGTGAAGCGGAAGATGGGTCACTTGCAGGGATCTCTCGAGGCCGCGTGCGCCTGACTCCCCCTGATTCCTCTCACAATCTGCTAGCTGCCTACTCTCCCACCTCGCGAGCCTGCACGATAAAACGATTGGGTGCATGGCCGATGAAGTGAAAAGGAAAACAGGTAATCAACGTCAGCTCGTTGATTCCCCGAGATTGAAGTACAACTATGTCGGTGGGAGGCACTACTTCCGTGGAATTCACCTGGTACGTGTGATTGCCGACGGACGTTCTCAAAGTAATCGTGTCGCCCACCCGGATATCGCGCAGCGGACGAAAGAGAGTATCGCGATGTCCGGCGAGCGCTACGTTCCCGGATTGTCCTGGCAATGCAGTTTCCGGGACGTGGCCGACCGCACGGCGAAGAATGTCGTCTGAATCTCCTTGAACCACGATCGCACTTAGCCTGAGGCGGGGAACCTGGATTTCGCCAATCACATCGCCTTCCGTCACAACGCGCGAATCGAGCCCAGATTCCGGATGGGCAACCGTTCGCTCGAGTCTGCTCGTCTCGATCACCTGGTAGTATCGGGCGCTCACAAGGACGTAGGTGACATATACGAGAGCAAGGGCACCGGCTACCAGCAGCAAGCCAGAAGCCCAACGCGCCATCCAGCGCACAGATCCTCCCGATTCACTCGTTGATAGGCGTAAGACGGTCACGGCGCGTTGTTCCCGGACTGTACCGGCGGAGGTATCGCGGGAGAGTATCCAGTCCGGCTTCTAACCCGAACTTTACCCCGGCCGGGAACGGACACTTTCACATCGATTTTCCGAAAAGAGTCACCATCGGAGCTCTTTGGCGGAACATATCCCAGCATATACTGCTTACGCAGATCGCGCGCTATCTGCGTTGATATTTTTTCAATGGACGCGCCCATGGGCGGAAAGAAGGCCACTCCGCCGGTCTCGCTGCAGAGCCGCCGAAGAATTCCCGGGTTCTCTTCCCGGCCAGATTCGCTCAGTAACCCAATGGCGTAGATCACCACGCGAGAACTTCGCGCCATTTCCAGAACGTCCGAGAAGTGGTTCCGACTGACGTTATCACCGCCGTCGCTTACGATGATCAAAGCCTTCTTATTCCATTGGCCCAGCTTCGAGTGAATGAATCCCTCAACGACTGCATCGTAGAGCGCGGTTTGACCGCTGGCGGATACGGCCGTGACAGCCTGCTCGAGTTCCTGTGCATCGCTGGTGAAAGCCTTGCCATGAAGCAGTTCGACCGACACGCTGTCATCGAAATCGACGACGAACATTTCATCTTCAGGATTGCTTGAATGAGCGAAAGCAAGCACCGCCGCAGCCACTTCGCGAAGCTTGCGTCCCATGCTGCCACTATGATCGACAATCAAACCCACGGTCACCGGAGTGTCTTCCTGCTCGAAGAAACTGATATTTTGAATCTGCCCGTTTTCAGAAACACGGAAACTGCCGGCCGTCAGACCCGCGACGAAATCGCCATGCGCGTCAGTTACGTTCACCGGAAGCGCCACCAGCTCCGTATTGGAAGAAAGGATGGGCGGGTGATTCGATCCTTGGGAGAGAGGTGGCTTTGCGCCGACCTGAGAATGGGCTACGTGTCCCATGGAGAACACCATGGCAATAACTGCCGTTCCGGCAAGGCATTGGG
>Ga0209415_10016715_pt1 | contig 11753 bp, 8 predicted proteins | sample PeaSoiSIISIP2007_FD_187696 | JGI IMG/M metagenome (GOLD analysis project Ga0209415, IMG submission 187696) | Peat soil microbial communities from Weissenstadt, Germany - SII-SIP-2007 (SPAdes) (version 2) | ecosystem: Environmental > Terrestrial > Soil > Wetlands > Peat | place: Germany... | reverse complement strand
GGCGCCGCCCGCGTCCCCCGGATCATCACCAGCACTTCGTAAATGATCACCGCCACCAGCAGAATGTCGAGCACCGTAAACGACACTCGCGACCATGGCGCCATCATTTGGGTCACTGCATTCTCCCCATCTGAGAATTTCCCGGCTCAGGACCCTACATTCTAATGCAGCAGATCGCGGACCGAAGATAATAAGCAAGCCAGAGCTGGCTCTTGCAAATCCGCCGAACAAAGCTACAATTCCAACGAATGGCCGCTGGGGAGATTCACTATGCCATCCTTTCACGCGTCTTTGCCTGAGCTCAAGGGCTTGCGCGTTCGGTTATTTGCGGCGCTGGTCTTGATGGCCGTAGTCATACTTCCACCTGACGCTGCGGCAGAACCGCAGCCGCAAGAGACTCAGCCTCCGGTTTTGAAATACGACAAAGCCATTTTTCAGAATCCGATTCCCAGCGAGCAGCTCGCATTCCTTTATCATTTCGCGGGGATACCGGCAAACGACGTCGTTCGCGACAAGCAATATCGCAGACTAATGCACAGCGTACTTCCCGATTGCACGTTCCACTATGGCTGGGACATGTCGCCGTCCGATGCGTTCGAAAAAGTGCTCACCGGATCGCCCCTGCCGGTCCAAATTCGTGACGGCCGCTACCTAACCGTGTCCGGCAGAAGCAGACCGTACCTGAGGGGTCGAGGATTCGTGTGGATTGACCTGCAGGAAGGCATCGCGCTGGCCGCGTTCTATTTCCATCCTACGAATGGCGAACCCACTCCGACGGTTACGGTTTTTTCCCGGCAAGTATTCGAAGAGTCGCTCAGAATGAGCCAGCTTCCTCCGGCCTTTGCCGAGGCCCTGAGCCTGTGGTCCGCTGAGTCCGGTGTTCCGCCCGTGACTACGCGTTATTTTATTGGAGGCTCCAACCGAAAGATCCTGCTGGAGCACGACGAAGATTACTGTGCACCCGTCGACGCGGCTCTCGCGTCTCCCGCGGACGATTGCGATCAGAGCAATGCCGACGCCGCCGATATCGATCTGAACGCCGCCTATTATCTGGACCAAACCAGCCACGCCACCAATGCGACAGCGTGGATGATTGTTGGCGACGATCAGGTCGCATGGATCCAGTTCCGCGACAACACTTGCAGAATTGGTGCGGACCGGCTGAGATGCCGAATCCGCATGACCCGCGAACGCATCCATGTGATCCTGAGCCAGCACCCCGCGCCGCACCTGCCGCATAAATAGCCGGCTCCGGCTTATCTTGGTTTATCCCGGCTCCCGCTTTTCACCGTAGCCGCAATCTCTCCCCGCGCCACCCGCGCCCTGATCTCATCCCCTGCTTTCACCAGCCCGGCATCCTTCACCAACTGTCCCGCACTATCAAACACCAGAGCATATCCCCGCTCCAGAATCGCCAAAGGAGACAGCGTCTCCAGCGCCCGGCCCATGCGTTCAATGCGAACCTTATTCTGCAAAAGCTGATTCCGCATCGCCGCCGCCAAAGCCGCAGCCCCCGCCTCAAGTTCTCCTCGGATTCCCGCCAGCACACGTCGCAAATCGTAGTGCCGCACCGCCGCCGCCAGCGTTTCCCAACGACGCCGCATTAACTCCAGCGCCTGCCGCTCCCCGCGTTCCAGCCGGTAAGTCAGATCGTCCAGCTTCTGCTGACGCTGCCGGATCAAGTCCATCATGCGCGCAAACGCCCCATGCTGTGCCCGCTCCATCAAAGCATGTCGCGCCTCCAGCAACTGCCGTTCCATCGCCCGCACCAGCCGCTCCCGCACTGCCTCCACCTGCGTCTCCACTTCCACCCGCGAGCGGATCACCAACTCCGCCGCCGCCGAAGGCGTTGCCGCCCGCAGGTCCGCCACAAAATCCGCAATCGTGAAATCCGTCTCGTGCCCCACCGCCGAAATCACCGGAATCTCCGACGCCGCCACCGCCCGCGCCAGCCCTTCATCGTTGAACGCCGCCAGATCCTCCGCCGACCCTCCGCCGCGCCCCACAATAATCACTTCCACACTGCGGCTCGCGTCGTTGCGAATTTCATTGAAATACCGCACTCCGCGAGCTACTTCCGCAGCCGCCGCGTCGCCCTGCACCTGCGCCGGATAAATCACCACATTCACCGAGCGATGCCGTCTCTGCAAAATGTTCAGAATGTCCCGCAGCGCCGCCGCCTGCGGCGAAGTCACAATCCCAACCCGTCCCGGCAAAGTCGGAATCGCCTTCTTCCGCTCCGCCGCAAACAATCCTTCCGCCTCCAGCTTCGCCTTCAACTGCTCGAACGCAACCTGCAACCCTCCCGCACCCTTAGGCTCGATATACTCCGCCGCAATCTGCAACTCGCCGCGATCCTCATAAATCGTCACCCGCCCCCGCACCACCACCTGCATCCCGTCCGCCGGACGAAACCGCAGCAGCCGCGCCGCCGACCGGAACATCACCACCCGAATCTGCGCGTCCCCATCCTTCAGCGTGAAATAAAGATGCCCCGAATCCGGTGCCCGAAAATTCGAAATCTCCCCCTCTACCCACGCATCGGAATACTCCCGCTCCACATGCGTCCGCACGGCCGCAACCAACCCGCGCACAGTCCAAACCCGCCGCTCCGGCGGAGCAAACCTGAACCCGAGTTGATCAGTTAGCGACATGCGTCGAGTGCAGTTTAGCCTCCGGCGGCGTCCCTTTCAAAACGCGAGATAAGTTCCGCAGTCTCCTAACCCTGTCATCCTGAGCGAAGCGAAGGACCCCTTGCCCGTCTGCGCCAGCATCGGCCCCGCAAGGCATTTCTACCACCGGCCGAGTTTCTGCGGATCTCTCAACAGATGACTCGGAGGTGTTTACTAAACTACCCCGTGTGACGGTCCGCTTAGATCGTCCAATGATCCCAGCTTCGTGCGAAGCTCTAGACCATCCTTCCCGTTGGGTGTAGAAGGGGCGTATGTCCAGACCGTTGCATCTGGTTACCACTCGCATCCGAGCCTTTATGGCTGTGGCGCTGACAGGTTGGATGCTTTTTGGCCTCGGATTACGCTCGCAGATGAGGAGCGGGCCTCCGCGGCGATGGCTCTTTTCTGGACTCCTTCCGAACTGGGAAGTGGTAGCAATCAATGTCGCGTTCTGGGGTGTCGTTCTTTGGATGGAGATCCCACTTGCTTTAGGTTCTTTGCGAAAAGACGAAAAGGCACTGCTTGTCGCATTCGTCGGGCACGCAATGGTTGCCCCTGTCCGCGCTCTATTTCCAGGGATCGTTAGCGCTGCCCGCGTTGTGCAAACATTATTGAGTCTCTGCGCATTCCTCGCAGCATTGGCCATACTCTTATCATTCTGGAACGACCGCGTGAGCACGTTACCGGACGAGCACATTGAGCCGTGAGGAACCTGCGGCGAAGCTGATCGGATCAGTCGTCCATTTCTCGCGATTACGTAGTAGGGCTGCGCTACTTCCGCCACCGGCTAATCAAGTACAGCACCGCCGAAAGCACCACACTCAACACCACGGAAGTAGCCAAGGGAAAATACACGGTCGTATTCTTCCCGCGATACAAGAAATCCCCCGGCAGCCGCCCCAAAGGCAAGTTCGTCCGCCCCAGCAGCATCAGCACAATCCCCGCCACCACGATCACCGCACCCAGCCCAACCAGCACCTTACCCAACTCAGTCATAACCAAATCCTAACCGCGCCTACTTCGCCCGATACACCATCTTCCCCGCCACCATCGTCCACACCACCTTCGTATCCCGCATCTCCTCTGGAGAAACCGTCAACACATCGCGGTCCAGCAAAACCAAATCCGCCCGCTTCCCCGGAGCAATCCTTCCAATCGAATCCATATTCATAGCCCGCGCCGAATTCCGCGTGTACGCATAAAACATAGCCTCGCGCGGCATCGCCTGCGACGGATCCAGCACCCCTTCCGATCCCTTACGCGTCTCCGCCTGATAAATCGCCCGGAAAACATTCGCCGTCGAAACCGGCCAGTCGCTCGCTCCCGAAATAATCCCGCCGCTATCCAGAATCGACCGCGCCGGATATTGCCACTTGTAAACCTCAGGATCCAGATAAGGCTTCAGAATCTCAATCGTGTCCGGACTCGCCTCCGCCCAAAAAAGTTGCAAAGCGCTCACCACGCCCAGTTCCCGGAACCGCGGAAAATCCTCCGGCTGCACGAACTGTTCATGGGTAAGCGTATGCGGCAACCCCGAATTCCCATTCGCCTTTCGCGCCGCCGCAATCCCATCCAGCGCCTCCGTCACCGCGCCGTCGCCAATCGCATGCACGTGGATAATCAATCCCTGCTTATCCGCCGCCACGCACAGCTCAGCAAATTTCTTCGGCTCAAACAGCAGATCCCCATTGCGCCCCGTATTCCGGTACGGCTTGCTGAGATGCGCTGTCTGCGACGGATACTCCGCCACTCCGTCGGCAAACACCTTGATCCCGGTCACGTGCAGATGAGGCACATTCTTGTAAGCCTCGCGCGTCTTCTGCAACCCCGCCAGTTCCGCCGCCGGATCCCTCGCAAACACCTGGGGAAAAGCCACCACCTCTGAAGTCAGCTCACCCCGGTCAGCCAGCATCTTGTATGCCCGCAAAACATAATCGCTGGCCAGCGGATCGAGCCACGCCGTGATCCCCAGGCTGTAGTTATATTGCACCGCAGCCCGCCCCGCCGCCAGCAACTCATCAGCGGTGGGCGCAGGCAGCAGCGGCTCAATTTTCTCCATGCCGGCGTCCACCAGAAACCCGTTCGGCTGCAGGTCTTTCTCGTTGTCCACGCCGTAATAACTGCGTTCCCCAACGGAAAGCTTCTTCAGAAAATCGGCCGTGATGCCGGCCCGCTGCAACAGCGCCCGATTCGCCCACGCCGTGTGACCATCCATCCCCCGCAGAACAACACTCTGCTTCTCGTAAGCCCCGGTGCTGAACTCGGCATTGAGCACATCAGGATGCGACCAGAACGCCAGCGGCAGACCGAGAATCTCAAGAATGTCGCCGCGCATGCCCCTGCCCGTCTTCTTCGCGCTGTCCACAAAAGGCGCTAGCTCATCGAGAGTGTCCACTTTCTCGCTGGCGTCGGCAGAAATCAGGCTGAGTCCGCCGTCGATCGAGTGGCTATGCGAATCGATGAACCCGGGGAAAAGACTCCGATCCTCCAGATCAATGCGCTCAGCCGTCGCCGACGCCGACTTCACCACCTCCGCAAGACTGCCCACCGCGACGATCCTGTCCCCGCGAATCGCAACCGCCTCCGCATAAGGATTCTGCGGATCGCCGGTGAAGATTTTGGCGTCAAAGAGAATCCGCTCCCCGGAGTTCTCCTGTGCCAAAATCAAAGAGCCTGCCAGAAAAAAGAATGCCGTAACCCACCGAAGCACCACCCACGGCGCGAAGAATCGCCTCATGGAATCATCCTCTCCCAAGCCAACACCCAGGATTCACCACCAAGCCCGAGCCTCATGTTTTCCTCGAATCGCGGCGCCTGCCGCTCACCCGGAAAGCCAGCAGTTTCCGCTTCCAGCGGCCCAACCACCGCCTGCACCAACGAGTTTGCCTTACCCGGATAACCCTGCGATAATGCCATCACTGCGGGCTTAACAGGAGAGGTTCAGCAAAGAGTAACTCCTCCCCGCCACTCCGTCCCACCCCGCAATTCAGAGAGCCAATTCGGCGCTCCAGCCTGCCCCCACGTTATAAGGAGCACCCCGGAGGTCTCACAATGCCGCGCTGCCGACGATTTGTCACCCGACTCATCTTAACCGCCTTCTCGCTTTCCTGTTGCTTCGCCGGCAGCGCCCCCGCCGCGTTCTCCCAGGACGTCCTCACCTACCGCAACAACACTTTCCGCACCGGACTCAATTCCTCCGAGACCACGCTCACCCCAAGCAACGTCAATTCCGCATCCTTTGGAAAGTTATTCACCATTCCCGTCGACGGCAAGGTCGACGCTGAGCCTCTGTACCTCTCAGCCGTTCCCATCACTGGCAGGGGCACTCACAACCTTCTTATTGTTGCCACCGAACACGGCTCGGTCTACGCTTTCGACGCCGACACCGGCTTGCTCATCTGGCACATCACCACTCTCAAATCCGGCGAGACCACCTCCGACAATCGGGGCTGCTACGGGGTCACTCCAGAAATCGGAATCACTTCCACCCCCGTCATCCGCCGCCCAGCCGGATCGAACGGCGTCATCTACACCGTTGCCATGTCGAAGGATTCCTCGGGCGACTATCATCAGCGCCTGCACGCCCTCGACGCCACCACCGGCGCCGAACTCTACAAGGGCCCAGTCGACATTGCCGCCAAATTCCCTGGCACCGGCGATAACAGTTCCGGCGGCTACGTCATCTTCGATCCCGCTCAATACATGGAACGCTCCGCTCTGCTTTTTAGGGCCGGCGTAGTTTATCTGGCCTGGGCGTCGCACTGCGATATTCGGCCCTACACCGGCTGGATCATGGGCTACAGTGCGACGACCCTCGCCCAGGAAACCGTCCTGAACGTAACGCCCAACGGCAATGAAGGCGCGATCTGGGGCGCGGGCGCGGGCCTGACCGTCGACGATTTTGGCAACATCTTTTTCCTCGACGCCAACGGCGTCTTCGACACCGCCTTGAATTCCAAGGGATTCCCCAGCAGCGGCGACTACGGCAATGCCTTCATCAGACTCACCAATGTCGGCGGCCTGGCTGTCGCCGACTATTTTGAAATGGACAACGGTGTGCAGGAAAATGACGGCGACGTCGACCTCGGCTCCGGCGGAGCCATCATCCTACCCCCGCTGAAAGACGCTTCCGGCACCACCTGGGATCTCGCTGCTGGCGCCGGCAAAGACGGCAATCTCTACATCGTCAATCGCAACTCCATGGGCAAGTTCAATCCCAACAGCAACAAAATCTATCAGGAACTCCCCGGAGCCTTGCCCGGCGGCATCTGGTCATCGCCCGCCCTCTCCAATAGCAAGCTATATTTCGGCCCGGTGGGCCAGCCTATCCTCGCTTTTCAGTTTAAGAACGCCAAGCTGCTGGCCACTCCAGTGGCGAAAACCAGCAACGCCTTCCCCTATCCCGGAGCGACTCCCAGCATCTCGTCGAACAACGGTAAAGATGCCATCGTCTGGGCGGCGGAGAATACCAATCCCGCTGCCTTGCACGCCTACAACGCAAACAACCTGCAGGAACTCTACAACACCAACCAAGCCGCGGATGCACGCGATCACTTCGGAGCCGGCAACAAGTTCATCACTCCGCTCATCATCAACGGCAAAGTCTACGTAGGCACAACCACCGGTGTGGGCGTCTTCGGCCTGCTCCCGTAAGCCCGTGTGGCGCGGGCGCCCTCGCCCGCGAATGTGTACACCGGTACTCCCTTACAAGTCATCGCCATGGATGGCAGCAGCTTGGAGTTCTGTGAGGTTTTGATTTCGGCAGTCTCTCACCCAGGCAAGTCTTACTTCAATCCCGTCACGACGTACGCCTCCGACAGCGTCCGCACGTAGAGATACGCGTAAGCAGTTCCGTCACTCGAAAGATGAGGCGCCACCAGCGACGCGCCCTGCGCCCCCATTTCTGCCCCGAAGCTTTTCCACGGCTCCATTTTCCCGGTCTGTATATTCGCCCGATAGACCTGCACCGCCTTCGCACCACGCTTGAGCGGAGCGACATACACCGACCCTCCGTCCAGCGTCCAGCCAATCACGTAGTCCGTCGCTCCGAGCCCCGGTATCGGACGGAAATCGCCCCCTTCAAGCGACCAGATTCCTCGTTTCCCATCGGGCTCACGCACCGCGACGCTCTTGCCATCCGGCGAGAGCACCACCCCGGCCGTGCCCTCAGGAGTGATCGGTTTTGAATCTCCACTGCTCAGATCAATCAGGTAGTCCCGCCCACCGTGCCCGGCTTCAATCCCCGAGGCCAGCAAGCGCTTGCCGTCCGGTAAAAAACGAGCCTCGCTGTAGCTGACGGCATCGTGCGTAAGCGGCTTGGATTCGCCCGTTCCCGTTGGCACCAGGTTCAGCGGTCCGCCCTTCGCCGATTTCGTGATTACCCATTTTCCGTCCGGCGAGATGGCCACCGCGTCTCCCTCGCCAATGCGTGCCGGAGGCGACCCATCGGTATCGCGCAGGTACACCGTATAGTTTGGCCCGCCACCCTCGCCTTCCTCATCGAAGATGATCTTCCTGCCGTCGCGGCTGATGTCGCGTAGCTCCGACCATCCAAACCACCCCAGCTCATGCTCTTCCTTCCCACCCGGCGCCATGCCTCGGATCGCGAGCCTCTCGTGGTTCGCCACCGTCAGCACCGTTCCATTGCGCACATCTTCCAGCCACATCCCACCGGGCACGTTGGTGATCTTCCGTAGCTTGCCCGAAAGCGTCACAGCGCGTGGGTTCGACGCGCTGCCCGTGTTCGTCGAGGTAAACCAGATCTCATCGCCCGCCGGAGACCACACAATTCCCTGCAGCGAGGTCCAGCCGGAAGAAAGTTTCCTTTCTTTTTCCTTGCCGTCTGCGCCAATCACCGCCAGCGAACCCTCGTCGTCGCCGTCAGGGTTCTCGTGATCGGCAAAGGCGATCCACTTCCCGTCCGGAGAAATCTCCGGGTGACTGATCCAGTTGATCCCGTCAAGCAGAACCTTGCCGATGGGATATTCCAGGCGCCAGTGATTGTTTTCTGGAATGTAATGCACAATCGCCAGACTCTCGCCGTTCGCCGACCACTCGGCGTCCCCCACATTCTCCAGTACCTCGCGCGGAGTTCCCCCACTAAGCGGAACCCGCGCCAGCGTCCCGCTGCGCGCGTATCCGCCGTGAAACGCCGTGTTGAGCCGAATCGCCAGTTCGCCGCCCTTCGAAATCGAGAGCAGCTCCGCATCCTTGATTCCCAGTTCGCGCGCCCCCGGATCATCCGTCCTCGACATGTATAGCTGGAATGTGTCGCCATCCCATGCGGCGCTGTAAACGATGCTGCCGTCCGGCGTAAACCGCGCATTCCCGATCGCACCCGTCCGAAATGTGATCTGCTGGTATTCGGCCATAGCCGCTGGACCGCTTCCTCGACTCCCCAGCCACCACCCCAGACCAAGCATCACCAGCGCGACTCCCAGACCACCCGCGATCCCGCCCAGTAACTTGCCCCGCGGCCGCCCACTCCCCGCCGCCGCGACCGCCGCTCGCGCCGTCGTCCCGGAAACTCCCGTGAGATGCTCGAGGTCGAACGCAATATCGCTCGCCGAGTGGAAACGCTGCTCCGGATTTTTCTCCAGACAGTGCTGCACCATGCGCTCCAGCGCCGGAGAAACATTGCGATTCGTCTCGCTCAACTCCGGAGGCTCTTCCCGCAAAATCGCGCTCATCGTGTCCGCAGCCGTCTCCCCATGAAACGCCCGCTTCCCCGAAAGCATCTCGTACAGAATCGCCCCAAAGCTGAATATGTCGGAGCGCGGATCCACAGCCACGCCCCGCACTTGCTCCGGCGACATGTACCCCGCCGTCCCCATCACCACGCCCGCTTCCGTGGCCTGGGTCACGGTTGGCAGCGAGGAGTGCGCGCCGGGTTCGGTCTGCGTCAGCTTCGCCAGCCCGAAATCCAGGATCTTCACCCGCCCATCTTTCGTGAGAAAAAGATTTTCCGGCTTGAGGTCGCGATGAATAATCCCCTTCTCGTGCGCCGCCGCCAGCCCATGCGCGATCTGCAACGCATAGTCCAGAGTCTTGCGCAGCGCAACCGCCCCACCCCGCAACCGCTCCCGCAGCGTCTCGCCCTCAAGCAATTCCGACACCACGTAAGGCGAGCCCTCATGCGTGCCAATATCAAACACCGCCAGAATGTTGGGATGGTTCAGCGCAGCGGTAGCCAGCGCCTCTTGCTCAAAACGGCGCAGCCGGTCTCCGTTCAGAGAAAACGCGGCCGGCAATACCTTGATGGCTACTTCCCGCTTAAGACGGGTGTCGCGAGCGCGATACACCTCGCCCATGCCGCCCGCACCCAAAGGCGAGACAATTTCATAAGGACCAAGTCGCGCGCCAGAAGTAAGGTTCATGAGTGCGCCCGATTATAACCCAGGAGAGGCTGGGATTTTGGGTGGCGCAGCGCTTCAGCGCTGCGATAAAGGTTATTACCGAGAGTGGGCTTTAGCCCCCGAGGTGCCTGCCACTCCCCAGTGCTACAATCTGCCGCATGAAACGCCGCGCCCTCTTCTGCTCAATAGCAACACTGCTAGCCGCACAAATCGCTCCCGAGGTCGAACTCTCCGCCGAGCCCCACCACCACCTGACGCTGGAAAACCAATACGTCCGCGTCTACAACGTCGAAGTCCCTCCCCACACCGACACTCTCATGCACTGGCACCGTCACGACTACATCTACGTAACCCTGGGCGCAACCGAAGTAGTCAACGAGGTCAAAGACAAACCTCCCGCCACCATCAAGCTCCAGGACGGCGAAACGCATTTCTCACCCGCCCCCTTCGCCCACATAGCCAGCAACCGAACCGACCAGCCTTTCCGCAATGTGACGATAGAAATCGTGGACGACGACTCCCTCCGCCACGCGACCAGCCAATGGGATCCCAACAAGAATGAAGACCGCGCCCTGGAAACTTTCCCGGGAGGCACCCAACAAATCCTCTTCGTAAAAGATGGCATCCGCGCCTCCGAATTCGAACTCCAACCCGGCGCCGTAGTCCCCAAATACCACCACACCGGCCCGCACTTGCTAGTAGCAGTAAGCGACTTGGACATACGCAGCGACGTAGAAGGCCAAGGCCCCATGCCCGGCCACTTCAAATCCGGCGACTCCAAATGGCTCCCCGCCAACTATTCCCACACCATAACCAACACTGGCACCAAAGCAGCCAAATTCGTAACCCTGGAGTTCCCATAAAAAGGAAGCGTGGAAGAAGCTCGTGTGGGGACGGGCACTCCTGCCCGTCCGGTCGAGCGCAGCTCGACCCGCATCTCCTCAATTCTCTGCCCAGGGTCGCACCAACTTGGTAAACCCCGCGCCTCCAAAACTTCCCTCTTGCACTGTCACCCGCACATCTGCTATAAACAATTCACCGAGAGCAGTAGTGTGGCTAGCCGGGCATAATTGTCTGCAACTCTCGTCGCTCGTCCGGCATCTAACATTCAAGAGGGCGTGAAAGCCTTCAATTGTCCCGGCCACGGGACTTCATTCGGAAGAGCAACACGGTTTCCGAAGGGTACCTTCAAAGCAAGGACCTCCAAAAGGATCTTTTCTCAATTTTCTGTCTTCCGTCTCTGGGTGTCGAAAATGCCCGCCGAAAGCGGCGCTTCACTCCGACCGGAAGGCCATACTGTTGCGCGTATTCAGAGCACCAGCGGAAAGCCATCCTCCAGCTTGGAAGATCATCTCCGAGCGGGAAGGGCACGACTTCCAGTCGTGCCACCAAGCTTCGTCTTGGACTTGGGCTTTAGCCCCTGAGGTTTCGCTCTCCTGCCCCGTACCCAGATTCCCGATGTGGAAATCATCTGGAAATCCTGTGGGAAGCGATGATTGACGGGATGTAGACCGCACCGTATGCTTGTAAAGTTTCGAGGACAGTCGGATTCGCATTCGTGCGAGTTCGCCTGGACTGAATTCGCACCGCTTAGGCGGACCGCGATTCGGTCTTTGACAACTAGGTTGAACGTGCCAGTCGTGAGAAACGAATTCGGGCATTAGTCCGAGCGATCTCACAAGATAGACCACCGTGAACTTCTCTTCCTCTTCGGGATTCGTCCTGA
>Ga0209415_10016714_pt1 | contig 11754 bp, 11 predicted proteins | sample PeaSoiSIISIP2007_FD_187696 | JGI IMG/M metagenome (GOLD analysis project Ga0209415, IMG submission 187696) | Peat soil microbial communities from Weissenstadt, Germany - SII-SIP-2007 (SPAdes) (version 2) | ecosystem: Environmental > Terrestrial > Soil > Wetlands > Peat | place: Germany... | reverse complement strand
CCCGCCGAGCCCGCCTCGGCGGTCGCCGCCAGGACTGTGGAGCCCGTCGCGAGCGCCGCACCGAGCGCGTCGAACGTGGCAGCGGCGCCGGCGTCGACGCACCGGCCGCAGGCCCCGCCCAGGCCGGTGCCCGCCCCCGCGCCGTCGAAGCGACCGGCCGCGGCCCCGTTCGACCCGGGCGGTGTGGTAAACCCGTTTGCTCCATGACGAAGCGGGTCATCTGCGCCTTCACCTTCGCGCTCTTCGCCACAGCAGCGCCGGCATTCGCCCAGAAGGCCCCGGCCAGTTCACCTAGCCCACCCGGTCTGGAGGAGGCCAAGGCGCTCACCCAGAAGGCCGAGGTGGACTACAAGCTTGGGCACTTCGAGGCCTCGCTCACGGAGTACAGCGCCGCCTACGAGAAGTACCCGACGCCGGCGTTGCTCCTCAACATCGGGCAGTGCCAGCGCATGCTGAAGAACTACGAGCAGGCGATCTTCTTCTACAAGGGATACCTCCGCGACAAGCAGGACGCGCCGAACCGCTCCGCCATCGAGGGGCTCATCGAGGAGTCGACGAAGAACCTCGAGGCGCAGCGCGCCGACGCGGCGGCCAGGGAGCAAGCGAAGCGGCAAGCCGACGAACAGGCTCGCGCGGCCCTGCCTCCGCCGACCCCGACGCCGGAGGCGCCCGCGGCGGGAACGCGCCCGAGCCAAGCCCTGCGCATCGCGGGCATCGCGACGGCCGGCGTCGGGGTCGCGCTCCTCGGGACCGCCATCTATTTCGGGCTGCACGCCTCTTCGGACTCGAGCACGCTCACGGGCATGCCGCCCAGGACGCCGTGGACCGCCGGGGATCAGTCCATCTACGACAACGGCAAGAGCTCCGCGCAGATCGCAACCGCGCTCTACGTGGCGGGCGGCGTCGTCCTCGCGGCGGGCGGGGTGCTCACGTGGCTCGGCTGGCCGAAGAAGGCGGCGGAGTCCGCGCCCGCGGTGTCGGCCGTCCCCTTGCCAGGTGGGGCAGCGATGACGGTTCGAGGGACGTTCTAGGGGGCAGCGTCACCCCCATCCGGGAGCCCGCCGTCGGAGAGGAGGCACTTCCCGCCCGAGCAGTGAAGTCCCGGGCTGCACGAGGTGGACGACGTCCCGCATCGACAGGTCCCCGTCGGCGAGCAGTTGTCGGAACCGACGAGGCTGCAAACGTTGCACGCCGCCCCGCCCATGCCGCACTTCGGGAACGACGGCACCGTGCACGTGATCGTCGAGCAGCATCCCGTCGGGCAGGAGGTCGGATTGCAGACGCATGAACCCGCGCTGCATTCCTGACCTGAGGCGCACGCCGGACCTGCCCCGCATGCGCACGCACCCCCGGTGCACGTGTCTGCCGTGATGCCGCAGGACGTGCAAGCCACTCCATTCTCGCCGCATGCGGAGACCGTCGGCGGATCCTCGCACAGCGAGCCGCTGCAGCAGCCCGAGGAGCAGGACACGGACCCGCACGAGCACGCGCCGCCGATGCACGCCTGGCCCGCCGCACACGCAGCGCCGCCGCCGCACTTGCACACGCCGCCGACGCAACTGTCCGCGGTGAGGCCGCAGCTCGTGCAGGCCGCCCCGCCCGTGCCGCACGCGGAGGAGTTCGGCGGCGACGTGCAGGTGGACCCCGAGCAACAGCCCGACGGGCAGGTCGTCGAGCCGCACCCGCTGCATACGCCTCCCGAGCACGTCTCCGGGCTCGGGCAGGAATTGCAGGTGGCACCACCGGAACCGCAGTCGCCGACGGTGTTGCCCGGCTGGCACTTGTTGCTGCTGTCGCAGCATCCGGAGGGGCACGAGCTCGAGTTGCAGACGCACTTGCCACCGGAGCAGACCTGCCCCGACGCGCATGCACTCCCGCCCCCGCACGTGCACGCGCCGCCGGGCGAGCATCCGTCGGCCGCGCTCCCGCAGTCGACGCAAGACGAGCCGCTCGCTCCGCACGAGGTGACCGTCGGCACCGCGCAGCTCGATCCGGAGCAGCAGCCCGTCGAGCACGACGCCGAGTCGCAGATGCACGCGCCGCTTTGGCATAGCTGACCGGCCCCGCACGCGGGTCCGCCTCCACACGCGCACGCCCCGGAGAAGGCGGAGCAGTTGTCGGCCTTCGTGGTGTCGCATGTGACGCAGCCGCTCCCATCCGTCCCGCAACTCGACAGCGATGCGGCATTGCACGTCGCGCCGGAGCAGCAACCCGTCGGGCACGACGCGGCGTTGCACATGCACGCGCCCGCCGAGCAGACCTGGCCCGCGGAGCACGGCGGGGCCGACCCGCACGTGCACAGCCCAGTCGACGAGCACGTGTCCGACTTGCTCGGGTCGCAAGCCGCGCACCCGGCGCCCTTGACCCCGCACGTCGCGAACGCGGACGGGTTGCACGTCGAGCCCGAGCAGCATCCGCTGGCACAGTTCGTCGCGTTGCACCCGCTGCACGTGCCGGAGGACGTGCAGGTCTGCGGGCTGGGGCACGCCTGGCACGCACCTCCGCCGCTACCGCACGCGCTGGTCGTGTTGCCCATCTGGCAGGTGTTGCTCGCGTCGCAGCAGCCCGTCGGGCATGAAAGCGAATCGCAGATGCACTTGCCGCTCGAGCAGAGCTGACCCGCCGCGCACGCCGCCGCCCCCCCGCACGTGCATTTGCCCGCCGAGCAACCGTCGGCCGTGCTGCCGCACGCGACGCACGACGAGCCTCCAGTCCCGCACGCGGAGAGAGAAGCGCTGGCGCACGTCGTTCCCGAGCAGCAACCGCTCGGGCACGAGGCGGCGTCGCAGACGCACGTACCTCCCGAGCACACCTGACCGGCCGCGCACTCCGAACCCGTACCGCACGAGCACGAGCCGGAGGGGGAGCAACGGTCGGCCCTCGTCGGATCGCACGACACACAAGCCTCCCCACCGGTCCCGCAGCTCGGGAATGTCGCCGCGGTGCACGCCCCACCGGCGCAGCAGCCCGCCGGGCAGGACGTGGCATCGCATACGCAAGCGCCCGCCGAGCACACGAGACCGGTGCCGCACGCCGGGCCCGCGCCGCACGTGCATGCGCCCGCCGTGCAGCGGTCGCTCGTCGCTGGATTGCACGCGATGCACGCTCCGCCGCTTGCGCCGCACGCTCCGAGCGAAGGGGTGTTGCACGTGTCTCCGGAGCAGCAGCCGCTCGCGCACGTGGACGTGCACCCGCTGCACGCTCCCTTGTTGCACGTCTCGGCTCCCTTGCATGCCTGACAGGACGACCCACCGCTCCCGCAGGCGCTCGTCGCGCCGCCAGCCTCGCACACGGCCCCGTTGCAGCAGCCGGTCGGACACGACGTCCCGTCGCAGACGCAGGTCCCGCCCAGGCAGCGCTGGCCGCTGCTGCACGCCGCGCCAGTCCCGCAAGCGCACGCCCCCGTCCCGTCGCACTGGTCGGAGAGCAACGGATCGCAGCGCGTGCACGCCTTTCCAGCCGGGGCGCAGGCGGTCGCGGAGATCGGGTTGCACGTGGCGCCGACGCAGCAGCCGCTGGGGCACGACGTGGCGTCGCAGGTGCACACGGACCCGGTCCCGCAGGCTTGACCGCGCCCACACGGAGCTGCCGTGCCGCACTGACACGCACCCGTCGACGAGCAGCTGTCCGCGGCGACGCCGCAGTCCACGCACGTCGCACCAGCCGCCCCGCACGTCGAGGCCGACCGCGTCTCGCACGTGCTACCCGAACAGCAACCGCTCGGACATGACGTCGCATCGCAGACGCACAGCCCGCCGGAGCAGCGCTGGCCGGCGCGGCACCCTGGCCCGCCGCCGCACTCGCAAGCCCCCGCCGCCGAGCAAGTCTCGCCTTCGAAGGAGCTGCAGTCTGCGCACGCCTCGCCGGACATGCCGCACGTCTTGAGCGACGACGTATGACACATCGTGCCCGTGCAGCATCCGGCGCAGGTGGTCGCGCACCCGGTGCACGCTCCGTCGGCGCAGGTCTCCAGCGACGGGCACGCGCTGCACATGCCCGAGCTGCCGCACGCGTCCGCGGCCGTTCCGGGCTGACACTTCAGCGTCGTGGGATCACAGCAGCCGGAATTGCACGACGTCGCGTCGCACTCGCACTTGCCGCCCTTGCAGACTTGCCCAGCGGCGCACGCGGGCCCGCTCCCGCAGCCCTCTTTTGTGCAGGAGGGGGCGTCGCCCGGGCACCCCCCTTCCGGAACTCCCGAGTCCGGGCGCGGGTGCGGCTCGTCGATCCCCGCGAGCAGGGCGCAGGCACTGACCAGCGTCACCAGCACCGCCAGCATCGCCAGCGGCCACGGGCGCAGCCCCTTCGTCACCACGCCCCCAGAGCGGCCATGCCCGCGCTGCCGGCACCGAGCGCGGGCACCAGCGTGAGGCGTGCCGGGAGGCGCAACATGAGGCCCGTGGCACCGGGCCGGGGCGCCGTGGAGGGCGCCGTCAGCCACACGACGACCCCGGCCGCGACGAAGGCCAGTCCGGCGCCGAACGCGACCGTCGAGGCCGTCGCATCGGTGATCGCCTGGTTGCGCAGGCTGGTCCCGGTGGCGTCGCACCCGCCGGTGCAGTGGCCACCGGCGTTCGAGGCGTTGTTCTGGTTGATCGCCTCGAGCCCGAAGATCGAACCGACCGCGACCCCTGCCACGCCGACGCCCGCCAGCGTCACCGCCAGGGTCTTGCGCCCGCTCCAGGTCGACGACCCCGGGCCGGCGGGACCGCCCTCGGGCGTCGCTGGCTCCGCCAACGCCACGGGCACGAGCTCACCCGGCCCGACCTCGAGGACCTGCGCGGCACCCACGGCGAGGACCACGTCGAAGCCTCGGTCGGCGCGCCCGGGAGCGCTCGCGACGACGTGGTGCTTTCCCGGGTTGGCCGGCAGCGCCACCCCGAGCGACACCTGCCCGAGCACCGTGCCGTCGCGCGAGACGCTCGTGTCGGGCGGCGCTTCCGGCGCGAGGCGAACGGTCAGCCGCGGCAGCAGCATGTCCACCTCCGCGAGCTGGCGCTCGGCGATCTTGAGCAGCGTAGGGTCTCCGAGCCCGCGCGCCCGGTCGCGTCCTTCGAGCGCGTGGCTCTGCGACGCGACCAGATCGCCGATCTGCCGCTCGCAGTCGGCGAGGTTGAGGAGCGTCTTGGGCTTCGGCGCGAGCCGCTCGCTCTCGACGAAATGCGGCACGGCCTCGGCGCACTTTCCGGCCTGCTTGAGGGCGTAGCCCTCCTTGAGATGCTCGAGGGCCGCGGCCGGGTCGTCGGCGCGTGCGGCGCCGGCACGGAGTGTGGCCGCAGCGGCCAGGGCGAGTGCGAGCGGGTAGCGGCGCGGCATGGTCGTTCAGGGGGCCAAGGGATCGACGGCGTCGACGGCGGGCTTGCGAGTCTGTGGCGTCGAGGACGGCGGCCTCGGGGCGGACCGCGCAGCAGGCCTGGGCGTTGCCGGAACGGCGGAAGATGCCACGCTCGAATGGGGGGACGCCGACGACGAGGCGGTCGGTGGCGTAGACGGAGTCTCCGCGACGTATCCCGTTGGAGGGGGCACGGCCGGGATTGGAGGCGCTACGGCTGCTGGGCTCGATGCGGCCGGGCTCGGAGGCGCCGCGGCGTCCGGCGGACGCCCGCCGCGCGGCCACAGGAGGTAGGTGCCGACCACGAGCGCGGCGGAGGCGGCGGCCACCGCGGCCTTTGCCAGCGGCGAGCGCCGGATCACCGCGGAGCCGAGCCCCGTCGTCTCCACGGACAGGGTCGCGTTCGAGAGTTGCGAGGCCACGGTCGTGGGCACGTCGTCGCCCGCGGGGCTCGACGGGATGAGCGGCTCGGGTCGCGAAGACGCCACCCCGGAGTGGCTCTCGATGTCCGCCAAGATCGCGCCGCGCTGCGCGAGCGCGTCGCCGACCGCCTCCTCGACCCACGCTCCCACGTGCGACGACAGCGAGGGCGGCAAGAGATTCGCGACCTGGTCCGCCATCTCGCGCGCGGTGCCCAGGCGATCGCCCGGATCGAGCGCCAGACCCTTCATCACGAGCTCGTCGAGGCCGGGCGGCAAGTTGGGGGCGTAAAGGCTCGGCGGCTCGCGCGCGCCTTCCATGACGCGAGACATCAGCGCCGCGTTCTGCTCCGCCTGGAAGAGCCGGCGCCCCGTGAGCAACTCCCAGAGAACGACCGCCATCGAGTACACGTCTGCGCGGCGCGTCACCTCGCGCCCGGCGACCTGCTCGGGCGCCATGTAGGCGATCTTGCCCTTGATGACGCCCTCGTCGGTCGTCTGGAGCCGCCCCGCCGCCTTGGCGATGCCGAAGTCGATGACGCGCGCGACCCCGTCGACGCCGACGAGGATGTTCTGCGGCGACACGTCCCGGTGGACGATGCCGAGCGGCTTGCCCCGCTCGGTCGTGGCCTCGTGCGCGGCGTGGAGGCCCTGCAGCGCGCCGACCGTGATGGCGCCGACGATGGGCAGCGGGACGCGGCGCCCGCGCGCATTCTCGGCGCGCGCGACGCGCGCGAGGGACTCGCCGCGCACGTACTCCATGACGACGAGCAGCTCACCCTCGGTCGAGACGACGTCGAGCGTGGGCACGACGTTCGGATGATGGATGCGAGCGGCGAGGCGCGCCTCGTCGATCATGGTGGCGAGGAAATCGGGGTCCTCGGCCAGGTGCGGGTGGAGCCGCTTGATGGCCACCGTGCGCGAGAAGCCCGCGGCGCCCTGGAGCCGCCCGAAGTGGACGCTCGCCATGCCGCCGGACGCGATCTTGCCGTAGATGGCGTATCGCCCGATGACCTGCGGCCGCGCGGAAGGCGTCTCCATGGAGACAGTCTACGCCAAGAAGCGACACTGCTGTTGCCGGAGGTCCCCCGTTCTCCACGCGGAGGTGTCTCCAGCCCTCCCATTTCCCACGTGACCGGCTGACGTTCCCATGTCGCCAGCTCGAGGTCCTACGCGACCCGGCGATGCGCGAATCGAAGCCTTCCGGCTTGCCCCATCGAGCCCACGAGAGCACAAAGTGTGTCCAGAGGAGCGCACCATTCCCCGTCCCGTGCGCACTCGTTCCCATGAGGTGGGAACACATGGGATCCCACAGGGCACGTGGGCTCTCAGGACGGGAACTCTGTCGACGGCGAAGCTCGCCGAGCAGGCAGGCGAGACGCTGGCGCATGCGAGCGCGCGGATCTCCGAGAGCTCGAGGCTCCGCCCCCTTCCCCGCCCCCTCTCCCCCCTCCGCCTCCTCCCGCCGCCTCGTCCGCCGGCGCCCGTCGCGCTCATGGTCGAGTCGGTCGTGTGTGCGGCGGCGGAGGCGCAGGGCGCGCAGCCGTCGGAGGTTCGAGGCGTGCTCCGCGCGGCGTTCCAGCGAGCCCGGGCGATGTCGCTCACGGTGGAGGAGGTCGATGACGCGCTCTGGCCGGTGGCGCCGAAGGCGGTCGCGGGCGTTGCGAAAGCTCGGGGGAAGGCTGGCGCGTAGAGCTCTGCCATCCGTCGAGCGGGGCGGTCGGTTTCAGCCGGCCGGGTGCGCGTCAGGTGGACTGCCGCCATCCGAGGGGCCGTCCTTGCCAGCGTCGAAGACAGTGCACGAGAGCGGCGAGCAAACGCCGCCGCAGCAGAAGCTCCCTCCTGTGCAGGCGGCCTTCGCGCCGCAACGACACTGGGCCGTGGCGCCCGACAAGGCGACGACGCCGCAGTTGTCGGACGTGTTGAGGTCGCACGTGACACACACGGCGTCCCCCGAGCCGCAGGTCGGGAATACTGGCGCCGCATCACATACGTAGGGGAGCGAGCCTTCATTGCAGCATCCCGGGCATGCCGTCTTGTTGCCGCATCCGAGGACGCACGAGCCACTCGAGCAGACATCGTTCCCCGAGCATTCGGGCAGACCGCCGCACGTGCAGGCGAAGGGGATGACACCAGGATCCGCCGACGTACAGTGGTCCGAAAGACTCAGGTCGCACGCCGTGCACGTCGCGCCCCCGGACCCGCAGTGTGCCGTCGTGGGCCCGTCGCAGCTCGCACCGGCAGCGCTCCCGGAGCAGCACCCCAAGCAGTTGGAGCTGGTGTTGCAGTAGCAGTTCCCTCCGGTGCACTCCTGACCCCCGAGGCATTCCGCGCCCCCGCCACACTGGCAGACGCCCGCCGTACAGGTGTCTGCCAGGATGCCGCAGCTCGCGCACACCGCCCCGCCGGCCCCGCACTTCGCAGCCGTCGGCGGCGACACGCACGTCGACCCCGAGCAGCAGCCCGAAGCGCAGGACGAAACATTGCAGACGCACGCGCCTCCCGAGCATACCTGGCCCGAACCGCACGGCGGGTTCGCGCCGCACTTGCAGACGCCCCCGGGGCAACTGTCTGCGGTGATGCCGCAGCTCGTACACGCGGCCCCGTTCGTGCCGCACGCGGACGCAGTCGGCGGCGAGGTGCACGTCGACCCCGAGCAACAGCCCGAAGCGCAGGTCCCCGAGCCGCATCCGCTGCACACCCCCCCCGTGCATGTCTCCGGGCTCGGACAGCTCGAGCAGGCGGCGCCGCCCGTTCCGCAGTCCATCGTCGAGTTGCCGGGCTGGCACTTGCCCGAGGAATCGCAGCACCCCGTCGGGCACGAGCTGGCGTTGCAGACGCAAGTGCCGCCGGAGCAGACCTGGCCCGTCGCGCACGCGGCCCCGCCCCCGCACTTGCACTGCCCGCCGACCGTGCAGGTGTCCGCCGTGCTCCCGCAGCTGACGCACGACGCGCCCGCGACCCCGCAGGAGGCGACCGTAGGCGGGCTCGTGCAGCTCGACCCCGTGCAGCAGCCGAGCGGACACGACGTCGAGTTGCAGACGCACAGTCCGCCCGAGCAGACCTGACCGGTCCCGCAGGCGGGGGCCGAGCCGCACGAGCACGCACCGGACGCCGAGCAGTGGTCCGCCTTGGTGGCGTCGCAGGCGACGCAGCCGGCCCCGTCCGTCCCGCAGCTCATGAGCGACGCCGTCTTGCACGTCGCGCCCGAGCAGCAGCCCGTGGGGCACGAGGCGGGGTTGCAGACGCACGCGCCGCCCGAGCACGCCTGACCTGCCCCGCAGGGTGGGCTCCCCCCACAGGTGCAAGCGCCGGTCGCCGAGCACGTGTCGGCCTTGGTGGGATCGCACGCGGTGCAGGCAGCGCCGTTGATCCCGCACGTCACGAACGCCGACGTGTTGCACGTCGAGCCCGAGCAGCAGCCCGACGCGCAGTCCGTCGAGTTGCACCCGCTGCACGTGCCGGAGGCCGTGCAGGTCTGCGGGCTGGGGCACGACTGGCACGCGCCGCCGCCGCTGCCGCACGCGCTCGTCGTGTTGCCCGTCTGGCAGGTGTTGCTCGCGTCGCAGCACCCGGTCGGGCAGGAGATCGAGTTGCAGGCGCAGCTGCCGCCGGAGCAGACCTGGCCCGCCGCGCAAGGGCCGCCCATCCCGCACATGCACACGCCGGCTGACGAGCACGTGTCAGCCGTAGTGCCGCAGTCGACGCACGCCGCGCCGTCCGGCCCGCACGCGCTGACCGACGGCGACGTGCACGTCGTTCCGGAGCAGCAGCCGCCCGGGCACGAGCCGAGGTTGCAGACGCACGCGCCGCCCGAGCAGACTTGACCGGCCCCGCCCTCGACGCCGCTGCCACACAAGCACACGCCGGAAGCCGAGCAGCTGTCCGCCTTCGTGGGGTCGCACGCGACGCAGGCGGCTCCGTCCGTCCCGCAGGTCGAGAGGGACGAGGTCGTGCACACCGCGCCCGCGCAGCAGCCGGTCGGGCAGGACCCAGAGTCGCAGACGCACGAGCCTGCCGAGCACACCTGGCCCGTCCCGCACGCCGATCCCGCACCGCACTTGCACGCGCCCGCGGCGCAGCTGTCCGCCGTCCCGGGGACGCACGCGACGCACGCCGCGCCGCCCGTACCGCACGCGCCGAGCGACGGCGTGTTGCACGTGTCTCCCGAGCAGCAGCCGGGGCACGTCATCGAGCACCCGCTGCAAGCCCCCTGGTTGCACGTCTCGGTGCCGGCGCACGTCTGGCAGGACGAGCCGCCGCTCCCGCAGGCGCTCGCAGCACTGCCCGTCTCGCAGACGGCCCCGTTGCAGCAGCCGGTCGGGCAGGAGGTGCCGTCGCAGACGCAGGTGCCGCCCAGGCAGCGCTGGCCGATGGAGCAGGCCGCGCCGGTCCCGCAGGCGCAGGAGCCAATGGACGAGCATCCGTCGGCCGAGGTCGGATCGCAGCTCGTGCACGCCTTGCCCGCGGCAGCGCACGCGGTCACGGAGAGTGGGTTACAAGTCGCACCATCACAGCACCCACTCGGACACGAAGCCTCGTCGCACGTACACACCGACCCGGTGCCGCAGGCTTGGCCGGTTCCACAAGGGGCGGCTGTGCCACACTGGCAAGCCCCCGACGACGTGCACGTGTCGGCCCCAACACCGCAGTCCACGCACGTCGAGCCTGCCGCCCCGCACGTCGAAGCCGACCGTGTCTCGCACATGGCACCCGTGCAGCAGCCGCTGGGACACGATGTGGCGTCACAGACGCACTGATCCCCGGCGCACCGCTGACCGGCACTGCACCCCGGCGCCGGGCCGCACGCGCACGCCCCCGCCGCCGAGCACTTCTCCCCCGCGAAGACGCTGCAGTCGGCGCACGCCTTGCCCGAGATACCGCAGGTCGTCAGCGACGACGGTTGGCACGTGTTCCCCGCGCAGCACCCGGCGCAGGTGGCGGCGCATCCGGTGCAGGCTCCGTTGTCACACGAATCCGAGGACGGACACGCGCTGCACATGCCCGAGCTGCCGCAGGCGTTCGCGGCGGTTCCTGGCTGGCACGCGAGCGTCGTCGGATCGCAGCAGCCGGACTTGCACGACGTCGCGTCGCATTGACACTTGCCGCTCTTGCAGACGAGCCCTGCGCCGCACGCCGCCCCGGCCCCGCAGCTTTGGCCCGCCTCCTCGCCCGATTCGCTGCTCGCGTCGGGGACAGGCCCCGCGTGGCAGAGCTTGTCGCCGCCACACACGAGCCCAGGCGGGCACCCGGTGCCACCATCGCCGCAAGCGAACTGCTCCAGGCTCGGCGAGAACCCGCACGCCGCCGCCAAGAGGCCCACGACGGCGATCACGAAGGCCGTCACCCAGAACCGCCTTGCGAAGAGTGACACCTTCACTCCCTCCATCCGGACCGGCAGCAGCGGCCAATGTCAGCATACCGCGGAGCCCGCACCCGACGTTCACAAACGTCGAGAATCTTCCCCTCCCCCGAATTCGGGGGAGGGCCAGGGAGGGGGCCTCGCGCTCACTTTCCGCGCGGGTGTGGCCCCCCTGGGTCGGGCACGCTCCGGGTCGCCGCCAGCACACCCGCGAAGAGCGCGACCGGCGAGGTCCAGATCGGAAGCACACCCCACCCCACGGCGAGCGCCGCGAGCACACCCGGCAAGATACCGACGGCCATCGCCACCTTCGCGCGGTCGCGCGCCTCGCGCGCCAAAGAGAGGGCTCGGGCCGCGTCGCGCACGTCGTCGGAGGCGAGGCTCACGCTCCACTCGCCGGGCACGCCACCGGCGGCCCCTAGCGCCACGGAGACGTCGGCCGCCCCGAGCGCGGCGTCGTCGGTCGACGGGTGACCCACCACGGCGACGACCTGCCCTCCCTCGCCGAGCGAGCGCACCTCTGTTCCGCGGTCGGCGGGCAGCACCTCGGGCCTTATGTGCTCGATGTCGATCGCGCGTCCGATCGTCTCGCACGTCTCGCGCGCCTCGCCCGACAACAGGACCGGCTCGAGCTTGGAGTC
>Ga0209415_10016713_pt1 | contig 11754 bp, 8 predicted proteins | sample PeaSoiSIISIP2007_FD_187696 | JGI IMG/M metagenome (GOLD analysis project Ga0209415, IMG submission 187696) | Peat soil microbial communities from Weissenstadt, Germany - SII-SIP-2007 (SPAdes) (version 2) | ecosystem: Environmental > Terrestrial > Soil > Wetlands > Peat | place: Germany... | reverse complement strand
AACCCGGGTCCGCCACCGGCCAGGAGCCTCACCCTTGCTCTTTGGCCGCTTCCTAATGAGCCTCGGGGCATTCGTATCGTTGGAAGATATCTCCGATGCCCTCCCTCCCTACCGGGAGGAAATCGTCAGCGTGGAGATGGACGAACCTCTACAGAAGGCTTACGAGGACATTGAGGAAGACATCAAGAAGGCCCTCCGTGAACATCGAGGTAACTCGTCGGTTGCCAGCGTGGCCTTGAATGCATTGCTGGCTTACCCTGACCGGCCTTTATCTTAGCGATTTTTCTGTATGTCTGAATCGATTGGTTCGGAGGTTCTGCAATGTTGCCCTTTTGAGCCAACATTTATATTGAGCGAGGAGATTTCTCATGTTTAGCCAAATCTTCACACAGATCCGGTAACAGATTTCATCTGGTGGGCGCCTCATGGACTTATGCATGTGTTCTTCGACCATGGCGGGCATCCATTCTTGCTGGATTCCCAGATGAAGTGGGAGGCCGAGCCGAATGCTTTTCTGGCGTGGTTGAGCGTTGTCAATGGCAGGACCAGCTCAGTGAAGACGTGGCGGAGCTATGCGTACCACTTTGCGGATTGGTTGAGTTTCTGCGAAAGAATTGGAGTGCCGTGGCGACATGTGACAGAACTCAACATCGCGACCTATCGGAACATCCTCGCCAAGGAAGCAAGTCCCCACACAGGCAGGGTCCTCAGGCGGGGCACCATCAATTACAAATTGGGCGTGATCTGCCAGTTTTACAGGTTCGCCCATAGGAAGGGCTGGCTCAATGCACTTCCCTTCGAGCGAGAGGCGTCTCGAATTCCTTACAATGCCCCCGAAGACCTCGATGGGCAGGCCGGGCCCGGATCTGTTCCGGTGGTGGGAAACAGTTTAAGGCTGCGGGAGCCGAGGGAAGAATTACAGATTCCACCCCGGCACGAGGTGCGGCGATTCATCAAGAGCTTCCGGAACTGGCGAGACCAACTGCTGGCGGAGGTCATGTGGTTGACCGGCATGCGGTGCGGCGAAGTGTGTATGCTGCCATTGGATTCCCTCCCTGACGACCCAAGTTCAGTTCGAAAGGAAACTGTGCCCATCAAGATCACGGGCAAAGGGCAAAAGCGCAGAGCCGTCCTGTTTCCCTTGCGGCTGTTGCGCTCGATTGACCGGTACATCCATATGGAACGCCGACGCCACGTGAGATCTGGCGCGGCCGGCCCCGGCAGCGTTTTTGTGGGGCGAGGGGGAAAATCCTTGCAGACCGCGGCCATCGAGGGCGTATTCTCGACCAACCACCAACGGACAGGCCTGAAGATTACCCCGCACCTTTTGAGGCATTGCTATGCCGTGGAGCGATTGGCCTATCTCCAGGACATCGGTGCTCCGGACCCGCTGAAGGTAGTGCAGATGGAACTGGGGCACGCCCACATGGCGACGACCGAGCGGTACCTTCACCTTACCGAGCGAATGCGGAGCGAGGCGATTGAAACCCACAACAGCTTCGTGGATCGGCTGTTGGGAGGATAATCCACGCGAAAAGATGGCGCCGGAAAACGATGGGGGACGGTGGAGGAGGCGACTCTTCAGAAGCACGACCTTGTCCAACTGCGAGCTGCGAACGCTCCGTTGGTTCAGGTTTTCGAGCCGGCAGGAGGCCATCGCTTCTCCGTAAACCTGGCGTTTCTCTCTTCTCGCCCGGAACTGGCCAGGGTATTGGCCAACAGCTTCTGGACGATTTACCAGCCCAGCCCGCGATGGGCAACGGTGAAGAGAACAGCAGAAGTTCTGAAATTATTCGACCAATTTTTGAACTTTCGCTCCGCGAGCCAAGCGGATGCGCAGACCGCTGGAGATCTCACCACCGATTTATTGGAAGAGTTTGCGGTTTGGCTGGTGGGTAAGCACAAACTGAAGCGAAGGACCGCCGCGAACATTTTCACGGTCTGCTGCCACTTCTTGCGCAGGGGGCAGCGGCTTTATCCCGATGAGTTTCCGCCGTTCTTCTCCACGCCAAAGAAACTCTTTCCGGGAGCCGACAATGATCGCACCGAGTCGAGGGTGCTCTCTCTCACGGACTTTCAGAAAATCCTGGCGGCGGCGGAAGACGACGTACAGCAAGTCCGGGACGCCTACAAGCCGGGAGATGTACCCACCAGCGCCCAGCATCTCATCCCGTTCATGGTGATCATTGCGGCCCGCACCGGCATCAATCCGCGGGCGCTGTATGGCCTGCAGAGAGATTGCCTTAGCCCGCATGAATTCGACGAGAACCTTTTCTACTGCACCTGGGACAAGCCACGCGCTGGTAAACAACAAAGACAGTTGCATCGTGCCGATCGTCGGAACCAGATGGGTGTGGTGGAGCTGATTCAGTTCTTGCGTCAGTTTACGGCGCCGTTGGCATCTGCGTCAGATGCCCCGGATCGCGACCAGCTTTTCCTCTACTTCAGCCAGAACCCCGCCCTTAAATGTCGGCTCATTTCGCCGGGCACGAGGTCGGGTGGGAATTTCACCACGCGAATCCCTGAGTTTATACAGCATCACCGGTTGGTGCGGTTTACGCTGGTGAACATCCGACCGACGGCGGCGACGCAGCTCTATCTGGAGACGGGCGGAAACCTGCGCAAAGTCCAGCAGTTCCTTCAGCACGCGCATCTTCGCACCACGGTAAAGTATCTGCTCAACCACATTACAGAGCCCTTCAACGCGCGGGCGATCCAGAAGGCCCAGGAACGCATGATGGAGCGGGTCACGGTGGTTCCGGAGCAACGCGTTTTGGGTGTAGCGCGACTGGATCTGCCGAAGGCCCAGGCGCAGAAGATCGTGGCCGGGCGGTTCGACACGGGCTGCGGCACTTGCCGCAATCCGTACGATTCGCCGCAGCCGGGCGAAGAGAGAGGACGCCCTTGCACTTCGTTTCATGCCTGTTTTAGCTGCCCGAACGGTCTTTGGTTCCTGGAGGACTTGCCCCAAGTCATTGCCACGCGCGATCGGCTGAGGTCCTTGAAGATGGAGATGAGACGGGAAGACTGGGAGAGAGTCTATGGCGAAAGTGTGCGCATCATTGAAGAGCAAATCATTGCCGCGTTTCGACCCGAGCAGGTCAAGGTCGCCGAAGCGAAGGCGAGGGACCAGGGGCAAAGACCGCTCCTGGTGGCGAAGGGAGTTCTGGCATGAACCCTCAGTCCACCCGAGCCTTGAGAAGCGGTCCGGTGGTCCAACGGCTCGTCGGCTGCAATGGTGAAAATCCGCAAGTCTCCCACGTATCGAGATTCCATGAGGATCTATGGGATTTTTCTAACGAGGACAGAAACCCCGCGCGCGGCGACGGGGAAAAGACCATATGCTGGTCCTTCCGACTGCCCCATGGCCGCCTCTTCACGGACGCGCGATTCCGGTCCCTGCTCACGGCGTTAAAGCAATTCATCTATGCTCTGCGCTGGCACCCCATCGACTCGGCGCCGTTTTCGGCAAGCGCCCTGCCCAGCATATTCCAGCGCGCGAAACGATTCATCGACCACCTCGTTGGATATCCGGCTCCGATCCTTCGATTCAAGGATGTCTTGCCTCATCACTGTAAAGATTACATCGAGGGACTGCTGCATTCGGGGCTCAGCCCGAACTACAAATATCACTGTCTTAATGCTCTCCAGAAGCTCTTTACCTACAGGCGCGTGATGACCGATGGACTGGTCATTCATCCCTTCGATGGCGAGTCGGTTCGCCAGGTAGTCGGCTACGGCTATGCTTCGCAGCTCGAACGGCAGACCGAGATCATCCCCGATGGGATCCTCGGGCCGCTGGTTCGGGCGTCGCTGGAATATGTGGATCGGTTTGCCCCCTACCTGCTGAACACTTGTGAGCGTGTTGAGGAGATTCGCAAGCAAAGGCGTAATTTTATGGATCGGTCGAGACGCTGTGTGCGTGAACACGCCCCGGCCGCCTATGGACTCAAGGACAGCAAGTTCGAAAACGGGCTGGCTTCGGTGCGTCAGCTGAATATAGAACTGTGCTATCTCCAGACGGCCTGTTTCGTGTTGATCGCCTTTGCGACCGGCATGCGAGTAAGCGAGATTCTCTCACTCCAAGCGGGCTGCTGTGAAACGCAGAAGGAACCCGGTCAAGCGGACCTGGTGTGGCTGCGCGGCCGCGTGTTCAAAATGCAGGGTGTCCCGGATGGTCGCCATACGAAGTGGTTGGGCGGACCAGTCTGCGCCAAGGCTGTGGCTGTCTTGGAGCGGTTGGGACGGCAGGTGCGCCGTCGAGTAGGGACAAACTATCTTTGGATGTCGATACCCGCTTTGAAGAAGGCGAGGCCCGACAGCGCATTCGTGGCCCAGACCCTGCGCGTGAAATTAAAGAGCTTTCTGACCATGCTGGGCCTGAGGGATTTACGGGGTAGGATATTCCAAATTCATCCCCATATGTTCCGCCGCACCTTTGCCCGGCATGTGGTGCGGCACGACACCACGAACCTGCTGGCCCTGAAGGAACACTTCAAGCACTTCTCCCTTTCTATGACGGACTATTACGTGGGGAGCGACTTGGAACTGTGGGCACTGATGGTAGAGGAGGAAGAGAAGCTGCTTTTTGAGAGCTTCGACAAAACCCTGCGGGCGGAGCACATGGCCGGTCCCGGTGGTACGCGGCTGAAGAGAAACATTGACGAGGCGATTGCCGACGGCCGCCTGCCGAGGGAGTTCCGAGGAGAGGCGGGCAGCCATCTTCGCAAGGAGATGATCCGTAACCTGGTGGAATCGGGGCAGCGCGTCTATCCGTGTGCGGCGTCAAATTACTGCTGGTTCCGGCCGGAATCGGCGCTTTGCACCCAGGGGAACCATCCGCTGCTCAAACGCTGTAACCCGGGAGCTTGTACGAACTCGATTATTACGCTGGAGCACAAGCCCCACTGGGAAAAAGTTCAACGCGACTGCGAGGAACTGTTGGAGTTGAAGCCCCAGGCGGAGCCTTACCAAAAGGCGCTCCAGGACATCCAGGCCGTCAGCCGCAAGATTTTGCGGGACCTGAAATGAGAGCTTCAACGAAGAAACTGGCGGGCCTGCGCCGTTACCACGCGGAACGTCCGGGCAAGACGCGATTGAAACTGCTGGAAGCGCTGGACCGGATGGAGAGTGGTCAAACCGTCACGGTCGGACCGGAATTCAAATGGAGCAAGACGACGCTGGCGCGGGAGGCGGGAGTCAACATCAACACCCTCGTCCGGAAACTGCCGAGCGGAGAGTGGTCGTTCCCGGAGATCAACGAGCGCTTCGAGCAGCACAAAAACAAACATCGGCACGTGGTGACCGCTTCCGATTCGAGAGACGAGAAGATCGCTGAGCTCCGAAGCGCGGTAGAAATGTTGCGGGAGCAGAACCGGTTGCTCGCCCTCGAGATCAACCGCATGGGCCAGTTGGTCCTTGAGGAGAGGGAGAGAGCCGAGCGAATGACGGTTTACGAGCGGCAGAACGCCTCCCTCCGCGAAGAAATCGGCCGGATTCAGGCCGGCAGAGGGGTTCCGTTGAAGGTGGTGACCAGGCATGAAGATTAGCCCAACATCCGGCCGGGAGCGGGGTGAGGAGAATCTGGCGCGGGTGCGCCGCTATCTTGCTGGCCTGAAAACGGCCGGCCAACCGCTGCCGTTGCAGGATGACCGGGCCAACATTACTGCCATTGCCGAGGCATCGGGAGTGCTCCGCAACGTCTTTTACACCAATGCGGGGGTGAAGCGACTGTTGGCCGAGTTTAGCGGTGGCAGCGATGGCAGCGCAAAACCGTCCGGCGGCTTGGCCCGGGTTGAGAGGCAACTGGACATCAAGAATCGCCGCATCCTCCAGCTCGAGCAGGAACTCGCCAGCGTGAAGGCGGAGACGGAGGAACTGCGCAAGCGGCTTGCGGCTGCCGAGCAAAACCTGGTTCGTTACAAAGTAATCGAGGAGGACGTGCTGCAAGCGGGCCGGCGAGTGATCCCGTGAGAATCTCGGCCACAGTCACGGTCGCCATGGTCTACCCCGGCCCTCGCGGCGGGGCGATCTTTTCAGGGCGCGATGCTGCGGGCAGGTCTCTGTGCTTTATAGCCAACGGCGACCGCATCCTCCGCACTCCCGTGGTGGGAGAAGTATGGTCACTGCAGGGAGAGAGCTGGCCACATCCGAAGTATGGCGATCAGGTGCATGTGGAACAGGCCGCATTAGTGCAACCCACGGGGCGGCTCATCATCGACTTTCTCCTGAAGCATCCCGCCTTTGATGGCCTGGGCATCGGAAAAGCCAAGGCGACGCGACTATGGAAGAACTTCGGGTCAGACCTGTACGAAATACTCGGGCAAGGAGATCGCGAAAAACTCGCCTATGTACTGCCAGAGGATAGCGCACATAGACTGGTGGAGGCGTGGCAGGCAGTATCCGAAGAGGCCGCCGTCATATCGTTTTTGGATCACCACGGCTTCGACGCCCGTCTGGCGGATAAAGTCCGTAAGGTCTGGCCTCGGGACACGCTGACCAAATTAGAGGCAAATCCCTACCGGATGCTGGCCTTTGCAGGCTGGGAGAAAGTGGACCGGATGGCCCGTTCGCTGGGCGTGCCTCAGAATGACCCGCGGCGTCAGGTCGCCGCCGTAGAAGCCTGCCTATATAGACGACTGGATGCCAAGCACACCCTAACACCGCGCGTGGTGCTCCTGGAGAGCACAGACTTCGCATTGGGGACGCGGAAGACCGACATGGCGTCGGCGGCCGTGGACAGGGCGCTCGGCGAGCACGCGATAGTCGCCACCCGGGATGGTTACCAGCCACTCGGGGCCGCTGTGATGGAAAGGACTATCGCAACCTATCTGCGGGGATTGTTGGCTGGCCCTCCCGGCCCGGAACGGAACCTGTTCTCGGTCAACCTTTCGTCGACCATTGCGGAAGCGATAGCCAGTTTTGAGGACGACGCGGGGCTGCGATTGAACGCCGAGCAGCGACGGGGCGTGGAGATGGCACTCCATCACCCGCTCAGCGTTCTTACGGGCGGAGCTGGAACGGGTAAGACGACCGTGCTTCAAGTCATCCACCAGATCGCAGAGCGAGTCGCAGTGCCGATTCTGCAGATGGCTCTCAGTGGGCGCGCAGTCCAACACCTCCGTGAGGCGACGGGCCGCCCTGCATCAACTATCGCTGCCTTTCTGCTTGCGGCCGAGCGAGGGAGTGTCCATCCGGAAAGCGAGCCGCTGGTCATCATCGATGAGTCCTCTATGCTGGACGTACCGCTGATGTACCGCATCATTCGCACTCTGCCGGCCCGCGCTCGTATACTCTTGGTGGGCGATCCCCACCAGCTACCACCGATTGGCTTCGGTCTCATCTTTCAGGTGCTCGCCGCCAGTTCGAAGATCCCCAAAGTGGAACTGGTCGAAGTCCACCGGCAGGCGCAGTCGAGCGGCATCCCGCAGGTCGCGCGCGAGATCCGGCACGGCATTGTACCGTCTCTGCCGGCCTTCGCCGGTCGCTCCGTCGGCGTTAGTTTTATCGATGCTGGCGACGGCGATGTCATGGATCACATAGTCGCCATCCTAGCCGGGTGGCGCGGGTGTGAGGATAAGCAAGTCCTCGGGGTGACGAAGCGCGGAGCCAACGGGACGAGGAATATCAATGCGACGCTGCACGCGATGACTTCCGCCGCGAAACCAAAACTGGAAGGGTGGGCGTTCGCTGAGGGCGATCCCATCATTTATCTTGTGAATGATTACCGGAAGGAATTGTGGAACGGCTCGCTGGGCAGAATCGAGAAGGTACTGAACTCAAAAGGCAGGCAGGCCATTTTGTGCTCCCTTGATGGTGCACGGCATGAAATCCCGGAAGAAGATTTTTACCACCTCGACCTGGCATACGCGATCACGGTCCACAAAGCGCAGGGCAGTCAATTCAAAAGGGTGATCGTGCCCATCGTAAGAACCCGCTTGCTGGACCGCACGCTGATCTACACGGCTTTGACTCGTGGGATGGAACAGGTGGTGTTCGTCGGCGACCGGCGCTCCTTCAATGCGGCCGTCACCGCGCCGCCCCATGCGCACGAGCGACAGGTCGGCTTCTCTATCTGAACTCCGATGCACCGCTGGTCTCGCTATTCTCCAAGATGCTTCTTGAGAGCCATCTTGGCACCAATGCGATAAATCCTGGGGGTTTGGGGGCAAAGCCCCCAGGTAAGTTCAAATGCCGATTGGGCAACCCGGCGATCTGGCGCTCCTCTCGCCCTTCCTTTAGACTGAAGATGGCCTGGGCGGAGGATAGGGCACTGCTGGGAAGCAACCCGAGCGCCGACCCAGGGGCCGAGATGGGCAGGGGCAGGGTTCGGCTCTGCCCCTGCTGTCTGTCTGCCGGCTAAGGCCTGGCCGGCTCTTGGGGGTCGCCTGAGACATCCGGTGCGGAGGGCGTCCTCTTCTGCCGTTGTTCCGACTTTGCCTTCGAGATGCGAAGGTTCTCTCTCGCCAATTCGTCGGACGGATCCATAGAGACCGCTCGATCGAGCACCTTCTCAGCCTCCTCAAGGCGACCCGCCTCCAGGAGACTCCAACCCAGATCGTTAACGAACTTCTGATTTTCCGGCTCAAGCTGGAGTGCGCGCTCCGACGCCGCTACCGCCTCGTTGTGACACCCTTCGTGGCCAGCGCAGCACGCGAACCCCTGCTGCAACGCAGCAACGGCAGGAAATCGCTCGATGGCTCCTCGCAACAACGCCAAGCCGTCCGCATATGCGCCAATCTGAATGAGGAAACTTCCAGCCTCGTCGATAATCTCGCAAAGGTCTGGTGTATCCTCGGGCAACGAGAGCAGCGATCGAAAGAGCCTTCGTCCTTCGGCGCGCCTGCCCCCCTGGTACTCGACCGACCCCATGCTTAGAATCGCGGGCGCATAAGTTGGTTTCAACTCCAAGGCCCGCTTGAGGCGAGACAAAGCACCTTCGCGGTCACCGAGAGCCGTACGAAAAATGCTATCGGCATATTCCGCCTCCACGTAGAAATCGGATGCCGTGGGGTTGGCATTGCCGTCGCGTGCCCTTCGCTTTTTCATAGTTGATCCTCACGGAACGGTTCGCCGAGTCGAGCGTTTCGACAAAGTGGCGAGCCAGCCACTACCACCTCCTCGATTAGAGCCGCTCCTTAGCCGCAGGGTCAAGACCCTTTGATGCTACGAGCGATGCGGCCACAAACCCACCAGCCTGCCCCTCTATCGTTGCGGGCTTGCTCGTTGCAGCTTGGGCTTCACATTAGGAGCTGCCAGGAGTCAGTGCATGTGTATGTCGGATCTCAAATCGATTGGCGATTATCTCAGAGCGTTCGCTGCCGAGTTGGGCGAGCGCATTATTAAAACGCATCCTGCCTTGCACAAGCCCGAGGACCCGGTTTCGCCCCGGATGAACACCTTGCTCCGCAGGCCCTACCGCGTTCAGGAAATCGCGGCCATGAGTGTAGTCCGGCGCTGGGAGCGGGCGCGAGCTGCTGCCGTCATCGGCGAGTGCGGCACCGGCAAAACCCTGATCGCGCTCGCGGCCATTCATTGCCATTCCGAGGGCCGACCGTATACCGCCCTGGCGCTCGTTCCCGGTCATCTCACCGCGAAGATGGCTCGTGAAACCTTTCAGACGATCCCGGGAATTAGAGTTTTTTTCATCGACGCCTTGCGAGACCGAGTGCGCGACGGAGTGCCCACCGGAGTGAACGAGGTAAAGCTGCGCCGGGGTAAGATCATCCGTGAAGGACTTCACACCACGCTGACCGACCTTCGCCTGCGCAAGGATTACCGCAGTGCCCGGGAGCGTTGGCGGCGATCGATCTGCTCGGGCCCATCCTTATTTATAGTCGGAAGGGATAGAGCCAAGCTGGGATGGTTCTGGCGGCACGCCCATCAGGTGGCCCAGTGTGGCCGCTACCAAGGCAGCGTGACCAATCCCGATACAGGCTGCCCCGTGTATGTGGGCGACGAGCGGTTGCTCGCCTCGGATTTTGGCAAGGTGAGGCTTAGCGAGATTATTGGGGCTGCGACCGACGAAGAAAAGGACCCCACCGTGAAGGCACGCCGCCAGCTTTACAGTCCGCTCTGGCAGGCCGATGGGAAACGAGTGCGCCGCGTCGCGCCGATGGAATTCATCGGTCGTTATCTACCCGACTGGTTCGATTACGGCATCGGCGACGAAGTGCATCAACTGACGGCGGGCGACACGGCGCAAGGCAACGCACTCGGAACTCTCGCCGCTTGCACTGACCGCCTGGTGGTTCTCACCGGCACATTGCTCAGCGGCTATGCGGATGACCTCTATCATCTTTTATTTCGGCTGGAACCGGGGAAAATGGCAGGCCGTGGCTATGAGTGGGGCGAAGCCGGGGTGCGGTCCTTCGCCGAAACGTATGGACTGTTGGAGAAAATCACCACGATCCAGCCCGCCGACAATGCCTGCTCCAAGGCTCGCGTGACGACGCAAGTTAAGCGCCGGCCGGGAGCTTCCCCACTGCTGTTTGGGCGCTTTCTGATGGAGCTGGGAGCATTCATCTCCCTCGAAGACATCTCGTGCGACTTGCCGACCTACACCGAGCACGTGATTGGCATCGAGATGGATCCTCCCCTGCGTGCGGCCTACCGTCAGTTGGAGGAAGACGTCAGGAGTGCCCTCAAGGAACATCGCGGCAGTCACTCGGTGATGAGCGTGGGCCTCAGTGCGCTCTTAATGTACCCTGACAGACCCTACGAGGTCGGTGAGTTGTGGGGTTGGGAGTTCAATGAGGAGACTGGCCGGCGGGAAAAGTTTCTGATTGGTCGAGCCGAGGATCTGGATCGGGAGTGTCTCCAGGCCAAGGAGCGCCGCTTGCTCGAGATTGTCCAGTCTGAGCTCAGAGCAGGCCGTCGCTGCCACGTCTATGCGGTTTATACGCAAAAGAGGGACGTGACGCGCCGCCTGGAAAGCATTCTCGCGCGCGACGGCATCCGCGTGGCCGTGCTCACCGCCAGCGTGCCCCCGGAGAAACGGGAGGCGTGGATCGAGAAGAAGTTGCAGGAGGGAGTTCAGGTAACGCTCTCTCATCCCAAAATTATCGAGACCGGGCTCGACCTTCTGAGCCACCCTACCCTGATCTTTTACGAATCAGGCTATTCTCTTCACACGCTACGTCAGGCAAGCCGGCGGTCCTGGCGCATTGGGCAACGGCAGCCGGTTCGGGTCTACTACCTGCACTATGAGGACACGATGCAAACGGCCTGCCTGCGACTGATGGGGAAAAAGCTGCTCGTTTCCCTGGCGATGGAGGGAAAGTTCGCTGGAGAAGGACTTCAGACGCTCGGCGAAGGGGAAGACATGCTGACCGCCATGGCTCGAGAGCTGGTCACCGAAGGTGGAATCGGAGAGTCGGCCGCTGCGGTCTGGCGACAGATCCAAGCAGAGCAAAACAGGATGATTCCCACCGTGGCCCACGACCCTGACCCCATCGTGAACCCTCCCGCCGAACCGGTTGAGCCCTGGCCATCAGCCCCGCAACCCGCCGCTCTACCTGTTGCGGGCCTGCTAACCTTCGGGTCCCCACCGCCGGCGGGCAGGCTGGTCCGCCGCCAGAAACGGCCAAATCCGAACGCCGGACCGAACCAATTGGCGCTGTTCTAGCCGATAACATCCACATGCGCATACGGTTTTTTCTTCTGCCTATGTGCGGAGTGGGCGAAAACACGAGCTGTGTATCATACACATACGCGCCATCGCTAATATAACGCCCTTTCGGCTTTGGGGACCTG